>Ga0153915_10002384_pt1 | contig 17172 bp, 13 predicted proteins | sample Opewatmetagenome_2_FD_107003 | JGI IMG/M metagenome (GOLD analysis project Ga0153915, IMG submission 107003) | Freshwater wetland microbial communities from Ohio, USA - Open water 3 Core 3 Depth 3 metaG | ecosystem: Environmental > Aquatic > Freshwater > Wetlands | place: USA: Ohio, Lake Erie...
GAAATCATTAATAGAGAAGGCAGGTATGCGGTTGTTGGATTACCTTGCCAAATTTATGGACTTCGACTGGCACAAAGACGCATTAAGGTGCTTCGCCAGCGGGTTGTCATGACTTTCGGATTGTTTTGCGGCGGCGGCCGCACATTTAAAGGAACTGAGGCCTTCTTGCGTCAATGTGGTATCAGCCTGAAAGATGTGGAGAAGATGAGCTATCGAGGTCAAGGTTGGCCCGGCATGGTAGAGATTATTTCAAAGGATCATCGAAGAATATTGTGCACCATTGAAAGCGCTTATCCTTTCATGTGTATGAACGATGTTCATCGCTGTTCTTTTTGTCCAGACAAAAGCGCTGAATTGTCTGATGTCTCCTTCGGGGATTTATGGCTTGCTCAGGAAAGGAATCAAATCGGTGCTGGCAAATCAGTATGTGTTGCAAGAAGTATGGAAGGGCAAGCTTTATTGCAAGCTGCTGCAACAGATGGCGCAGTTTGTCTGCAAGGATTGGATAGAGAAAAAATAGCACAGACCGCCAAACCATATGATAAAAAAGTTGCAATTTCGGCAAGGCTTTTTTGCGCTGCTAAACTTGGGGTTTATATACCTGTATTGAAAAATTCGGGGATAGAGCGCCATTCAGCCAAAGATGTGCTCAAGGCAATAAAGTACTACATGCTCCAAGAATTATGTAGACATAAGTTTTTGCAAGAGACTTATTTTCGCCTCTGGGTGAAATATCGCCGAGCTAAAAAAGATATATCTATTACATCAATATCTGATTCCGTTCCAGCGGACCAAGACGAATTTCATGTAAATGGATAGTTTTTATAATTATTCCTTTGAAAGATATGGACAAAATACAATATTTATAAGGAAAATATGTTTAAAATTCTAATACCAGAGGAAACACCTAGCCTGAACAAAGGGGAAGCGGCAATTCTTGCCGGCATCATAGAAAGTCTGAATCAACTCCCCCAAGAATATAAACTCTCAATGTTCTCACTGGAACCGGAAATCGATCAAAGATCGTATCCATCTGTGAAAATCATTAATGCACAGGGCATTTTGCCGACCTGCGTTATGGTTAAGACCAGGGGCGCTTTACTTAAGGTTTTGGACTATCTTGTATTCTTAATAAAACATACAAGCTTTCTGTTCATGTGGTTAATTCTAGGGCATCACGTTACATATGTCATGCGAAGGGATGTTTGGATAGAATATATCCAATCTGATATTATACTGATGGCTCATGATAGCGCATTTGCTCCTGTCTATCATTCTTTTCTGATTATGCTTTTTCGGATTATGCATAAACGCATTGTGATCTATGGCGCCAGCTTCCCAGCTATAAAAAAGATGTCTTCTCGAAAGAAAACAGCTATTTATACATGGTTGCTTCGCAGAGCGCTAAGCTTATCAGACCTGATCACCGTTCGAGAAAGCATGTCATATGAATATCTTCATGAAATAGCCATCTCAGGGCCACGAATTCATTTGACGGCAGATTTTGCATTTCTAATGAAACCAGCTCAGAAAAGTCGAATTGACGAGATTTTTAATGAGGAGATGTTGCCAAAAGATATTCCTATTATAGGCATGACTGTTAGCCGCAACAAAGTAAGGCGTGCCTATGAAAAGGAGATGATCTATCGCGAAAGAGAGAGTAGGTTTGTTAGTGAAATGGCGACGGTAGTTGATCATATGATAAGTCGGTTTGGTGCTTTGGTCGTGTTTATTCCTCACAGTATCGTTGAAGATCCGGATCGTGACGACCGTATCTTGAGTCGCCTTGTCCGTGATCATGTCACGAAACAGGATATGGTTCGTGTACTTGAACGGGACTTTGCAGCACCTGATTTGAAAGGTCTTGTCGGGCGATTTTCAATGTGCCTTGGCTCCAGGCTACACTTCATTATAGATTCGATCTCCATGATGGTGCCTTCTATTGCAATCACCGATCAGACAGATCAAAGGGTTCACGGTATTATTGGAGATATGGCTCAAATGCATGATTGGGTGATTAACGTAGAAGAACTGTCTTCGGAACAATTAGTTGCTATTACTGATAAAGCCTGGAAAGAGCGCGTGAGGCTTAAACAACATTTACAAAATATTATCCCGGTAATAGTAAAAAAAACAGAACAAAATGGGATTTTATTGAACCAACTATTGAGTCGGCAAACAAGCACAAAAGGAGAAACTCATTAAGCTTTCACTTTTTATAATGTGGGGTGGAAGCGCTGCCCTTGTTGCCGTCTTTACTTTTCTTCTATATGTTCAGCCGATATGGGCGCTTGGCCTATTGTGTTTCGCCAGGCCGATCATGGCATTAACACTAGAAACTTTTTTCTATCTAGGCCCGTTTCGCATGAATGTGCTTGCCGTTTATGGGTTGGTTACGGTAGGCATGATGATTGTTCTTATGCTTGTTAAACGACGCATTGAGATGCCTAAATATATAGGCTATCAAATGGGCTTTCTTCTTTTATTTTTGGCTGCCAGCCTTGTGTATAGTGTTGCCCCTTCAGAAGGTATAGGAGATTTATGGCGTATTATCACACCTTGTGTCTACTTCTGTTTTACTTATAATTTTGTAAAAGAACAGAAAGATGTCAGCGCCATATATAAGTCAGTAGCTTTAGGGTCTATTGTTCCTGTTCTATTCGGATTCTATCAGGCGATTACAGGTAAATTTCTTCACGAGGTTGACAGTGGTCCTCTTATTCGAATTGATTCAACCTTTTGGGTGGCAACCAATTACGCTAATTACCTTCTTGTGATTATCTTTGCATCTGCTTTTCTATTATTGCTCCAAAAGCCGAGGCACAGATTCATATATCTGCTGACCTTAGCTGGAGGCGTTATATCCCTGCTTTTAACTTATGGAAGGGGTAGTATATTAGCACTCGTTTTCGGTTCAGGGGCATGGCTCATTTTAAGGAGAGATCGATGGGTAACCATACCTATGGCAATATTGTTAGGCTTATTAGTTGTGGTATCCATGCCTTCTCTTCGTTCAAGGTTTATTGAAGTAACTACTGTGAAAGAGGTTGGGCAAACGGGGTGGGATTCAAGACAAACAATATGGAAAGCAGGTTTTAGCGCTCTCAAGAAAAGCCCTGTGTTCGGATACGGTTTTGGCTCCGCTACGACTGTTTTGAAAAATGTTTTACATCGTAAAAATGTTATATTGCCTCACAACGATTATCTCCGGATACTGCTTGATGTTGGCCTCATCGGAATTATGGTTTTTGCCTTTCTAATCGTAAATTTGCTCAGGAATGTCTGGCATGGTGCAAGAAAGGTAAAAAATCATTTTACAGCAGAGCTTTGCCGTATGAATGTTGGTCTACTGGCATCATTCTGTGTTGCAATGTCAGGTGAGAATATCCTTACGGATGTTACAACTACAAGCTATTTGTTCATGTCATTGGCTTGTGCTCTACGTATGCAAGCCTTAGATGTAGAATCGATTGATGCCGACAGTCATCCACTAACCACACTCCAGCCCGCATATTTGAGAAAATATTATGCGTATTCTTTGCGTAAATAGACAGTACTTTATAACCGGTGGCCCGGAGAAATACTGGTTTGCCCTCGAAAAGGCCATTGGCGACAAACACCAATTAATACCGTTTGTCGTGGATTTTGCGCGTAACCGCGAAAGTGAATATGTCAGATATTTCGTAAAAGCACCCGGTGGCAGGGCAAACATATACTACCAGGATTTTCAATTATCGGCAGTCGGCAAACTTAAGTATCTCATTGATAGTATTTATAACGTTGAGGCAGAACGAAAGCTACTAAGCCTTCTTAAAGAGGTCCGTCCTGATGTGGTTCTGTTTCTCAACGCCCACTACTTCAGCAGTAGTATCATTAGAGCCTGCAAGAAGATGTCTGTCCCTATCGTCTGGCGTCTTTCCGATTTCAGCCTCATCTGTCCGTCCTATCTGCTATCCCGCAAGGGCGAGCCCTGTGAAGAATGCCTAGAAAGGGGTTTATGGAGGGCAATGGTCCGATGTTGCAGCGGATATCAACGCTCTGTCATTGGGGCAGGAGTAAAGGTTGCAGCCCTTGGCTTGGGTAGGAGTCTTGGACTCTATGACTACGTCAGATATTATGTGGCTCCCTCCCGTTTTACACGAGAGAGAATGATTAGAGGTGGATTTCCTTCCGAAAAGGTGGTTCATATCCCTACCTTTGTCGCCATTCCAGTTGAGGCGCCTGCCTCGACCGGAGAACCCCTGAGACTGCTTTATGCAGGAAGGCTTTCACCTGAAAAAGGTGTTGAAACGTTGTTTGATGCGCTACACCATTTGGGGTCTCTCGATTTTGTGTTGCTCGTGGCAGGCGATGCGAGTTCGACGTATGCGACCTTGCTCCGTGAGCGAGTTCCGTCGAAAGCGCGGGAAAGGGTTGTCTTCCTTGGGCAAGTCGACCAGCCGACTTTACAGCGGCTTTACAATGAATCCCATGCGGTGGTGGTTCCCTCAATCTGTTATGAAAATATGCCTAACGTAGCATTAGAGGCTATGGCACACGGGAAACCCGTCATAGCTTCATCCCTTGGCAGTCTGCCTGAGATAATCGAACACTCAGTTACCGGTTTATTGTTTAAACCCGGTGATGCTAAAGATCTTGCGTCGACAATTATGGCCTTGGTTGCTGACACAGACGCAATGCGAACTATGGGTGCCAGAGCCAGAGACTATGTTGCCGTCAGACATAACGAAGCTATGCATATCAATGCCCTGTTGAATATCCTTGGATCGGCGGCTATGCATCGGACATGATCTGGCAAACTCATGAATAAAGGATGTAATAATAAATTCGTTAGAACCTGCCCCTCCCCAGTGACCACAAAAGGGGACCGGGGAGTATATATTGCGAAAGGAATAGGCATATGTCTTGTGGTAATGGGCCACCTATATGTTCCAGAAAGCCAACCCGGGTATTGGCTTTGGGCCCGCACAATTATTTATATGATCCACATGCCCTTGTTCATGCTTTTGGCCGGGTTCCTTTATGGGATGCATGAACCAAGGCTTGATACAATGACACATGTTTTAGCGTTTGTGAAGAAGAAAGCAGGTCGCCTGATGGTGCCTTATTTTGTTGTCACGTGTATAATGATAACAGTAAAGTATATCGCCGCTCTATTCGCTCCTCTGCGTCATGGATTGGACGAAAATGTTCTCTATTATGCGATCTTGAATCCAATGGGTAAATTGACGCCAAATGGGGGCTTTGCTACATTTCTGTGGTTCATTTATACGCTCTTTATAATCTTCCTCCTTTTTCCTATTCTTCGCCGGGTCTTCGGCGCCGGGTTGATAATGGTATTTGTCGCATTAGGGCTCTCAATAGTCCCTTGGCCAAAATGGTTCTGCCTGAATCTTGCTTTTCAATTTATGCCCATTTTTGCATTTGGTTTCTATCTGACGAAAAGAAATGGGGGTGTGTGGCCTGGTCTTCTCCCCGCCACGCTTGGCGCCCTTGGCTTTCTTACGCTTGCTTATGTAGGATATGTGCCTCCCGAGAATGACTTGGCAGGAAGGATCATTTATATAATTCGCGGCCTTTGCGGATCATTATTCTTGCTGCATCTGGTGGACAAAGCATTAGGATTTAGAGGTTGGGCAAGCAGGCTTTCGGAAATTCTCGAGACCTTCGGTCGATACTCTTCTGGAATCTATTTAATGCACATACTTGCCATGGGCCCATTCACAATATTTTTTTACAACTTTCTTACAATAGGGCCATCTCAGTTCCTGTTTGCCGCCTCATTAATCTGGTCTTTGGGCCTTCTTGGCCCTATAGCGTTCGAACGGTATGTTATTCGCCGCAGGCCTATCCTCGCGCGATTGATATTGGGTAGTGCTGGTGCCACACTGGCAAGGAATACACACCTGAAATAGCACATGTAGTTGGGACCGGGTCAAGACCGACTACCAAAGCGAGCGATGGAACAATCTGCCCGGAAGTTAAGAGGGATTGCAGTGAGTATCAATAAAATAAAGATTATGATCGCCGGTAAATTGCGAAGGTTAGTAGTCTTTCGTTATCGAATGTTGGGGGTTCAAATCGGTGAAAATGTGTTTGTGAGCCATAAGGCGAAGATCGACACTACCTATCCGGGAAGCATTGTTATTGGCGATGGCTGTTATATTACTTATGGCGCTACAATTCTGGCCCATGATCACTCTGTCTACAGACGTATTCCCCGTTCGCAGGACAATGGCAAGGGGAGGGTCATCTTGGAAGAAAACGTATTTGTGGGAGCTCACGCCATTATTCTAAGAAACGTGATAATCTGCAGGAACTCGATCATTTCTGCGGGAGCAGTGGTCACAAAAGATGTACCGCCTAACGCAATTGTAGCGGGGAATCCTGCTCGAATCATCGGTCATTTTGAGATGATCGAGAGGGAAAAATAGTGTTTAGTCCAGCTATCCCCTTTCCATGTCTAATCATCTCTTTCTAATATTTTTCCTGTCATGCTCAATATTTGTAATATTGCAGGGTTTACGATCTACCGGAAGCGGGTTATGTGGGAATTGATGCTTTATGCCCAATCCTGGCCGCAGATGTTGAGACATTGCCATTAGGAGGTAATCAATGCACATATCATTCATAGCTGTTAAAGGCATCCCCATTGGCGGCGGGATAGAGAAAGTCACTGAAGAGATCGGGTCCCGTCTTGTTCAGAAAGGTCATGAAGTTACTGTTTATTCCAGCAGGGATTTCGGCACAGAAGATTGTTTATATAAGGGGATGCAGATCAAGACAGTGCCGTCGATAAACACTAAGATGTTTCATAAACTTTCAATCTGCTCATATGCAATCCTCGATGTCCTGTGCAACAGAAAAAGACCCGATGTGGTTCATGTCCATGCGGTCGGGCCGTCCGTGTTTTCGATCTTTCCTCGTCTCAAGGGGATTCCGACGATTGTCCAGGCACATGGAATTGAATGGATGCGCGATAAATGGAAATTTATCGGAAAAACCTTTTTAAAACTTTCCGATTATACTGTTGCGTATTTTCCCTCAAAGGCAACATCCGTATCCAAGGTGCAGAAAAAATATTATGAAGACCGATTCGGAAAAGAGATCGTTTATATCCCCAACGGCGTCTCGCCGGTAGATTATTGCGCCCCTGAATGGATACTTGAACAGGGCCTTGCGCCTAACAAATATATTCTCTTTGCAGCCAGGCTTGTCGAGGAAAAAGGCGCCCACTTCCTTATCCCTGCATTTCGATCGCTTAATGCGGACATGAAACTCGTCATCGCCGGAGATGCAGCCCATGCCGAGTCATATAAAGCTGAATTGAGAGAGCTTGCCGGCAATGATCCTCGTATCCTGTTTCCGGGCTTTCTCACCGGCAAACCAATGGAAGAACTTTTCAGTAATGCATATCTGTTTTGCCTGCCGTCAACTCTTGAAGGACTGCCGGTGGCGCTTCTTGACGCTATGAATTACGGAAATTGCTGTCTTTCAAGCGATATACCCGAAAATCTGGAAGTTATTGAAGGTTATGGATACACCTTTAAAAATCGTTCTCAGGAAAGTCTCAGGGAAAAACTGTCTTTTTTGATAGAACATCCGGAATTAGTTGAGGGGATGAAGAAAACTGCCCAAGACCATGTGAGAAATACTTATTCCTGGGATCGCGTCGCCAATCAGATGGAAGACTTGTACAAGTCAATAATAAAAAAATAATGAATTTAGAAAGGAATCGATATGGATGGAATTGTTGCTGTAACCTATCGCTGTAACAGTAGGTGTATAATGTGCAATACCTGGAAGCATGCAAGCAGACGTGAAGATGAAATAACACCGAAGGATCTGGAGACGCTTCCATCCATGGTGCGTTTGAATATTACAGGCGGAGAGCCCTTTTTAAGAGAGGATCTGGGCGACATACTTGAAGTCGTGAAAAAAAAGGCTAAGAGGGTCGTTATAAGCTCAAACGGTTTTCTGACCAAAAAGACCATTGAGGTGATGGGAAGGCACCGTGACGTGGGGGTGCGTCTGAGCTTTGACGGCATTGGAGCGACACATGACATGGTCCGCGGTATTAAGAAGGCGCATGAGAAATCACTTACTACTCTCAAGGCCTTAAAGGATCTGGGCATCAAGGATCTCGGGATCGCGGTAACAATATCAGACCGGAATGCCAAGGACCTTGTCCCTCTGTACAGGCTGGCCAATGAAAACGGCGTAGAACTTGCCACGGCCATCCTTCACAACGCCTATTATTTTCATAAGGAAGATAACGATGTAGGCGATCTTGATCTTACGGAAAGATATCTGATGGGACTGATAGGTGAGTATCTCAGGTCTTCACATCCCAAGGACTGGTTCAGGGCCTATTTTACAAAAGGTCTTATAGAACACATGAAAGGAAAACCGCGTGAACTGAAATGCACTATGGCGACTGATTCATTTTTTGTCGACCCCTTCGGCAATGTGAGGCCGTGTAACGTCATGGATCTCCCCTTCGGCAATATTAAGGAAAAACCATTTAATGAAATATGGAAATGTTCTGAGGCTGAAAAGGCAAGGGACCGTGTTAAATGCTGCACGCAGGACTGCTGGATGATAGGAAGCGTGGGGCATCTTATAAGACGAAAACCCCTGGTGCCGCTCGTCTGGATTGCTAAAAACAAATTGGGCGGAAACGGGAAGAGTGTATGAATATTCTTAAAGAGAAGATCTTGAAACGGCTATGGTTTAAACCTTCAGCACTGCTGGCCATTTTTATTGTTGCCTATTGGGTGCCCTTAAAAACAATAGTCTCCACATGGTGGACCGAAGAAGACTATTCTTACGGATTTCTTATCCCGGTGATATCGGCCTATATCCTGTGGGATAAGCGGGATGCATTGAAGAGATTGGATTTTAAAAGCACATGGAAGGCGTTTCCGTTCCTTGTATTTTTTGTGATTCTTTCGCTTTATGGAATTCTTGGGTCAAGCGGCAATATTGCCATGCCGTCGATCCCCATACTTATTGTTATTTTTACAACATTTTGTTTTGGCTGGGCGGTAATAAAAGAAATTTATGTGCCGTTGGGATATCTTATTTTCATGATTCCTATCCCGTCGGTTTTGGAACGGTCTCTCGGCCTTTTTCTCAAGGATATCTCTTCCAAAATGGGCGCAATGATTATTCGCGCGTTCAACATCCCTGTCAACCTTAGCGGTAATGTTATTGACCTTGGTGTGACACAATTACAGGTTGTTGATGCATGCAACGGTATACGTTATCTTTTCCCCCTTCTTGCGATAGGGGTAGCCTATGCATATTTTTTTGAAAGGGTTTTCTGGAAAAGGATTGCCGCTGTTCTCTCTACCATCCCTATCGCGGTCCTTACAAATGGATTGCGGATCGGCGTCACGGGGATACTGACGGAGAAGTTCGGCGCAGGCATGGCAGAAGGCTTTTTCCACGGATTTTCCGGATGGCTTCTTTTTATGTTTGCATTTGCCTGTTTATATATTGTAGGTCGGATACTTGCTTTATTCCCCCCAAAGAATAAACCGGATATTATAAAAAAGCCTGGTGAAGAGAAATACGAGATTTCCTCGGACGGCAGACCCTGTGTAAATATAAATAGGGCCTTTTATATATCTGTCATACTGATGATGATAGTCTTCGTCCTGAGTTTCAGCACAAGTTCGCTTCCTCCTGTTAAAATTAAAGGCGGCATTGCTGGCTTTCCGATATCATTTTCCGGGTGGGCAGGAGAATCACAACTGGTCAGTCCTGAAATAATAGCGGAGTCAGGGGCAGAGGAGGCCTTCAGCGCTTTATATCAAAATAATAAACATGACAGTGTATCATGCTATATCGGATATAGGAGCACGGCCTTTCTTTCAAATGAGAATTTTTTCCACAGCCCTACAGTGTGCCTGCCATCATCGGGATGGAACATAATATCAAAATCCATTCATGTTGTAGAGAATGTCCCTCAATTCGGAGATGTAAAAGTAGGCCAATTAATAATGGAGAGCATGGGAGAGAAGGAACTCGTCTATTACTGGTTTCAGACAAAGGATAAGACAACGCCATATAAGGCTGTCAATCGTTATCATCTGACCCTTCATGCCTTAAAGAGAGATAATACGTATGACCTTTTTATAAGGCCTATTACTTCTGTAAAGAAATATGAGTCAATTGAAGATTCGCAAGCCAGGATGGATGATTTTGTAAGGGATATGATGGCGACTCTTCTTAAATATATTTCTGAGAATCAGGAACCGGGTGGTCAACATAGCAAACCCCAAAAAGTAAGCAATCCAATAACACATCAAACAATCATACCGGTTTAACCTGGATAATCATGCTCTATTTTTCAACCCTGCTTATTTCATTTTTTATAACCATTACCCTGATACCTGTTCTAAGACGTGCAGCTTTGAGGCTGAATGCCATGGACATCCCAAACGAGCGTAAGGTGCATGCCATGCCCATCCCGAAATGCGGAGGGCTGGGCATGGCTTTGGGGACAATGATCCCTGTAGTCCTTTTATCAGGAGATAATCCACAGCTGGCATCCATTCTTTCAGGGTCAGCCATAATAGTGATCTTTGGGCTCCTTGACGATTTCAGGGATATATCCTATAAGTTCAAATTTGCCGGACAAATCTCGGCAGCACTCCTCGTGATATTCTGGGGAGATATATCCATACAATCCCTAGGGATACTCCTGCCTGGAGATATCGTTCTACCAGGCTATATTGCAGCGCCTCTGACTCTTATAGCCATTGTAGGCGTGACCAACGCCATCAATCTATCGGACGGATTGGATGGTCTCGCAGGCGGCATCTCAATGCTTGGTTTTGCATTGATTGCCTATCTCGCCTTTGTATCGGGGAGCCATTTTTTAGCGCTTGCATCCTTTGCCGTCGTGGGCGCCATATTCGGATTTCTGAGATTCAACAGTCATCCTGCGAAACTGTTTATGGGAGATGCGGGGAGTCAACTTCTTGGATTTCTAACGATTACCCTCAGCTTGGCCCTTACACAGGGCGGGGGGCCTTATAATGTGATTCTGCCCCTTATGATCGCCGGTTATCCTGTTCTCGATACCCTTCGCGTAATGACCAGGAGGATTATGGAAAGAAGAAATCCTTTCAGCGCGGACAGGAACCATCTCCATCACAGGTTGATGGGTCTCGGGTTTTATCATGCAGAGGCAGTATTCATCATATATGTCTTTCAGGCATGTCTTATTATTTTTGGTTTCCTGTTCAGGTATCACTCCGAATGGATAATGTTGGGTATTTATCTTTTTGCCTCAGTATTTGTCATATCAGCTCTTAAGATTGCCCGAATAAGGCGTTGGGAGATTAAACGCGAGGGTTTCCCCGGCTTTTCTGCCTTCAAAAATAGGATGAGGTTCCTGTTAAGAGAAAAAAATATAATTATCAAGACTAGTTTTGGTCTGCTTAAATTTGCATTGCCATGTATCTTTTTTATCCTATGCCTTCTTCCCAGTAAGATACCCTCATATTTCTCAGTCGGTGTTTTAACCCTGGCGGCGGCGCTTACCATCTTGCTGCTTTTTAAAAATAAATGGGTTGAAATCGGGATACGTGTTTCACTCTACCTTACAATCCCATTAATCCTCTATTATAGCGAGACAGCCGGATCTGAGTTGTTCAGCCCACTTTTTATCAGGGTTTATGACCTTTGTTTTCTGGCGCTTGTCATACCTGCGGGATTGACGGTGAGATTTACAAGGAGAAAACAGGGATTCAAGACATCACCAATGGATTTTCTTATCTTTTTTATAGCCATTGCCATAGCCATTATCCCGGATTTTACAGTGATGCCTGATGCCATAAGATTCATTGCCACAAAGATGATTGTCCTTTTCTTTACATACGAAGTTCTTATAGGAGAGTTAAGAGGAAAAACTCAGGTTCTGGGATGGGTGACATCGGGAACATTGATAACATTGGCCTTGATATAAGAGGTCAGATGGCCACAGCATCCTTTATAGATTATTCAATTTGATCATGCACTCAAACCGCAGAATGACAGGAAGGCCCTCCTTTCATAGCCCTAACGGCATTCCGGCTATGCACCTTCGTTTTACGTCATCCTGCGATCTGATTGCATGATCCATTAGGTGTTCAGGAGGATTTTAAATATGGATAAACGTAATATGAAAATTTGGATACCAGTAATGCTTTTTCTATTTACATTAATTTCCTATGGAAGCCCCAAGGAGAGAAGACTGAAATTTTATAAAAAGGGGGTGAGCCTTTACGAAAAGGGTGACTATGTCAAAGCAAAACTGGAGTTTAAAAATGCTCTCCAGATTGATCCTAAAATGGCCGAGGCATATCAGATGCTGGGCATGACATCTCTTAAAGAAAATGATTATAAGAGCGGGTTCAGTTCATTTTCCAAGGCGGTTGAACTTAACCCCGAACTGCTGGATAGCCAGGTTGAACTCGGAAAGATCTTTCTCCTGGCGGGACAGCGGGACAAGGCAAAAGAAAAAGCAGATCTTATTTTTGCGAAGGACCCTGACAATGCAGGGGCAAAACTGCTGAAAGCCTCATTGCTGATACAGGATGGATACACAAAGGATGCGGAAGATATCCTTAAATCCATTATAGAGAAGTATCCGCTTAAAACGGATGCCTATTTTCTGCTCGCCGGATTATACAGGCGAAACAATGATCCTGATATGGCTGTTAAAACCCTTAATGCGTTGATTGAAAAGGATCAAAAAAATATCTCGGCTTACCTTATCCTGGCGGAGATATATGAAGGGCGGAAAGATATCTCTTCAGCAGAGGGCGCATACAGGAAGATAATAAGCAATAATCCTGAAAAAGAAGACTATAAGATGCTTCTCGCTTCTTTATTTGAGAAAAACGGAGACATGAAAAAGGCGGAGGATATCCTTGCACAGCTCATATCTGAAAAATCCGATGAGATAAAATGGAGGATCTCCATGGCCTCTTTTCTAAAAAGAAACAACAGGTATGATGATATGCTCAAGGTCCTTGAAAAATCCCTTAAGGATTTTCCGGATAAGCTTGATTCGACGGCAATGCTTGTCGAGTATTACTCCTCCAAGAAGGAACAGGAAAAGGCATTGAAGGTAATCGATGAGTTCATGATCAGGGTTGCCGAAGGTCCTGATTTTCTCAAGGCAAAACTCATGAAGGCCCAGCTGTATTATGCGAACAATAAGTTAGATGAGGCGTTAAGCCTTGTTGAGGGTGTGTTAACGGAAAATCCCGGCGACAATAACGGGAAGAGCCTGAAGGGAGCCCTCCTCGCTTCAAAAAATGATTTTGACGGCGCCATATCACAGTACAGGTCGCTTTTGCATGATGAGCCGGACAATACTTCTGTTCAATTAAAGCTGGCCGCATGTTATCTGTCGAATAACCAATCTGAACTCGCAGAGGATCAATTTAAAAAGGTACTTGAGAAAAGTCCGGACTCAAAAGAGGCTAACTATGGTCTCTTGAATATCTACAGCACGAAGGGCCAGGCAGATCAATCTGAGGCAACACTTAAAAATATACTGAAGCTTTTTCCTGATGATGAGAACGCTTATTCATTGCTTGGGGATTTTTATCTTGGAAAAAAAGACATTAATTCCGCGAAAGAATATTACCGACAGCTTATTGAAAAGTTCCCGGATTCACAATCAGCCCTCAATAAGAACGGCATCTTGAAACTCATGGAAAAGAAAGAGAATGAGGCAGTAGCGTCATTTGAAAAGGCCCTGGAAAAGAACCCCGACAACGATCAATCGCTTAGCATGATATTGAAGGTGCTTCTTGCCAAACAAAAAACGGATGATGCCATAGCCCGGTGCGAACAGCAGATCAGGGTGCGTCCGGAAAACGGTAAATATTTTATTCTTCTGGCAGAGCTTTATAGCATTAAAAAAGATTATGGTAAGGCTGAAGAGAAATTGAATAAGGCCCTTGACCTGGAGCCGGACAGCATGGAAGCCATCTATGCCTTGGCCAGCGTTGAGAAAGAAAAGGGATCTATCGACACAGCTATTGTAAAATACAAGGAGTTTATTCAAAAGAATAAGGATAATATCAGAGTAAAAATGCTTCTAGCATCCTTGCTTACAAATAAGGGTGAGATAAAAGCGGCGAAGGATCTGTATGAGGAGGTTATAGAAAAAAATCCTGATACACCCGCTGCCGCCAATAACTTGGCCTATTATTATGTGGAATATGATCCGACAGATGAGAATTTAAAAAAGGCCGCGAAACTGATTACTCCGGTTCTGGAAAAATACAAGGATGATCTGACTGTTGTCGATACCGCGGCATGGGTCTATTACAAGCAGGGGGACATTCAAAAGGCAAAGAACCTCCTTGAAGGGGTTCAGGGCAAGGCTTCAGAGGTCCCGGATGTATCTTATCATCTGGCCGTTATCTATAATGGGTTAGGCGATAAGACAAAGGCGAAGGCCTGTCTTGAAAGAGTTGTGAAAAGTAAAATAAAATTTGCTCAAATGGACCAGGCTCTAAAGCTCTATAACAGTTTATAAATTAAATATCTGTCCTTATGAGGTCAGGGGATTCATCGAAAGCCTCTCTTTCTGTGGATATTGATCAGTTCACACTGGAGAGGCTTTTTATGTGTCCAATTCCTAAGCTAATATGCAGAGCACTGAATATCCCATACTTGCCATAGGTTGATCAATTATGCCCGTTTACGAATATACAGCTTTAGACAAGACAGGCAAGAACACGAAGGGAATTATTGACGCTGATAATCCCCAGACGGCGCGTCAAAAATTAAGAAGCTCCGACATCTATGCCATTGAGTTAAAGGAGACCTTTGCGCAACCAAAGGACCTTGCACCAGGTCATATATCCTTTTCATCACTTTTTCACAGGGTCTCACAGGGTGAGATCTCATCCATGACACGGCAGCTCGCCACCTTGTTAAACGCGGGGATACCCCTTGTCTCTTCGCTTGAGGCATTAATCACACAGGCAACCAATCCGCTGCTAAAAAAGATCATGTCAGAGATCAAGGAATCAGTCAACGAGGGCAATGGCCTATCCTTCTCTCTTGCTAAACATCCGAGACAATTCTCTCAGATATACATTAACATGGTGCATGCGGGTGAGGCGTCAGGGTCCCTTGACCTGGTGCTTGAAAGGCTTGCAGACTTCAGCGAAAGCCAGGAGGCGTTAAAGGGCCGCATAAGGGCGGCCCTGGCATATCCCATTATAATGTTAATAATCGGCGTCCTTGCGCTCATGCTTCTCGTCACCTTTGTTGTACCGAAATTTGTTGATGTATTCAATGAGATGGAGGCGACCCTGCCTATCCCGACTTTAATTGTTATGACCGCAAGCAAACTGTTAAAATCCTTCTGGTGGGCTGTCCTGCTTGTAATAATCGTTATTGTCTATTTTCTAAGGCAATTTGAAAAGACCGCCAGGGGCAGCCGTATGTGGGATAAAATCAAGCTTAACGCCCCTGGTTTCGGGACAATCAATATAAAAATAGCCATGGCCAGGTTTGGAAGGACGCTGGGCAGCCTGACTCAGAGCGGGGTGCCTTTGATCTCATCGTTGCAGATCGTAAGGAACATTGTGAATAACAGCCTGTTTGCCGATGTCATTGACAATGCCATAGAAGAGATCCAGGCAGGAAAGGCCCTTGCTGTCACCCTTTCCAGAAGCAACTGGGTCCCCCCCGTGGTAATACAAATGATAGGCGTCGGCGAGCACAGCGGCGATCTTGAGAAGATGCTCAACAAGATTGCTGATATCTATGAACGAGAAGTGGAGTCGCAGATAAGCATGTTAACCTCATTGCTTGAACCGGTTATGATTCTGATCATGGCTGTCATTGTAGGATTTATAGCTTTTTCGATTGTACTGCCCATACTTGAGATGAGCCAGATAGTACATTAATAATAAAAAGGTGCAAGGAAGAAAAAATCTGACAGCAGTTTTCCTTGAACTCGATGCCTCTTAATAACTCATCTTCATCAGGAGGATAATAATAATGATGAACAGATATAATGAGAAAGGTTTCACCCTCATTGAGATTATGGTTGTGATTATAATTCTGGGGATACTTGCCAGCGTTGTGGCGGTAAAATTAACCGGTCAGACCGAGGAGGCCAGGCGCACCCAGGCAAGGGTCCAGATTGAGACCTTTAGTACCACCCTGAATCTCTACAGACTCGATAATGGGACTTATCCTTCTAGCGAGCAGGGTCTTAACGCCCTTGTAGAGGCCCCTACAGTCGGCGCCCTCCCTAGAAAATGGCGTGAAGGCGGATATCTGGAAAAAAAGAAGATCCCCCTTGACCCCTGGAAAAACGAATATGTTTATGTATCGCCGGGTCTTCATGGCGATTTTGATATTTCTTCATATGGAAATGACAATGCCCAGGGAGGCGAAGGCCAGGATTCGGATGTCAATAGCTGGGAACTTGAATAATAAACAGGGACTGCTCAGGCACATCGGAGGATTCACACTCATTGAACTCACAATGGTTATCCTCATTACCGGTTTTTTTCTGTCATTGACCCTCCCAGGGTTGCGCGATGTCGCACTCAGTGACACGCTGAAAAACACGGTCAGGATCATGACCTCCAGAATCAATGAGATAAGATACCAGGCAATAAAAGACAACCAGGAATATCTATTGATATTCGAATTCGGCACAAAGGAATTCTGGGTTGACTCAACCGGTCTCACTGATGAAGAACGCATTACCGCCCAAAAGGCCGCCTTTACCCTGCCTTCCGATGTCAGAGTAAGCGACATATCTTTTAAGGACGAGGATAAAAAGACATCAGGAACAATAAAGATACGTTTCACCAAAGAGGGATACATCGTCCCAACGGCAATCCATCTCAGTTCGGAAGACGGCAGACAATTCACCCTCGTATTGCGACCGTTTCTCGGAGACTTGGATGTCCTTGAAAATTATGTCGATATCGATGAAGTAAGGATATAGGTTTAACCAGTAATTTCCGGTTAAGATCTTGCAGCGAGAATAAACAGGCATTTTAGTTCAATTTAGAAACCCACGCCCTGTGGGCGTGGTAATGTGGGTTGGCTACGCCGACCCCGAATGGGTTTGGCCGTAAGCCTTTTAAAGATTTATTTGGCATAAGCCGAATTTTTACAGAGGAA
>Ga0153915_10002385_pt1 | contig 17172 bp, 16 predicted proteins | sample Opewatmetagenome_2_FD_107003 | JGI IMG/M metagenome (GOLD analysis project Ga0153915, IMG submission 107003) | Freshwater wetland microbial communities from Ohio, USA - Open water 3 Core 3 Depth 3 metaG | ecosystem: Environmental > Aquatic > Freshwater > Wetlands | place: USA: Ohio, Lake Erie...
ATTGCGCATGATCTTTGGGATACCAGGAGTGAGGTCGACGCTTGAGAAGATGACCTGTCCACCGCGAGCAACGTATTGCTGGGTGAGCGTGAATATCAGCTGTTGAGCTGCCTGTTTGATTGTCTTGTAAGGCTGCCCCTTCATGAAGGGAGCAAGAAATGTGTTGAAGTAGAAGAATCCCTGACCACCAGCAAAGGAGCTCTGAGCGGCAGCCAACCAGATAGCAGCATGGTTCACTGCAACTGAGAGGTGTTCTGCAGGTCCAGCGGCGCTCGAGTGCATTCCTCCGAGACCGTCAGGCGCAATACCGAGCTTCAGAACCTGGCGCAGGTCCCAGGTAGCACAGTAGTCACGGGTCGAGAAATACTCTCGGTCCTTGATGTAGATGTCCCCCTTTAGGTGGGCATCAGCAAGGTGAGAGGGTATTGAGAGATAGGTATGCTGTTCCATGACCTGATCGTGAACGAGCTTGGCGATGGTCTCAGGGTTTCGCATTAGATTAGCGTTGTATGTATGATCCCCTGGATTGTTGATGAGATTGCTGAGGTCGTACATCGGAATTCCGACTCGAGTGTAGAGAATGCGTTCCTTCTCAAATCCCAGCTCTGCAAGAATACTGTTACACATCTCACGAATGAGAGGGCCAGATAGGAACTTGATACCCGAGGCTACAAGTCGATCCATGACTCTGACTGCGATGAGATGCGCGTCAGCGTGTGAGAGATGTGCCTCTAGCATGAGACTATCTATGATTCTGTTGGCATCAAAGGTCTCCATTGTGCTACTTGTAGTTCTGACCTTCGGCATCTTCTTCTCTCTATCTTGGAGATCCTCAGCATCCGAAACGGCATTACGAATATCTGTCATCTGAACTCACGAACCTCCCTTCTGATAGTCTCAACGTCTGGTATTTTTCCGCTGTAAAGCAGCTTCATGCTGCCATTGTTTTCGACAATAATTGCCGGTGTGCTAGCTACGAAGATCTGATGCTCCAAGAGTATGTACTCTAGGTCGGAGTCCATCTCTCTGAGGTCCATTGTCCTTACCTGAACATCGGATCCTTCGAAAGCCTCGTTGACCACTGCCTTCGCTGCAGGACAGTTGGCACACCCATCCTGCGTGAATAGATATAGAGTCGGCTTCAAAGCTAATCCTCCCGGCGTATGAATTCGCCGCACCTTCCCTGAGGGAAGGGGCAAACTAGTCGTTGAGTGGTACGGAATAAAAGCATTGTCACCCGGCAAATAGGCTTCGGGTCAAGCTCTAGGGCATCAGGGGGAGGAGAGGATTCATTCATTGTCCTCATATTTCATAGGGTCAATGAACCTTTTAAGCTCGTAAGGAAGTCGAGTAGAATATTAGGTGACAAGTGCCACGTTGTACTATTCCCCACCCACCCCACACAACAAGTATCTGGTAAACTATACCAATACATGATACAATTGTGTTGTCTATTTGGCGCGAAATGTGAATGCCAATTTTTCACTCCGAGGAAACAAAACTTGGCATGCAAAACCTAGAATAGGCGAGAGGATGCGCATCAGGCGAGAACAGGTCTGGTGATGTTCAGATGCCGATGTACCTGAAAGCAAGGACTCCCGAAGAAGGGTGGATTAGGGTCGTTAGGAAGATCATGGAGAGCGGCATGACGCGTATCGATGAGAGAGGTAGCAAGACACGATGGCATGACAACGTGATGATTCATATCAGTGACCCCTATTCAAACAGAGTGAGCGAGAGGTATCCATTCAGTGAGTCTGTTCTCCGTGAGAAGTATGCGACTCAGTTGCTGAATCCGAGTCGAATGGACTTTGAATACACATATGGGGAGCGACTCAATGCATGGGGGGATGAAGCAATCAATCAGATTGACTATGTCGTCACGAAGCTGAAGGAGAACCCAAATTCAAGACGGGCCGTGGCAACTACTTGGGATCCAAGAAAGGACACGCACGTAGATGAAGTACCCTGTTTGAATCACTTTGTCTTCATGACGCGGGAGAACTCTGTCGATCTGTCTGTGATGATAAGGTCGAACGATATGTATGGTGCCTGGCCAGCAAATGTGTATGCACTGGGCGAACTGCTAACATACGTTTCAGAGAAGACTAATCTCGCATCAGGTACAATCACAACACTCTCAGTCAACGCGCACATCTACAAGAATGACTGGAGCAAGGCCGAGCTTGTGTAGTCGTTCTCCGTATCATTCATATAGTTCCTTAACTTATCCGGCGTTTGTTGTTTCATAAAGTAAACAGAGCCCTGGAATGGTCGGAGTGGTGCAATGATGGACGATATTGACAAGAGATTGGTGTCGATTCTCCAGAGGGATGGAAGGACAACTCTATCGGAAATAGGCAAGAAACTGGGAATGTCGCATGTTGCTGTGAGCAAACGTCTTGACAAACTACTCAAGACTGAGCAGGTGAAGTTGACGGCTGAAGTCAACTCCAAATATCTTGACACTAAGCTCTTGTTCATGGGCCTCGAGACAGAATCCTTGGAGGTCGCTGAGAGGATTCAGAAGAAGTATGAAAAATGTCCCAGACTTGTTATGTTTGCTCCAGTCACTGGGCGGTATAACGTCTTTGCTGTGATGGTTGCTGAAGACACATGGAGTCTCGAGTCCATCATTGGAACCTGCAGTATGAGAACAGAACCGGGAGTTCGAAAATCTGAGAGCTGGTTTGGCAATGCACCTCTCATGCCGGAGTATCTAAAGCTGAATCTGAGCCCTGAGTCAACTGGTGATACAGGAGCTCCGTGCACGATGGACTGCAAGAACTGTGGGAGATACATAACGGAGAAGTGCGTGGGATGCCCGTGCACAACAGCCTACAAGGGCAGTTTCTATGCAGCTCCTGCAAAACCGACCAAGAGAAAACATGCGAAGAGTAAGAGTTAACTCGGCATCAGAGCACCGGTACACGGTGAACCAAATGACCGGCGTTTTCGTGCATCCGCTAGCCGTTGTTGATGATGGAGCTGAGATTGGCGAGGGTACTCGAATCTGGCACTTTGCACACGTAAGGAGCAGTGCTAAGGTCGGGAAGGCCTGCAACATTGGCAAGGATGTCTATATTGATGCAGATGTGATCATCGGTGACAATGTGAAGATTCAGAATGGCGTCTCAGTGTATCATGGTGTTGTCATTGAAGACGATGTCTTTTGCGGGCCGCACATGACATTCACGAACGACATGTATCCTAGAGCATTTGGGGACGCGTGGCAAGTCTTCAAGACCCTTGTGAGAAAAGGGGCCTCAATTGGAGCTCATGCAACAATAGTCTGTGATGTCACTCTTGGTGAATACTGCATGGTGGGCAGCGGCGCTGTCGTGACAAAGGATGTGCCTGCTCACGGCCTTGTCGTTGGAAATCCTGCACGGCTTGTTGGCTTCGTCTGTAGATGTGGTCAACCCCTCAAGAAGGAAACATCAAGAGATAGGAATTCTATCAAGTTACAATGCTCGAAGTGCAACGAAGTGACGACTTTGCCACTCGCCGATTATAAGGCCAAGGTCAGGTAAGGCAACATTGTCCCAGCTGTACAAGAAGTTCGTCAAGGAACGCGTTGCAGCACTTGTCGCCGAAACAGAGCGCATTAGGAATGTCACTGTCATCGCTCATATTGACCATGGAAAGACCACACTGACTGACTCCCTTATTGCTGATTCTGGGCTCCTCTCCAAGGAGGTGGCAGCATCCGCTAGACTTCTTGACTATGATCAGATTGAGCAACAGAGAGGGATTACGATAAAGGCATCAGGGATCTCGCTTCTGCATACCTACAAGAAACAGGAGTATCTCATCAATCTCATTGATACTCCAGGGCATATCGACTTCTCAAGCCACGTAACGAGGGGGCTCAGGTTGACCGATGGTGCTATCATAGTAGTTGATGCCATAGAGGGAATCATGGTCCAGACTGAAACTGTGACCAGGCAGGCGATGCAAGAACTCGTGAAACCAGTCTTGTTCATCAACAAAGTAGACCGGCTCATGAGAGAAAAACAGATGAGTCCAAGGAAGACCGCCGCGGAGATTACACGTCTAGTTCGAGAATTCAATGCAATGCTGGGGAAGTATCTTGACGGTGAACTTCTCAATGAGTGGGAGGTCTCATTCACCAAGGGTTCGCTAGCAGTCGGTTCTGCGCTGGATAAATGGGGTCTGGATATTGAAACCCTAAAGGCAAGAACAGATGGCAGCGAAAAGCCATCGGACCTTGGAAAGGCCTTCATTGACATTCTTGATGAAATCGACAGCATCTACCGTGCTGAGAGACGCAAAGAGCTAATGGACTTGTTCCCTGTCGCACAGGTTGTCTTGAACTCAGCGATAAGGACTCTTCCTAGTCCCATTGCTGCACAGAAATACAGGATTCCGGTGTTCTGGAAAGGAGTTACCGAATCAGAAACTGGCAGGTCACTAATCAAGTGTAGTTCAAGTGGAGCATGTGTCTGTCTTGTGGGTGATGTACAGCCTGACATACACGCAACTTCGGTGTCAGCAGTGAGAGTCTTTTCGGGCACCCTAGAGAGAGCGAAACCACTTATCAATCTGAGAACAGGTACGCAAGCGAAGTCACTGCAGATTGGGCTCTTCATGTCCAAGACACGAGTTGATCTTCCATCTGTCCCCGCCGGAAATCTCGCCTTTATCACTGGCTTGAGGGACATAGCTGTTGGAGACACTCTGGTCAGTGAGGACGCTAAGTCCATGACTCCAATGAGCGGGCTGCAATACCAAATGGAGCCGGTCGTGACCTATGCTATTGAACCCAAGAACCTCTCTGAGTTGAGCTTCATTCAGAAGCCAATTGAAGAATATGTTAGTTCGGACCCAGCTCTGGAGTTTGAAGTCAACCCAGAAACCGGAGAGATGCTCCTCTCAGGTGCAGGAGAGCTTCATGTGGAAGTCACCGTAGAGAAGTTGGCCAGAATGGGTATCAACGTGACTCTAGGGGCTCCTATGGTAATGCTCCGTGAGCAACTCACATCGGACGGAGCAACCCAGACAGAAGGCGGAGTTGATACAAGCATATTCACAGTTAGCGCGAAGTTGTCTCCAGAGATGCCACTTCCCGAGGTGACAGGTACGATAATCGATAGGGAAGTAAGTTCCAACTGCTGGCTCCTTGATGTTTCAGGAAAGATTGATCAATATAGCGAGGAGGCCGAGTGGGTCAGGGAGGCTTTCAGGACTCTGATTCGAAATGGTCCATTGAAGGGAGAAAAGATGCGAAGACTCTGTCTCATCATTAAAAGGGCAGAAGTAAAATACACGACTCCCGAAACCTCTTGGAGAGAGATAACGCAACCGCTACTTCAAGCAGCAAGAGCCAGTGTCTTGAGTGGAAAGCCCACAGTGTTGGAGCCATGGATTAGATTGGAGATGAGTACGCCTGAGGAACATATTGGAATCCTCTCGGCCATTGTCGCGAGGAGAAAGGGGCATGTTCTGGAAATCAAATCAGAGCGCACGCTCTACAAGATTGATGCAGAGATACCTGTGAGGGAGTCATTTGGCCTGGCAAATGAAATTCGTACCTCAACATCCGGGTGGGCGACTTGGGGCGCTCGTTCTGGAGGGTTTAGGAGCCAGAGTAACCCAAGTGTCAGATATGACTGATTCTCCCTTACATACGAAGATAGAAGCGACTGTTCATCACAGCACCAATTGGCGCTAATACCCTTCTATCGACGAGAGATATGCTATCCATCATTTTCAACGCGCGATTGACATTCGAAAAGACAGCATTGAGGTATGGTTGTGCTTCGACCATCTCTGACTGCTCGACCATCTGAAGGTACGCATTTGCAATCTTGATTAGTCCCATCCAGTCGTCTGATAGAATGAAGCCGTATTGGTCTTCGTCGATTGAATGCGGAGTTCCTGAGATGATTCCTCTATCAATATACGCTGCATAGTGATTCTCGAGAGTCAAGGCAAACCTGCGTAGTACCTGTGATAGTGAAGCAGAAGTCGCTTTGATGAACTCAACAGATTCTCCAGAGTCAGTCTGGAGGTCGAGAATTTCGCCGAATGCTACGGCTGCGCGATAGAGTCCTGTCGCCAACTCGGAGTAGTCCTTGTTCGCAAAGAATGCTCTGACTGTCTGAATCAGATATGTCTGGCCCACCCAGTACTGGGCAAGAAGGGGATCTACACGTTGAACCTCATCATCAACGGGCATCTGAACTCGCCGTGCTAGATCGGTATTCAGTGATTCAAGGTTCATCTTTGTTATTGACAGAGCCGATGCCAGCTTGGCAACGTCCGCAAGATCGCTATTGGAAACTGCCATTCTCATTGAACGTTCAAGAAGGACTGCCCAGGACTGCTCAAGGTAGGGAACGACCAAGGAAACACTCTGGATAAAGACAGACTCCCGAGGTGCATCGACCAGCATCCTATCAATATCTTCAAAGAGACGACGTAGTCGCGGTGAGATACTACCGCCATGACGAGCTATGAGCCAGACAACATCGTAGGTGGCAATGGCAATCTCTTCATAGGCACGGTGGTCTGTCGGAAAGAGGGGAATATACTGAACGAGTATGTTCCGTATTGGCTCTTGGTAGTCGTCCGATTCGGAATGCTCTGAAACTCGCATGAGTGAGAGCGCCAGCCCGATTCGTGTACCTAGTAGTTCAATGTCCAAGATGCGCCCCTTTCTCCAGAGCTCATCGCGAATTCTCTCTGCTTGTCTGAAGGCTCCAATTCCAAGCTCCCAGAACTCATCGCTGTCTGTGGATAAACACAACCAGCCAATTGTGTGTTCTAGCCTAGCCTTTTCCAACTCGATATCAGGGAGTGCACCATCGATTTCTTCCAAGATGTTCTTGGCCTGCGTCAAGTACTCCATAGCCTTTCTCATGTTGTCATGATCATTGATGAGTCCATGAGCAAATCCGAGACCACAGAGTGTCTTGTAGACGTGAAATTGCTGAAGGGGGATCTTGTCACCAATACTCTCGTAGATCTTGAGCCCTATCTCGAGCCACTCAACAGCCTCAGACACACCCTCTCGCCAGCCATTCGCCAAGATGCTTGAGCCGATGACAAGATGAGCCAATCCTACTTCATCCGGACCCACCAGATTCGATTTCAATGCAATATCATAGAGCTCTGCTGCCTTGTCTCCAATCTCCCTTGCAACTTTATAGGAAATCGACTCGTCACGGGTCTCGTTGACTCCCAGTTGGAGCGTCACTTCTGCAAGCTTGAGTGTGTCATTGCTTGATCGTGCCTCCTGTTCCAAGGTGTTGAGATTACGACGAGCAGAATCATACATTCCAAGTTCGGTCAACACGCATGCATAATCGAAGGTCGCTTCAAAGTGCAACTCCTTCTGCCCTGTTTCATCAGAAATCTCGATTACCCGATTCAGGAGGAGTTCGGCACCCTCAAAGAAGCCTGCCTCAATCAGAATCCAAGCTAGGTAATGCGCTTCGCGAAGGGCAAGCATTGTTGTTTCATCGTGTCTTCGATCGTGAAGGGCGTTGATGGTCAACAGGACTTCATCAGTCAAGAAAGGTAGTACCGGGCGAAGATTGAGACGAATTGTCGTTACTATTGCCTGTAACAATTCGCCAAGGATATCCACAAGTGTTGGAAGAGCTTCAATATCAGGAAGCAGTTCGCACTCCGAGCGTCTGTCACTGTTCGTGTATCGTGTATCAAGAAGTATGAGCAACTCAGGTAGCGTGCGATTGCTATCAAAGGACAGACGAACTGCGATCTCTGTGAGTTTTGCGCTAGCTATACCTGGCCTTCGAAGAATAATCTCCTCTATCGCACGAGCAATGTCAAATAGAAGGTCAGACTCATTAGAATCTCTGGGTGAGATATTCTGGATCATCGATAGACCATCATCCAGAGAGAGGGATACACAGAGAATATCACGCAGTGCAGTCAGGAGCATCGATTCCACCGGTCTCGCCTCTCACCTACGATGCGTTTTGCTGTTCCTTTAAAGCTTTCACAGAAAACTACCGCGCTATGACAAAGTCATGCCACTCATGAGAGGTCTCGGTCCCACGCATGCGTTCCATTCTTACCTGGTGCTTCGCAACCGGTTCTGCGTCATTGATTCTGAAACGCAAGACGGCGTCAGCCAGGTAAGAGAATGTGGCATAGGTCTTTTCATCATGAACTCCATCTTCCAGGATATACATAATACTGTGCGAGCTCTGTGTCACTCTTCCACTGAGCCGCTGAACAGCTCTAGGCATTGTAGCCGGGTTTGAATGGAGAATCAACGTGGAGAGACTATCAATAACTATGCGAGCAACAACCACGTCTTCAAGGACCTCAGACAGGACAATACCTAACTCACTGATGTCATCAACCTTCGCAAGCGACCTCGCAGAGCCACTCTTTGGAGCGCCCATCCTTTCAGAGTACCCATCGATGAACACGAACTGCTCGGCTGCTTCCTGTGCCTCAATGGCCCAGCCATGACGGCTCATATCGTTACGAATCACTCGAGGAGACACATCTGTCGTGACGAAAATCGCAGGAAATCCCTGCTCAATGCCCTCAGCAAGAAAAGCCTCTGCATAGGTGGTCTTTCCAGTTCCCAGAGGGCCGACAAGCATGTATGAGATCTGGGTTAGCTGACCGAACTTCACAAGATCACTAATCATCGGATGTGCACGTGCGGGTCGCGATCCAGTACTCTCCGAGCTGTTCGTTATATTCACATCCCAGTCTTCTAGCTTCCAGGACTGATTTCGCCAGGCCAGACTCTTATACCTTCGTCTGTGATTCGCATGGAGTGTATCCTTGAACTGTGTTTGGACCCTCTGAGCTTGAGGACCTCAATTGAGCGAGAGCGTGACGTATCGGATATCTTCTCATTATAGAGCACAATTACACCTGATGCCAGAAAGGCCTCCATATCGAAGACGCCCAATCCTCCTTCTTGTGCAGGAATCTCACTCGTAATCAGGAGTGTGCATCCGGTTCGCGTAATGTTAGCTGCAAGCTTGAAGAATTCCTCTCTGAGAATATCCCTGCTTCGAAACTTGTACGCCATAATCGAGAGGGTGTCAAGCACGACGCGAGTGGCATTGATCTTCTTGACGTGGTTCAAGATAATTGCCTGTAGACCCGACAGATCAAAACTCGGATACTCCACCATTGTCGCAGGAGTAGCCTCCTTAGAGGGGGAGAGATCCACAATCGAGATTTTGCCCTCTTTTTCGAGCTTTTGGAGGTCCATGCCAAATCGGAGCATATTCCTTCTGATCAGCCTGGGAGGCTCTTCTAGCGTCACAAGCACGCCTGGCTCATTGTACTGGGTGACACCTTTGTAGATGAACTGAGTCGCAAGTATGCTCTTGCCAGTCCCAGCTTTTCCCGCAACAAGGATGGTATCTCCCTTTGGAAAACCTCCCTCTATCAGCTCATCAAGACCTGGAATGCCAGTCTTTACTCGTTCTATTACATAATCGCTCATGAGGATTCACTCTTCTTCTTCATCATGACCTTGGCCCCGAGTACCATTTTCATAAGCATCTCGGGTTCGGGAATACCAGTGATTGATACGCCTGCAATCATTACTGTGGGTAGGGCAAAAATGCCATACTCTTCAGCAGCTTCTGGATTTTCACTGACATTGATGATTGTCAGCTTGAATATGCCAGGACCAAAGTCATTGATTGTCTCTACTACCACTTCTTCTGCCCTCGGACAGAATGCGCATGAATCGGATTTGAAGAGAACAATCTCAATCATGCCGGAATGCTCCGCCTCTGACACGATTGGTTCTTTCTTCAAGTCACGCACTCCCGAGGTGAAGAAACGGCACCACTAGATGAGCAGGACATCACTTGAATGTTTTGAAGATGTGTAATATCACACCAAGAGAGGCACCTTGTTCATTTGTAGCCCATAAGGATGCGGATTCTTGTGGTCGCCTTGCCTATTGCTCTGGAGTGATAGCGGACATCTCTGGCCATGATTGCCCCGATGATCAGTATCTCATCACCTCGAGCACCTACACGTTTGAAGACCGCCTTTCCATCTGCACAACGAAGACTGATGTCCTTGATCTCTCCCAGGAATAGCTCCTTTCGAACACGCTCAGCAACATCAGCAATCATGCCGCACATTGCTGCGACCACATCTTGGTTAGTCTTGGGAGATGTGGCTGATGAAACAAGTAGACCATTCCCACGCGCGAGAACTGAGGCAGAATAGCTGCCCTCTCTATTCATGGTTTCGAGAATCTTGGGAAGTTCGCGATAGTCTGGTCGTTCCATATGGACACACCATCAGTCCTTGCAGTACTTGTCGAATTGTGTGGTGGCTTATTAAATAGTTTGAGCCTGTCCTATGACTCACAGTAGAGATTTAAATGCCTTAAGACTCTCTCAAAGAAGATGGAGTTCGTTCTCATGTCTGCTGAATTCCGATTCAAGATTGTGATGCTGGGCGATGGTGCAGTGGGCAAGACTGCCATGACAACTAGATTCACGCAAGACTATTTTGAGGCGGACTACAAGAGGACCATCGGAACTGACTTCTCGGTCAAGAGACTTGTCATGCCTGAGTCGGACGCGCACGTCACACTGCAGATATGGGACCTTGCCGGTCAGCCGCGCTTTGAGTTCGTCAGGCAGGGTTTCTATAGAGGTTCTAGAGGTGGTCTCCTACTTTACGACGTGACGAGGCGGAGGACTTTCATTAACGCCGATGCCTGGAAAGAAGAGGCATTCAAGAACCTGAAAGACAAGATTCCACTCGTGGTGGTAGCGAACAAGGTAGACCTTGCTGATAGCAGAGCGGTGAGCAAAGAGGAAGGAGAGAAATACGCTAAGAAGAATGGCTTCCTGTATGTTGAATCCAGTGCCCTCACTGGCGAGAATGTAGAGCAAGCATATCTCGCACTATGCAAGACGATGATCGAAGACGGAAGGTCAAAACCTACCAATCCTGCTTTCCAGGGTTAGATTATTGACGCGCAGTTCCTTTCAATAGGCCCAGAGCACGTTTGCATTGCCATACAACATAGAACATGCGCTTGCTCTGTAAGGTTCCCTCGTCATACTGCGTGCAGAGGGTCTCATATTTCTGTATGAACTCATTTCTGCGACTCGGATCGTTCGCCGTTTCTATCTCTCTCAATAGAGATTGGAATGGCTCCAACATTGCATTCATGTCCCTTACATCCCAGCGTATGATAGCACCTGTGCCATCGGCGGTGAGGAAGGCACTCCGAGAGGGATACCATTCGATTCCGTCAATCTCACCCATTGTGGATGCCTCGCCACGAACCGTCTGCGTTGCAACATCCCAGAGATAGATTGCCTTATCACCAGACCCAGAGGCAAGATAACGTCCATCGCTGCTGAAGCCCAAAGCCCTCACCTCACTCTCATGTCGTTGAAGAGTGTGCGCGACTTTCATTGGTTTGTATGAGGTGTCCCAGAGCAACAGTGTCAGATCAGATGAGCCAGACGCAAGCAGCAAACCATCAGGGCTGAATCGAACCTCTCTGACTGCTGTTCGGTGGTCATTATGACGTGCAAGCATTTTCCCCGTTTCTGCATCCCATTCGCAAATGTTGGCATCTACAGAGCCTGAAACAATCCGATTACCACGTGGATCCCAGTCCACCGTTACGACATAGAAGCCGTGGCCTTTCATCTGACGCACCAGTGAGCGATTCTCAATATCCCAGATGATTAGAGATGTGTCGCCACTCCCTGACACCAGTCTGCTACCATCAGGAGAGAATGAGAGCGATAATACAGGATATGTATGCCCCTCGAGTGCTCCTATGCATTCTCCTGAGCGGATGTCCCATAGCTTCACCATCCTTTCTACGGTTCCCGAGGCCACAATATCACCTCTTGGACTGAAAGCAAGAGAAGTGCTCAGGAAGTCATCCTGCATACGTTGCATCTCAGTGCAGTCATCAGCCGCATAGAGTCGGATACTTCGGTCCTGAAGAGCTGCGGCAAACATCCGACCGACACGGTTCATTGCAAAACGACGCGTTATCTCGGAGCCATGTTCAGCTGCTGGCTTGAGGATGGTGGGCTTCAAGAAAATGTCTTGTTCATCGTTCCCCATTGACATCACACGCAAGGCCGATTGACAAAGAGAGAATTCAGGAGTGCCGTAAAAGTGTTGTGAATACACGCAAAGTTCAGTACCTGAGTTGCAGATGATGCAGAAACACTCGAAACTGCCCCTAGCGATATCTTTGGAACGATACAGAGAAACCTTGGAGTGCTAGAGGATGATTGATGGACTGGGATTAGGCCAGTCCACCAGCTTCCAGAATCTTAATCGCCAGTTCTAGGAAGGCAGCCTCCACATTCGTTCCTGTCTTTGCACTAGTCTCAAGGAATGATGTGATTACGCCATGGCTTGCAATCTTGTCTGCCAGTTTCTGACCCTCTTTCGTGGTCACGATTGTCTTTGCCATGACTGGATTGTCCTTGAACTGGTCTCGAAGGTCGATCTTGTTTGCAATGAGCACGATAGGTATCTTCTTGCCAGCGTTGGTCCAGCATTCATCCACCCAATTCATAAGGTTGTCAAACGATCCCCGTTCGACAGTTGAATACACTGCAAGTGCACCCTGAGCTCCCCGGTAGAAAGTGGAACGCACGCTCTTGAAGTGTTCTTGTCCTGCGAGATCCCATATCTGAATGCTTACATCATGGCCGCCATGAAGCTGCATCTTCTTGACTGCAAAGTCAGCACCGATGGTGATCATGTAGTTAGCCCGGAATCCTTCTCCCATGTAGGTCCTACGGAGACTGGTCTTTCCGACGCTTCCATCTCCCATGAGTACGACCTTGAATAGTGCAGTTACCATCTCTTGCACCCCGAACGAGTTAGTATCCACTCTTGGGATACTAGGGCGATGAATGTTATTTCCGCTATTTGAGTCTATGCCGATTGAATAGAGGATGAAGAACAACCCCTTGGACTTGGTTGCTCACATGTGTAGGTGTTATCAAGCATGAACCACTCATCATTATTCTTGAATCATGAATGGTTTTCCGCAGTTTTGACATACCACTGAGCCGTCTGCCTGAACCTTCTCCTTTGAATAGACATAAGCTGAGCCGCAGTTAGGACATTGACTACCTCGAGATTCTATCTTTGCTTCTTCTATATGTATCTCCCAACCCCGCTCCTTAGCCATACGAACAAGATCCGGCACAGGGCCTGCTTTAGGAGGGTCTAATTCAGCAACTCCTATCATTGAGCCCCCCGCTCCCAGTATGGTGATGTCACATCTCTCTGAGGCCTTATCATGTTCAAGCGTGATTAGACGGACATACACACCAAAGGGGAAAGGAGTCCCGCTCCTCTCAAATGAGAAGACTCCAATTGTGCGACCATCTATTCGCCACACCCTTGAATAATCAGGGCCGTGCTTCTGTTTGAGGAGTTTGATGATGTCCTCTGCATCTGGACAACGAATTATCACCCTATAGGCCAATTCGCAAACACCAAATCATGTCTTAGATGAGGAGTTATAGACTTTACTTTCGGGAAACTGCCCCCCTCGTTCGTATCCTCTTGGACGTACCAATCGCACTAGTAAAACTCACAATCATCGGGGATGCAAGATAATGGTCGGACGAGTCGAGTTCAGGAATATACTAAGAGGATGCAGACATGGGACGCACAGTCCGTACATTCAGAGATGCAATCAGGATTGAGGAGGCCCGCTGGAAAGAGTTCAGGCGTACCCTCAGACCAGCCCAGAGAGAGGTCTTCGATAGAATATTCGATTATGCGAGGAGCTTAGCAGACGCAGGCACGATGATTCCAACGCCGCGCATTACGGAGGTCATTCTTCTCTCTGCAGTCCTCAGAATGCAAGAAGAGATTGATCTGATTGGAAAGAGAGTTGAGGCTCTGGAGCAAATGCGGGAGAGGAGCAACCCCTGACGAGCACAACTGGATGGCTTCTGGACGCCAATGTGGACAACGAGAAGCAGGCACTGACCCTCTGGATCAAGGCGGAGGGAAAGACCAGAGGCTACACCTATCGCGGGTTCAACCCCTCAGTCTTTGTCAGTACAGACATGATTGGAAGCAGGGACTGGACTGAAACAGGCATCCTGCAAACAGTCCTCGAACACCCAAGGGTCGTTGACGCAGAAATTGTACACAGATACACAAGTGTCTATGATGAAGAGAAGACACCGGTCCTACAGGTGTTCACTACACCAGATGCACTTCAGGAAGTGGCAAAGGATTTTGAGCTGCTGCCGGGAGCCACAGTATTCCATGCGGATATTAATCCAGTTCAGCAGTTCTTCATAGCCAATGACATGTTCGCTTTTGGGCGTGTAGAGTTTGAGCTGAGAGGGGATGAGGTCATCAGTATCAGAGGCCTTGACAAGCGAGAGAACCCAGAGTATGACATTCCAGAACTTGAGATGATGGACTTTGAGGTGTTCATAGCCACAGAGCAGATCTTCCCCAAGATGGAGGATAGAATCCAGCATATTGAGGTCTATCATAGAGGTGGGACCGTAGATATCCAAGATGATGACGAGGGAGAGATTCTCAGACACTTCCAAGCTGTCACTGATGAGATAGACCCTGATGTGATAATCAGTAGAGGAGGAGATGATGACCTCTTTCGATACCTCACCATACGATCCAAGGTCAACGGAGTGGAACTGACACTATCCCGAGACAAGACACCATTGAACGTGATCTTCACTGAACCTCAGTCGTTCTGGCAATACAATCGAATCATGTTCAGGTCAGGAACGCATGTCATACTGAACGGGAGAGTTCACGTTGACCGAGGAAGGACAGGCATGCATTTCTATGCGCCAATGGGGTTGGAGGGAATCGTAGAGAGCTGCAGGCTTGCTCTGGGCCGACCGCACAGGGTCTCACAGATGACGATTGGTGCGGTGAACGCGGCGGTGCAGTTCTACAACGCCTACAAGATGGACATTCTCATACCACCTATCAAACGGAATCCAGAGTTCTTGAAGACAGTCACTGAACTGACATCCATAGACAGGGGAGGTTTGATCTTCCAGCCAAGACCAGACATCTATGAGGACATTGCAGAGTGCGATTTCTCATCGATGTACCCAACACTCATGGTCACCAGGAATATCAGCCCGGAAACAATCTGTACGAGAACCAAGTGCCCATATGATTACCAATACTGCATCGAGATTCCTCAGCAGAGCTTTAGAATATGCACACACAGGAGAGGGATAGTATCCAAGTCATTGGAAATGCTTGTCAATAGACGGACTGACATCAAGAAACTGATAGAACAGGGACGCGACACTGAGAAGTATGAGATTATGCAGAACACTCTGAAGGGAGTGCTGGTCTCGTGTTTTGGATATCTCGGATTCAAGAACGCAAAGTTCGGAAGAGTTGAGGCGCATACCGCGGTCACTGCACTTGCAAGGGAGGTCATGCTTGAAACCCAAGAGATTGGGGAGGAGATGGGGCTTGAGATGCTACACGGCATTGTGGACTCAGTCTGGTTGAGGGCAAATAAAGAGAGAGTGGAATACAAGGCAGTTGTGGAATTCTGCAAGCGCGTGTCCGAGAGAGTCAACATCAAGATGTCCCCAAAAGGAGTCTACAAATGGATGGTCATCCCATCGTCACGACTGCATCCATCAATTGCACCACTAAATCGATACTATGGAGTCTACAGGAACGGGGCAATCAAGACGCGAGGAATAGAGACCCGAAGAAGGGACACCTGTCTCTATGTCGGCGACTGCCAGATGGCCATGATTAAGACACTAGCACAAGCTAGTGATAAGGCCGGCTTTCTACAGCGTATGCCCGAGGCATATGAGGTCTGTCGTAGCTACATGGATAGACTCTATGACTATGATGTCGATCTCAGAGACCTCATCCTGAACGCAAATCTGACTAGAGACCCTCATGAATATCGTGCCGTGTCAAGAGCCGCTGTTGTCGCTCAACAGCTTGCCAAGGCGGGACAAGAGCTACATGCAGGGCAACGGGTCAGGTACGTCATGGTCCATGCAGACTCGACGAATCCATTACGGAGAGTGAAAGCACTGGAACTCTTCGATGAGTCGACAAGATATGATCCAAGAGCGTACTCAGACCTGTGTGAACGTGCCTTTGAGAATCTGATTCCAGCACAGTACCTCGGGCAAGTGAAAGGAAGAGATCCTGGCCAGCTGCAACTGATTACTCAGTGACCGCGTGAGCCTGCATTGCAATCCTCGGTTTCAGTTCACGAATGGGAATGCCGGTTTCACGAGATACACGCTCCACATCATCATCTTCGGGCTTGATGCTGATGATACTTCCATCTGTTGTGCGAGAAACTTTGACGCGAACCATGTATTCCTTGTCATCGATATTCAGGCCACAGACGATTGTTTCGCGCGCTGCCTTCAGTCGTTGCCAAGTCGAGTATCGAATTCCAGTTGTCCCCAGATGGCGCATCATGACCTCTGCAACACTCTTCAGACCTGTCTTTGCAGCAATGACTTTCACCAAGAAACACGGTCGACTCTTCTTGCCAAGAGCTGGTATGACAACGACATCATAGGCCAATCCTTCTACGAGTAGCGTATCAAAGAGGCTACCGAGGGTTTCACCGTCCACATCATCGACATTCGTCTCAATGACAACCACTTCGTCGGCACTCCACTCGTCAAGCACTTCCGAACGTTCCTCAGCCTTTGATTTCGAATCCGGTGGTGCCTTTGCCTCCTTCGCAAGCGCTCTCTTTGATTCTTCTTTTGGAGGTGAAACTGGCTTCTTTTCTTCTTGAACGACAAGCTCGCCAACTACTATCCGCATCATATTCGGGATTGCACCCAAGTCACGGGTGCCAAAACCAATTCCCTGATTCTGCGCCACAAAACCATCGTAGGCATCCACATAGACTTTTGTGATGGCTGCCAAGAGGGCAGCTCCTGTTGGAGTCAGTACTTCGGTCCGGGCCTCGCCATTATGGAAGAGCATGTCGTGCGCTACAAGAATCTCAGCCACTGCAGGTCCCGGAACTTCAAGGTCCCCATGCTCAGTTGCAATTGTACCGCTGCCGACCGCAACGCGCGTTGAAACAAACTCGGCATCTTCCAGAAGTCCAGCGCGCTCTAGAAGATATGCGGTACCCACGAGATCTAACACTGTATCAATGGTTCC
>Ga0153915_10002386_pt1 | contig 17168 bp, 16 predicted proteins | sample Opewatmetagenome_2_FD_107003 | JGI IMG/M metagenome (GOLD analysis project Ga0153915, IMG submission 107003) | Freshwater wetland microbial communities from Ohio, USA - Open water 3 Core 3 Depth 3 metaG | ecosystem: Environmental > Aquatic > Freshwater > Wetlands | place: USA: Ohio, Lake Erie...
AGTGAAGGTGATCCAGAAATCAAGGGATGTTCTTATATCCTCTTCCGTTTCCCTGACAATTTTTTTATATGAAATGGAAAAGAACCTGGGCATGAGTCCCAAGGGATCCGGCTGAGAATTACACCTTGACAGAAAAGGGCCGGTTTATTAACATACTACTCTCAATCCTTGTAGAGGTTAGAGTACTATGAAGCCAACCTTCCGGCCGAACAACAGAAAAAGAAATAAGAATCATGGCTTTCTGGTCAGGATGAGCTCGAAAGGCGGTCAGAAAGTCATCAAAAGACGAAGACAGAAAGGCAGGACTCGCCTCGCTGTTTAATGGATGAAAGCTATAGTCCTCGCGAGAGGATTAGGAAGAGAAAAGATTTTTCGCATCTTTACAAAAAGGGCCGATTAACCAGAGGAACGTATTTCAACCTGATTTATCTTCCCAATAGCTTATCTTATTCCCGAATGGCCGTCGTCGCCAGTAAAAAAATCGGCAATGCCGTTCAGAGAAATCGGGTTCGAAGACGAGTCAAGGAGTTGTTCAGAAGGAACAAAGAATTGCTGACTTTGCCCGTGGATATGATCGTCGTCACCAAGAAAGGCCTCCAGGACGCCTCTTGGGAGAATATGAAGACCCAATACCTGACCATGATCAAGGCCGTGGGCGCGAATAAATAGCAAGCATGAAACCAATCGTCTTGTTTTTGATCAAAGGCTATAAATTACTGATATCTCCGCTGCTGGGCCATCACTGCCGTTTTGTTCCCACGTGTTCCGACTATGCCTATCAGGCTATCGAAAAATTCGGGATTCCTCGAGGACTCTACCTGGGAATGAGAAGAATCCTGAAATGCCACCCTTTTCATGAAGGAGGGTTTGACCCGGTTCCCTAAGAGGTTAGAGCATGGATACAAAAAGAATCATCTTGGCCATCGTCCTTTCGTTCCTGGTCTTATTCCTTTACCAGCTTATCTTCTTCAAAAAAGCCCCCGAGCCTCAGCCGGGCGCCGTGGTATCCTCCCAGGCCGAAAAGGTCCAAACCCAGACACCGCAGCAGAAAGAGCCCGTTGCGGCTCCGAAGCAAGCCCAGGAATCAAAGCCCGAGGCGGGCAAGCCCAGCCTTGAATTGGTCGCCGGCCAGAGGGAAGACTTGGTGACCGTTTCCACATCGCTCTATCAGGCGGTATGGAGCAATAAAGGCGGAGTCCTGCAGAGCTGGAAGCTTCGTGATCATAAAAATGAGCAAAAGGAAGACCTTGAGCTCGTTTCGGCATACGCCAAAGAGACCGGGATCTATCCATTTGCCCTGCTGGATGAAAGTCCGGAAGCGGCAAACGCCGATCTCGCCGGGATCAAATTGAATGCCTACAACAGCCCTTTCTATAAGACCAATGTTCTCTCCCTTGACCTCAAAGACGGTCAGAAGGCCGAACTGCGCTTCCAATACTCGGACGGGAAAGGGACCGAGGTCGATAAGATCTTGACTTTCTTCGGCGGCCGATATGATCTCGACATCGCCATCAGCGTTCGGAAAAACGGCCAAAAAGTAGATGCTCGCTTGCTCTGGGGGCCGGGAATCGGGAATCCGACGGCCGAAGAGCTCAAGAATCGATTTGTCGGGGGAAGCGGCGTAACCGTCCTCGCCTCCGGCAATCTTTACAGGGCTAATGAGCTGAAATACAAACCCGAGCAGAGCGCTTTCAATTTCGTGACCTGGGCCGGCTACGACGACAACTATTTCACGGCCCTTTTTCTCCCCGCTCCCGAGAGAGGCACGGCCGCTTTTTTGAAGAAAGATACGGAAAAAGCTTCTTTCTTTTTCCTTTCCGTCAATGATCCCCGCCGGGCTTTTATCGGTCCCAAGGAATATGACGCCCTCACGGCTTTCGGGCATGACGCCCGAAAAATCGTCCGTTTCGGTTTTTTCGGCTTCATCGCCGAAATCCTTCTTTTTTCGATTAAGTTTATTCACAGGTTCATCCCGAATTGGGGAATCGCCATCATTATCCTGACGATCCTGATCAAAATCGTCTTCTTCCCGCTGACCTATAGCAGCACCAAGTCCATGGCTAAAATGCAGGAGCTGCAGCCGAAGGTCAAAGCTTTGAGGGCTAAGTACAAAAAAGCCAAGCAGGACATCGGCCAGCGTCGTCAGATGAACGAAGAAATGATGCGGCTCTACAAGGAGCAAGGCGTCAATCCTGCCGGCGGCTGCCTGCCCATGCTCATCCAGATCCCCGTTTTCTGGGGAATTTTCAAATTGCTGTCCGTAGCGATCGAGCTCCGCCACAGCCCTTTTATGCTGTGGATCAAGGACCTTTCGGTGAAAGACCCGTATTATGTCACGCCCATCCTTATGGGCATCACCCAGTTCATCAGCCAGAAAATGACGCCCACTTCAGCCGATCCTTCCCAGGCTAAGATGATGCTCATCATGCCGGTCATCATGACGGTTTTTTTCATGAATTTCCAGAGCGGGCTGGTTCTCTATTGGCTGACATCCAACGTCCTTCAAATCGGCCAGCAATATATAATGAATCGGATGATCCAAAAGAAAAAAAGTGAGTCCCATGGAAAACGACGAAAAGATTGAAGAAAAAGAAGAGAAGCCGGAATTTAAGGGCAAGAATCTGGAAGAAGCCATCAGCCTGGCCGAGCACAGGCTGAAGATTCCTCGGTCCGAGCTCAACTATGAAATCGTAACCGAAAAGACAAAACTCTTCGGCATCAGCAAAGAAATCGTCATCCGGGCCTGGCCGAAAATCGAGGCCGAAGAAAACGCCGTGGCCAATTTTTTAGATAAGCTCCTCCCCTGTTTTCCGCTGGAAATTTCTTATGAGATTAAGAAACGGAACGGCTTTGTCTATGTTATATTCGAGGGAAACGACAAACAGCTTTTGCTCTGGAAGGACGGTTCCCTGTTGCTGGCTTTTCAGCATATTTTGAACAAAATCTCGTCGCAAAAAGTCCAAGTGGACTGCGAGTTTTTCAGGAAGAGGAAAGAGAAGAAGCTGAAGGAATACGCGCAGCAGGTAGCCCGACAAGTTTATGATACGGGCAGAAACGAAATCCTAGACTTGATGAACCCATACGAGCGAAGGATCGTTCATATCGCGGTCAACCAGGTCCCCGGCATTGCCAGTGAGAGCCTGGGCGAAGGATTCCTGAAACGGATAAAAGTCTTTCCCGTCGAGAAAAACAAGAAATAGCGACTCCGGCCCTGGCGCTCAAAAGCAACTTTCATTTTTCCTTATTAGAAAAATCCTCATATCCCGGCCTTTGATGGCCCGCTTTGCCTGGAAAAGTTTTTTTCGACTTCTTTTTCTGTAATCAAATATTCTTTACTAATCTTGAGTGCTCCGCTAAAATTGAAAAAATGCTCGAGCTTAGCCCGGATGATACGATTATCGCAATCTCGACGCCGCCCGGCTTCGGAGGAATCGGGGTCGTCCGGCTGAGCGGGAAAAACGCCCTTGGCATTGCCAAAAGAATATTCAAGCAAAAAAATAGGCTTAGGGGCAAGATTTTGCCGAGACAGGCCGTGATCGGGAACCTTTTCGATTTTGAGAAAAACGAGATATTTGACGAAGCCTTCTTGATTTTTTTCCCGGCGCCGCGCTCCTACACGAGAGAAAATATAGTCGAGATCAGCTGCCACGGCAGCCCGGCAGTCCTCGAGGAACTTATCCGGATCGGCGTGAAAGCCGGAGCTAGACATGCCCACCCCGGAGAATTCACCCTAAGGGCATATAAAAACGGCAGGATCGATATCATCCAGGCCGAAGCAGTCAATGACTTAATCACGGCGGCTTCGACCAAGCAAGCCAGGATTGCCTTTGGCCATATCGACGGCAGGCTGTCCAAACAGATTTCCGAGATCCGAGATAAAATCGTCCATCTGCTCTCTCAAATTGAAGCAGCTATTGAATTCCCCGACCAAAACCTTCGGATGACTCCAAAAAAAATCGCGCGGGCATTTGAAAAAATGATCGCATTCCTGGAAAAGCTGGTGGCCGGCTACGATGCGGGCAAGGCCTTAGCGGAGGGGCTGACTATAGCTATTGCGGGAAGGACGAATGTCGGGAAATCGACCCTTTTCAACGCTTTGCTAGAGGAACAACGGGCTATCGTCACGCCATACCCCGGAACCACGCGGGATTATCTACGAGAAAAAATGAAAATCAGAGACGCCGTCTTCAACCTGGTCGACATGGCAGGGCTCGGTGCGGCTTCTTCTTTCATCGAGAAAGAGGGCATGAGAAGAGGGAATAAAATCGCTCGGCAATCGGAAGGACTCCTGGTCTTGTTGGATATGTCCCGCAAAGAGACGAGAGAAGACTTTGCTCTCATCGATAAATATATCCAAAAGAAAATTCTCCTCGTTTTCAACAAGATCGACCTTCCCAAGAAAATGGATATTGTGAAAATCAGGAATCGGTATAAAGATCTTCCTTCTCTGGAGATCTCGGCCTTGAGAGGGACGAATCTAACTCATTTAAAAAACCGTATTTATGAGATTTTTCTACCGAAGATTAAGGACGGAGAAAATGTTATTTTCCATCTTCGTCAAAAGCTCCTGATCGAAGAAATACTCGATCATTTGAAGAACGGCTGCGGACTTCTCGAGTCAGGATATACCGAAGAAGTCTATGCTGAGGAAATTCGAAAGATCGTCCCCGTCGTCGGGCGGCTCACCGGAGAAATCCGCGCCGATGATGTGATCGAGAATATTTTTAGCCGGTTTTGCGTCGGCAAATAAAATGAAAAAAACTCCTGAAGAATCTTTTGACATTGTCGTGGTCGGCGCCGGGCACGCCGGCTGCGAAGCCGCGTATGCCGCAAGCTTAATGGGGCTTCGGGCTTGTCTGGTGACCATACATCTGGAAACGATCGCCCAAATGTCCTGCAATCCGGCCGTCGGGGGGCTTGCCAAGGGCCATTTGGTCCGTGAGATCGATGCCCTCGGCGGAATAATGGGCCTTTTGGCTGACGAAACAGGCATCCAGTTCAAGCTCTTGAACCGGAGCCGCGGCGGGGCGGTCCAGGCGCCTCGAGCCCAATGTGATAAAGCCTTCTATAGAATGACTATGAAAAAATGGCTCGAAAATCTCCCCAATTTGACCCTTTTCCAGGGGATTGTCACGGAAATCTTGGTTGATAAGAGGAAGACCAGGGGAGTCTTGACCATGGATGGCAGCGCGATATTGGCGAAAGCCGTCATTGTGACTCCAGGTACGTTTCTAAACGGGCTTATCCATATCGGCCTCAAGAGTTATCCGGCTGGAAGGGCGAACGAGCCTGTGTCTCATGAATTGAGCGAATGCTTAAAAAAACTCGGTTTTCGGACATTTCGCCTAAAAACAGGCACTCCGATGCGTCTCGACAAACATACGATCGATTGGGAAAAATTCGATCCTCAGCCGGGCGATGACCAGCCGGTCCCCTTCTCCTACCGGACGAAAAAGAAGCTCGTGAATACGGTGGTCTGCTACAGTGGCTATACAAACAGCCATACTCACGAGATCATCAGGAACAATTTGGACAAATCCCCTCTCTACAGCGGAAAAATCACGGGTATCGGCACGCGCTATTGTCCTTCGATTGAGGATAAAGTCGTCAAATTTCCCCATCACTCTCGCCATCAGTTCTTCCTCGAGCCGGAAGGATTGGATACTTGCGAAATCTATGTCAACGGCATCTCTTCCAGCCTGCCTTTTGAGACACAGCGGGAGATCCTGAAAAGCATCCCCGGCCTGGATAAGGCGAAAATATTAAGGCCTGCCTACGGAATTGAATATGATGCCGTCGCCCCGACCCAGCTCCATCCGACTTTAGAAACTAAAATCATTGAGGGTCTGTACCTGGCAGGTCAGATCAACGGCACTTCAGGCTACGAAGAAGCGGCAGCCCAGGGGCTTATGGCAGGAATAAACGCTACCCTGAAAATTAATAAAAAAAAGCCCTTGATAATTCGCCGCGATGAAGCCTATATAGGTGTGCTCATTGATGACCTGATCTCAAAAGGCGTGGAAGAACCGTACCGTCTTTTTACTTCTCGCGCCGAATACCGTCTTATGCTCCGCATCGATAACGCGGATAAACGATTGATGGGGTACGGAAATGAGCTCGGCCTGATAAAAAAAGCGGATTTCGAAGCTTTCCTCGGCAAGCAGGCAAAGGTGCAATCGGTCTTCTCCTTCCTGGAGAAGAAAAAGATTTCCTTGGGGAACAGAGATAAAATCTCTCTGAAAGACTACCTAAAAAAACCTGATATTCATCTGGAAAATGTGCTAGAATACGAAAAGATTCCTGTTTCTCTGACAGACGAGGAAATCAGGCATATCGAGGCAGAGGTTAAATACGAAGGCTATCTTAAAAAACAGGAAAAAGAAATCGCAAGGATCTTGAAGATCGATGGGGTCAGGATTCCAGAAAATACTGACTTCAAGAAGATCCACGGGCTGACCAGAGAAGCCATTGAGAAAATGGAAAAGTACAAGCCCATGACGGTCCGCGAAATGAAGAAAATTCCAGGCTTAACCCCTTCTGATATCTTCAATGTCTATATTTATTTAAGCCTGCAGAAGAAAATAAGGTCCGACGGGCATAATGTTTCACGTGGAACATTGGAGAGCAGTGAATAAAATTATTGCGGTCGCCAATCAAAAAGGAGGGGTAGGGAAGACGACTACCGCTATCAACTTATCCGCCTCTCTGGCCATGAAAAAGATGCGAGTCCTTCTCATAGACCTTGACCCTCAAGGAATGGCTACGGCGGGCCTGGGAATCCCCAAGGAGCCCAACAAGGGCATTTATCAGGCCTTGATGAACGGGAACGACCTTATGGAAAATGTCCAGGGAACCAAGTTGGATAACCTCTATTTCTGTGCTTCCTCGCCGGAGTTGGCGGGCGCAGAAGCTGAGCTCTTCTCCAAGGAGAACCGAGAAGGAAAGCTCCGGGAAGGGCTGGCAAAGATCAGGGCAAGGTTTAATTTTATATTCATTGACTGTCCCCCTTCTCTGGGATACCTGACGATCAATGCTTTATCCGCCGCAGATTCTGTCCTGATCCCCGTCCAGGCCGAATTCTTTTGCATGGAAGGGATTCCCGACCTTCTACAGACTCTCAATGAGGTCCGGAGCTACTTTAATTCTTCACTCAAGATCGAGGGGATCCTACTGACTATGTATGATGAGCGGACCAACCTTTCCAGACAGGTTGAAGACGAAGTCAGAAAATCCCTCAAAGGAATCGTGTATAAAGTCATCATCCCTCGAAGCGTCAGGCTGGCCGAAGCCCCAAGCTTTGGCAAGCCCATCGTGCTTTATGATATAAAATCTAAAGGAGCAGAGGCCTATATCAACCTAGCAGAGGAGATTCTCCAAAAATGAAAAAAGCACTAGGCAAGGGGATCAGGGCGTTTATCCCGGAAGAATACGGCATTCTGAAAAACGAGAAGTATGCCGAATTGGATATTGACGAGATAAAGCCCAATCCTCTTCAACCGCGAATGAAGTTTGATGAAACGGCCATTGAGGAGCTGGCCCGGTCGATTAAAGAGGCAGGCGTCCTCCAGCCGATTCTTTGTGTCCCTGAAGAAGGATATTATAGGATCCTGACCGGCGAGAGGAGGTGGAGGGCCGCTCAGAAGGCTGGCCTCCGGAAAGTACCGGTTATCATTCGAAATATCCCCTTTGAGCAGCAGCTGGAGATTTCTCTTATTGAAAACCTCCAGAGGGAGGAGCTGAACCCGATCGAAATCGCCAATGCTTATCAAAAGCTGATCGAAGAACTGAATTACACGCAGCAGGATGTAGCCGACAAAGTAGGGAAGGACCGGACCTCAATTACCAATTTTTTACGCATCCTCAAGCTTCCCCAGGAGGTCCAAGAAAGCCTCAGAGAAGGAAAAATTTCCATGGGCCATGCCAGGGCGCTCCTGGCTCTTGAAATCCCCGAGTTCCAGGCGGAGTTGTGCCGCAAGATTGTTAAAAAAAGTCTTTCGGTTAGGGAAGTAGAAAGGCTCGTTTCCAAACGCAAGCCGGCGGCCGTACATGCCAAGAAGATAAAATCCGATCCCAACCTCGAAGCTTTGGAGGAAGACCTGCTAAAATTTTTGGGGACAAAGGTCGATATAACCGGAAGCCAAAAGAAAGGAGTTGTTAAGATATTCTATTTTTCTTTGGATGAGCTCAACAGAATCTGTGATCTCATCAAAGGAGTCAATTTATGAAGGATAAGAGGAAAGAAATGGAAGAGACAAAAATCACAGGCTTTTTTGACAACGGGACTGAGTTTAAGGGAGAATTGAAGTTCAAGGGGTCTTTCCGCATCGACGGCTATTTCCAGGGGAAAATCGAGTCTGATTCGATGCTGATTATCGGGGACAAGGGCAAGGTCGAGGCTGAAGTACATATTGGTTTTATAATCATCAATGGTGAGTTCAAGGGAGATATCAAGGCTGCGGAAAAGGTGGAAATTAACAGCAACGGCCGAGTGACCGGCACGATTCTAACTCCTAAGCTGGTTGTGGAGGAAGGCGCATACCTAGAAGCCAACTGCCAGACCTCCGACCAGGTTCCTTTGCCGAGCGCCGAGCCAAAAGAAAAAGCCGGCAAATAACATTGAAAAAAGCTCTAGGCGTTATTCCTGTCCGCTTTCACTCCACGAGGTTTCCGGGAAAGCCTCTGGCCCCGATTCTCGGGAAGCCAATGATCCAATGGGTTTTTGAGGGCGCTAAAAAGGCGAAGCTCCTGGAGAGGATTATCATCGCCACGGACAATGATAGGATTTTTTGGACCGCTGAAAAAATCGGAGCCGAAGTCATGATGACTTCAGCCGAGCATCTCTCCGGAACGGAAAGAGTAGCGGAGGTGGCGGCCAAAATGGATTCCCCCATCGTTATAAATATCCAGGGAGATGAACCCCTTGTCGAGGGAATAATGCTGGACGACCTGGTCAGGGCCTTACAAGATGAATCGCTCCCCATGGCCACCTTAATGGCTAAAGCCTACGATTTCCGCATGTTAGAAGAAAGCCACGTCGTCAAGGTCATTTCGGATAAAAACGGTTATGCCCTCTATTTTTCCCGGGCGCCTCTCCCCTATCAGACCACTGATTTTTTTTATCAGCATATCGGGATCTACGGCTATCAGAGAGATTTCCTCCTCAATTTTCATAAGCTAAGCGCCTCGAGGCTGGAAAATATCGAGAAGCTGGAACAGCTGAGAGTCTTGGAGAACGGCTTAAGGATTAAGATGATCGAAATCCCGACTGCCACTTTGAGTGTGGATACGCCCCACGATATAATCACGGTCGAAAATATTTTGAAGATAAGGCGCGATGAGTAAATATATTTTCGTTACAGGAGGGGTGCTGTCCGGACTCGGCAAGGGGATCGCTGCAGCTTCGATCGGCAGGCTGCTCGAGAGCCACGGGCTAAGAATTACGCTTCAAAAATTCGACCCGTATCTCAATGTTGATCCCGGGACCATGAACCCCTTCCAGCATGGCGAGGTCTATGTGACGGATGACGGCGCCGAGACCGACCTGGACCTCGGTCATTACGAAAGGTTCACATCGACAAGGACGACGAAATTCCACAACTGGACGGCAGGAAAAATTTATGACCTGATCATTAAGAAAGAGCGAAGAGGGGAGTACCTGGGGAAGACCGTCCAGGTTATTCCTCAAGTGACGGATGAGATAAAGAACGGGTTTCGAGCGGTCCAGAGCAACAACGATATCGTTATCGTGGAAATCGGAGGAACGGTCGGGGACATCGAGAGCCTCCCGTTTCTCGAAGCAACCCGGCAGATGAGGCTTTCGCTCGGACATGAAAACACGCTGTTCGTCCATCTGACTCTCGTGCCTTTTATAAAAACGTCGGGCGAGCAGAAGACCAAGCCTACCCAGCATACGGTCAAAGAATTGCGGGCGATCGGGATCCAACCCGATATCCTGCTTTGCCGGACGGACAGGTTCCTGACCCAGGACCTTAAGACAAAGATCTCCCTGTTCACGAATGTCCCCGTCGAAGCCGTTATCACAGCCAAGGATGTCGATAATATCTATGAAGTCCCTCTGATCTTCGCCAAAGAAGGCCTGGATACAATCATCCTAAAACAACTGAAGCTTTCACCCAGAAAAAGGAACATGGCTCGATGGAATGCGCTGGTTAGGGGAATGAGCCATCCCAAAGGTGAAGTGGATATTGCGGTGATCGGCAAGTATGCGGGATTCCAGGATTCCTATCTCAGCTTGAAACAAGCCCTCTGTCATGGCGGAATCGCCAATGACCTTAGAGTAAATATTTCCTGGATTGAAGCCGAGGACCTCGAAGGAAAAAAGATCGAGAAAATCATCGGCGATAAAGACGGCATTCTGGTCCCCGGCGGTTTCGGCCGCCGGGGCATTGAAGGGAAGATCCGCGCGGCCGGTTTCGCCCGAGAGAATAGAATCCCCTTTTTCGGGATTTGCCTTGGCATGCAGTGCGCGACGATAGAGTTTGCCCGGAATGTCGCCGGCCTCAAGCGGGCCAACAGCAGCGAATTCGACGAAGATGCGCCCCACAAGATCTTTTTCAAGTGGAGGGAAATCAAGGGAATCCAGGACCTGGGCGGTACGATGAGGCTCGGCCAGTACCTCTGTCGCCTGGAGAAAAAATCTATTTCCTACAAAGCCTATCGGCAAAGTGATATTTATGAGCGCCACCGCCATCGCTACGAATTCAACCCCGAGTACGAGCCGGTCTTGGCGGAAGCCGGCCTCTTTTTCTCGGGAAAGAACCCGGACTACGGGCTCGTCGAGGTCATCGAGATCAAGGACCATCCCTGGTTTCTCGGCTGCCAGTTTCATCCCGAGTTCAAATCCAAGCCGTTGAAGCCCCATCCTTTGTTTAAAGATTTCATCGGAGCCAGCCATGCCCATCGCCGCAAAAGAAATAAAGGTTAGCCCGACCGTCAAGATCGGCGGGCCCGGCCGTTTGTTCTTGATCGCCGGCCCATGCGTCATTGAAAGCCGGGAGCATTCGTTTTCCGTCGCCAGAAAGGTCCAGAAGATCTGCCGAACGCTGAATATCCCTTTGATCTTCAAGGCCTCCTTTGACAAGGCCAACCGTTCCTCGCTCGAGTCCTACCGAGGGCCCGGTATCGAGAAGGGACTGGAGATCCTGGCGGAGATTAAAGCGGAGCTCGGCCTGCCCGTGCTTTCGGATGTCCATGAAACCTGGCAGGTCGAAAAAGCGGCGGAAGTCCTGGACGTCATTCAAATCCCCGCTTTCCTCTGCCGACAGACGGATTTGATTTTGGAGGCAGCCCGAACACAAAAACCGGTCAACATCAAGAAGGGACAATTCCTCTCTCCCGCCGAAATAAAAAACGTCATCGAAAAAGTCGAGAGCACGGGAAATCACAAGATCATCGTGACCGAGCGGGGGGTGATGTTCGGCTATAACAATTTGGTTTTTGACGTCCGGTCCATCCCCATCCTGAAGGGCTGGGGCTATCCGATCGTCATGGATGCCTCCCACAGCGTTCAAAGGCCGGGCGGCCAGGGTACGACCTCCGGCGGAGAGAGGGAATTCATCGCTTATCTAGCCAAGGCCGGGGTCAGCGTGGGCGCCGACGGGGTATTTTTAGAAGTCCATGAAGACCCCCAAAAAGCCCTTTCCGATAAACATAACTCATTGAAATTAAATGAATTAAATAGCCTGGTCAAAACCTTGATCAGGATCAAAAGAGTCGTTTGAAGGAAAGGGCATGACAAAGAAAGACATCATCCGGACTGGGAAAGAGGTCCTCCAGATTGAAGCCAAGGCCGTCGAAGCTTTGAGCTCGAGGCTGGATGAGAATTTCGCCAAAGCCGTCGACCTTATCTTCCGCACGAAATCCCGGATTATTGCTATCGGCATCGGGAAATCCGGCCTCGTCGGGAGAAAAATAGCGGCGACCTTGGCCAGTTGCGGCACGCCGGCCATGTTCGTCCATCCCGCCGAAGCCGGCCACGGCGACCTCGGCATGATCCTTCGGGAAGACGTCGTCATTGCCGTATCCTACAGCGGAGAGACGCGTGAGATCATCGATCTCCTGGATTTCATCAAGAGGATCGGCGTGAAGCTGATCTGCATCACCGGCGATAAAAATTCGAAAATCGCCAAGTACAGCGATATCGTCCTCGAATCAAAAGTCGAAAAGGAAGCCGAGCCCAGCGGGCTGATCCCGACGGCGAGCTCGACGGCGGCCCTCGCCTTGGGCGATGCTCTGGCGATTGCGGTCATGAGGAAAAAAGGCTTCAGCGAGCGGGATTTCGCTTTTGTCCATCCCAAGGGCCAGATCGGGAAAAAGCTCCTCCGGGTCGAAACCCTGATGCACAAAGGCAAGGAAATTCCCTGTGTCCGGCCCGAGACGCCGATGGGCGAGGTCATCGAAGAAATGACTCAGAAAAAGTTGGGCATGACGTGTGTCGTGAACCCCGAAAAAATCCTGGCCGGCATCATCACCGACGGCGACCTTCGGAGAATGCTCAGAAAATACAAAGAGACGATCCTCCAGAAGACGGCCCAGGATTGCATGACGCTCAATCCCGTCACGATCGATAAATCCGACCTGGCCACCGAAGCCCTCAACCTCATGGAGAACAAAAAAATTACCTCTCTCGTCGTCAAAAACAAAAGCGGAAAGAGGGAAGGGAGCATCCATCTTCATGACCTGTGGCGAACAGAGATGTTCTGATGAGAAACAAAACCAGGGCCGGCCGGGTGAAAATGGTCCTCATGGACGTCGACGGCACTCTGACCGACGGGACCCTGGCCGTGCTCCCGGACGGCGAAGAGATTAAAACGTATAACGTCAGGGATGGCATGGGAGTCCTGCTTGCCCAGCTGGCGGGGCTCAAGCTCGGCATCATCACCGGAAAAACTTCTAAGGGGCTGGAAAAAAGGGCCGAGCGGTTGAAAATTACCGAGATCCATCAGGGGATCATCGATAAAAAAAAAGTCCTGGACGCGATCCTAAAAAGAAACGGGCTCAGCCCCGACGAAGTCGCCTATATCGGCGATGACCTGGGGGATCTTGAAGTCATCAGGAGCGTCGGGTTCTCCGGCGCTGTCGCGGACGCCCATCCGATCGTCAAAAAAAGCGCTCATTATATCTGCAAAAAGAGGGGAGGCCGCGGAGCCTTCCGGGAATTCATCGAGTATATCATCGGCGCCCAGGACAGATGGGAAGTCATCACGTCCGGATTCAAGCAAATTTTCGACAGGAAGTTATAGAGACCTGAACGGGAGGAGAAGCGTGGACATCAATCCGAACATCTTCCGCGAGTACGATATCAGAGGAATCGTCGATAAAGACCTGACCCTCGACGTCGTCGAGGCTCTGGGGAAAGGCATGGGAACCTATTTTCGGCGGCAGAACAGGCGTGAAGTGGCCGTGGGCAGGGATTGCCGCCTCAGTTCTCCGGCGTTTTTTGAGGCGGTGGCCAAAGGCCTGCTTTCGACCGGATGCAGCGTCGTCGACCTTGGGACAGTTCCCACGCCGCTCCTCTACTTCGCAATTTTTTACAAATCGTTAGAGGCCGGCATCATGATCACCGGCTCCCACAACCCTCCGGAGTATAACGGCTTCAAAATGATGTCGGGGAAAGAGACGCTCTATGGGCAGACAATCCAGGAAGTCTATCGCCTGATCAAAAACGATAAAATCATCATGGACAAGCAGGGGATGCGGCGCCCCTACAATGTTGTCCCCGAATACCAGGACTATGTCCTGAAGAATATCAGCCTCAGGAAGAAGTTGAAAGTGGTTATCGATGCCGGGAACGGAACAGGGGGAGTCGTGGCCGTCCCGATCTTTAGAAAATTAGGGTGTGAAATCGTAGAGCTCTATTGCGAAATGGACGGCCGCTTTCCCAACCATCATCCCGACCCGACGCTTCCGGAGGCCATGCAGGATTTGATCAAGACGGTCGGGGAGTCGAAGGCCGACCTCGGAGTGGCTTACGATGGGGACGCCGACCGGATCGGGATCGTCGACGATGAAGGGCATCTCATCTGGGGCGACCAGCTCATGATCTTTTTTGCCCGGGACATCTTGAAAGCTCATCCCGGCGCGGCCATCATTTCCGAAGTCAAGGCGACCAAGCTTCTCTACGAGGAGATCGAAAAGCTGGGCGGAAGGCCGATCATGTGGAAGACCGGGCATTCCCTTATCAAAAAGAAGATCATAGAAGAACACGCCCTTTTGGCAGGGGAAATGAGCGGACATATTTTCTTTGCCGACAGGTTTTTCGGCTTCGATGACGCCATCTATTCCTCGGCCAGGCTTTTAGAGCTTCTAACGCGTTCCGATATAAAACTGTCGCAGATGTTGGCCGGCTTGGCCAAAACCTACAGCACGCCGGAAATTCGGATCTATGCTTCGGAAGAAGTCAAGTTCAAGATCGTGGACGAAGTCCGGAAGGAGCTCGCCCAGAAATATCGCGTGATCGATATCGACGGCGTCCGGGCGATTTTTCCCCGCGGCTGGGGGCTAGTCCGGGCTTCGAACACGCAGGCCGTCCTTGTCCTCAGGTTCGAGGCAGAGACGGAAAACGACCTGGAGGCCTTCCAAAAGGAAGTCAAAGGGGCTGTGGAAAGGGCCATAAAAAAATTGGAAAAGTCATGAAAAAAAGCCTGGATATTAGGGCGGTCGTCATGGCCGGCGGGAGCGGAACCCGGTTCTGGCCGCTCAGCCGGAAACGGACGCCCAAACAGTTTTTGCCGATCATCAGCGATAAAACGATGATCGAGGAGACCGTCGAGAGGCTGTTGCCCATCATTTCCTGCTCGAGCATCTACACGATCGCTAACCGCAGCCAAACCCAGACCATCCAAAAGATTTTGCCGCGGCTGCGGAAGGAGAATCTGTTGGTCGAGCCGATGGGGAAGAATACGGCGCCGTCGCTCATCCTGGCCACGGCGCGGATTTATCTCCAGAATCCCGAGGCGGTCGTGGCCGCGCTTCCCTCCGACCATCTCATCCTGGACAATCCGCTGTTTGCAAAAAAAATGCTGGCCGCCGCGGCAGCCGCCAGTCATGAAAAAAGCCTGATGACGTTCGGCATCCCTCCCGCCTTTCCTTCGACGGGATACGGTTATATCCATTATGCCAAGGTTGGCCCGAGAACGGCCGCCGGCGAAGTGTTTTTCGAGGTTTTGGAGTTCAAGGAAAAGCCGGGCTATGAGCAGGCCAAGCTTTTCATCGAATCGGGCGAGTATTATTGGAATTCGGGAATGTTTGTCTGGCGGGCCGATGTCTTTGCCGAAAAGCTCCGGCAGTCTGCCCCCGATTTTTATCAATATTGGCTGAAGATGCTGGAGGCGATTGAGAAGAAGTCTCCGGCCCTGGTCGCGGCGATATTCAGCGAGATTCCCTCCATTTCTATCGATTACGCCCTCATGGAGAAAGCGAAAGGCGTGCTTGTTTGTGAGGGAAATTTCGGCTGGTCGGATGTCGGAGCCTGGTCTTCACTCGCCAATATCTGGAAAAAGGACGATTTCGGGAACGTGATGAAGGGGGAGACGATCATCCTTGACGCGAGCAATTCGATTTGCTTCAATCCCGGCAAGCTCACGGCGTTTATCGGAGTCAAGGATCTCATCGTCATCAACACAAAAGATGCCCTGCTCATCTGCCATAAAGACCAGGACCAGAACGTGAGGAAGGTCCTCGACGCCCTGGCCAAAAAAGGGAAGGCCAAGTACCTTTAAGCGGGGCTTTCTTTTTAGAGCCCATGATTCCAATCATTATCCGATACTTTTCACTCTCTTTTTTGCCTTGACAGGGCGCACTTTTATCCATTATTAATAGTCTCTCATACCCCAGAAAAGGAAGGCCACCATGTTTGTCTGGCTCTTTCATCGTATCACGGGCCTCATCTTAATCGTAACCCTCAGCCTGAAATTCCTAACCTCGTTTTTTTTGATGACGAAAGATAAGAAGCCCGACTGGGCGCTCGTCCTGCATACGAATCCTATCACCGATACTCTGCTCCTGCTGTCCGTCATCTTCCATGCACTCTACGGGTTGAGGACGGTCATCATCGACCTCGGTGTTCGGAAGGAAAAGCTTCTCTTCTGGATTTTCACGATCGTCGGCGTTGTCCTCAGCGCCGGCCTGCTCGTGGTGTATTTCACGCGGAACTATTGATGATTAGTCACGACATCCTGATTGTTGGCGGGGGATTGGCCGGGCTTTCCGCCGCCCTGTCCAGTTCTTCCGGCCTCGATGTCGCCGTCATCTCCAGGGTCCATCCCCTGCGTTCTCATTCCATAGCCGCCCAGGGCGGCATCAACGCGGCCCTGGGAAATAATCCTAAGGGGCAGGACGACACCTGGGAGAAACACGCCTTCGATACGATCAAGGGCAGCGATTACCTGGCCGACCAGGACGCCGCCGAGCTGATGTGCCAAAAGGCCATTCCCACGATCTATGAACTTGAGCACATGGGCGCGCCGTTCAGCCGCCTGCCCGGAGGCTTGATCGCCCAGCGGCCGTTCGGCGGGGCCGGATTTCCCAGGACATGTTACGCCGCGGACAGGACCGGCCACGTTTTGGTGCACACGCTATTCGAGCAGTCTCTTCGCAAAAACGTCAAATTCTACAGCGAGTGGCTGGTCACCGAGCTGGCCGTGGAAAACGGTCGGTGCCGCGGCGTCATCATCTATGATTTGGCCACCGGCGACGTCTTTCCTGTAAAAGCCCGGGCCGTGATTTTCGCCACAGGAGGCTACGGGAGGGTTTATCTCAGGACAACCAACGCCTTCATCAACCATGGCAGCGGCATCGGCATTGCCTACCGGGCCGGCGTGCCGCTCAAGGACATGGAGTTCGTCCAGTTTCATCCCACCGCGCTTTTTCCCAATAATATCCTGATGACCGAGGCAGCCCGGGGCGAGGGCGGTTATCTGCTGAATAACCTAGGCAAACGTTTTATGGCAGACTATGCTCCTTCGGCCATGGAGCTGGCGCCACGGGATATCGTGGCGCGCGCCATCCAGACGGAGATCAGCCGGGGCAACGGGTTTGCCAACGAATATGTCCTCCTCGACCTCACCCATCTGGGCGCCGATAAGATCATCAAGCGGCTTCCGGCCATCCGCGAGATCTGCATCAGGTTTGTCGGGATCGACCCCGTC
>Ga0153915_10002387_pt1 | contig 17166 bp, 14 predicted proteins | sample Opewatmetagenome_2_FD_107003 | JGI IMG/M metagenome (GOLD analysis project Ga0153915, IMG submission 107003) | Freshwater wetland microbial communities from Ohio, USA - Open water 3 Core 3 Depth 3 metaG | ecosystem: Environmental > Aquatic > Freshwater > Wetlands | place: USA: Ohio, Lake Erie...
CGAACCTGGGACCTGCCGGTTATGAGCCGGTAGCTCTACCGCTGAGCTATAGGCCCTCGGCCACCTTATATCAAATCCGCCCCCTATAGTCAACAAAATGGGGACGTTCCCCAAAGTACCACCCCGCGGTCCCCGCCAAGGGGAGAGGAAGAAGCAGGGTGGTACTTTGGGGAACGTCCCCTAATGGTTGTTGGTGAAAGAGCGGAGCTTGCGGCTGCGGCTGGGGTGCTTGAGCTTACGGAGGGCTTTGGCTTCGATCTGGCGGATCCTCTCCCGGGTGACCTTGAACTGCTGGCCGACCTCCTCCAGGGTGTGCTCGTTGCCGTCCCCCAGCCCAAAGCGCATTTTCAAGACCTTGGCCTCCCTTTCGGTCAAGGATTTGAGGGCCTCCTCGATCTGCTCGCGCAGGTTGATATGGATGACAGTGTCAGGCGGCGAGGGCATAAGCTTGTCTTCGATGAAGTCCCCCAGGTGGCTGTCTTCTTCCTCACCGATGGGCGTCTCGAGGGAGATCGGTTCCTGGGCGATCTTGATGATCTTGCGGACCTTGGCCACCGGCATATCCATCTTCTTGGCGATCTCTTCGCTCGACGGCTCCCGGCCGACCTCCTGGACCAGGCCGCGGGAGACTCGGATCAGCTTATTGATGGTCTCGATCATATGGACGGGGATGCGGATCGTCCGCGCTTGGTCAGCGATCGCCCGGGTGATCGCCTGGCGTATCCACCACGTGGCATAGGTCGAGAACTTGTACCCGCGGCGGTATTCGAACTTATCGACCGCCTTCATCAATCCCATGTTCCCTTCCTGGATGAGGTCGAGGAACTGAAGCCCCCTGTTGCTGTATTTCTTGGCGATGGAGACGACCAGTCTGAGGTTGGCGGCGACCAGCTCCTTCTTGGCTTGGTCGCTGACTTTTTTCCCGGTGGTGATGGCCCTGAGGGTTTTCCTCAGGCTTTGGGAGTCGAGGCCGATCTCCCGGTGGTAGGCCCGAGACTGTCTGTTGACCTCCAGCATCCTTTGTTTGAGGGCCTCTTTGCTCTTCTTGCCCCGGGCCCGGGCCAGGGCCAAGGTGAGCTCTTCCTTGGCATCCTCGAGCTCGTTGATCTTCCTGAGGTTCCCGCGCAGCGAGTCGATCATCCGTTCGCGCTCGCTTGGCCGGATGTTGAGCTCCCGGATCACCCGGCTCATCTGGACGATGATCCTGCCTCGAGCGAAACTGCGCTTCCGGGTTCCCGGGATCCTGTCCAGACGGCGACAGAGGTCGCGGATCCTCTTGATCTTTGCCAGGACTTCCTTCTTCTTTTCCTCCAGTTTATCCTCAGTGATCTCCTCATCGCTCAGGTCGAACATCTCCAGGAAGACGAGCAGGTTCGTCTTGATCTGTTCTTCCAGGGCAAGGACCTGATTGAGGACGAGCCGGGTTTTGGAGAGCGCCTTGATGATATTCTTCTCTCCCCGCTCGATCTCCCGGGCGATGGCGATTTCGCCCTCCCGGGTAAGGAGCGAGATGTTCCCCATTTCGCGCAGGTAGAGCTTGACCGGGTCGGTCGTCCGCTCCAAGGAGTGGATCGTGACCTGTTCGCTCCTCCGTTTCTTGAGCGCAAGATCACTCCTTTTGGCGCCGAGGATCTTGATTCCGTAATCGTCCATGGAGCTGAGGAATTGGTCGAAATTTGTCCCCGAGTCCGGCTCTTCATGGAAGGTTTTATCGACCTCTTCGAAGAGCAAGTAGCCCTGCTTCCTCCCCTTAGACAAGAGCTGGTTGATCTCGTCCTTATGAAATTTTTGTTCAGAAGGCAAGACGGAAACCTCGCATGCCGGACATTATATCACATCGCCATGATTTTCTTGGTCAGGGTCTGCTTCTCGGAAAGGAGCGCGGACAGCTTTTCCTTCTCTCCGTTTCTTTCGCAGCGGTCGATCTCCTTGGAGAGAGCCCGCAGCCTCGACTGCAGGACCATCCTGCGGAGGGTCTGCAGGCAGTCCATCGCCTCCTCTCCGCTGCCCGGGCCCGTCCGTTCCTGCAACAGCTCAGAAATGGGCCGGGAAAGCTCCGGACCAACGGCCTTGGAGAGTTCCGGCAAGAGCACGCGCTTTCCCTTGCGCATGCATTCCAGAATAAAGACGAGGGCGGGCTCGCCGCGGAGACCGCGGAAGTCCTCCTGTCGGGCTTCAGCCATAAGCCCGGCGGCAAGTTCCTTGTCTTCGAGCATAATCTGCAGCAATCTCTTCTCGGCAGGAAGGAACAGACCCCCAGTTTGCTGCACAGGCTTCTTTCCAGGCGTTCCTTTAATTGAAGTTCGTACGATTTGCTCGTTAAGATCCAGATACTCGCAGAGCTGCCTGAGATATTCACTTCCAGACATTGTATCTGGATTGATGAGAATGACGTCGATTATTTTCTTGGCTACGGAGATCTTTTCCTCTCTGGACCGGGTTGCCAGATTTGGCATCTGGTGATCGACCATGAATTTTATTAGAGGGACGCTTCGGCTTTTCTTCAGCTGTGAGTAAGCTGTAGCTCCATGCTTTCGGATGAAACTGTCGGGGTCGAGATTCTCTGGAAGAACAAGGACTTCGGGCTGCCTGCCGATCTCAAAGCACAAGGGAATCCCTCGTGAAGTGGCAGCTTTTCCCGCGCTATCCCCATCATAATTTATGATAATCTTTGGAGCAAAACGGTGGGCTTGGTAGACTTGATCAGTTGTGAGTGCCGTCCCCAGCGAAGCGGCGACATTCCGGATCCCGGCCTGATAGAGAGAAGCGAAATCGGTATAGCCCTCGACCAGGATGAGCTCTCCGGCTTCTCGAACGAATTCCTTAGTCCAGTTCAGCCCATAAAGAACCTTACCCTTGGAATAGACGGGCGTATCGGGCGAATTGAGGTACTTGGGGTCGGCGTCGGCGATGGTCCTGCCGCCGAAAGCGACAACTTTGCCTGTAAGACCGAATATGGGGAAGATGACCCGGCCCCGGAACCGATCGTAGTATTCCGGCTTTTTCTGACCGGGGAGGACGAGCCCCGCTTTTTCCAGCAACGTGGGTTCCGTCCCCCTCCCTTTGAAATAGGCAAGCAAGGCGTTCCAGGAGTTCGGAGCATAGCCGACCTTCAAGGCTTCGATGGTGTCGTCGGACAGGTTTCTCCTCTTCAAATAGGCAAGCGCGGCCTCTCCCTCTCCCTTCTGCATGAGGCTGCGGCGGAAGAAGGCCAGGGCGGCCTCGTTAATCTTATAGACCCTTTCTTCGAGCTTCTGAAGCTCGGGAGAGAGCTTGGTTCTCTGAGGCAGGGGGATGTGGTATCTCTCGGCCAAGTAGCTCAGCGCTTCGGGGAAGGTGAGGTTTTCTTTTTCCATGACCAGCGTGAAGACATCGCCTCCTACCCCGCAACCGAAGCAGTGGAAGAGCTGCTTCTCGGAGTCCACGGTGAATGAGGGGTCCTTTTCCGAATGAAATGGGCAGAGACCGACGTGCTTTCGTCCCCGTCTTCTGAGCGTCGTGTATTGGGAAGCGATATCGACTATATCGGCGGCCTGCCTTACTTGGTCGACGATCTCCATGAGGTCTTTCTAGAGGTGGTTGATGAGACTGGCCAGATATCCGGCTCCGAACCCGTTATCGATATTCACCACAGCCACCCCTCCAGGGCAGGAGTTGAGCATGGCGAGAAGGGCTGAGATGCCCTGGAAGCTCGCTCCGTATCCCACGCTGGTGGGCACGGCGATGATGGGGACATTGATCAGCCCGGCCAACACGCTCGGGAGGGCTCCCTCCATGCCCGCCACGGCGATGATCAACCGCGCCTTCCGGATCTTGTCCATCTCGCCGATCAGCCGGTGAAGGCCGGCCACGCCGACGTCATAGATCCGCTCAGTGACATTCCCGAGCATATCGCAGGTGACGAAGGCTTCTTCCGCTACAGGGATGTCGGACGTCCCCGCGGTGACGATCATGATCTTGCCTTTTCCGGGTGCCGAGGGCTTCTTTTTCAGGCAAATCGTCCGGCCCAGGGGGTTGTAAAGACAGCCGGGGATCTTCCCTCTGATTTTCTTATAGATCGCGGGCCCGGCCCGGGTGATCAGCAGGCTGTTCCCTCGCTTACAGATCTCCTGGGCTATCTTGAGGATCTGGGCATCTGTTTTCCCCTGGCCGTAAATAATCTCGGGGAAGCCCCTTCTGACCTCCCGGTGGTGATCGACCTTGGCGAAACCCAGGTCCTGATAGGGATAGTCCTTGAGCCTCTCGAAGGCTTCCCCGGGAGAAATCTGCCCGCGCGAAACCTTTTCCAAGACGTCTTGGAGCTCTGTCTTCATGAACGATATGATACCATACGGGCGCCTGTTGACCAAGAGCAGCCAGCGGCGGTCCTCCCCCAGGTGCCCCCCCTGTCACGCGCCGCTTTGGGAGCATCCCCAATTGGAGTATACTAGTCACAGCATGTTCCAGGGGCGCACGATCCAGCGGCCGGTTTCCTTTTCCGGCCTGGGAGTTCACTCGGGAGAACAAATCAGCCTGACGATCAAGCCGTCCTCTAAAGGCAAGGTCATTTTCCGCAGGTTGGACCTGGGCGGCCTCGAAATTGAGGTCGATCCCCGGAAAATCGATGCTCTCAACTGCTCCAGCCTGGTCTTCGCCTCGGGCCGCATTCTGACTTTGGAACATCTCCTGGCGGTCCTTTATGTTCTCGGTCTCAGCAGCGTTGAGGTCGAGCTCGATGGCGGGGAAATCCCCATCCTTGATGGAAGCGCGGCTCCCCTGGCTCAGGCCATCCTGCAGGCTGGACTCAAGCCTGTCCCTGCGGCGACCATGGCTGTAAGGATCCTCAAACCGCAGACAATAGAGGAGAAAGGTGCCCGCCTTTCTTTCTTTCCCGATCCCGACTTCCGTGTGTCCTGCGCCATCGATTTTTCCCATCCGCTCATCGGCCGGCAGGAGATCTCTTTTTCCTTGACGCGAAAGTTCTTTCTAGATGAGATCGCTCCTGCCCGGACGTTCGGCTTCCTGAAGGACGTCTCCGGGCTCCGCCAGCGAGGCTTGGCTCTAGGTGGAAACCTGGATAATGCGGTGGTCCTTGATGAAGAGAAAGTCATCAGCGGGCCCCTTCGATTTGAGGATGAGTTCGTCCGCCACAAAGTCCTTGACCTCATAGGCGACCTGGCGCTCTTCGGCCATCCCCTGTTTGGCCATTTTCGGGCCGAGCGGGCCGGCCACCGCCTCCATCACCAGGCGGTCCTTTTCCTCCTTGATCACCCTGATTTCTGGGTTTACGAAAAGGACGCCTTCCCTCCATTCCTTCAAGGATGAGGGCATCTTTCTTGTCAAACAGCACGCTCTAGGCTAGAATAGTTGCTGCTACTCGTCCAACTCAGGAGATCAAGGTGAAGGAAGAAAAAACCAAGAAAGACGCGTATGAGAAGGCCCTGGCCGCTTATGCCGAAGCCATGAAGGAATTCCACAAGGGACGGTTCGACAAAGCCCAGGAGCTGCTGCAGTCTTTTCTCGAGAAGTACGATACCGAGAAAGAGCTTGTGGACCGGGCCAAGTTGTACCTCCATATGACCCGGGAAAAAGGCAAAAAAGAAACGGTTTCACTGAAGACGATCGATGATTATGTTTATTACAGCATCACCAAGATCAACTCCGGCGCCCATGAGGAAGCCCTTAAGCTCCTGGAGAAGGCCCTGGAGATGGAAGAGGAAGAGGGGAGGGTCTATTATCTCCTGGCCGATGCCCATATCCTGATGGGCCAGCCGGACGAGGCCATGGAATGCCTCAAGAAGGCCTTCCAGAAGGATAAGTTCTATCGGGTCCTGGCGCAGAACGAGATCGATTTCGAGCCCCTCTGGGACGATAAGAAATTCAAGCTGATCACTCGTCTGACTTAAGAGGGAAGCGGCCCAGCCGGAAATCTCCTTCATTGTGTTGCCCCCCAGGGTTTCCTTGAGGATCGGATTCTGTCCTGTCGTCTGGAATTCCCTTGGTCCGGCCTCGGGCGGAAAGCCGCAGCTGTTCCCGATAGCCGGCCACTCAATGCCAGGCAAAGAGCTCGAGGCCGAACAGAAACCGGCTGAATGACTTGTCTTTTGTCTCAGCCGTCATCCGCTCTAAAGCCAGAAAAGGCCTGATCTTGGGTGTGGACCCGAATTCGACGAAAAGCTCGTACAGCGAGCGGAATTCGCCCGGCTTGAAATCCATCTGGAGATCCCCGCCAAGGTTAACCGGCTTCCCCGTTGTATTGATACCCACAGCCAGCCCGATATCATGGCTGTGGCTGTAATTGCGGCCCGCAAAGACGACGAAACGGAAATTCTTCTCCAATTTCTTGAAATACGTCTGATTCTTTAGCCCCAAGCCCAGACCAAAGCTCGATCCGAACCTTTGCGCTACGTCCACCGGCATGAGCAGATCATAGCGACCATAGGCAAATGCGTAGAGTCCCTTGCCGGCCCGCCTTTCGTACAAAAGGTCCGCCTGATACCTGATTTCCTCCGGACGAAAGGAACTAAGGAAAGCCTCCCCCCGTTCGATCGGGATGTCCCCGTTCAGAGTCAGAAGGAGCTGGGTGAGGGGTGTTCTAAAAAAATGAAGGTTGAACTCGATCGCGGCAGAGACTTTACGCGTCTCATCGCTTGGCAAAAACCCGGCCCGGAACCGGAATTGGTCGAGATGCTCTGCCATCGCTTGGCGAGAGTTGAAGCGGAGGCCGAAATAGGTTGTCGCGGGATAGGCGTAGTGCCGGGTGAAGCGGGCGACAAGGTCGACGCTTGTGTCCAAGGCGACCGCGAGCTCAAAGTCATAGAAGATCTCCCTGAGATCGACCCATTTGACCTCGGCGGCGGCGGATAGCTCAGAGCGGAGGATCCGGGGCCAGGCGAAGCTCAGGACGAGCAAACCATCATAATGATTGCTCGTTCCGAGATAGGTCCCGCCGCCCAGGCCGAGCCGGAGTCCTCCTGAAACGTACGAGAAGCGGGCCAAAACTTCGTTGATATCCAGGACCTTGGGGTAATCGCGGGATGTTTTGTGACGGCAGAAGTGTTTGAGGATGACCTCCAGTTGCGAACTTGAAGAAAGCGGTCTGTTGAATCCCAGGCTCAGCCAGAAATCGATCTCCCCTTCGAGATCGCCGTTCGTGCGGTGATAAAAGTCCAGGTCGGTAAAGATCCGGCCGAACCGCAGGGGCCAGCCAAAACTGAGCTGGGGCCGGATACGGCGGAAGACTATTTCTTCTTCGCTGCCGGCCTTTTCCTGGCCCTGCGCTTCGCGACTTTCTTGGCGTATCGAGCGATGAATTTCTCGGTCAGCTCTCTGGCTTCGGTGTCGGTGTACTGCTGCGGCGGCGATTTCATGAAGTAGGACGAGGGGGCGAAGAGCGCTCCAGAAACCCCGCAATTCAGAGCGAGCTTGGCGCAGCGGATGGCGTCGATGACGACTCCCCCAGAGTTAGGGGAGTCCTCGACTGACAGCCGGCAGTCCAGATAGGTCGGGATGTCGCCGAAGTGACGGCTCTCGATTCGCAGGAAGCAGAGCTTGTTGTCCTTCTGCCAGGGGACATAGTCGCTCGGACCGACGTGGATGTTGTCGGGGTCTATGCTCTGGCCGCGGGCCCTGATCTGGGATGTCACGGCGTTGGTCTTTGAGATCTTCTTGGATTGCAGCCTTTCCCGCTCCAGCATGTTGAGGAAGTCGGTATTCCCGCCCGTGTTCAGCTGGTAGGTCCGGTCGATGGGCATGCCGCGGTCAAGGTAGAGGTTGACCAGGGTGCGATGAAGGATGGTCGCTCCGACTTGGGACTTGATGTCGTCGCCGATAATCGGCAGCCCGTGGGCCTCGAACCGTTTCTGCCAGTACTTCTCGCTGGCGATGAAAACCGGGATACAGTTGACGAAGGCGCAGCCGGCCTCCAGGACCTGCTCGACATACCATTTGGTCGCCTCTTCGCTCCCGACGGGGAGATAGCTTACCACGACGTCCGTCTTTGTCTCCCTGAGGATGGAGACGATGTCGGCCGTGGCGCCGGGCGCTTTCTGGATGATCTGGGAGAGGTACTTGCCGAGGCCGTCGTGGGTCATGCCCCGGCTGACCCTGACGTTCTTGAAGGGGACGGGGGCGAATTTCGTTGTGTTGTTGGGCCAAGTGAAGATCGCCTCGCTCAGGTCCTTGCCGACTTTGTTCTTGTCGACGTCGAAAGCCGCGACGAATTCGACGTCCCGGATATGATAGCCGCCCAGGTTGATATGCATGACGCCGGGGATAAAATCCCCTTCCTTGGCGTTCTTGTAGTACTCGACCCCCTGGACGAGCGAAGAGGCGCAGTTGCCGACACCGATGATGGCGACTCGGATCTTGTCCATGCGCTCAGACCTCCTTGTTTGTGTTCCTTTGTCTCTCGATCTTTTTCACGAGGAGAGTTCTTTGGATGGCCGTGATATTGGAGATGACGGCGATGGCGGTCAGGACGGTGATCATCGCCGGGTCGAAGACGTTGAAGACCGTGCCGATCAGGGCGCCGAGGACGAGAAGGATCATCCGCTCGGCCCGCTGCATGAAGCCGACCTTGCACTCGATACCCAGACCCTCGGCCCGGGCCCGGGTGTAGCTGACCATGGTGGACCCCAGGAAGGTGAAAAAGGGGATCCACATCGGCCAGCGGCCCCGAAAATAGTAGGCCAAGCCGAGGTAGATGAAGAATTCAGAGTAGCGATCGAGCGTCGAGTCGAAGATGGCGCCGTACAAGCTCTGTTTCTTGGCCTTGACCGCGACCTTTCCGTCGATGACGTCCAGGGCGCCGCAGATGAAGATCAGGACAACGGCCCAACCGGGGCGATTGAAGGCGAAAAGGGCGCCGGCAGCCAAACCGGCAAGCAACGCCAGGAAGGTGATGGAATTGGGGCTGACATCGAGGCGGACAAGGATATCCGAGAACCGGGCCAGGGAGTTAACGAAACCGAGGACCCATTTCCCGGGGATCACTCCCAGGAGGCGGAGCTTGGGGCGGGGGGGGGTTGCGGCGGCCGTATCGGTCATAGTTTCTCGGGAAATAGAGTATAATAATGCTCCAAAGTCTCCTCCGGAATCAAGGGGAATCTATTACTCGATCTTGATCTTCCGCTTTGGCTCGGCCTTCCGGGCGCCCCGCTTTTCCAGCGCCTCGAGCCGGGAATCGATAAGCGAGCGGACGGCCAGGAGCACCTCCTTCCTGGCTTTGAGCAGATGTTCCTGGGCCTGGAAGGGAAGGAACAGGGTGAACAGCTCTTCGGGTACGGAGATCTTGATCTCCCGCATTTTTTCGGCCGCCATGGTCACGCCTCCTTGCGGTCGGGCTCGAATCTGATCTTCAGCCTTTCCGCCACAAATTTCGCTCCCTGGATGGAGTGACTCAGAAGCACCCGGGGAAGCAGGATATTCCTTTTTAACGGTCCCACCCTGATGAACAGCTCCTCTCCCTTTTGGGAGAGGTCGAGGTCGCCTTTCTCGACAAACGGCAGGTGCAGAGACAGGACGTAGCTGCCGTCTTCCTTCTCGATCTGGAGGGGCTTCTGGGCAAAGAAGAGCCTGGCAGGGTCCTTTCCCCGATAGACGCTGTCCCCCATTTTTTCAAGCGACCCTTTCCCGACGACCTCCTGGTTAGCAAGCTCGGCCGCAAGTATGGGGATCGGCGAGAAGCTCTCTTCGATCAGGCGAAGGTAGCTCTCCTGGATGGCCTTCCATTTCAGGAAATAGGGGTCCTCGACCGACGCCGGTATGACCCGGTTGACGATGATCAGATCGACGGCATAGCCAAAGAGGCAAAAGAACGTGTAGGCGCGCTGGGCCTCCTTGATGACCATTCTTTCCGGGTTGATAACGAGGCGGATGGACGTCGTCCGGCCGTCCTCAAGGATCTTTTTCATCTCGGCGAGCTGTTCCGTCAGCTTCTTCATCGCTTCGAAGACGCGGTCCTCCGGGAAGGGGAAGGGGAGGAGGCGGTTGGCCACGGGCCGGACCGCCTTGGCCGCCGTCCGCTGAACGGGGAAGATGTGCTTCAGATACCAGTTGGTTATCTCCGGCGCGCTGAGGAGGCGCAGGGTGTCTCCGGTCGGCGCACAGTCGACGATGATGACGTCATAATCGGCGGTCCTGTGGTAATTGCGGATCTCCATCAGGCTGAAGAGCTCCTCCATCCCCGGGAAGACGCTCAGCTCCTCGGCTTCGATCGAATTCACTCCCTGGGAGGCGAACAGGGCCGTCAAGTAAGTCTTGATCTCGCCCCACTTGGCTGCCATCTGCTCCAGGGCGTTGACCTCCTGTCCGTAGAGGTTGGCGGTAATCTTCTGAGGACAGTTGCCGAGCGGGACTTCGAAGGAATCGGAAAGGCTGTGGGCCGCGTCCGTCGAGATGACCAGAGTCTTGTAGCCCTGACGGGCGGAAAGAAGGGCCGTCGAGGCGGCGAGCGTGGTTTTCCCGACGCCGCCCTTTCCGGTGAATAAGATGATGCGCATCGGACTCAAGACAATTCTACACCCTGGGTACAGCGGAGACAAGACGGGCCGGCCGACGGGCCGCTACTTCCTCTGGCTAAGCTTCTCGTAGTATTTCTGGTGATAATCTTCGGCCTGGGTGAACTCCGAGGCGGGAAGGACCTGGGTGACTGCGGGACAGTCATACCGGGCCGACGCGTCAAGCTTGGCGATCGCCTCGAGCGCGGCCTTTTTTTGAGCTTCATCCAGGTAGAAGACCGCTGACCTGTACTGCGTCCCGGTGTCCGGTCCTTGACGGTTGATTTGGGTTGGGTCATGGAACCTGAAGAAGGCGTCCAGGAGTTCGCCGTAGCTCACTTTCTTGGGGTCAAAGACGACCTCGACGGCTTCCGCGTGGCCGGTTGTGTCCGAGCAGACTTTTTGGTAGGTGGGATCCTTGGTATGGCCGCCCGTGTAGCCGACGCGGGTGGAAATGACGCCCTTGATCCGCCCGAACTTGTCCTCCACTCCCCAGAAGCAGCCGGCGGCGAAGAGGGCCCTTTCGGTCGCCTCTTTCTTCATCCCTTCTTCCCGGTTCACGGAGGCGAAGCCCAGGGCGATCGAGTTGATGCAGAAATGCTTGCGGGCCGGCGCCGGGCCGTCGTCGAAGACATGGCCGAGATGGGAGCCGCAGGCGGCGCAGCGGACTTCCGTCCGGGCCATCCCGTGGGAACGGTCCTCCCGGTACTCCAGACGGTCCTCGGCGATCGGCGCGGTGAAACTGGGCCAGCCGCTGCCGTGGTCATACTTTGTCGCGGAGGCAAAAAGCGGCGTCCCGCAGGCGCCGCAGACATAAACGCCGCTTTCGTAATGGTCGTTGTACTTCCCGGCGAACGGCCTCTCCGTCCCGGCCTGGCGCAGCACCCGGTACTGCTCCGCGGTCAGGATGCCCTTCCATTCTTGATCGGTCTTCCGGATCTTTTGGATCATCGTCGTCTCCTCCATGGCCGGGCCATCGGCAACGCGCAGGCCTCTTGACGGGCCGGCCTCTGCGGTCCGGACGCCCAAGATACCCGACAAGAAGATCAGCGAAATCCCTGCGAACCACATGATTCTGCCCATCTGGCTCCCTGTCTCCTACTAATCCTATATTATTAGTATACATATTCCCGGCCCGCTTGGGAAGCGGGCCCGCCGCCGGACCGGACTTGATTGGAGCCTGCCGTAACGATATAAATGAGGGGGCCTCGGGCTGAAAGGAGCCGGAAATGAACCAGGTGACCGCCAGAGTTCTTGGTAAGATCCCGAAGGATGCGCTGCCTGTCCTCCTCGGCCTCCTGCTTCTGGGCGCGTTCACTATCTCTCCTTCCGGGGAGACGCCCCAGGTCAACGATTGGGAGAATCCGCTTGTCGTCAGCCGGGGAACCGAGCCTCCGCACGCCACGCTGATGCCCTACTCATCCCTTGAGAAAGCGCTCGCGGCCGACCGCTTTGCTTCGGAATACATGCTTCTCCTTAACGGAAAGTGGAAGTTCCATTGGGTCCCCAAACCGGCTGACCGCCCCCTGGATTTCAACAAACCGGAGGTTGATGTCTCCGGCTGGAAGGAGATCGATGTCCCCGGAAACTGGCAGTTTCAGGGGTATGATGTCCCCATTTTCCTCGATGAAGGCTACCCTTTCCCGGCGAATCCTCCCCATATCCCGCATGACCATAACCCCGTAGGCTCCTTCCGCACCGAGTTCGTCGTGCCGGAGATCTGGCAGGGCCGTATGGTCTATCTTCATTTCGACGGGGTGGAGTCCGCTTTCACCGTCTGGGTCAACGGCCAGGCGGCCGGGTACAGCGAGGACAGCCGGACACCGGCCGAGTTTGACATCACCCCGCTGCTCCGTCCCGGCCGTAACATCCTCGCCGCCGAGGTCTATCAATGGTCGGACGGCTCCTACCTCGAATGCCAGGACTACTGGCGGCTGAGCGGGATCTTCCGCAACGTCTATCTCTTCTCGACGCCTCCTGTCCATATCCGGGATTTCGAGATCAAGGCGGATCTGGATAGCGATTACCGAGACGCCGTATTGCGGGTGAAAGCTTGGGTCCATAACTCGGGGCGGGCGGCCGCAATAGACCACAGCCTCGAGGTGACACTTCTCGATCCCGATGTCCAGGCCGCAGGCGTCCAGAGTCCGGCCAAGGAAACCAGCCCCTATATCGCGCCCGGAGCCGAGAGCATCTTCCTGCTGGAGTCGTCCCTTCCGAACCCGCATAAGTGGTCGGCCGAGCACCCCAACCTGTATACGGTCATACTCGCCTTGAAAGATGCTGAGGGACGGCTGGTCGAGCTCGAGAGCGCCAAGTTCGGCTTCCGCAAGCTCGAGGTCGAGGGCGGGCAACTCCTCCTGAACGGCCGGCCGATCTTGATCAAGGGCGTCAACCGGCACGAACATGACCCCATAACCGCTCACTATGTGACCCGGGAATCCATGATCCAGGATATCCTGCTGATGAAGCAGCTCAACATCAATACCGTCCGGACCTCTCACTATCCCAACGATCCCCAATGGTATGAGCTCTGCGACAGATACGGGATCTACGTCATCGACGAAGCCAACATCGAATCTCACGGCATGGGCTATGCCCCCGAGGTCACCCTGGCCAACCGGCCCGAATGGAAAAAAGCCCACCTCGACCGGATGGTCCGGATGGTCGAGCGGGATAAGAACCATCCCTCGGTCATCATCTGGTCCATGGGGAACGAGGCAGGCGACGGCACGAACTTTGAGGCGGGGAGCGAGTGGATCCATCGCCGCGATCCCTCCCGCCCGGTCCACTACGAGCGGGCCGAACTCCGGCCGCACACCGATATCTACTGCCCGATGTACTCCAGGATCGAGGAAATCGTCGCCTATGCCAAGCAGAAACAGCACCGCCCGTTGATCCTGTGCGAATACGCCCACGCCATGGGCAATTCGCTGGGCAACCTGCAGGATTACTGGGACGCGATCGAGCGCTATCCCCAGCTCCAGGGAGGTTCGATCTGGGATTGGATGGACCAGGGCGTACAGAAGAGGCTCTCGGACGGCCGCTCCTATTTCGGCTGCGCCAATGATTTCGACCCCGGCCGCAAGGAGGAGAGTTTCTGCAGCGACGGGATCCTTTTCTCTGACCGGGCGATGACGCCAAAAGCCTACGAGGTGAAGAAGGTTTATCAGGACATCGGCTTCAAGCCCGTCGACCTGGCTGCCGGGAAAGTCGAAGTCGTCAACAAATTCTTTTTCACCAACCTCATGGGGTATGAATTCCGCTGGTCATTGACCGAAGATGGGACCGAGGTCGGAGCTGGAGATTTGGACCGATTGGACATCGGGCCGCGGGAGAGCCGGGTGGTAACGGTCCCCTTCGTGAAGCCGAAGGTTCAGCCTGGAGCGGAGTACTGGCTGCGGCTGAGCGTCCGCCTCTTGGACGACCTCCCCTGGGCGCCGAAAGGACACGAGATAGCCGCCGAACAGTTTAAACTGCCTTTTTATGAAGCGGCCCCCGCGGCTGACCTCAGGAGCCTGCCTCCTCTGAGGAGGTCTGAAACCGAGAAAGGGGTTGTCCTCTCGGGCCCGGAGTTCGAGGTCCACTTTGACAGGGCCAAGGGGACCATCTCCTCGTATCGTTTCCAGGGAGCCGAACTCATCGTCGCCGGACCATGGCCCAACTTTTGGCGGGCCCCCACGGACAACGATGCCGGCAACGGGATGCCCGCTCGGTGCGCACCCTGGCAGAAAGCCAGCGCCAGCCGGACCCTTGAGAGCTTTGTCGTCGAGCCGATAGGTGAGGCTGCCGTCAGGTTACTCGCCCGGTTCGACCTCCCGGACGTCAAGGCCAAGCACGAGACGACCTATACCGTGCTCGGAAGCGGAGAGGTCATCGTCGAGAACCGGATCTGGATCGGGAAGAAGGACCTGCCCGAACTTCCCCGTTTCGGGATGAGGCTGCGCCTGCCTAAGGCTTATGGGCGCGTCGAGTGGTACGGTCGAGGGCCCCACGAAAACTACTGCGACCGCCGAACGAGCGCCTTTGTCGGACTCTACAGGAGTTCGGTCCAGGAGCAGCTGACTCCCTATCCCAGCCTCCAGGAAAACGGCTATAAAACAGATGTCCGCTGGGTGGCACTCCGCGATGCACGGGGAACGGGATTGGCGTTTGCCGGGATGGACCTATTGGGGTTCTCAGCGCTCCCTTATTCCATCGAAGACTTAACGCCGGAGAAACGGGGGTGGAAGCCGATCACGGATCTCGCCGAGCGGGACTTCGTCGAACTCAACGTCGACCTGAAGCAGATGGGAGTCGGCGGCGACGATTCCTGGGGGGCACGCCCTCACCTCGAGTATACGCTCTCCCCACAGGACTATACTTTTCGCTTCCTCATCCGGCCTTTGGGTAAAAGCGACGACCCGATGGCTCTGAGCAAAAAAAGGATCGCCTTGGAATAGGCCCGGCGTCCGCCTATTTGGCGGCCTTGATCTCGTCCCAGGTCTTGATGTAAAGGGCGAGCAATTCACCCAAGTCGGCGATGATCTCGCTCTTCGCCCTGATCCCGGGGTCCATGAAAACGCCCGGATTCTTCCTCAGCTCATCGCTGAGCAGTCCGTAGGCGTCCTTGTTGGGGCAGAGATACTTGAGGAAGGTGATATTCTCCGCCGCGACCTTGGGGTCGTGGAGGAAGTTGATGAAGGCGTGCGCCAGGCCGATCTTCTTGGCGTCCTGAGGAATGATCAGGTCGTCGACCGAGATCGTCGTCCCCTCGCGGGGCACGGCGAACAGGACGTCCGGGTTCTCCTGCTGCACTTGGAGGATGTCGCCGCTGTAGCCCTGAACGAGGAGGAACTCCCCCGAAGCGACGCCGGTCTTATACTGCTCGTTCTCGTACTTGGCGATATTCTTCTTCCAGCGGATGACCACCTCTTTGGCCGCAGCGAGCTCACCCTCATCCGTTGTATTTAGGCTGTATCCCAGGAACTTGAGCCCGGCGCCGATCGTCTCCCGCATATCGTTGAGCATCGTCATCCGGCCCTTCAGGTCGCTCCGGTCGAACATGCCCCACGTCGGCTCGAAATCCTTGACCCGGCTTCCCAGATAGGCGATGACGGTGTTGACGATCATGTAGGGCACCGAATGGTCCATCGTCCTGTCGATGGCCAGGCTCAGGTACTCGGGGTCGACATGGACCAGGTTGGGGAGGAGCCCATGGTCGAGCTTCCGGACCATCCCCTGGGAATTCATCAGGCTGACCATGTAGCTCGTCGGTGTCAGGAGGTCGTATCCGGCGGCCCCGGCCTTGATCTTGGCGTACATCGTCTCATTCGAATCGTAGGTGTCGATGACGACGCGGCAGCCGGTCTCCTTTTCGAACTGGGCAAGGAGAGAGGGTTTGAAATAATCGGCCCAGGTGTAGATATGGAGGAGCGGCTTGGGCTGGCCGCAGCAGGTCAGCAGGAGAGCGGCGCCGATGCAAAAGAGGCTGGCAGCGGCGCGCCAGAGGAGCGGTTTTCCGGTCTGCCTTAAACTCATCTTGTTCCCCCCTAGTGTCCCGTCTCTCTGATCTCTTTCCAAAATCCCCTCCCGGGACGGAACACTTACGCGCAACTAGCGCCTCGCCCGGGAGAGCCTTTGGCTGGCCGCGACGGCCGTGAAGGTGACGGCGAGGAGGATCGTCGAGAGAGCGTTGATCAGGGGCGGCGAACCGAACTTGATCATGCTGTAGACCCGGATGGGAAGGGTCGTCGACCCGGGCCCGGCGACAAAAAACGTAATGACGAAGTCGTCGATGGACAGCGTGAAAGCCAGCAATCCGCCGGCGACGAGGCCGGGCAGCAGCATGGGGAGCAGGACCCTGCGGGTCGTTGCCCACCAGCCCGCGCCCAGGTCCCGGGCGGCCTCGATGATGGACTCGTCGAAGTCCTGGAGCCGGGCCAGCACGGTCATGGCCACGAAGCTGATGCAGAAGGTCACGTGGGCCAGGAAGATCGTGAAAAGGCCCAGCTCGACCCCGGCGGCGACGAAGAGCATGAGAAGGCTGATCCCCATCAGGATCTCCGGGACAACGAGCGGCATGTAGACGAGGCCGAAATGGAAGCGCTGCAGCCGGCTGCGGGCGAAGCGGTGAAGCGCCACGGCCGCTGTGGTCCCGATGACGAGGGACACGGCGGTGGCGAAGACGGCGATGAGCAGAGAGTTCTTGGCCGCCCGCCATATCTCCGGCTCGTGGAACAGGCGCTTGTACCACATCAGAGAGAATCCCTGCCAACCGCTCTCGAACCGGGAAGCGTTGAAGGAGTTCACGATCAGGATGATGATGGGCAGATAGAAGAAGAAGAGGACCGCTAGGGTCAAGAAAAATGGAAAGCGGCTGCGTCTCATCGGTTCACCTAGAGCAGGGACTCCGGCTTTTCCCTCTTCCGCTGCAGGAATAGGACGGCCAGCAGAGGGGCCAGGATCGAGAGGATCAGGACGACGGACAGAGCGCTGGCCTGGGGAAGGTTGCGGTCTACGAAAACCCGCTGGGCGATCTTGTTCCCGATCATCTCGCCGCTCGGTCCCCCGACGATATCGGGAATGACGTAGGACCCCAGAGCCGGGATGAAAACGAACAAGAGGGCCGTGAGCAGCCCCCGCCTTATCCCCGGGAGGAAGATCCTGGCGAAGGCTTGGAAACGCTTGGCCCCGAGGTCCCGGGCCG
>Ga0153915_10002388_pt1 | contig 17166 bp, 12 predicted proteins | sample Opewatmetagenome_2_FD_107003 | JGI IMG/M metagenome (GOLD analysis project Ga0153915, IMG submission 107003) | Freshwater wetland microbial communities from Ohio, USA - Open water 3 Core 3 Depth 3 metaG | ecosystem: Environmental > Aquatic > Freshwater > Wetlands | place: USA: Ohio, Lake Erie...
GATATCTGCCACAAATTGAAATACAGACTCTTTGTAATGGACATAATAATATCTCAATCCTTTGAATAATTACTGTGATATTGCATAACTATATCAAATAGTTAGAACAGCTAAAATATTTTAGAAAAATATTGATAGATATTTCGGTTAAGACTTTAATGTCATATTACATATCTACAAATGGTTTCCATTAGACAATGAGGAAAAAATTACCTTGTATATATGTATTTTTTTCTATTTTTCCTCATAGAAGATTTAAAAACAGCGACTATCAGATGAGATTGTAGTCGCTGTTTTGGTTATTTTATAACATAAAAGTTTTTTTGTCAGGGGAATTGCCTGTTAATTCATATTGGCATTTGATAGACGATTGAGATTTAAGTCTATATGAAAACATGCATTTTAGTAAGATTGTTCAGAAGATCTTCTCAAGTTTTGCATTAAAGGTTTCAGGAGTGAAAGGTTTTACTATATAATTACTTACACCAGCCTGAACAGCTTGGATAACATTTTCTTTCTGGCCTTCAGCGGTTACCATCAAAAAAGGAATATTCTTTAGACTGTTGTCAGCCCTTACTGCCTTTAACAATTCAAGACCTGTCATATTCGGCATATTCCAATCAGAGACTATAAGTCCAATCTTTTCCTTCTTAAGTTCTTTAAGCGCAGCTTCACCATCCTCAGCTTCAATCAAATTACTGAATCCCAGTTGTTTGAGAACCCCTTTTATTATTCTTCTCATCGTTGCAAAATCATCGACAATCAAAACAGTAATAGATGTATCTATTGCCATATAATAAATCCTCCCGTTGGACTTGTATGAATACTTATCGGAAATTTTTAGGATAAACTCAACATAAATTTTACATTTCTTATATTGAAATAAGAATTTCTGGAATTAACAAAATATTTAAGGGGTTAAGGATGAATTTTATCTTATAAATTTACCAGAAGAGCATCAATTGCATCTTGATTTAACCCCTCACCGGTTCTTTGAGGCCCTTTTAATTCGCTCATGTATAAATCGACATCTTTATTTAGTTCCTCATAGGTCTTTGTAGGATCTTCCTTGTGCCTTTTTAATCTTATCCCGAACGAAACTATGATCTCTTCGATCTTGTTCTCCATTGATCTTACCAGCTTGATAATCCTCTGAATCCTCTGTCCTACTAAATCCTGGAAACTCAGAGGTTCCATCATTTTTAACGATCTGTCTTCGATCATTTTCAATGCTTCAATCTGATCTTCGATAATTTTAATTGCATCGGAAAGTTTAATACCTGTGGCATCAGATCCTTCTTCATTATTCAGGAAAGACCTTAGTAATTTCAAACGGCTTCCTGCAATCTCGGTCTGCTCCTCATTGATATCCATGATTTTCATAGTGCTATCTTCGAGAGTCTCGTTTATACATTCCAGTTGATTGCTTGCCTCAGGTATCTCTATTGATGCCATTTCTATGATATCGGGTTCAATTTTTGACTGAATATCTTTCCGGAAATCTATAAGCTCCTTTGCAACACCCTTAAGTTTGTCTGATAATTCCATTGTAAGCAATTCGAAAAATTCATTTTTTTTCATCTTTTGGATCATTTCTTTTAATTGTTCGGCATCCTCTGATGACAATTCATTAACCCTTAAATTTTCCAAATGTTTTTTTAAAGATATTTCATTATTGTCCTTTGTCGATTCATCCTTTTTCATGTGAAGATTACATATGTGTTTTTGTCCAGTTACGCTTATGCCTGATATTAAACTGCTTGGAAGTCCTTCGATATTGAAGAGGATCTGATAGTCAGTAGCGTTAAAGGCGACTCCAGATTTTAAAATGATAAAATAAGGTCTTATAACCTCTTTATTAAAACTGCCTTGAACAGAAAATACTCTTCCATCTAATTCCAAAAGCAATGAAGGACCATCTGCTGAAAAAATGAGGTTGACATCATGTCTGGGGATAATTCTTTCAATATCATGAGGCTCAAATGCAACTTTCTCAATATCTCCATCAATATTACCCATAACAACATTTTTCATAAAATCTATCCTCCAATTGAACTTGAACACAAAATAATATTAATATTTCGGCGTATAAAAAATTGATCTTAAATGCCTTTGCGGCTCAAATTTCTGATTAATACCCGTTAATGATTCCGTTGCACCGATTATCAGATAACCATCCGGTTCAAGTACAGTTGATATTTTATCGAATAACTTCCTTCTGTCTTCAGTGTTAAAATATATGGCCACATTACGGCAGAACACTATGTCAAATTTGCCTATGCCAGCAAATGAACTCATCAAATTGAACTTCTGAAACATTACCATCGCTCTTATGTCATCTCTGATTTTCCAATTATTGTTATCCAAAATAAAATATCTCTGCAGTTTATCTTTATCAAGTCCTCTCTCTATTTCAAATTTATTATAATGACCGTAACTCGCCTTAGCAATTGCCTCATCAGATATATCAGTGCCTAATAGTTTAATGTTATATTTCTTTATATCAGGAAGCAACTCTCTAAGAATGATCGCAAGACTATAGATCTCCTGACCTGTAGAGCATGCAGCGCTCCATATCCTTATCGTTATGGGCATAGTTCCTGAAGACCTCGCTGTTCTCCTATCGATCAGCTCGGGCATTATTTTATATTTGAACATCTCAAATGGCGAATTATCCCTAAAAAAAAGGGTTTCATTTGTTGTTATTGCATCTATAATCTTTCTTTCTATTGTTTTGCCGGCATCTTTCTTTGACTTGTAATAAAGCTCTCCATAGGAATTGCATCCCTCTGTTTCAAGGAGATCTTTAAGTCTTGTCTCAATAAGATAGGTCTTCTTTTCATCCAGGTGTATACCTGATATTGAATAAATATATTGAGACAATATTTTTACTTCATCCGGCGTAATTTTTTTAATCATAAGCGTACCGCGCTACATTCATAAAGCGATGTTGACATCTTTAAATGAATCAACAAGCCCCCCCCTTTACGCTATTGCATATCTCCGATGCGATTTGCTCAAGAGGTGCAATAACATCAACTATGCCGCTATCTATCGGCTTCTTGGGCATGCCATAAACAATACACGTCGCTTCATTCTGTGCAATAATAGTAGCCCCGTTCCGCTTCATTAAACTCAGGCCGGAATATCCATCCGAACCCATACCGGTCATAATTACTCCTGCTGAACGTCCTACATAATGCTGTGCAATTGACCTGAACAGATAGTCAACGGAAGGTTTGCAGCTATTCTCAGGAGGATCATCGGTTATCCTGATTATTCTGTCTTTACCATCCATTCCTGCTACTATCTTCATCTGCTTACCCCCAGGTGCAATAAAGGCGATATTAGGTCGTATTGTTTCCCCATCAACTGCTTCCTTTACGTTAATTGCGCATTTTGCATCCAGACTTTTTGCCAGGGATTGTGTAAATATAGGGGGCATATGCTGTACAATTAAAATGGGAACATTAATATTTCCTGGAATCTGCGGCATCATTTGAGAAAGGGCCTTAGGGCCTCCGGTGGATATCCCTATGCCCACAATTTCGGCATGTTGAGTCCTCTTCGCAATCGAATTCATCCGCCTTACTATACTTTCCGAGGTACTTTTTGTCGTATTTTCTTTTTGAGTTTGAGGGAACGATAACTTTCCTTCCAGTATTTCTTTGATTTCCTGACGACGAGAAAACGCCTTCAACATAGATGCGAGAGAATTTTTTATCTGCTTTTTACTTTCTTCTATGCTGCTTGTTTCCGGTTTTGTTATAAAATCGAAGGCGCCCAGATCCAGTGCCTGCATAGTCAGATCTCCGCCTTTATGAGTCAGAGTACTCAATACAATAGCCCCAACATTATGCCCCTCTGATCTTATAGATGATAGCACGTCGAGCCCGTTCATCTCGGGCATTTCAATATCAAGCGTAAGTATGTCAGGTTTCAGGGAAACAATCTTCGACATAGCAATCTTTCCGTTATTGGCAGTACCGACAACCTCTACATCCGGAATTTCGTTCAGGATCTCTGTTACTACCTTTCTGTATACTGCGGTATCATCAACAACGAGTGCCCGAAGTGGTTTTTTCTTGGTATCCATCAGAGAATAAATCTCCTTTCAAATCCTTATAACTCTCTCTCATTAATCTATTCTGAATAATAACCTTAATTTTCTTCTTTCAGCACTTTTTCAACATTGAGTATTCCTATAAGACTATTTTCTTTTTTATAAACTCCTTCAAAAAATTTAGCCTTAACACCTCCTATATTTGCAGGTGGCGACTCAATCTTATCTTCATTCGTTCTTTCGACATCACCTATGCGATCAACAAGAAGGCCTATATATTCATTCTTTGAATTCACGATAATATTTCTGGTGTCTGGTCCTATTTCTATTCTTGATAGACCAAGTTTGATGCCGAGATCTATTATGGTCACGATCTGACCTCTCAGGTTCAATATGCCTTTTACATAGTCAGGCGCTTGTGGAACAACGGTCATGTCAAGAATCTTATTAATCTCCTGAACCTTCAGGATATCCATTCCGAATAGTGCATTGCCCACATAAAACGTCGCCATCTCGATATTATTATTTATTTTTTCCGCGGTTTTTGACATAGCTTAGTACCTCCGTGAATATTAAATTCTTATAGCTTGTGCTGATAATTTTTCTGACGCCAGATCCCCTGATTTATATCTTAAATTTACCGACAGCCTCTTTAAGCTGCAAGGTCATACTCAGCAGGTCCTCAGCGCTCATTTGTACATTTACGCTGCTGTTCGAAATATATCTTGAAGAACTGTTAACCTCCAATATGGAACCTGCAATATCATCGGAGATGATTGAAGTCTGCGAGATATTTTCATTTATTGTTTTAATGCCTTCAGAGGCATTAGTAATACTTGATGCAATCACCTTGGCGCTCTCCGATTGTTCATTTACAGACATGGCAATATTATTGACAATCTCATGAACATCTTTTATTACCCTTGAAATTTCCTTTATCTGCCTGACAGTTACTTCAGTTGAATTTCTTATGGTATTTATCTTGTTTTCGATCTCTTCCGCGGCATGAGAGGTCTGCATTGCAAGATTTTTAACCTCGCTTGCAACTACGGAAAACCCCTTCCCCGCTTCACCGGCACGGGCTGCCTCAATAGTGGCATTAAGGGCGAGGAGATTAGTCTGATCCGATATCTTAGCGATTATCTCTGTCATAAGAGTTATTTCAAACGCGGCTTTACCAAGGTCATCCACATCCTCTGATGCATCTTCTGCCTGCGTTACAGCATCCCGGGCAATCGCACTGGCTTTATCCGAGTTATCAGCTATCTCTTTAATTGTTGCTGTCATTTCATCGGTGGAAAGGGCAACATTAGTGACATTTTGGGTGGTCTCTTCTATCGAATTAGAGATGGTTTTAATATTTAAGTTCATTCCTTCTGTTGATGCAGTAACCGCATCAACCATATCAGATGTCTGTTTTGAGTTTAATGACATCTCTTTTGAGATTTTCAGAAAATCATAGGATGATGATGAAAGTGCATCCGTGTAACTCAGGATATCGCTGAGCATCCTTCTTAAATTTTCATTAACCTGATTCATGCGTGTACATATAAGACTGATTTCATCTCTGCCTTTTATCTCAATAGTATGTGTGAAATCATATTCTTTTAACCTTCCTGTTGACTCTAAAAGAGATTTTATAGGCCGGTTAATAAATTTTTGGAACATGGCATATAAAAACATTACTATGAGTATAAATACTATTATGCTCAGCAATACGTTTTTATTATTTATATGCCGCACAATGCTGTAAGGCTTTGCCAAAGAGACGCTTATCCTGGCCCCTCCCAGTACATCCTTTTTATCTCCATGACAACTCAAGCATTTGGAACTGCTATTAATGGCCGTAAAAACATTGAGATATTTTTCATCTCCTATAGTTTCAAAAGAGTATTCAAAATTTCCCTCTTGTCCCGATATCAGATATCGAATTTTTTGAAGTGTTCCGCTATCTTTGATTATTGAAGAAAGATGTCTTCCTTCAATGGTCGAATCGCTTGCGATAGAGATATTCTCATCAGGGTCAAAGATAATAATTTCAAGACCCCGATCATCTTCATTCAATCTTTGGAGATACTTTTTTACAGATTCTTTTCCTCCTGAGGAAAAATATTCATCCAACCTTTCCATTATATTTGATGTCAAAAGGGTATACTGTTCGGTCGATGAAACTCTAATCAGATTGAACTGCCCTTGTGTATTGATTAAAACCATGCAAACGAAATACACACTCATTATCAGAGAAAAAATTATCATTACTTGAAATAGAAGGTGCTCTTTTATAAACGATATCATTTTTATTCAACTTATAAGAATTCCGTAATCAAATAGAAGATGACCCTGATAATTCCATATCGCAATTCACAGATGCATGGACAAAATGGGTTATTTTTTCCCGGTGTGCTTCCTCAAAAACTGGTAAACACTGTTTAAAAGCTTTTCCTTATCAAGTTTAATCTGGTAATCATTTATCCCCAAGTCTTTTCCTTTTTTTATATCTTCATCACCGGCCATGGTTGTCAGTGCAATGATCGGCAGATTGGCAAATCTTTGATCAGCCCTGATCTTTTTTGTCAGACCAAAACCGTCAAGATTTGGCATCTCTATATCGGCTATGACCAGAGTTACATCTTTTCCATGCTGTTGCAACAAATCCCAGGCAACAAGACCATCTTCAGCTTCAAGGACATTATAGCCATCGTCAAGCAGATAGTCTTTAACCTGACTTCGGAAAAAATTGGAATCTTCAGCATAAAGAATTGTTGCAGTCTTGCCTTCAGATACATAAACAGCTTCTCTCTTCTCAAACCATGACGGATTAATAGTCTCAACAATGCCGAAAATATTGATTATCAGGGTAGTATGACCCCCTATAATAGATGAACCCATTATACCAGCCTGCTTTAACGTGCTGTCATCAATGGTGAGTGCTTGTTCAATGGCATCCAGTGGCGGTGTGGCTAAGAGACCTATCTCCCTTCCGGCCAGTACAAATACAATCACAAGAAGATCTTCCTTATCTGCCAAGGACTTCACCTGGGCAACCTGCTCAATGGCGATAAGAGGGAGACTGGCTCCGCGATATTGCATTACCCTCTTTCCTCCTACATTTTCGATTTGAGTCTTATTGATTTTTTCTATCCTTTCAACAAGGCCCAGAGGAACGGCAAACTGTTCGTCTTCGGCATTTCTGAATACCAATAATGACTGCACATCTTGATTTTGATTTGCCCTTGTTTCAAATGCAACCTGCTTTGCCCTGTCCGTGCCTTCCATTGAGGTAAGTCCTGCCATCTGGGAGATGCCCGCAACATCAAGGATAAGGGCCACCCGGCCATCACCCATAATTGTAGCTCCTGCATATCCTTTACAATGTTTCAAATGCCGACCAAGAGGTTTTACTACTATTTCCTCTGAGTCCTGCAGCTCATCGACCACTAGGCCGTATTTTAATGCACCGGTATAAACAACTACAATATTGACGGCGCTGTTGGCGTGATATCTTCTGTCGGAATCAGCGCGTCGTTCTCTTACAGCCTGATCGCCACTGGATTCCATCTGTCCTGTATTTTCATCCTCTTTGAACAAGGGGTTCTTTCGGGACCGCCTGTCGGCAAGATGCATCCTTCTATCATTGAATATTTCATTATTGTCCGTATATGTACGGTTTATCCCGATGATATCAGCCAGTCTTACCAATGGCAGCAACGTTCCTCGCAGTCTTACGACCTCAGCATCTCCAACTTTTTCTATCCTGTCCTTAACCTGAGCAGCGGGGATCCTGAATAATTCCTCCAGATTGACCTGTGGAATTGCATATCTCTCGCCTTCAACTTTGATTAACTGGCTTGGAATAATAGCAAGGGTAAGGGGGAGTTTGATCTTTATGGTTGTTCCTTCCCCAATCCTTGAGTCAATATCAACAATCCCACCCAATTTGTCGAGATTTGTCTTTACAACATCCATCCCAACCCCCCTGCCCGACACATCACTAATCTTTTCTGCAGTGGATAACCCGGGAAGGAAGACAAGATTGATCTTCTCCTTATCAGACATTGTTAATGCCTGTTTATCGGTAATGAGGTTCTTGGCTATTGCGGATGCTACAAGTTTTTTGGGATCGATGCCTCTCCCATCGTCTTTAATCTCAACATTTACCTGCCCTGCCTCATGATAGGCCTTTAAAGATATATGACCTGTTGTTTTTTTACCGGCTTTACTCCTGTTTGCAGGGATTTCGATTCCATGGTCAACAGCGTTTCTTACCAGATGTGTTAGAGGGTCGCTTATTGCCTCAAGTATTGTCTTATCAAGCTCAACGCCCTCCCCTTCTATTGTCAGGATTATCTCTTTCCCCAATGACCTTGAAAGATCCCTTACCACTCTTGGAAATTTATTGAAGATATTTCCTATAGGCTGCATCCTTGTCATCATTATTGCTTCCTGCAATTCGGAGGTAATAAGATCCAACCGCTGACCGGATGCGCCGACTGCGTGAATATCTTTTTGAGCGATGGCCTGCAAAAGTTGATTTCTGCCAAGAACAAGCTCGCCTGCCAGTGTCATAAGTGAATCCAGGAGTTTGACATGCACCCTGAGACTTGTTTCGGATGTGGCTGTTCCGACCTGGCTATCAGTTTTCTTTGCTTCACTTGGCTGCTGCCCGATTGAAACATTTTGCTCTTCGCTTAAATCAAGAGGCTGATTGTCCATTTCCTGTTCAAACCCGGCAGATTCCTCTATTATCTGCTGTTCATCTTCAAAGGCGCTCACATTGCTTGCTGATGACGACTCGCCAACAGGCACCAATGAAAAATCTTCCTTAACCTCATAGATATCCATTTCATCAATATCAAACAAGGCATTAACCATGGAAGGTTCCAGGATTGTCCCGAAAAGAATAATGAATGGTATCTGTCTTGAGATATTATCGTTATCAAGATCGCCTACGGATTCGAAATCCAACAGGCAATCAAACAGATTTCCGCTCTCCTGCAATTTGCTTATAAATTCCAACGGGGTTAACCCCTTTTCTTGCAAGTCGCGGATCAGATCAAACTTGACAAGATAGATAAAAAATCCTTTACTCCTTGCATTAAGGATATCTTTTTTAGATACGTTAAATATTATTTTACCTTCCAGGATGATCTTTGCAGAATCCGATATTATTTTCTTCTCTTTTTTTGCAGGGGTTGAATTTGATGTAATCCCTATAAGGGCTTCAACATGCCCGGATATATCCATGCTGTTGCTTTCCCCAACATTTATCAAAAGATTCCGGAGCGTATCGGATGCTAAAAGCAGGATGTTGACAATCTCCGGGTTTGGTGCCATCTCTCTCTCTCTGATCATGCCAAGGACATTCTCCATTTTGTGGGAAAGTTCCTTGATATTATCAAGCCCCATGAATCCGGCCCCTCCCTTGATTGAATGGGCAGCACGAAACACCTTATTAACAAGTTCTTCATTAATATCCGCGCCATCGCTTTCGATTGCTAATAGATCATTTTCGATATTGGATAAATGCTCCAGAGACTCTTCAACATAAAGTCTTAAAGTTTCATCTTCTTGAAAGCTCATGATATCCTCCATAGCTTTTTAAATAACACCTATTAAATAGAATATATTAATTAATGGTTCTCTTCTCATATAATTATTCATTATAAGCCATATCCCTATAAGGGTATAGAAACCTCCATCTGTTTTTCAAGATGGATGGTCTGCATAAATTTGTATATCTTTTCTGAGACATTTTTTATCTTAAGCTTGCCGCCGATCTTTTTTAATGAATTTTGCGAGGCGATAAGAAGAGCTAATCCTTCAGAATCCATATCTTCAATCCCGGTGAAATCGATAGTGATCTCTTTAATGCCCTGAGCAATAAGTGATAGAATCTGTTCTTTAAGTGCATTGGCTACTGATAAGATAAGATCTTTGCCGGGTTTGATTGTCTTTTTGGTTGCGCTTTTGTTTTCTTTAGGCATATAGACCTCCCAAGTCCTGACTCAATATTAAATATGATATTTGATTCTAGCGGAAAGCTGGAAATCAGCATTTCTTGCATGATCGGAATTAGTACGATATCATTCATAAAAATCCTGTACACACAATGTTATGCGATATCCGTGCCAATAATTTTAAAATGATATTTTTAATTATTGCCGTTAATACAAGATGTTAGTCTCTTGGCGAATTGGAGATTTCAGTCATCCATTTGACAGAACACGTCGTTTTTTTGACATTTTTTCTGAAACTATTTTATGCATGTTTAATGTCTTGATATATTTTCTCTATTGATGTAAGCATTTTTCTTATTTTGAATATTATATCATAATAAAAATATTTAGGACTGTATTATCAGGCACCTGTTAAAACAGTAAAAAAACTTATGAGGAGTCTCTATGAATAGGCTTATAACAATTGAAGGTGTTAAAAAGACTGTCTTTGGAAACGGATCCGTTAATGAAATTGCAAATGAATGCAAGTCGCTCAATGCCACAAGGGTAATGCTTGTAATGGATTCTGCCCTGGCAAAGTCAGAGATATGCCTGAAGGCGCAGGATATCCTTAAGAAAGGCAGGATAAAACCATTCTTATATGGTGATGTCACCCCTGAACCTGATCCATCACTGGCGGATGCCGGCGCTGAATTCGCCAGAAAAGAAAAGGTCGGATGCGTCCTTGGCATAGGGGGGGGGAGCACGATGGATGTCGCAAAGGCAATTGCTGCCCTGGTAAAAAATGAAGGAAAGGCTGTTGATTATATTGGGCTTAACAAGGTAAAAAAGGCCGGTCTACCGACAATAATGGTTCCGACTACATCCGGGACCGGCAGTGAAACAACATTTACCGCTGTCTTCACCATGAGAGATACGAAAACCAAAGGGGGTATAAACAGTCCATTTCTATACCCCCATACTGCTATTCTTGACCCGGAGCTTACCCTTGGCCTCCCGGCCTACCCTACTGCTTACACCGGCATGGATGCATTGATCCATGCGATAGAATCCTATACATCACTCAAGGCTCACCCGATGAGTGAAGCCATCTCTTTAAGGGCCATAGGACTGATTTCAGAGAATCTTAGGGGCGCAGTTTTCAACGGCAGCGATATAGCTTATCGTGAGAAGATGATGATGGGAAGCTATATGGCAGGTATGGGTCTGGCGATGGCAGGTGTCACTGCAGTGCATGCACTGTCCTATCCCATGGGCTCACTATTCGGCATCCCTCACGGCGTTGCAAATGCCTGTCTTCTTCCCTATGTCCTTGAATATAATTATCCCGGCAATATTGATAAATTCTGTGACGTTTCCCTGGCAATGGGTGAGGATGCGGAAGGATTGTCATCCAGGGAACTCGCCTCTATGGCATCGCAGTCGGCCTATGACCTTGCTGAAGATATCGGCACTCCGCTTACATTAAAAGAGCTTAATATACCGGAGGATGCAATACCCGAACTGGTCAAAGGGGCTATGAAGATTGCTGTTCCCATAGCTAACAACCCGAGGCCGATGCCCCCTGAAATCGCTGAAAAGATCTACAGACAGGCATTTGAGGGTTAAAAACAGTTTAAAGAAGTCAACAATGAGCCGTCAGATACAGGGTGTCTGACGGCTCATAATATTAACAGAAAACATATTTTTAGGTTATAATAATAAACAAAGGAGAACATAATGCCTGGATATGAGGTTATAGGTCAGGAAGAAAGAGATGAGGTTCTGGACGTCCTTTCACGAAACATGCTTTTCCGCTACGGATTTGATGCCCAGAGAAAAGGCATATTCAAGGTAAAGGAGTTCGAGAAGGAATTTGCAGATTATTGCGGAGTCAAACACGCCCTTGCAGTTTCATCTGGGACGGCGGCATTAAAGGTTGCCCTGATGGCACTGGGCATAGGCCCTGGAGACGAGGTTATCACACAGGGTTTCACATTTGTTGCGACATGGGAGGCAATACTTGAGACAGGGGCAACACCTGTATTTGCAGAGATCGACGACACCCTCTGCCTTGATCCTAAGGATATCGCACGAAGGATCACTAAAAAGACGAAGGCTATCATACCTGTCCATATGTGCGGTGCACAGGCAAGGATCGATGAAATTACTGCAGAAGCAAAGAAAAGAGGGCTGGCAGTCATAGAAGATACGGCTCAATCCTGCGGAGGTCGATACAATGGCAAGGCAGTCGGATCATTTGGAGACATGGGCACATTCTCCTTTGATTCAGTAAAGACCATGACTACCGGTGAAGGGGGTATGATTATCACAAATAATCAGGACCTCTATATTCGTGCATCCGAATACCATGACCATGGCCATGATCATAATCCTGCCGTATCCCGCGGCCTTGAAAAACGAAACTTCATTGGCTTTAACTACAGGATGATGGAACTCCAGGGCGCATTGGGACTGGCCCAGCTCAGGAAACTTGACAGTGTTATAGTGAAAAAACAGAGGGAAAACAAGGCCCGCATCAAGGATGCCCTTTCTAAGGTTAATGGCGTCACTTTCAGAAATATCCCTGACCTCTCAGGGGATACCGCAACTTTTGTGATGTTCTTTCTTCCTGCTGCTGAGACTGCCGACAGGTTTAATGATGTCCTGGCAAAAGAAGGCGCAGGCGCTACCTCATGGTTTAAGAACGACTGGCACTATTATGAAAGGTGGGAACATCTCCTGGAAGGCAAGAGTATTAATAATACCGGATATCCTTTTAAAACAGAGGCGGGAGATAAAAGGTGTTCCTATGACAAGACAGCCTTGCCAAAGACCGCAGAACTCCTGTCAAGGTGCCTTACAATAGGCATCAACATAAATATGGACCAGGATATCCCAAAGATCATCAGGGCCATTGAGATGGCAGGAAAGGCAATAGGCTGATCGGAAAATTCAAATGAAGATCTCAATATGTCAGATAAACCCTATTATAGGCGATTTCAGGCATAATTCATCATTGATTGTTGCGGCTGCAAAAGATGCAGTTGCAGCAGGCTGCAAGCTGGCGGTTTTTCCGGAGCTGTCATTAATGGGCTATCCGCCCAGAGACCTCCTGGAAAAACCGGCATTTATTTTCGCAAACCTGAAATATCTTAAGGAACTCTCATCTGCTGTTCAAGGCATTCAGATCCTCTGCGGATATGTCGATACAAATCCTGAAATGACCGGCAAGCCCCTCATTAACAGCGTTGCGCTTTTAAAGGACGGCGAGATCATACTAAAGGGCGGCAAGATATTGCTGCCCTCTTATGATGTCTTTGATGAGACAAGATATTTTGAACCTGCAAAGGAGAGTCTTGTTTTTGAAATAGACGGGATCAAGATAGGCGCAACCATATGCGAGGATATATGGAATTTCGGAGACTTTGAAGAGGCCCCGAGATACAGGCAGGACCCAGTGGCGGGATTAAAGGCCAGAGGGATCGATCTACTTGTGAATATCTCTGCCTCTCCCTTTACCTTGAACAAATCAAGGCTGCGCATGGCTGTTTTAAAAGCCATATGCGACAGATATAACATACCTGTCTTATACTGCAACCAGGTAGGGGGTAATGACGATCTGCTCTTTGATGGTTCAAGCATGGTGGTCGATCGATCAGGAAGGCTTATCCTTAGTGCAAAGGAATTTGAACAGGACTCCATCATATGGGACACCGATAAGGATTATGATGAGTTGAATCATATGCCACATCAGGAAGAAGAATCCCTTTTAAAAGGCCTTGTAATGGGCACAAGGGATTATGCGGCAAAATGCGGCTTTAAAAAGGCAGTTCTGGGTTTGAGTGGCGGCATAGATTCCTCTCTTGTTGCGGTAATTGCTCAGCGCGCCCTGGGGCCTGATAATGTAATGGGCATAAGCCTGCCTTCTCCTTTTACTTCAGAGATGAGCAGGGAATGCGCAAGGGCACTTGCAAAAAATCTTGGAATAGATTTCCAGGAGATACCTATAACCGGCATATTTGAGATTTTTAAGGCGTCCCTTTCTTCTAGCTTTAAGGGGATGAAAGAGGACGTAACAGAAGAGAATATACAGGCCAGGATCAGAGGAAATATCCTTATGGCCCTTTCAAATAAATTCAACGCGCTTCTTCTGACGACCGGCAACAAATCGGAGACTGCTACCGGTTATTGCACACTTTATGGGGATATGAGCGGAGGTCTTGCGGTCATATCCGATGTACCCAAGACCCTCTGTTACAGGCTCGCACACTATATCAACCGTGAAAAAGAGATCATCCCCGAAGATATTATTACAAGGCCCCCGTCTGCCGAGTTAAGGCATGATCAGAAGGACCAGGATACGCTTCCTCCTTATGACGTGCTCGACGGGATTATTGAGGCGGTAATTGAGAGGAATTTTTCTCTGGATGATATCGTTTCAATGGGGTATGACCCTGTGGTTGTAAAGGATGTCATGAGAAGAATTGTATTTAACGAACACAAGCGGAGACAGGCGGCCCCAGGACTTAAGGTAACAACAAAGGCCTTCGGTTATGGAAGGAGATATCCTATCGCCAGGGGAAAAGAGATATATTAAAGAGGAGGATTTAAGATATGAGGTCTGATTTGATGAAAAAAGGCCTGGAAAGGGCGCCCCACAGGTCCCTTTGCAAGGCAATGGGTTATACGGATGAAGAACTTGCACGACCGATAATAGGGATTGCCAACTCAGCCAATGAGGTGATTCCGGGGCACAAGCATCTGCAGGATATGACAGCGGCCGTAAAGACGGGCATCCTGATGGCCGGTGGAACACCAATGGAGTTTTCAACCATAGGCGTATGTGACGGAATCGCCATGGGACACCAGGGCATGAAATATTCGCTTATCTCAAGGGAACTTATAGCCGATTCAGTAGAGATTATGGCTATGGCCGTTCCCTTTGACGGGCTGGTTATGATAGGCAATTGCGATAAGATTATCCCTGGCATGCTGATGGCTATGCTCCGTCTTAACATACCGTCCCTGATCATAAGCGGAGGGCCGATGCTGGCTGGTAAAATGGGGGATAAACCCATTGACCTGATCAGCGTCTTTGAAGGCGTAGGAGCAAGGCAAACCAATAAGATAAATGATGAGCAGTTAAGAGAAATGGAAGACCATGCCTGCCCTGGTGTGGGCTCCTGTTCAGGCATGTATACGGCAAACTCCATGAACTGTCTCAGTGAGGCGCTCGGGTTAGCGCTGCCGGGCAACGGAACCATACCCGCTGTCTATGCCGAAAGGATAAGGCTGGCAAAGGATGCAGGAAGAAAGGTCATGGACCTGGTAAAGAACGATATCAAGCCAAGGGACATTGCCACTTTAAAGGCCTTTGAAAACGCCATGCATATGGAGATGGCCCTTGGAAGTTCGACAAACACAGTGCTTCATCTCCCTGCCATTGCCCATGAGGCCGGCATCAAGCTTGATCTGGAGAAATTCAACAGCATCAGTGCCGAGACACCCAACCTGTGTAAGATCTCACCGGCCGGTCCTTCACACATGGAAGACCTGTACCGGGCAGGTGGTATAACTGCTGTTATGGGAGAACTCAATAAAAAGGGCCTGCTTGATCTTACCCAGAAGACTGTGTCGGGAAAGACATTAAAGGACATTATAGGCAATGCAAGTTCCCTTGATGAAGGCATTATAAGGCCTATTGAATCGCCCTATTCCCCTGACGGAGGTCTTGCCATCCTGTTTGGAAACTTGGCACCGTACGGGGCCGTGGTTAAAAAATCGGCTGTGGATCCCTCCATGCTGAAACACTCGGGACCTGCACGGGTCTTTGACAGTGAGCAGACAGCAATGGATGCCATTATGAACGGCAAAATTGTCAAGGGCGATGTTGTGGTTATCCGCTATGAAGGCCCCAAAGGCGGACCAGGGATGAGAGAGATGCTTTCACCTACATCCGCCCTTGCAGGAGCTGGCCTGGATAAAGAAGTGGCCCTTATAACCGACGGAAGGTTCTCAGGCGGCACCAGAGGCGCTGCCATAGGACATGTCTCGCCGGAGGCTCAGGAAGGAGGCGCTATAGGGATCATACGCGAAGGCGAGATCATTGATATAGACATCCCTTCACGTTCTCTTAATGTCAGATTGAGTGATGATGAGATTAATAAGAGATTAAAGGAGTGGAAGCAACCTGATTACAAGGTCAAAACAGGGTATCTGTATCGCTATGCCAAACAGGTAACATCTGCAAGTACAGGGGCTATATTTAAAGAATAACATTAAGATTAAATATTTTATTTTATAAAATAAGGCCTTTCTTCTGTAAATTTAAAGAAAGGCCTTATTTTTTATGGCGATAGAGACCCCTAAATCAGATAAAAATTACAGGACGACTTCGACTGGAAGCGAGCAGCTTCAAGGACCCCGGTTGGGTACTAATAAATCTTGTACTGAAAACCAAATGCCAGACAGAACAAACCTTTGCTGAGTTCAACGCCGTCAGTGGTTTTCTCTGATTCATAGATATTTTTCATAACGGCAAAGTTAAGGTCGAGGTCAGGGGTTAATGCATAAGATATCCCCCCGCTGAAGGAATTCGCATCGAGCTCAGCCGCCTCCGGCTGCATATCATCCGCATCCAGATTAACGATGGTACGCATATATCCCAGACTTGCCTTTAATTCAGGGTTAAAGGCATATTCAAAGGCCAGTGCAAAATCATAGCCGTTGCCCACATCATCAAATCTGGGGTCATCCCTGGTTGCCTCTTTTTCCAGGTAATAGGTGAAACTTGTGTCCATCTTCAAGTCCTCATTGATCCTATACCCTGCACCAATGCCGATCAATCCGGGAAGGTCCTCTCTCTTTCTGGAACCGTCATCGAGCATCCCTGTATTATCCCTGTTCACCGAGGTCTTAAAGTCAAGTCGGGTGCCGGTTTCATATCTCATGCCTAAATTCAGGTCTTCACTGGCCGCAATATTTAGACCAAGAATCCCGCCAAAACCCTCAGCGGTCTCTTCGTAATCGATATTAAAGGTCCTGTCAGATAACCCGTAAAGTGCTCCAATGGTTGAAGGGCTTATGGTTATTGATGCACTGGATTCCTTATCGGCCCTGATGTATCTCATTCCGAGGGCGACTGACACCAGATCATTTACCTTA
>Ga0153915_10002389_pt1 | contig 17166 bp, 12 predicted proteins | sample Opewatmetagenome_2_FD_107003 | JGI IMG/M metagenome (GOLD analysis project Ga0153915, IMG submission 107003) | Freshwater wetland microbial communities from Ohio, USA - Open water 3 Core 3 Depth 3 metaG | ecosystem: Environmental > Aquatic > Freshwater > Wetlands | place: USA: Ohio, Lake Erie...
ACTGGGATCACCTCAATCTCGATTGGTCACGCGAGGCGCCGAAGCTGTGCCCTGCTCCGGGTTCGCTCGATCTAGGCGTCGCCAAGGAATGGGACGTCATCATCTCCTCCGCCGAGGAGAACCGCATCTACCTGCAACTGGTCTTCCAGCATCACGGGCAGTACTCGACCGGCGACAACAACAACTGGAAATTCAATCCCTGGAACGCCGCAAATCCCGGCGGCTTCCTCCAGTCGCCACAGGAGTTCTTCACGTCTTCCCGTGCGAAAGAGCTCACCCAAAGAAAATACCGCTATATCGTCGCCCGGTGGGGCTACTCCCCTGCAGTGATGGCATGGGAGCTTTTCAACGAAGTCCACTGGGTCGACTCCATCAACCAGCTCAAGGAGGCCCCGGCGGTCGCCCAATGGCACTCGGAAATGGCGGCCTACCTGCGGTCGATCGACCCCTACCGGCACCTGATCACCACAAGCATCGACAACGTGAGCAGCCCCATCAACAGGGAGATGGATTTCTACCAACCCCACATCTATCCCTCCAACACCCTCGCTGTTGTCCGCCGCGTGGATCCCGCGCCCGAGTCGCTCGACCGTCCCGTTTTCTACGGCGAAGTGGGCGACGATCACCTTCCACTGCCGCAGACCGTCAAGGATTCGCAGATCGCAGCTGTGCCCCCTGTCTGGGCCAGCCTGATGGGCCAGTCGCTCGTCCCCGCCCAACCCTGGGTCGGCGCCGAATTGATGGCGGCCGGGCGCCTCGGCGAGCTCGGCTCGGTGGCCCGCTTTATTACGACCACACGCTGGGCCGAACGCTGCGGCTTGACCCCATTCACCGCCGCAATGGAGTGCGCCACACGCGTTCCACTCGCGCTTTCCGGCGGATACGTATGGCTGCGCAAACCTGCCGCCGACATCAGGTTGCCAGTCGACGGCCGTGAACCCGTCGAGTTCGCCGACATCCCTGAGATCCTCGTCGGCTCGCCCTCCAGCGCAGCCGACGGCTTCCCGTGCCAGACAACCTTCCGGTTCGACCTCCCCCGCCCCAGCACCTTCACCATGACCATCGCCGGCGTCGGTTCGGCCAGCGCCGCGATCCGCGTCACCCTCGACGACCGCGTCGTCATCGAAAAGGATCTTCCTGCCCATGTGGACGGCAGGAAGGATTCCCCCTCCTACCCCGAGCAGCTGTCTTTCCCTGTCGCTTCAGGATCCCACGTTCTGGTGGTGCAAAACCCGAAGGGGCCCGATTGGCTCGAGCTCTCCAGGATCGACCTGGGGATGGACATCCCTGTCCTCGCTGCTGTCGGCAAGCGCAGTGCCGATTTCATCGTTCTCTGGATCTGGCATCGCAGCAATGTGTTTTCCCCCCAGTCGTCTCCCGCGGTGCAGGGAACAGTCCTCCTAGAGGATGTGCCGGCAGGATCCTGGCGGGCGACTTGGTGGGACACACTGACGGGCCGTCCCCTGCCGTCCTCGACCCTCGAACACAGGGGAGGACTGCTCCGGTTGTCCACGCCCCCGATAACCCGGCATGCCGCCGTCGTCCTCTCCCGCGACTGAGAGGAGACTTAACCGGCGACGTCAGACCTCGTTGTCCGGCCGCCGGCCTTCCTCGTGGCGGTCCTGGTCTTCCTGCTGCCTGAGCAATTCCTCGGCCTCGGTTTTCAAGCGGCCGGAAGCCTCCTTCTTAATCAGATCCTCAATCTCCGGGATCACGACCTCCGATTGCTTCTTCCGGATCTGCCGGTAGGCCTTGATTGCCGCCAGCCACCCGCTGTAGGGATCGTCCTTGGCCTCGCGCTTGTTCAGCTGCGCCTTGATGTCTCCCGCAAAATAGGCCGCCATCAGCATCGCTCGCACCGTTGCCTCGGGCTCGGGGGCATCAGCCTGGATCCAGGGCAGGGTCTCGGGGCCAATGATCAGGAGCACCGTCTCGCTCTCCTTGCCAAACTGGCTGACGACCTCGGCGGCCTTGGCCGCCTCGGCGGAAGTGATGTCCTTTTCCAAGACGGCAATCGCCGCCAGCACTTCCTTTCGAGAAATAAGGCCGGCATTGCCCGCCGCCTGCAAAGAGGCGGCGGCGAGAACAGCAACGAGAACCGTGCGAATGAATGTCTTCATCGAAAAACCTGCCGACGTTAAGAGATGCCCGGCGGTATGCAAGCAGTGGTGATGGAGACGCCGTCCGGCGGTTTTTTCGTGCGTCGTTCAGGTCTTTCCCTTCATCTTGATTGCATGCGGGATCGGGAGCATGCGCGCGCGGTGGGTCTGATGGCGGGAGCCGCGCTTTGCTGGAGCCTGGGAGGAGTACTGATCAAGTGGGTGACCTGGCATCCGCTCGCGGTTGCAGGCGGCCGCGGATTCATCGCCGCGGCGTTTCTCGCGCTGTTTGCGCATCGCTTTCGCTTCACGTGGTCGGCCACCCAGATCAGCGCCGCCGTCGCCTATGCCTCCACCACCATCCTCTTCGTCACAGCCAACAAGCTCACAACCGCCGCCAATGCCATTCTCCTCCAATACACGGCTCCGGTGTGGGTCGCCATCTTCGGCGCCTGGCTGCTCGGTGAGAAGGCCACCCGGACCGACTGGCTCAGCATCGCCGTCGTGTTCCTAGGCATGGGACTCTTCTTCTGCGATGACTTGCAACTGAGCGGCTTCCTGGGGAACTCCGTCGCCCTCGCAAGCGGAGTGGCTTTCGCCGCGATGACTCTTCTCATGAGGAAGCAGAAGGATTCGTCGGCCGTGGAATCGATCTTCCTCGGAAACCTTCTGGCCGGGGCTGTGGGTGTCCCGTTCATGATCTCAAGCACGACAGTGCCGACCACCGGAGGCTGGGGCGCCTTGGCCCTGCTTGGCATCGTGCAGTTGGGCCTCTCCTACCTGCTTTATGCGAGAGCGATCCGTCATGTCACCGCCCTCGAGGCAGTCCTCATCCCGGTCATCGAACCCATTCTGAACCCCATCTGGGTCCTCCTCATGCTCGGTGAGCGGCCGGGCCGGATGTCGCTCATCGGCGGCGTGATCGTGCTTGCGGCCGTCACCTGCAGGACCGTGCACAGCCTGCACAAGCCGGCGCCGGTCCAGCCCGAATTTCCGCCGGCCGCAGTCTGATCCGCGAAAGCAGGGGCATCAGTCCTTCTGCATCGGTTTCACCTGGATGAGCACGTTGGCCGCCGTGATCAGTCCCCCGCCGGTCAAAAGACTTATCGTGAGGCTCTCGTTGGCATAGTCGAATCCCGCCCATCGGGACAGCAGCCCTGGCAGGCAAAGAGCCAGCAACGATGCAAAGACCGGCTCAAGGCAGTAGATCAGTCCCGCCTCCGTCGCCGTGATCCGTGGCTGCCAGGTGTTCATCAGGGTGAATGCACCCAGCGTGCAGAACAGGGTCAGGCCCATCGTGAAAGCCCACCAGGGAGCCGATGTCCCGAGAGTGCCCAGCGCGCCCAATCCCGGCTTCAGGGAAGCGATCATGATCAGGGAGACGGCGCCTTCCGCCAAAAACATGACGAACGTCACCGGAAGAGGGCGATTGGCGGAGTATCCGGGTCTCGAAAGGAGCATGATCTGCCCGGCAAAGAAGAGCGAACTGATGAGAGTTTCTATTTCCCCTCGCCCCAGGTTCAGCCGGTGCCAGTCGAGCTGCGCAAGCGTTCCCGTCCCGGCAAGGACAAGCGCGCAGGCGAGCCAGACGGCCAGCGGGGGGAGATGCCTTCGCCGGATCGCAAACCAGGCGGGGATGATCACCACATAAAGTTGCGTCAGGAACGCGGAGGTCGATGCAGCGGTGTATTGCAGGCCGTCGTTCTGGAAGAACATGCCGAGCACGGCGAATGCCGCCAATCCGAGGCCCTGGCGAAGCTCTCTCCCCGTGATTGCGCGCAGCCTGCCCCGCCAAAACAGGCCCATGATCGCCGCAGCCAGGAAGAAGCGCGGAGCCAGCATGCAGGCGCTGACATACCAGCTGTTGCTTCCCGGGAGCAGGCGTTGGTGCTCAAGGGCAACCGCCTTGATCAGGGGAAAACTGATTCCCCAGAAAACGTTGGCCAAAACCAACATGACCACTGCGCGGACATGAACGGATTTCGCTGATGCCTGGAAACTCACAGTGATTGTCGGGCCGACCCGACGGCGACAGACGACCCGCGCGCGGTGGCGAGCAGGAGAAGGAGGGCCCGGTGGCGGGCGGGCTTGCGCAGGCAGGTCTGGAAGCAACCCAGCAGCAGCATGCGGTGTTCTTCGGGAAAATCGGCCGGCACCAGCGCCACCATCGGTTTCGCGCGCAGGCCGGGCCACCGCGCGAAGCGCTCCTTCCATGCAGCCGTGCCCGTGGGGGTGAGATTGACCACGGCCACATCCCACGGCCCCTCGGCCATCTGCTCCGCGGTCAGCGCCCGGGTTCTGCCTCCTCTGCGCTCCACAAGCTGCGAGAGCTCGCCGCCGAGGGCATCCGGCATGTCGACGACGGCAACCGTGCGTCCGGCGAGGCTGATCTCCTCCCCGGCTGCATCCGCGCCGGGCGCGCCCGGCGGTTCCTTGGCGATCATCGTGAAAGTGAATACGCTGCCCTTCCCGGGTTCGCTCTCCACTGTGACGTCTCCGCCCATCATCTTCGCAAGGCTGCGGCAGATCGCGAGCCCGAGTCCGGCTCCGCCGAATCGGCGCGTCGTCGAGCCGTCGACCTGGCGGAACGGCTGGAAAATCAGGTTCCGATCCTCCGGGGGAATGCCGATGCCCGTGTCGCGCACGCTGAATGTCAGCGTCCAGAATCGGTCATCGCCGCCTGCCACCCTCCGGGGCTGGGGCACGCCATCCGGAGGCAGGCATTCCGCCTGGACTGCGACGGCCACCTCGCCGGCCTTGGTGAATTTCACCGCGTTTCTGATGAGATTCTCGAGTATCTGCCTGAGCCGCGCCCCGTCTGCAAGGACCGCGTCCGGCACGGCATCGCCTGTCGCATGCAGCAGCTCGATCGACTTCTCCGCCGCCTGGGCCGCCACACTCTCGAGAACCTCCTCAACGCAGTCATCGATCCTGCATGACTGGAGTTCAAGCGTCAGGCGTCGGGTTTCCAGCCAAGTGTAGTCGAGCACGTTGCTCGTGAGTTCCAGAAGGGCCTTTCCCCCCGTGTCGACCGCCTTGACATAGCCGCGCTGCTCTTCCGTCAACGGAGAATCGAGCAGGAGGCTCGAGTAACCGATGATGCTGTTGAGCGGCGTCCGCATCTCGTGATTCATCATCCTGAGGAACTGCTCCTTCGCCTGCTCCCCGGCGTCCGCGCGCTCCCGCGCGTAGACGAGCGCCGCCTCTTCCTTCCTCCGCTCGGTGACGTCCTCGACGATGGCGAGCATATGGGTCAGGCGGCCCGCCTCATCGAAGATCGGGGACACGGTCGCCCGGGCTGGGAACGTCGAGCCGTGCCTCTGGTGGCCGGTTACCTCTCCGAGCCAGGTGCGCCCTGACATCGCGGCGTCCGTCAACTCCCGGAACTGGGCCTCATCCATCCCCTTGAAGAGCCATGTCTGCGCCGGCCGGCCCACGGCCTCCTCCCGCCGCCAGCCCGTCATCGCACAGAACCCGGCGTTCACCGATTCGATCCTGTGCGCGAGATCGATGAACACGACCGCCGTCCCGATCCGTTCGACGGCCTGCGAGAACTTCCGTCCCTGGTCCGTCACGCCGGCATGCCTGCGCAACTTCAATGCCCCGCCGAGCAGGACCGCCCCGGACAGCCACCACAAGGCCGCTGTTCTTGCCCCGGTTGCCAGCAGATGCCGGTGCCAGTGCTCTGCGGCAAAAATGACGACGAGCGCCGTGTCGGGCTCCGCATCTCTCCCCTCGCGTTTCAAGCTCGTCACCGGGGCAAACGCCGCGAGCGATGCGCCGGCGCCGTCCTCCCTGGGCCTCTCCGCGCGCGGAAGGCCTCGCCAGTCGGCCGCCGCAAGCCAGGCGGTTCCGGCGCCCGAGTACGGAGCCCCGGGCACGGCGGCCGATTTCGAATCCGGCTGTTCGGAATCGGCGAGATAAACCAGCCCCCCTTTTCCGGGCAGGCGACGGACAAGGCACGCATGCCGGCATTGTTCTCCTATCCGGGCGAGATGCACCAGACGCGCCTTGAAGGCTAAATAGGCTGGGTCGGAGAGGTCTGCGGGCATTCCAGAGAGCAGCCGCACGTCCTCGGGCGAGAACGCCAGCACGCTCAGCCGCGCGGCATCGGCCGCCGCGGCTTCGAGCGCGACGCCCTCTCTCCTGGCGCTCCACCATCCCCCCGCTGCGCCCGCCAACGCCATGGCGACCCCAAACAGGATGGGCGCGCGGTGATTCATGAGCTTGGGAGGGAGAAGCTTCATTCTGGAACGGTCTTCAAGGGGCGTCCGCCCGCCGGCGGCCGCCATGGCTCCATCATCGCCGGCGCGCTTTCTCCGGCAATCCCCGAATCGCCCAGTCCCCGCCGATTTTCAGCGCTCGCGGCTCGTCTCTGTCTGCCCCCCCCTGCTGTCCCGCTTCTTCCTCCGGATCTGCACCGCCTGCCGGAGGATGAACTCGATTTGTCCGTTCACGCTCCGCAGCTCGTCGCCTGCCCAGCCTTCGAGCTCAGCCCAAAGCCTGGGGTCGATCCGGAGCAGAAAGGCTTTTCTATCTTCCGTCGGCATGAAGAGGCATGCAGGTGATCCTGGCAGGCGCCGATGTCAACCCGGCGGGATGCACGACGTTCCCCCGAGGGTCCTGCCCCGCAGGTTCAGCGGCGTTTCACCATCGCCTGGAGCACCCTGGTTTGCTCGACCGCGATCCCCCCAAGGGGCTCCCACCCAAGTGCGATCGCTTCGTTTACCTCAGCGACAAGGCGCTCCAAGGCTTTTTTCGGGGAAAAGATGTTCGTGATTGCTATCACCTTGTATTGCATGGGGAAAGAGGAAGATCGATGAAGGAGGGATTCTCGGTTAGTTGTAAAGAGTCCCTGCGTTCACCACCGGGTGCACCTCGGCGTCGCCACAAAGGACGACGAGAAGATTGCTCACCATGGCTGCCTTGCGCTCCTCATCGAGGTTCACGACCTGCTTTTCCGCCAGCTCCTTGAGAGCCATGTCAACCATGCTGACGGCGCCGTGGACGATCTTCTGGCGCGCAGCGATGACAGCCTCGGCCTGCTGGCGGCGCAGCATGGCCTGAGCGATCTCGGGAGCATAGGCGAGATGGGTGATCCTCGCTTCCTCCACGCGAACGCCCGCCTTTTCAAGGCGCTTCTGCAACTCCTGCCGGAGCGCGGCGGCGACCGCTTCGCCTCCGGCCCGGAGGGTCGGCTCGCCTGGTTCGCCATCGTCGTAGGCGTACTCGCTTGCGAGATGGCGGATGCACGACTCGCTTTGCACAGCGACATAGTACTCGTAGCTGTCGACATCGAAGCAGGCCTGGGCCGTGTCCTGGATGCGCCAAACGACCACCGCAGCGATCTCAATCGGGTTGCCCCGCCGGTCGTTCACCTTGAGCTTCTCGCCGTTGAGGTTCCGGGCGCGCAGCGACACTTTCACCCGCTTGTTGAACGGATTCGTCCAGAAAAAGCCGCTCGCCCGCACCGTGCCCCGGTAGGCGCCGAAAAGGATAATGACAGCGGCCTCGTTCGGCTGGAGCGTGTAGAAGCCGCTGCTCGTGAGAATCGATATAACCAGCAGGACGGCGGACAGCACGATGGCGAGCATCCCCGCCCCGCCGCCACGGAAGAGACCGACGCATGCAAGAAGCACACCGAAAGCCAGCAGATAAAGGCAGATGTTGAAAACGAGCATCGCCCAGCCGGATGCCAGATGCGCCGCGCGCTCATGGGTGGGATTCTGAACAGGATTTTCCGCGTTATTCATGGAGATGGGATCTCAGAGTGAGATATATATCTGATATCACTCCAATATCTCTGTCAATCCCCATATTCCTTCCTTCGACACCCCTGGCTTCCCGCACCGGAAAAGGAAAAGACCGCCGCGGGCGCCCCCGCGGCGGTCTTCAGATTCCTACTGGAAAATGGTTCAGCTCGAGACGTGCCCGGAGACCAGCTTGGTCATCTCGAACATGCTGACCTTGGCCTTGCCATTGAAAACGGCTTTCAGCTTGTCGTCGGCATTGATCTGGGTCTTCACCTTCTTGTCCTGCAGGCCATTCTTCTTGATGTAGTCCCAAAGCTTCTTGGTGAGCTCGGTGCGGGGCAGCGGCTTGCTGCCGACGACAGCGGCGAGAACGGCATCCGGGGTAACGGGCGCCATGAATTTCGCATTCGGAGTGCGGGCGGGTTTCTTAGCCATAGTGCGTTTCGTCATAGTGCACCCGCTCCCCGACGCAATGAAATTCTAGAGTGGAAATGCCGCCTTTTCAGAGGGAAAATGCGTTGCTTTCGGCTTGCGTTCTGATGATGCCGCGTCTTTGTCGCGAGGCCTGATTGTATCAGGCATATGAGTACATCCGGTTTCCGGCCGGCCGCCGCCGGCCCAGCGATTGATGAATTGATTTCCCGAACCCCCAAAATCCAGCTAATCTACGATTATGAATGCCTACTCAACTGACGGCGGGCTCTGTCCTCACGGCGGTCCCTTCATTCCTCCGGGACCTTCGCTCCTGACGAACTCCCTATTGAACAAGGGGACGGCGTTCACGGAGCGCGAGCGCGATGCGTTCGGCCTGCGCGGCCTGCTCCCCCCCCGCGTGTTCACGATCGAGGAGCAACTCAGGCGGGTCTACGGCAACTTCTGCCGCAAGGCGACCGACCTGGAGAAATACATTTTTTTGACCACTCTCCAGAATCGGAACGAGACACTCTTCTACCGCCTCGTCCAGGAGTTCGCCGAGGAGATGATTCCCATCATCTACACGCCGACCGTCGGCCAGGCCTGCCTTGAGTACGGCGCCATCTTCCGGCGCTCGCGCGGCCTCTTCATCAGCATCCGCGACCGCGGCCATGTCGGTGAGATCCTCCGCCACTGGCCCCATCCCGACGTCAGGATGATCGTCGTGACCGACGGCGAGCGCATCCTGGGCCTCGGCGACCTCGGCGCCCTCGGCATGGGCATCCCCGTCGGCAAGCTTTCGCTCTATTCCTCCTGCGCCGGCCTCCACCCCTACTACTGCCTGCCCATCACCCTCGATGTCGGCACCGACAACATCAAGCTCCACGACGACCCGCTCTACATCGGCATCGACCAGAAGCGCGTCCGCGGAGCCGAGTACGACTCCTTCATCGCCGAGTTCGTGGAGGCGGTGCGCCAGATCTATCCCAAAGTGCTCCTTCAGTGGGAGGATTTTGGCAACACCAACGCTTTCCGCCTCCTCCACCAGTACCGCGACAAGATCTGCAGCTTCAACGACGACATCCAGGGCACCGCGGCCGTCGCGCTCGCCGGGATCATCGCCGGCCTGCGCCTCTCGGGCAGGCCCCTGCGTGAGCAGACCCTGCTCTTCCTCGGCGCAGGCGAGGCGGGGACCGGCATCGCCGATCTCTTTGCCGCCGCGGCGCGCGAGGAGGGCCTCACCGAGGCCGAGGCCTGCCGCCGCTGCTGGTTCGTCGACTCCCAGGGCCTGGTCGTCCGCGGGCGTCCCGGACGGCTCGCCGAGCACAAGGAGCCTTATGCCCACGCCCACCCCTGCATCGCGAAACTCGACGAGGCCATCGAGGCTCTCCGGCCCACAGTGCTCGTCGGCGTTTCCGGTCAGACCAAGGCCTTCAACGAAGGCATCGTCAGGCGCATGGCCTCTCTCAACGAGCGCCCCATCATTTTCGCGCTATCGAACCCGACGTCGAAGGCCGAGTGCACGGCGGAGGAGGCCTACCAGTGGTCCGGCGGACGCGCTATCTTCGCGAGCGGCAGCCCCTTCCCTCCCGTGAAACTCGGGGACCGCACCTTCGTGCCCGGCCAAGGCAACAACGTCTACATCTTCCCCGGCGTCGGCCTCGGGGCCCTCGTCTGCGAGTCCTCCTGCGTCACCGATGCCATGTTCCTGTCGTCTGCGCGCACGCTCGCCTCGATGGTCACCGACGAGGATCTCGCCATCGGGCGCGTCTACCCTGCGCTCACCAAGATTCGCGAGGTCTCGGTCAAGATCGCAGCCGCGGTCGCGGCCGAGGCCCATCGCGCGGGCTTCGCCCGCCGCCCCAGGCCGGCCGACATCGAGGCGGACATCCGCTCCCGCATGTTCGTGCCGGAATACCGCGACTACGTCTGAACGGGGCCTGGCCGGCTCGAGATTCGCCCCGGGGGCGCGGCTGTGGTGTATTATGAATTCTTTTCATCGTTATCGCCGGTTTACTGATTTTCCCTGGAAGGGAATTGCCGTTGCCGCTCTCAGCGACGCGGGGAAATACTAGAATGCTTCTTAGCTTATTTCCCGCTTGAGCGCCTGTGCTGGGGGTTTTTTGCGTCCTCTTTTCGCAACCCCAACCCTTAATCCATGAACTCATACATCGCCGAAGTCCTCGACATCGTGGCCCGCCGCAATGCCGGCGAGCCTGAATTTCTCCAAGCCACCCGGGAGGTTCTGGAGTCGCTCGGATCCGTCATCGAGCGTCATAAGAAATACCGCGACAACCGCGTCCTCGATCGGCTTGTCGAACCCGAGCGCCAGATCATGTTCCGGGTCGCCTGGCAGGACGACGCCGGCCGGGTCCAGGTGAACCGCGGCTTCCGCGTGCAGTTCAACAGCGCGATCGGACCTTACAAGGGCGGCCTCCGGTTCCACCCGAGCGTCAACCTCGGCATCCTCAAATTTCTCGGCTTTGAGCAGATTTTCAAGAACTCGCTGACGACGCTGCCGATGGGCGGCGCCAAGGGTGGTTCGGACTTCGATCCCAAGGGCAAGTCCGACGCCGAGGTCATGCGTTTCTGCCAGAGCTTCATGAACGAGCTCTTCCGCCACATCGGCGCCGATACTGACGTGCCGGCGGGCGACATCGGCGTCGGCGGCCGCGAGATCGGCTTCCTTTTCGGCCAGTACAAGAGGTTGCGCAACGAGTTCACCGGCGTCCTCACCGGGAAGGGATTGAAATGGGGCGGCTCGCTCATCCGTCCGGAAGCCACCGGCTACGGCTCCGTCTATTTCGCCGAGGAAATGCTCAAGACCCGCGGCGAGAACCTCGCCGGGCGCATCTGCCTGGTCTCCGGCTCCGGCAACGTCGCGCAGTACACCGTCGAGAAACTCCTTCAGCTCGGCGACAAGCCCGTCACGATGTCCGATTCCGACGGCACGATCTACGACGAGCAGGGCATCACCGCCGAGAAGCTTGCCTGGGTGATGGATCTCAAGAACATCCGCCGCGGCCGCATCAAGGAGTACGCCGACAAATTCAAGGCCCGCTACATCCCCGGCGAGCGTCCGTGGTCGATCCCGTGCGCCTGCGCCTTCCCGAGCGCCACCCAGAACGAGGTCGACGGCTCCGACGCCAAGACCCTCCTCGCCAACGGATGCAAGCTGGTCGCCGAAGGCGCCAACATGCCGTCGACCCCTGAGGCGATCGAGCAGTTCCTCGCCGCCAAGATCCTCTACGGCCCCGGAAAGGCCGCCAACGCGGGTGGCGTTGCAACCTCGGGGCTCGAGATGAGCCAGAACTCGATGCGCCTCAACTGGGGCCGCAAGGAGGTCGACGCGCGGCTGCACGAGATCATGATCAACATCCATGCAGCCTGCCGCAACACCGCCGAGGAATACGGAGTCGCCGGCAACTACGTCTTCGGCGCCAATATCGCCGGATTCGTCAAGGTCGCCGACGCGATGATAGAGCAGGGGCTGCTGTAGAGCTCCGGCCGCCGACCCCGGCCCGTCCCCCATCCCCGAACCGCCGCGGCCCTGCCCGCGGCGGTTCTCTCTCGCCCCGGCGCCGCTGGTCCCGCAGGATGCCTCCCGTAGGAGGGCGAGTCTCCGCCATGACCACTCCCGCTAGCAACGTCACGACCGGTTTGCCGGGCCTGGACCGCGTGCTGCACGGCATCGAGCCCGGCGACAACATTGTCTGGGAGTTCGAGTCCATCGTCGACTACCAGGAACTGGTCGCGCCGTACGCGCAGGCTGCCCGGGCCTCCGGCCGGAATCTCATCTACTTCCGCTTCGCCGAGCACGAGGAACTGCTTCCGGCGGCGCCGGGAATCGATATCCACCACGTCGACTCCGCCTGGGGTTTTGAGCGGTTCGTGCGCCGCGTGCACGACGTCATCGAGCAGGCCGGCCGCGGGGCGATCTACATCTTCGACTGCCTTTCGCACCTGGCCGACACCTGGGGCTCCGACCAGAGCCTTGGCAATTTCTTCATGCTCACGTGCCCGAGGCTCTTCTGCCTCGAGACGGTCACCTACTTCGGCCTCTACCGCGACCACCACTCCGTTTACGCGCTTGAGCCGATCCGCACCACCACCCAATTCATGCTCGACGTGTTCCGGCTCGATGCGCGGCTCTACGTGCGGCCGGTCAAGGTGCAATACCGCTCGCGCGAGGTGATGAACACCATCCACCTCTGGCAGGGCGACGTCTTCCTGCCGGTCAAGGAAAGCGCGGTTCTCTCTCAGATCCTGTCGCGCACCCAGTGGCCCCGTCTCCAGAGCGACCGTCACGCCGGTTACTGGCGGCACCTTTTCCAGGAAGCGCATACGGTGTGGCAGGACGACCGGGACGGTCGGTGCTCCCCTGAGCGGTATTTCGAGATCCTGAAGAAGGTCCGCTGGGCGCTGCGCGTGCACCGCTCCGGCATCGCGTCGCTGGTCGAGCGGTTCCTCAGGCTCGAGGACTTCCTGCTGGTGCGCGACCGCATGATCGGCATCGGCTCGGTCGGCGGCAAGACGCTCGGGATGCTCGTCGCGCGGGCGATCATCCGCGAATACGATCCCGAGCTGTCCGCCCGGCTCGAGGCCCACGACTCGTTCTTCGTCGGCGCCGAGGTGTTCATCACCTACCTCGTCCAGAACGACGTCTGGTGGCTGCGCGAGCAGCAGAAGGACCAGGTCACCTTCCTGCAGGGGCTGGAGGAGGGGCGCCGGCGCATCCTCAACGGGAGGTTCCCCGACAACATCCTCGAGCAGTTCCAGGGCATGCTGGACTACTTCGGCGAGACGCCGTACATCGTGCGCTCCAGCTCGATCCTCGAGGACGCGCGCGGCAACGCCTTCTCGGGCAAGTACGAGAGCGTGTTCGTCGTCAACCGCGGTTCGCGCGAAGAGCGCATGGCCGCACTGCTCGATGCGGTGCGCCGCGTCTACGCGAGCGTGCTCGACGAGGAGGCGCTGCAATACCGCAAGCGCCGCGGGCTCCTGCTCAGCGAGGAGCGCATGGCGCTGCTCGTGATGCGCGTGTCCGGCGCGCCGGAGCACCGCTACTACTACCCGCAGGCGGCCGGCGTCGGCCTGTCGTACAATCCCTACGTCTGGCACCCCGACATCGACCCGCGGGCCGGCGTTGTCCGCCTGGTCTTCGGACTCGGCACCCGTGCCGTCGATCGATGCGATGACGACTACACGCGCCTGGTCGCGCTCAACGCCCCCACCCGCCGACCAGGGGCCGATATCGAGGACGTGCGCGAGCACTGCCAGCGACGCATGGACTGCCTCGATCTGCACGACGGCAAGCTCGTCTCCCTCCCCTTCCCTGATGTCATCGCCGAGAAGCCCGACTTCCCCCTCGACAACTACATCTCGTACACCGCCGAGGGCCAGCCCTGGATCACCTTCGACAAGCTGCTCACCGAGACGCCCGTCGCCGCCGATCTCCGAAAGATGCTCTCGATCCTCGAGGAGGTCTACGAGCACCCGGTCGACATCGAGTTCACCGTCAACTTCCTCGCCGACGGCTCCTACCGCATCCACCTGCTCCAGTGCCGCACCTTCCAGTTCCACCGGGAGACAGGCGGCACGATGCTCGCCGTGCCCGCCGAGCAGCAGCGCCTGCTCTCGGTGCACGGCGCCGTCATCGGAGTCAGCCGCGAGCAGCCGCTCAGCCGCATCATCTATATCGTGACCGAGACCTACGCGCGCCTGCCCGAGCAGGAGCGCTACGCGGTGGCCCGCCTGATCGGGAAGCTCAACCAGAGGCATCCCGCCGACGATCACGGCCTGATGCTCATCGGCCCCGGCCGCTGGGGCACCCATAGCCCGTCGCTGGGCATCCCGGTCTCGTTCGCCGAGATCAGCCGCGCGGCGATCATCTGCGAAGTCGTCGAGATGCACGAGCGGCTCATCCCCGACGTCTCTCTCGGCACGCATTTTTTCAACGACCTCGTCGAGCACGACATGCTCTATGTCGCCTACTTCCCGCGCAAGACCGGCAACCACCTCGACGCCTCGTGGTTCCGCTCGACTCCAAACCGCCTCACCGACCTCCTTCCCGACGCGGCCAAATACGCCGACGTCGTGCGCGTGATCGACTGCGACACGACCGGGGCCCGGGTCTGGCTGCGCGCCGATGCCACCGCCCAGGAGACGGTGGTCTTCCGGATGGAGTGAGCGACTACTCCAAAACACTCCGCGGCTTATTTGTTCTTGCTGGCGAGCGTTTCCAGTTGAGTCATCGTCACCTGGACACCGAAGAGTCCGTGGGAAACAAAATGGCGCTTGAAGGAAGGGCTCACGTTCTCGAAATCGGGACACCAAGCGGCGAACAACTCGATATATCTGAGGTTCACAGCCGCTCCGACAAGCGGATGCTCCAGCGCCTTTCCGCTAACCGGAAGCCCTATCATGATATGGGGCATCCAGCAGCTGTTGCGAAGAGACGGCTCCACCTTGGGGAGGAAGATATTAACAACTGCGTAAGGGCTCTGTCGCGTCACCTTCTTGGTCGTGAATCCAGTGGCTTCAGTGCCTTCGCGCACCACGTCGCTATAAGCGACGAGCGGCATCGCCCCGGCGAGCCCGAAACTCTTTGGCGATTCATTATTGAATGTCACGGTATCCTGTGCCGAGGAAGTTTCGAATGTTGCATCGAACTTCCATGTTGAGACTGCATTCGGCGTAATAAACGTGTTGAGAGCGCAGTAAGCGACAATCGGTTTTGGCGCCGCAGAAGAAACCTCTCTCCTTATCTTCGCGGCGGCTGAAGCCGCCGCCTCGGTTCCTCCGCGGAAACCCGGGACGTTCACTATACCAGCCAAAATTTTGAGATCCGCCAGAAATTGGGACGTCCCGGCAGCGATAGAAACCTTATAGTCCCCTGGCGCCGCAGCTACGTCCTTCTCATCATCAGTATCTTGCGTGGCCCCGCCATTGTCCGCACCAGATTTTGGTTCGGTCGGTCCCCTCGAGGATAGATATACATAAAGCAGGGTGACCCTCTTCTTCCCGCCGATCGCCCGCCGCATGAGGATTCCGGCATCCCCACGCCAATAACCCCAAGAGGATTTTTCACCTGGCTCGTACAGGTACCAGTTGGATGAGGCCAATGCCGTGTAATCAGAGTTCCATCCCACAATATGAATTACAAATGCACTGTCCTTTGCATCCGCGAGCTCTGGGCTTTTTACCTTATTAGTAACCGCTCTGACCAAGGCTTGTGCGTCCGCTATACTTCCCAGTTCGGCGTTCTTAATAAATTCATCCACAGATCTTTCAGACCAACCCGCTGCTGTCATATCACTTTTCTCCAGCTGCTCCGATTGCTTAGGCTTCCATTTGGTTGAGAAACATGAGCTGGCGCCGGACGGAGAGGAATCGTCTGCAAGCAGCAACGGCGTGGAAGTCAGATCAGAGAGAGCAAGGGCCAGTAATGAGAAGAAAACGGCGTTCGGAAAACGCCGGGCGGCGGGAACGATTGTTGTTTTCATCTTGGCTCCCGTGGATACCAGACACACAAGCGACCTAGCACCTTCCAAATACACTCTTTTTTTGTTGTCTGAACTTTCGGCCGTTGCAGACATGCATAATCATGATCCAGAATTCGGATACAAGACAGCATCGGCGGCCGCCATCCCCGAAGGGGAACCGCCGCCCATCACGCAACTCGAACGCAGGCGCTGAGACCCGCCACCTTACGGCAGGTCGGTCGAGCCCATCAGGTAGCGGTCGCACTCGCGGGCCGCGCCGCGGCCCTCGTTGATCGCCCAGACCACGAGGCTCTGGCCGCGGCGGCAGTCGCCGGCCGCGAACACACCCTTGAGGTTGGTCGCGTACTTCTCGTGCTCCGCCTTGATGTTGCTCCGGGCGTCGGTCTCCACTCCCATCTCCTTGAGGATGTCCTGCTCGGGTCCGAGGAAGCCCATGGCGAGGAGCACGAGCTGGGCGGGGCGCACCCGTTCCGTGCCCGGCTGCTCGCGCGGGATGAACTGGCCCCGGTCGTTGCGCTCCCACTTCACCTCGACGGTGACGAGCTCCTTGAGCCGGCCCTCGGCGTCGCCGGTGAATTTCTTGACGGTTGTGAGGTAGACGCGCGGGTCGGCGCCGAACCGCGCCGCCGCCTCCTCCTGTCCGTAATCCATGCGGTAGACCTTCGGCCACTCCGGCCACGGGTTGTCGACAGCGCGCTCCATCGGCGGCTTCGGGAGAATCTCTATCTGGGTGATGCTCCGGCAGCCCTGGCGCAGCGCCGAGCCGACGCAGTCCGTGCCGGTGTCGCCGCCGCCGATGACGACGACGTCCTTGGCTCCCGCGCTGATGGCGCTCGACTCCGGCTTGCCGGCGACGACGGCCTTCGTGTTGGCGGTGAGGTATTCGATCGCGAGATGCACCCCCTTGAGGCTGCGCCCCTCGATCGGGAGATCGCGCGCCTGGGTGGCGCCCGTGCAGATTACCGTCGCATCGAACTCCTTCAGGAAGATCTGGGGCTCTACGTTGTCGCCGACGTTCGCGTTGCAGATGAACTTCACGCCCTCCTGCTCCATCAGCTCGAGACGGCGCTTGAGCACCTCGGCCTTGTCGAGCTTCATGTTCGGGATGCCGTACATGAGCAGGCCGCCCGGGCGGTCGGCGCGCTCGAAGACCGTCACGGCGTGCCCGGCGGCGTTGAGCTGCGCGGCGGCGGCGAGGCCGGCGGGCCCGGAGCCGATGACGGCGACCTTTTTGCCCGTGCGCACCTTCGGAGCGTGCGGGATGACCCAGCCCTCCTCCCACCCCTTCTCGATGATCGAGCACTCGATATTCTTGATCGTGACGGGGGGATTGGTGATCCCCAGCACGCACGAGCCCTCGCACGGCGCAGGGCAGACGCGGCCCGTGAATTCCGG
>Ga0153915_10002390_pt1 | contig 17162 bp, 15 predicted proteins | sample Opewatmetagenome_2_FD_107003 | JGI IMG/M metagenome (GOLD analysis project Ga0153915, IMG submission 107003) | Freshwater wetland microbial communities from Ohio, USA - Open water 3 Core 3 Depth 3 metaG | ecosystem: Environmental > Aquatic > Freshwater > Wetlands | place: USA: Ohio, Lake Erie...
GCCCGAGGGCGCGCACCCAGACCACCTCGTAGGCGAGCGCCACCATCCCCGAGAGGAAGAAGAGCGCGGCTACCACCGTCGCCATGCCGCCAGCCCCAGAACGACAAGACACGCGAGCGAGACCGCCGCCCCGGCCAGCAGCCCAGGGGGGCGGTACCGCGCGCTCACCTCATGCTCCCCCGCTGGGACGACCACTCCGTGCAGGATGCCTGGGCCGGTCACCTCCTCACCGGGCCGGCCATCGACGAGCAGGCGCCACCCCTCATCGGGCGTCTCGAGCCACAGCAGCACTCCGCCGCCCACACCGGCCTGCACCCGCCACCGCCGCCAGTCGTCGCTTCCCGCGGAGGTGAGCACCTTCCCATGCGCTTCGGGCCGTTGGTTGGGCCGCGGCACCGCACGCACGACCGCCACCTCCGGCCAGGCCTGCGGGTTGTCGAACACGGTGACACTACGCTCCTGACAGAGGACCGGGAAGCCCGGCACCCGGTGGTGCGCCACGACCCTGCGAGCACCCAGCGCGTCCAGCCACCACCGCCCCGCCGGTCCCCGATCCGCCTCGTCCAGGTGCCGCGTCAGACGCACGGACTGGAGGGGGGCGAAGGTGCGCACCGTCCGGCGCCCGTCGCGCAGCGCGGTGTACCCCCATCCGAGCGATCTCCCACGCGCCCGATCCCCGCTCACCCACCCCAGTTGGTCCCAGGAGGGCTGGACCGCGTAGATCCGGGGCGTGCCCTCGCGCTGCGCCTCGAGACACGCCGCCGCTTCCTGCGAACCCGCAGGTCGGAGGACGAGCACGCGAGCATGAGCCGGCATCAGCGCGGCGCTGCCGAGAAGAGCAGCGACGGGCGCGCACGGCCCGGCCAGCGCGACGCCCGCAGCCACCCCTTGCACCGCCGTCCCCACGATGCTCCCGCCCGACAGCACACCGGCACCAAGCGCGAGCAGCGCCACCGCGGCGGCACTCCAGAGTGGCGGGCGCCGCCCGCCGACTGAGGCTGATGCCGCAGGCACGAGTGCGACCACGGCGGCAAACACCAGCCTTCCCGGGTAGCGCACAAGCCCGAACGTGAGCGCGGCCCACACCTCATCCGGCCCTCGCACCCCAGCCACCACGCTGGCGGCGAGCAGCGCCCAGCCCGCGCAGGCCAGCACCCGCACCTCCTTCCTCCTCGAAAATAGGGCGGCGACGCCCAGCACCAGCGCCCACATCGGCACCGTGAGGTCGGTCACGAACCGCTCCGAGCGGGGCGGCAGCGGCGCACCGGGGATCGCCAGCGCCGCGAGCTCGCCCGGGCGCACCGCGCCGCCGACCACCTCGTTGATTTCGCGGGAGGCCCCCCGGTCCCCTCCCCGCACCCACGCCGCAAACGGCAGAGCCTGCGCCGCCACGAGGCCGCCGGCCAGCAGCACGGCCAGCACGGTGCGTCGTCGCGGGGCGAGGGTGACGGCGACCGCCGCGGCGACCACCGCGAGCTGGGGCTCGGCGGCCAGGAAGGCAAGGGCGAGGAATGTCGCCGTGCCGAACAGCGAACCGGCGAGCGCCGCCCCCCACGCCCACGGCATCCACGCCACCGTGTCCAGGTTGTTGAGGACCCCGACCGCGTCCAGCACGGGACCGGCCGCCACCACGCCCCACCCGGCGGCGACCTCCAGCCACCCGCTGGCACCCAGGCGGCGCGCGAGGAGCGCACACCCCACCGCCAGGATCGCGAGGTGGAGGCCGGCCTCCACACCCACTGCGAGTGCCGGTGGCAGCACGGTCGCCAGCCATGCCGGCGGGTAGAGCAGTCCGCACTGGGGGTTGGCGAAGTACGGCTCACCACACCCCACGTCCGGGTCCCAGAACGCCCCGCGGGCCCCGGCGACGACCTTGGCGGTGCGCTCCCGAAGGGGCACGAAGTAGCTGGGCACATCGCGCACGGTGGGGGCGAAGCCAAGACACGCCGCAAGCGCCAGGACCGCGCCGGGGATCGCGGCCGCCGCAAGGCGCAGCGACGGCCTCACCGGGCCTCCCCGGTGGCGGCACGAAGCTGCTGGACCGTCACGGGGTCGGCAGACGCCAGGCCCGCCTCGTAGGCGCTCACGAACGCCGCTCCCCGCGCCCGGGCCTGCGCAGCCTCGGCACGGCGCAGCGCCCCGCGCGCCGGCCCGAGCTCTCCCTCGGCCAGATGGAGGACCGCCTGCTCGAGCCAGGCCGGGACACAGTTCGGCTCGAGGAGAACCGCAGCGTTGAACGCCTGCCAGGCGCCTCGCCTGTCGCCCAGCGTGCGCCGCGCCTGGCCCTCCCCGACCGCCCCCCAGACATCCAGTGGGTTGACCTCCCGCGCCCGCACGAACGCCTCGGCCGCCGCAGCCGCAACGTCCGCCTCGCCGCTGAGCGCAGCGCGGCGCAGGCGGATGCTTCCGAGAATCCGCCAGCCACGCCCGTAGCGCGGCCTCGCGGCACACGCCCGCCATGTCATCGCCTCCGCATCCGCCAGCGCGCTGCTATCGGAGGGACGGGTGCGCAAGACCGCGTCGGCGCGGTCCACCAGACGTTCCGGCGGCTCGCCCGCCCCGAAGTCCGGGAGTGCCAGTGCGGCCCCCGACGCGATCGTGAGGGCGGCTACCGTCGCCATGGTCGCCCACGGCGACTCGCGTGCTCGCTGCATCGCGACCCGCGGCAAAACGCTCCCGACGGCCAGGGCTAGCGTCCACGCCACTGCTGGCACCATGAGCTGCGAGTTAAACGCCGACGTGACCAATGCGCCGGCCAGCACCCCCCACGCCCGGGCGTCTGCCTTCGGCACGCGACGAGCCACGCTCCACGCCAGGCCAGCAAGCAGCAGCACCCCGGCCAGGCCGAGCGTCGCGGCCAACTGGAGCAGGTCGCTCTCGGCCACATCGGGCAGACGGGCGAAGCGCGCAAACTCACCTTCACGTGGGAAGTTGTGCGCCAGCGCCGCGTCCGCGTACCCGCTCGGCCCGCAGCCGAGGGGAAACTCCGCTGCCGCGACCCGCAACCCGACGGCCCAGATCCGGGCCCGCTCGTAGCGCAGGGGGTCCCGGTCGGTCGCGAGACGAACGGTCAAGCCCGCCACTGCGATCACCACCAGGAGTGCGGCCGCGCGCCGCATCCTGCGGCCGCCCTGGCGTGCCAGGGCCCACGTGACCGCCAGTACCACGGTGCCAACCAGCGCCGCCCGCGATCCGGAGGCCACGACGCCCGCGCCTGCGACTGCCATCAGAACCCCGCGAACCACCATTGGGGCAGGCAGGAACGGCGCCAACGCCAGGGCGAGCAGAGCCGGAGTGGCGGCCAGGTTGGGGTTCCCAAACGGCCCCGGCGGTCGCCCGGCGTGCAGCAGGCGCTCGGTGATCAACCAGGCCGCTGCGCTGGTCCCCGCGGCGACCGCCCCCACCCGCCCCCACGCTGCCCCGCGTGGGGTCCCCGTCACGACCACCACTCCCAGCGCGACGACCCCGGTCGCGAGCAGACGCGCCGCGTCGCTGATTGCAACCGGTCGGAGCGCTGCGTCGAGAGCAGCCCACACCAGGAGCCCCGCCAGCCACGCCGGCGGGCCGGTTCGGACGCTACACACACCTCCCACGAGGCAGAGCCCGGACACCACCACGACCGTCGCTGCCGCGAGCCACGGCGCGGGTGCCGCCAATCCCGGGGCCAGCACCCAGGCGAGGGCCACCGGGACAAGGAACGCGGGAAGCCACTTCAGCGGGGGCGCGAGCACGCCGCCTCCAGCTCCGCCAGACCCTCCCGCCAGGGCGCACGCCGGCGCGCCTCGCGTGCCCACACGAGTGCCTCCCCCCGGCGCTTCTGGGCCAGCAGAAGCCGGCAGCGGCTCTCCGCCCAGCTCGCCGAGTGGGGCCGCACCCAGGCACGCGCTGCCAGCAACCGATCCACGTTCGACAGGACGACTGCGGGCTCGACGCCCTCCAGGGCGAGGCCGGCCGCGAACTCCACCGGCGTGACCTCCCACGGTACCCACCGGGCGGCAGCCAGAGCCGTTTCCACGGGGCGCGCCGATGGGGGCGCGGTGGCCGAGGCGAGTTCGACCTCGCCACGCCACGCCAGGGTGGACAGCAGCGCGCCGAGCCCCGCCAGAGTCAGCACCACGCTTCCCCTCAGCGGACGCTCCGGCAGCGGGAGGCTGCGCCCGGCGAGCGTCCCTGCGAGCACCGCCCAGGGGAGCAGCACCTCCGGCGCGTACGCCGAGAAGTCCACCACGTTGTGCAAGGGAATCGTCGCGACGGCCAGCGCGAGCCCCGGGTGGGCCCTTAAGCCGGTTCGAACGAGGCGCAGCAGCGCCCACACGCCGGCCGCCAATACCCCGACCCCCACGATGCCAAACTCGGCCAGCAGTTGCAGGTAGGTGTTGTGCGCGTACGGTGTGATGTTCACCGCGGCGGTCGGAGCCAGGAGGCCGGCCTGCCCCACGCCCCCGAGGCCCACGCCGAGCCAGCGATGCTGGCCGAATACCCAGCCTGTCGTCTGCCAGTTCACCCAGCGCAGCCGGATCGGCTCGAGGCTCCCCAGGTCGTGGCGCAAGGCCACAACCGCCACGGCCACGGCCAGCAGCAGGCCTGCGGCTACCCGCACGAGACGACTGCGCACCTTTCCCGCCGCCAGGGGGACCAGCAAAACGGCAGCGATGGCTGGCGCTGCCAGGGAGCGCGTGAGCACCATCGCAACCGCGATCAGGGCAAGCACCACGCTCCACCCCACCTGCCGCCAGCGCACGGAACGCCACCCACGCTCGACCACGAGGGGCGCGGCGAGCAGCAGGAGCGCGGCGTAGTGACCCGGCAGTGCGGAGGTCCCAAACGCCCTGCCTCCGCCCAGCCGCACGGCGGCCGCCTCGCGCCACTGTGGCGGGAGATCCGTCATCATGCCGCGCGCGCGCTCGAGCCCTCCGAACACCTGGGTGAGCGCCACAAGGGCCGTGAGGGCGATGCCGAGGGCGATCAGGCTCACTAGGCGGTCATCTGGAGGTGCACGGCGGGCGAGGCCGAAGAGCAGCGCCGCCACCACAAACAGCAGCGAGAGGCGGAGCGCGGCTTCGTGGTCCTCAGCGACCATCCAGGAGCACCCGAGAAGCACGAGGCCCACGAAGAGCCAGCGGCGGTCGAACAGGCGCCGCTCCGCTGGCGCCACGACAGCGAGCACGACAAGGATCGCGAGCCAGAGCAGAGGGGCGAAGGCCGCGTAGCGCGCCGCGCCCCAAGCTGCCCCCACACCGGCAGCCGCGACCACGAACGGCAGGCCGCGCAATGCCATGAGACGAGTCTAGCCCGGATCCGCATCGGTCACCCGGACCGAGCTTGGTGCGCGTTTGGTGAGCGAGGTCTCACAGACAAAAAAAGGGGGACGTGCGTCCCCCTGGTGCGTGCAGCGGCAAGTTGGGTTCAGTTGGTCTGCATGCCTTCCGGCCATTGGTAGAACTGCCCGTTCGCGAAGATAATGTCATCCTCGAAGTTGGTCGTGGGCCCGCCGTTTACCCCGCCCGTGACGCCACCCTTGGCCTGCGAGAAGAGGGTGTAGCTCTGGCCGGCAGCGTCATTGATCAACAGGAGGGCCTGGTTCCACCCGTCGTTCGTTGGCAGGCGCTTGATGAACGTGGGCGTGATGTACGAATCGATCAACGTCACAGCCGCCGAGGCGACGGCAACCCTCGGGTAGAAGTTGAAGTCTACCGAGTAGGCCTCCAGAGCCGTCGCGATGCTGCGGATGTCGCTCATCGTCCTCTTCTGCCGGCCACGGTTGATGGCGTTCAGCAGGTTCGGGATCGCGATCGCGGCGATGATGCCGATGATCGCGACCACGATGAGCAGCTCAATCAGTGTGAAACCCTTTTGCCTTTTCATACGCTCCTCCTTGTCGTTTGACGATAAAAGCAAGTACCGTGCCACTGAACCGTCCTCTTGCCGCCCCCGGCGATGACGCCCAGCGTCACCACCGAGCCCGCAGAATGCCATCACGCGGCACATCACTTCACCTGCATCCCGTCCGGCCACTGTACAAAGATCCCGTTAACGATCACCAGGTCGTCGGGAAAGCTGGTCGTCGGACCCATGGCCGGACCGGCCTGCGTGAGCCCGTCACTCCCGGTGCTGCGTACAGTGTACTCTAACCCTTCAGAATAGTAAAACATAGCCCGCCGCCAACCATCGAGATAAGGAAGGGTCCTGACATAGGTTGGAACCAAGTACGGAGCGAGGTCTTCAACCGCCCCGGTGGGGACCCTGGGGACGTACGCAAAGTCGGTCGCGTAGCTGGAGACGGCGGTCGCCACGGTCCGCAGCTCGACCATGGTCCGTTTCTGACGCGCGCGCTGGATTGCCGAGGTCAGCGCGGGGATGGCGATCGCGGCGATGATCCCTATGATGGCGACCACGATCAAGAGCTCAATCAGGGTGAAACCGCGGTTTGGCTGTCTCATTGGCCCCTTGACCAAATGCAAAACTCGCGCCAAAAAACGGGCTAAGAGACCGACCGCGTTCATTCCGAGCCGGGGGCGCACCTCCGGCTCCCGGACGCATACCCCTGGGCCGAACCCGGACCGGCTAGACTCTCGCCATGGCGGGCCGTGACAGGCTGCCGCTGGGGCTCGTGATCGCGTTCTGGGCGGCCCTCTACCTCCCCCACCTCTTGAAGGGCGAGACGCTGCCGGCCCGCGACGTCGCAGCCACACAGCTCCCCTGGCGCACGGTGTGGCGCGAACAGGTGCTCGCGGGTTCGCCCCCACTCTGGGACCCGTACTCCAGCGGCGGCCGCCTGCTCCTGGCCAACCCGAACACCATGGCCGTCTACCCCGGCACGCTGCTCTTCCTCCTGATGTCGCCAGAGTGTGCGGCGGCCTGGCACATCGCCCTCCACCACCTGCTGCTCATCGTGGGGTGCTACTGGCTGGCCCGACGCACTGGCGCCGCGCCCGCGAGCGCGGCCGTTGCGACGGCGGCGACTGTGACCTGTGGCGTGGTGTGGTCAAGCGTCACGTTTCTCAACTTCCAGGCCTCTCTCACCTGGGCGATCTGGGCACTCGCATCGGCGGTCCCACCGCCCACCCCGGGGCGGCCAGCAGTTCGCCGCGCCCTCCTCGGGGGGACCCTGGTCGGTCTCTCGTTCCTGGGTGGCGAGCCTGTCACGGCGGCAGTTGCCGCCCTCGCCTGGGCTGCGGTGGTGCTGAGCACGTGGCGGCCGCTTCCGGTCGCCTCTCTCGTCGTCATGCCCGCTTCCGCCGTTGCGCTCGCGGCCCCGGTCCTGGTGCCGCTTCTCGTGGCTTTTCCAGAGACCGTGCGAGGGACTCTCGGCTCCGCCGCTCTGGCCATCGCCGCCGATGCCCTCGGGCCGCGCCGCCTCCTCGAGCTGTTCGCCCCGAATCTGCTGGGTCCGCCGCTTGCCGACCTTGCCGGCGGGTTCTGGGCCGCACCCTCGTTCCCGTGGCAGCGCTACTACCCGGTGATCTTCCTGGGGATGGCACCACTGCTGTGTCTACCGTTTGCCCGGCGGGCGGGGAGGCGCCTGGCGCCGTGGTGGGCGATGGCCGTCGCGGGCCTGGTCGCCGCGGCAGTTCTCGCCCCGCCCGCCATCGCCGCCGTGGCACGGAACCTGCCGCTGCTCGGCGGCGTGCGATACGCGATCAAGCTCTTGGTGCTCACGGTTCTGGCCCTTCCACCACTGCTCGCCGCCGGCTGGGAGGGCCTCGTCGCCCGATGGGAACGCGGCGGACGCCGGTGGGTCCGTATGCTCGCGCTCACCACGGCCGTGCTCGCCCCGGTGGCGATCGCACCTGACCGCCTCCTGCGGCCGATCCTTGCCGCGCTCTACCCCGCGTCTCGCACCGCCATTTCCGAGGTCCCGACGACGACGTTTCGCCGTGCAGCGCTTCTCGATTGGGCGGCGCTGCTCGTGCCTCCGGCGGTGCTCGCGCTCGCCGGGCCGGTCCCGGTGGCCGCCGCCGGCGCGGTGCTCGTCGCCAACGTGACCGGCGGCGCGGGTGTGCTGCTGTTCGCCGACGGCGCCGCCTGGGCGCAGCCCCCGCCCGCCATGGCCGCGCTGCCTCCACGCCCCACCCTTGCACCGATCGAACTTCCCCGGGAGTCGCCCAAGAGGCGTTCTGGCCCGCCGCTCGGGCGCTTCTGGGAGCTGCGCCTTGCCCTCGTCCCCGAGTACGGCGCCCGCTGGGGCGCAGCGTACGTCCTGACCCGGGGCCCCGACGGCCTGGAGCCGGTCCGGCAGGAGCTGCTGGCAGCCGCCTCCGCCTCGATGACGCTCGAGGATCGTGCCCGTCTGGCACAGGCAGTTGGCGCCACGACGGTCATCGCCCGCGCCCCGGTCACGGGCCGGCCCGTGGCCCCCGCCGGTGCCCTATGGATCGGCGGGGTCGATCGCCCGTCCCCGCGCGTCTACCTCGCAAGGAGGATTGTGCCAGCGGAGGGGACAGTTGCCGCCGCGACGGCGCTCGCGGCGGCGAGCTTCCAGCCGGGAGAGGACGCGGTGGTTGCGGGAGCGAGAGGCGTGCAGGAGTCCGGCGGCGGAGAGGTGACTGAACTCACCGGGCGGCCACACCATCGCCTCTTCGATGTGATGGCCAGGGGTTCCGGGTTGCTGGTCGTCCAACAGAGCTTCATGCGCGGCTGGCGCGCGACCGTGGACGGACGCCCGGCCTCGGTCGAGGTGGCCAACGGCGCAAACATCGGCGTCCGGGTTCCGGCGGGTCGCCATCGCGTCGCGCTCTTCCTCGACCCAACACCTTACCGCGCGGGCCTCGTGGGGCCAATCCTCCTGCTGCTTGCGGCGGGGTTCAGCTGGTGGGCGGGGACATCGCGGGACCGCGCGGCTGCCACTGGTGACGAGGGGCATAACACCCCGGCCACCCCACCGGTGCACTGACCGTGAACGAGGTCACCTCGCAGGCGTAGTCGTAAGCCAGGCCGGCCCTGCTGTGCACGGCTGCATCCACGAGGTAACGCCCGGGCGCGAGCTCGAGACGCGGGAACTCGAGGCTCATCTCACCACTGCCGGCCAGGCGCTCCGGCCGCCACCCGTCGAGCTCCGTGTTGGTCCCGAAGACGTTGCTGCCGTCCTCGCGGTGGATGGCTACGCCGAAGACGAAATCCTCCTGCGGCTGGCGCACGGTGTAAGCGATTCGGATCGCCGCCGCCTCACCGCTCGACAGGAGCCGCACCGGCCGCCCGGCGGCGTCGACAAGGTCGACGCCATCCAGGCTCACCGCGCCGTTGCCCCACCGCCGGGCGTTCCCGCCCGCGACCTGCGCGCCCGCTTCTTCGCTGGCCACGTCGGAGCGGTAGCGTGAGACCACCGCGGCCGCCGGCCCGACCAGCACCGGCTTGCCCTGCCGGAGGTAGAGGCCGTGGTGGGCGAGCTGCTCGACGAGGCCTAGGTCATGGCTGACCAGCAGGATCGCGGCTCCGCGACGTTGCAGCCTTGCAATCCTGTCCAGGCAGCGGTGGGCGAAAACCTCGTCGCCTACCGCCAGGATCTCGTCCACCACCAGCACGTCCGGCTCCACCGTGACCGCCACCGAGAACCCGAGCCTGACGTACATGCCCGAGGAGTAGGTCTTAACGGGCTGGTCGATGAACTCGCCGATGCCGGAGAACTCGACGATCTCCGGCAGACGGCGAATGATCTCGGACCGCGAGAGGCCGAGCATCATGCCGTTGACGATCGCGTTGTCGCGCCCGGAGATCTCGGGGTGAAACCCCGCCCCCAGCTCGATCAGCGCGGTCACGCGCCCGTTCACCTCGACGCGCCCCAGGGTGGGGCGCAAGATCCCCGCGACCAGCTTGAGAAGCGTGGACTTGCCGGATCCGTTGGGGCCCACGACCGCCACGGTTTCGCCCTGCCGTACTTCGAGATCCACGCCGGAGAGTGCCAGGAACCCTTCGCGCTCCTGCTGGAGGCGCCAAAGCTCGCCCCGCAACAGCGCACCCTTCAGGGAGTGCAGGCGCCCGCGCCGCGTCAGCAATGGATAGCGTTTGGACACACCAGCGAGACGGACGGCACTCGGCGCGCTCATACCGTCTCCGCGATCGTCTCGCGCAGGCGCGAGAAGATCCACGCACCGACGACCCAACTCACGAGGGCGACTGCGGCGGCCCACGCCCACGTGAGCAGCGAGGGGACCCGACCGAGCAGCACGACGTCCCGGTACACCTGGATCAGCGGTGTCACGGGGTTCACCTGAACCACCCTCCTTAGGGCGCGCACCGGGATCATGTCCAGGGTGTAGATGATCGGCGTCGCGAAGAAGAAGAGGTTGAGCAGGTTGTGCAGCAGGTCCTTGAGGTCCCGAAAGTGCACCGCGAGGGCCGCCACCGCCAGGCTTATCCCGGCGACCGCACACACCCACAGCGCCAGCGCAGCGGGCAGGAGAACCACCGTCCACGGGAATCGCGCGAAGCCGAGCGCGGCCACGACCGCGGTCGCGATCAGCAGCACCGGCAGCGCCAGAAGGTGATGAACCAGGTGGGAGAGCACGGTCACCGCCGGAAAGACCTCCGGCGCGCACACGACCTTCCTGAGCAGCGGTCCGTTGTCAGGCAGCACCACGGCGGCGTCGAGCAGCGCTCCCGACGCGAACAGCCACGGCAGCAGTCCCGCAAAGAGGAACAGCGGGTACGGAACTGCGGTCGGAACCCGTGCCGGGATAACGAACGTGAAGACCACGGTGTAGACCGCAAGCAGAAGCAGGGGGTTGAGCAGCGACCACAGGTAACCGAGGAACGTTCCGCGGTACCGCGCCTTGAGGTCGCGAGCGACGAGCGCCACCACCAGCCCGCGCTGGCGGTAGAGCGAGGCGAGCACGCCTTCCCCTGGCGCTGGCGCAACGCTCAAATCGCGCCGCCCGGGACCGGGCGCTCCTTATCCCGCTGCAGGTACGACTCGTAGTCCTCGGCCCTGCCGAGGTGAATCCAGTGGTTTCGCAGTGCGTGTTTGATGTTCCCGTAGTCATCGAACGCCAGGGGGCCCATGACACCGTCCATGCCCGCCAGCGCACGCAAACGCTGTCGCACGGCCGCCCCCGTGCGCTCGGTGAGGTCCCGGATCGCGTACATCGCGGCGAGAGCCGCATCGTAACCGTGGGCGGCGTAGATGTCGGGGAGCAGGTTGTAGATCTTGCGGTAATGCGCCACGAACGTTCGAACCGGCTCTTGCTGGGAACTCACGTCGAGGCTCGCGAGCGGGAAGAAGACCCCCTCGGCCAGCGACCCCGCTCGCTGAAGGACCGAGGAGGCGTTGAATGCGGAGGTCGTGCAGATGCTCCCCTTGAACCCGAGGCTGCGAAGCACCCGCAGCGCACCGAGGATGGCTTCGCCGTAGCCGCAGATGTACACGCTTTCCGGGCTTTGCCGGGCCAGCGCTCTTCGAAGCTGTTCCTGCCACCCTTCCCCTGCAAGCCTCACCGAGCCCACGACCCGGCCCCCGTGGCTGCCGAGCTCACCAACGAAAACCGGCAGCAGACCGCGGGTGTAGTCGTTATCCTCCTGCAAGACCAGCACGCTGCGGGTCTTCCTCACCAGGACCAGGAAGTCGGCGGCCTTTACGCCCTCGAGATCGTCGGACGGGTAGACGCGAAAGAAGTACTGAGAACGCCCCGCAAGCTCGGGTGCCGAGGCCGAGGGGGAGAGGAGAACACGGCCCATGCGGTCCGCGACCGGGATAACCGCCTTCGCCTCAGCGGACGTGACGCCCCCGATGACCAGCAGCGCCCCTTGGTCGAAAAGGGCCTCGGCCGCGCTCGCCGCCCGCGTGGGGTCCGATCCCGAGTCACGGTAAAGCACCTCGAGGCCCCGCGCCGCCCACTGCGCGTCCTGGGCACCATCGAAGGCGAGCTTGACTCCGCTCTTCACGGACGAGCCGTAGACGGCGGCCTCGCCGGTATCGGGGAGAACGACCCCGATCCGCACCGTGGGGTTGCAGCCGCTCGCGAGGATGAGCACCCCAGCCCCGGCGGCGAGGCCCTTCATGACCCCTCCCTGCGCCAAGCGCCCGAGCGAGGCTCGTAAACCGTGGCGCGGCTTGAGCGTAGAGACATCCCTTGCCGCCGTCAACCTGGCGCTCTACCATTCTGGCGATGCGCCTTCGTGGCCCCCGCTCCCACGTTTTGATCCTGGTCCTCGCGCTCGCGCTGCCCGCCTGCAGCCAGGACCTGCTGGAATCGGAGTGCAACCTCGTGGTCCTCAACCAGAGCACGTGCAGCCTTTCCGTGTACGTGGATGGCCAGGAGGCCTTCGCGGTGCGTGCGGGCTCCGACGGCACGCTGGATGACATCGGTCCAGGGCGCCACGTTCTCGAGGTGATGGATACGCAGGGGAGGCTGGTCCAGCGCCGCGCCATCGAGCTCGCCACCGGCGAGGACTTCTACTGGACCCTGGACCACTGCTGAACTGACAGGCACAAGGCAGGAGAAACAAGGGACGAGTCGAGCGTACTTCGCGTGTTCGCGTCTCCCTCGTGTCTCTTGCCTCGCGCCTTCTTCTACAAGAGTTCGTCGCGTCCGTCCTCGCGCAGCTTCTCCACGAGCTCCTTGACGCGTTGTGCCTGGTCCTTGGGGACCACGAGGACGGCGTCCCGGGTCGCAACCACGACCAGATCGTGCACGCCGACCACCGCCACTAGCGGGCCCTCGGAGACCAACACCGACCCCTTGGTGTCGAGAGCGACCACATCCCCCATCGTCACGCCGGCATCCTGCAAAGGCAGGGTCTCGGCCAGCCCCGCCCAGGAGCCCACGTCGGACCAGGTGAAGTCCACACCCACCGCCCAGACCTTCTTTGCCTTCTCCATCACGCCGAAGTCCACGGAAACCCTGGGCAGCGACGCGTACCGCCGCCGGACTGCTTCTTCCTCGCCAACCTCGTCGGCCGCGGCCATCAGCTCGTCGAGGCCGGCTGCGAGCTCCGGAAGGTGTTCGCGAACGGCTCCGCGAATTGCCTCCACCGTCCATGCGAACATCCCCGAATTCCAACAGTAGTTCCCGGCGGCCACGAACTCCTCCGCGAGCTCCCTGTTCGGCTTCTCGACGAAGCGCTTGACCACCTGCACCGGTCGGCCCGCCGCCGCGCCCACGACCTCGCCCAGCTCCAGATAGCCGTAGCCGGTCTCTGCGCGAGTCGGGCGCAGTGCCAGCGTCACGAGGCCGCCGCGGGCCGCGGCAGTCGCGGCTGCGCCAGCGAGCGCAGAGCGGAGCGCGGAGCCATCCGGAATCAGGTGATCGGCGGGCACCACCACCATCACCGCCTTTGGGTTGGAGCGCGCCAGGCGCCAAGCCGCCCACCCGACACACGCCGCGGTGTCGCGCCCGGTCGGTTCGGCCAGGAGGTTGCGTCCCGGTAACTGGGGGAGCTCCGCGCGCACGGCGTCGGCCACTTCCAGCGAGGTTGCGACCAGCGTGCGCTCCAGCGGCACCAGCGGAGCCAGACGCTCCACCGTGGAGGCGAGCAGCGAGCGTCCCTGGGCGAACGGCAGCATCTGCTTGGGCCGGGAACGCCGAGACAGCGGCCAGAACCGCGTCCCCGCGCCACCCGCCATCACCAGTGCGTACAGGGGCATTCCGTCAGGCGACCATGTCATAGAGCTCCCGCAGATCAGCCACCCTCAGGTAGGGGTGGGCGAAGAGTCCGGCGCGGTCTACCAGCACGGCGCGCATCCCTGCGCTCTCCGCCCCGCGGTAGTCGTCGAGCGGTGAGTCGCCGGCGTGGAGGCAGGCCGCCGCCGGGACCCCGAGCCGACCAGCGGCGCGGCGGAAGATCTCGGTCCCCGGCTTCTCCACCCCCTCAAGGGAGGACACCAGCACCTCGTCGAAAAACCCCGAAAGCCCGAGACCGTCGAGCAGCCCCGGCAGCCGGGAGTCCCAGTTCGAGACCACGGCCAGGCGCAGCCCCTCCGACCGCAGACTCTCGAGTACCTCCCCAACCTCGGGAAAGACGTGCCAGAGAGCCGGGTCCGCGAACGCGTCGAAGAGCTCGTGAAGCACCGGCTCCCAGGGCGCGGGGTTCCCGAGTCGCGTGAGGACCCGCCGCAGGAACTCGCCCCACCACTCCCACTCGCCGCCCTTGAGGTGGTGGTAGCGGTCGAGGCCGCGGGGGTGGAGCTGGGTCAGCTCGGTCCAGACCTCTTGGAAGATCGGCGCCACCTCGCGGGCATCAACGGGAGAGCCCCACCGCGAGAGGGTCTCGGCATACACCTCCGGGGCTGCGGGGCGAGCCTCGATCAGCGTGCCGCCCGCATCCAACAGCACCGCCCGTGGGGAATCGTGCCTTCTCACCCCAGGTTGCCTCCCACGTCGCCCCGACGCGCTATTCTACGCGCGGCGGCCGACGGCGGAGGACCCATGCGCATAACCTGTTCCCGGTGTGGCCAGGCGAGCGAGGCCATGGCGCAGCCACCGATGCCGACGGCCTTGGGCACGGAGATTCAGCAGCGGGTGTGCCAGGCCTGCTGGCGCGAGTGGTTGCGCACCCAGGTCATGCTGATCAACGAGTACCGCTTCAACCTCATCGACCCGGACGCACGAAAGACGCTGGAGGGGCAGATGCGTGCATTCTTGAACCTTGCCCCCGCCAGGGGCGAGTGACGCCGCTTTCCGACCTCGCGCGCTCCATGCTCGCCGCAGCGGTCGCGGCCGTGGCGCCCGACGCCCTCGCCCGCCGCATTGCCTTCCTCCCCGACGGCGTCGAGTTCAGCGGGTCGGCTCTCCGCCCAACGGGCAGGCTGCACCTCGTTGCGCTGGGCAAGGCGGCGCCTGGCCTCGCTGCCACGTTCGTCCACCGCAGCCAACGGTCGCCAGACTCGGTTTTCGTGCTCGTGCCCGACGGCGTCGAAGTTCCGGCGTCGGTGGCGCCGTTTGCACGACGTGCACGTCATCCGGTTCCGGATGCCCGCGGTGCGGCCGCGACCCGTGAACTGATTTCACTGTTTGCGTCGTGCGGGCCCCGCGACGGTGTCGTGCTGCTTCTGTCCGGTGGAAGCTCGTCGCTGCTTGCCGAGACGCTGCCCGGCGTGCCGCTCGAGAGCCTTGCAGCGTTGACCCTCGCACTGCTGAGTAACGGGACCCCCATCCATGAGCTCAACACGGTGCGCAAGCACCTGCTGGCCGCCGGCGGCGGTCGCCTCGCGCTCGCCTGCCCTGCGCCTATCCTCACCCTGCTGGTTTCGGACGTGCCCGGTGACGACCTCTCGTCAATCGGTTCCGGCCCGACGGTGCCTGACCCCACGACGTTCGCGCACGCCGTCTCCATCCTCGCCCGCCGCGGGCTCGCCTCCTCGTTTCCAGACACGGTGGCCTTTCTCACTTCGGGAGCTCGTGGGGAGCTTCCCGAGTCCCCCAAACCCGGCGACCGCCGGCTCGATCACGTCCGCGCGCACCTCCTCGGTCGCAGCGGGGACGCTCTCCAGGCTGCGGCGGCGGTGGCGCAACAGGCCGGCCTCCGGGCCTGTGAGCTGACCCGCACCATGCGCGGCGAGGCCCGCACAATGGGTACCGCCCTTGCTGCCCTCGCGGCAAGCCTCGCGCCGGGCGAGGCCACCGCTCTGCTTTGCGCCGGTGAGACCACCGTCACGGTGCGCGGTGATGGCTGTGGCGGACCCAACCTCGAGTTGGCGCTGGCGGCCGCCTGTGCCCTCGCCGACGTGCCGGAACGCTGTCTGTTGGCCGCCGGCAGCGACGGCGTGGATGGCGCCTCGCCCGCTGCGGGCGCGGTGGTGGACGGTGGAACGCTTGCCCGCGCCGCCGCCCTCGGGCACGACGCCGTTTCGGCCCTCGATCGCAACGACGCCTGGGGCTTCTTCGAGGGACTCCCCGACGCGATCGTGACGGGCCCCACCGGCACCAACGTCGCGGATCTCGTCTTCGTGCTCGCGGCCGGGGCCGTGCCCGACTTCCTCCCCGCGGCGCGCTCGCTCGCCCACCGCCTGCCGACCTTCCCAGGCGGGATCCTGCCCCGAAGGGCTCGAACACCGTAGCGTTATCGAAAGTTGGCTACACTTCCTCCGATGATCCTGCACCCGTACGGGAACGGCCTTGTTGCCTTCGCCCAGTCCGCCCACGCGTTCCTGGCGTTTCAGGTCGCCGAGCACTGGGGGAACCGCCTCACGCCGCGCCCCTCCCCGCGCGCCGAGGTGCTGGCGGCGGTGCTCCTGCACGACGCCGGGTGGGACGGCCGCGAAGAGCCGCGGCGGCTTGCTGCCGACGGGCGGCCGCTCGCCTTCGACACCCTGCCCAGCGAGGAGCGGGAGGTGGTGTGGACGTCGGGGGTCGACCGCGCCGGCTTGCGGGGCCGGTACGTGGCCTACTTGGTGTCACACCACGTCGCGGCGCTGGCCACGTTCAACCCCGATCACGTCCATCGCGACTTCCTCGCGCGGCAGGATGCCCTGCGGACGCACCTGCGGGGCGAGCTCGCCCTTGACCCACGCTACGCCGCAGCCCTCGCCGCCGGCCCCGATGAGGTCAACCGCGCCATTGTCCGCCTCGCCGACGCCATCGCCGTGTACCTGGCCTCGGGGCGTGAGGGCACGGAACGGTTTCCGGGCCTGCCCCGACGAGGCGGCTCGGCTCCGCTCGTCCTCAGCGAGGTTTCGGAACGGATCTACCGGCTTCGCCCCTGGCCGCTGGTGGGAGATCGGCTTGCGGTGAGCGCGGAGGGACGCCTGCTGCCCGCCCGGCGTTTCCCCGACGAGGCGAGCCTTGCGGCCGCCTGGCAGGAGGCGAGCACGGTTCGCCTGACGTGGACGCTGCTCGCTACAGGAGCCCGATCCGATTGACAGCAAAGTGCCCGCAGTGTAGAAAGGTGCCCCCCTTCGCAGGGGGAAAGATCGACGCTCCGCAGTAGCTCAATGGTAGAGCATCCGGCTGTTAACCGGAGGGTTGGGGGTTCGAGCCCCTCCTGCGGAGCCAGCTTCCAGACTCCTGCCAGCTCGAAACCGAACCGTTACCAGATTCCGTCTCACCACAGGTGTGAAGGGGTTCCTGCCTCCATCCCCGGTCCAAGGCTCAGCGCTCCTCGTCCGCAAGGCCTGTTCATCAGCCTGCCCGGAGCATTCCTGTGGCCAGCCAGTCCCACGGCAGCCGCTTCCAGCGTCTCCGATGGTCCGAGATGCCTTCCTCGGCCCAGGGGTACTCGAGCCGTTGGAC
>Ga0153915_10002391_pt1 | contig 17162 bp, 15 predicted proteins | sample Opewatmetagenome_2_FD_107003 | JGI IMG/M metagenome (GOLD analysis project Ga0153915, IMG submission 107003) | Freshwater wetland microbial communities from Ohio, USA - Open water 3 Core 3 Depth 3 metaG | ecosystem: Environmental > Aquatic > Freshwater > Wetlands | place: USA: Ohio, Lake Erie...
GAAGTCGACTTCAGACAGGATCTGGAAAAGGCAAATGAACTCATCTAAATACTTCGCTGTTTTTTGCGTAGAGGCCATTTATTACCTGCCGCACTTTCTTCCTGTTGCGGATGAAATGAAACGGCGAGGACTCCCTCATGCATGGCTTTTTTATAAGGGAGCAAATGAGATGGCGCCCGCCGTCACGGAAAAGCTCGGACTTCAACGGATTAAAGGCACTCCCGATAGCGCTGGAGCCGGGGCAATATTTTTTATCTTCGGCAACAGCTACGATAAGTTGCCCGCAGTTCCGGGCGTTACTGTTCTCGTTTACCATGGCATCGGGACTAAGGCATGTTACTATGACAATGACCTGAATCAATTTGATATACGCTTTGTCGAGGGCGAATACCGGCGAAGCGAACTTGATTCCCGCTCACCTTATAAGGAACAGGAACGTCCAATCGTCGGATTCTCAAAACTCGACCCGGCCGTACATTTCGGCTTTGCCGACCGCAAGGCATCCCTGTTGCGCCTTGGACTCGACCCATCGCGCAAGACCGTGCTTTACGCCCCGACATATTATCCGAGTTCTATTGAGCTTATGGATAGGCATTTTCCGGATGATTGCGCCGCCCTGAATCTCATCATTAAGCCTCACCAGTTCACATATGCCGGGAGTAAATATAAAAAACAGAGACAGGTCCTGGAAGCATGGAAAAATCGCGGCAATGTTTATATAGCAGGGCCGGAAGATTTTAACATCCTTCCATTTTTTGCAATTTCTGACGTGATGATCTCAGATGAATCCTCGGCCATTTTTGAATTCGCGGCGCTTGGCAGACCAGTTATCCGCAATCGCTTTGTTTCGCTCCGGTTTTCTTACAGGATCTTTCCGTGGAAAATCCGGAAAAGAATGGACGCTGACATAGAACGATATTCCAGCATAGCTCAGGACGCTCACAATTATAAAGAAACCCTGGATCTCCTTCGAAATGCCCTCACAAACCAATCCGCTGATCATACTAAGAAGCGTGAATATTGTCGCGATCTTCTTGGTGAGATGGACGGCAAGGCCTCCGAAAGAATCGTAGATTATTTATCAGAATATGCAAGGCGCTGATTATATGATGAGGTCGAGATTGTAAGGCAGGACATATGAGATCAAGACGGTAAAATTGTTTTTAAATGGTCCGCTCATTGATAACGCCCCATATAAAACCTATACTGAAATTTTTTAATTAACTTTTTTACAGATCCAGCGCACTGCCGCCAAAAGGTCATCTGCAAGATAATTGGGTTTTATTGACATATGAGGCAGGTTATATTCAACCACCCCTGCCCCGTATCCGGTTTTTACAAGAATGCCTTTGATATTTGCACGATCAGCAAGTTCAATATCCGTGTAATGATCTCCAATCATATATGATCGCGGGATATCAATGTCAAAAGTTTCACAGGCCTGATCAATAAGGCCTTTTTTAGGCTTTCTGCATGTGCATTCCAAGGCATATTCAGCTATCTTGCCCTGTGGATAATGAGGGCAGAAAAATATGCCGTCGATAAAGGCTCCTTCCTTTAAAAGAGAATCCTTCAAAAAAAAATGAACATCATTAACCAATTCGATTGGGAAATAGCCTCGCGCCACACCGGATTGATTTGATACAATGATCGCAAGGAAGCCTTCTTTATTTAATATTTTAAATGCTTCGGCCACGCCGGGCAATATTTTAAATCGGCTGATATGATTGATATAGCCCATCTGTTCATTAATTGTCCCATCTCTATCAATAAAAACGGCAGGTTTTTTCATGATTAATTCCTTGCTCCCGGCATTGCATAGCCGGTATCAATTTCATTATATAGATTAAAGTATCCTTCCACCATGGCATCAATGGAAAAAGATGCCTCAACGATCTTGCGCCCGGCTTGTCCGAAACGCCGCCTTCTCTCAGGCTCCTGGAGCAAGGTCAATGCATTTGAGATAATAGCTCCGGCGTCACATGGATCTATAAGATAACCGTTCAATCCATCATGAACTATCTCCGGTATCCCGCCTGCACGAGTCCCGATAATGGGGACCTCTGAAGCGGCCGCCTGGAGCAATGAAACCCCTAATCCTTCCATCATGGCAGGATGAATGAGGATATCCATGCACGAAAAAATACGTTCCAGGTCATTCCGAAAACCGGCAAATAATATTATATTTTCAAGACCGGATTCTCTGCAAAGATCTTGAAGTTCTTTTTGCAAAGGTCCTTGACCGAAAAAAATAAAACGGGTTTCAGGAAATTTTTCAAGTATTTTAGGGGCTGCCTCTATGATATAGCGATGACCCTTGCGGGGAATAAACTGAGCAACAGTTCCAATCACCTTATTGCCGGGATTCAGGCCGAATTCACGATAAAACCATTCCTTATCACATGCGCCCCTGTATAAGTCCGTATCCACAGCGCTATGTATAAGCGTAATCTTTTCGGGAGGCAATCCTTCAGAGAGTAATACTTGACGGATACCATCCGAAATCGTTACAACTCGATTGTAGAGGATGTATTTCAGCAGCGCGAGCCATCCAGGTTCAGGATTATCAACCCTTCTTGTAACAATAGCTCTGGTTTTATTTAAGCGTGCGGCAAGCCCGGCCCATAGATCAGCGCCCCTCCGGCTATGGACATGTATAATATCCGGTCGCTCGGAACGGATTATCCGGCATAAACGATAGAATAAAGTGAAATCAAGATCACCCATAAATGGAACAGGTAAGACGTGCGCAGTTTTTGCGACATGACTGGAAATATCGCTCCCCTTGGGACAAACGAGGGTGCTTCTCACTCCCTTTTTATTGAGTCCATCTAATAAATAGACTACCTGAAGGGCTCCCCCATAAAGATGTCTTCCTGTCTCAATGTGTAAGATATGCATAAGTCTTTTCAGGCCTCAAACATTTTAATTGCCGCGTCCAGCACCTGTTTTGTTTCAATTGACTTCATACAGGCATAATCACCGTTACAGACCGGGCTTCTGCGGCATGGAGAGCATGGTTTCTCGTTGTAAATCACAAAAGTCTTATGACCTGCTGTATTAAGATAAGGGCAGGTAGCCCCGAAAAGGGCAATTGTCGGGCAATCAAAGGCAGCTCCCATGTGTGTCAGACCTGTGTCAACACCCACCAATAAAGACGCTTTCTTAATAATTGCTGCTCCCTGGCCAAGGCTGGTCTTACCTGTAAAATTGATAAGATTTTTATCTGCCATCATTTCAATAAGCTCTGCCTGTTTCAAATCATCCTTTCCGCCAAGAAGAATAACCGGCAGATCGAGGTATTTTCGGATTAATCCTGCCAGTATTGCCCAGCGTTCTTTAAACCAGTGTTTTTGAGGGCGAGTGGTAAAAGGTGCAAATACGGCATATCTATCGCCGATATTAAGCGCTTCCACCATTGAATCGCCTGTTTTTTCATCGTCAGGAGACAAGGTTATTTCAGGATGAAAATCACCCGGTGATAGACCTATTGTTTCCATCATATAATGATACTCTGATCCCATTATCCCGGAATGTGGCCCCCTAGAACTGATCCTGGTCATAAGGAATCTTCCTGGTTCTTTTGATTCAAATCCTATACGTTCCCTTGCGCCTGATAACCGGGCAAGCAGGCGACTTCTGAAAAGTCCTTGAATATCTAATGCCAGATCAAACTCCCTGACCCGTAATTGTCGGGTAAATTTTGTCACTTCATCTTTTAAAAGAAGAACCCGTCGCTCTCTTAAAAGTCGCTTCCACCGGTTTTTAGGCCAACAGATCAATTCACTCAGCCCTTGATTATGACATAGCAGGTCCTCTGCCGATGGTTCTATAAGCCATGCAATATGGGCTTGAGGATAAGCTTCACGCAGGACCCGGATTATTGGCGATGCCATAATAATGTCACCGATGGCACTCGGTCGGATAATTAAAATACTATTCATGAAGCCCATGCCTCTGCAATGGAATTATCAATCTATATAGACTTCAGAGATTTTTCTATTCACCTCATTAGAAGGATGCTGACGTATTCTAGTATCATATCATGATTAATGGAGGGATTTGCAAAAGCTTTCAGGGTTAGGAATAACAACTAAAAATTACGAGATATCTTAAAACAAATCCAAAAAAATATTATTAATTTTCATTGATGTCGCTCTGGGTCTCATCCAGTTCAATTTCTTCCATATCAAGAAATGAAATATGATCAACATCGGGCTTTATGACTATTCCCTCATCATCTTCATCATCATAGTCGCCATCATTTTCAAGTTGAAATTCTCTTTTCAATTGAGTTGGCGTGGAAGCATTCTTTGCCAGATTCTTCTTATATTCAAATTTTTCAAGATCACTTTGGCAGGGAACGCATAATGATGCATCAGGCATAATCAGGAGACGTTCTTCGGGTATTCTCATGCCGCATTCTTCGCAAATACCGAAATCGTGATCGTTCTGTATTCTATTTAAAAGGATATTGATCTTATCAAGTTCCTTTTTCTTTCTATCTAACAGCTTATAAAATGTTTGAGCGGAAATCTCACGATCTGCACGGTCAAAATCTTCGATATAATTATCAAAAGAACTATTGGTAATGTCTTCTTTCTGGTTATCTAACAGACTATTAATTATATTTTCAACTTCTTGTTTTTTTAATAACAAATTTTGGTAAAACTTTGAATTTAAAATCTGTCTCTCATCCATATTTTGAACTTCCTTAATATTACTGTTGACTGCAGATGCGGCGATTGCAGTTTTTGCCTTTGATGGCAATTTATTTTTTATATTTTTTGTTTTCATGATACACCTCCAAAATAAGGACTCCTTATCGGATCAGAAGGTCAATCAAATCTGCGAAGGTATATTTGGATCTGATTTATTCATATTATATCCTCCATTTTCCAAATATTAAAGATGGCAAGAAATATTCTAATTATAAATTGTTTTCAATAAAAAAATGATCTATTGAAAAAATATTTTCAAATCAGCATTATGTTCCGTTGTCTGTGCGGCAATCCATTGAAATTATGTCGCGGCAGGGAGATCTCTCTTGACGGATCAACCTGTTTAAGGTTTAATCATCGGCTATGGACGTCATCTTTATTAAAAGCGCATTTCAGGAAGATCACTACCCCCCTGCGGACAGGCCGGAGATAGCCTTTGCGGGCAAGTCCAACGTCGGAAAGTCCTCTTTGATAAACGTCCTTGTCAATAGAAAGAAGATGGCAAGGATAAGTTCAACTCCCGGGAGGACCCAGTCATTGAACTTTTTTGAGATAAAAGATAAGAACCTCTATATGGTCGATCTCCCGGGTTATGGATTTGCACGGGTGCCCCTCCAGGTCAAGAAGTCATGGGGGAGCATGGTGGAGACATATTTGAGCAGACGTCCGAATTTAAAGGCGGTTGTAGTTATCCTGGATATCAGGAGAGATCCTGGAGACGGTGATATAGATCTTCTGAAGTGGCTGGATACATACGGCATCAAATCCATTATCGTCCTTACAAAGGCGGATAAGCTGTCACGGGCGCAGGGCATGGAGAGGGCTCGATTGATAAGGAAAGAGCTGGCAAAGTCCACGTCCGGGGCGACCATTATTTTTTCAGCCACGACAAGGGAAGGAAAGGACGAGATCTGGGCGGAGATTAATAAGGCTAGTGCACTCTGAGATCAAGGAGACCGTAGGCCTTTATCTTTTTATGAAGATTGCTCCTTTCAATGCCGATAGCCTCTGCCGTCTGGGATATATTCCCGTTGAATTCAAGAAGCTTCTTCGCAATAAATGCCTTTTCAAATTGTGTCTTGGCATCCCTGAAAGAATCGGCCTTCATATATGAGCTATATTCTTCTTTTAAATTGCCTTCCTGATTGAAGGGGGAAGGAATGTCTTCTATCCGGATAGTTGTATCCCTGGACATGATCACAAGCCTCTCCACGAGATTCTTCAGCTCCCTGATATTGCCGGGCCAATGATATTTTTTAAGTATCCCGATCGCCTCATCGGATATATTTTTTTCTTCCACGTTCGCCTTTACACAAAAGTCCTTCAGAAAAGAATTCACAAGCTCCGGGATATCTTCAAGCCGGTCACGGAGCGGGGGCACCACTATGGGAACAACGTTTAACCGGTAATACAGATCATCCCTGAATCTCCCCTTTTCGATTTCTTTCTCAAGATTCTTATTGGTGGCTGCGATTACCCGTACATCAACATGGATCGTCTTCGCGCCTCCTACCCTTTCAAATTTCTGTTCCTGAAGTATCCTCAACGTCTTGGACTGGGCCTTCAGGCTCATATCGCCTATTTCATCAAGAAACAGAGTCCCGTCATTGGCCAGATCAAATTTGCCCTTTTTCATGGAACCTGCTCCTGTAAAGGCCCCCTTTTCATGACCGAATAATTCGCTCTCAATAAGTTCTTCAGGTATGGCCGCGCAGTTTACTTCGATCATGGGTTTATTGCTCCGCCTGCTTATCCCGTGGATCGCATTTGCAACCAGTTCCTTGCCTGTCCCGTTCTCGCCTGAAATAAGCACCCATGCATCCGTTGGTGCGACTATATTTATAAGATCCTTTAATTCCAGGATGATCCTGCTCTCGCCGGTTATACTGTGACGGCCTTTTTCCTTTTCCCTTAAAAGGGTGATGTCCTCTTCAAGGCGATAATACTGGAGGGCGTGATTTACGGATAACAAAACCTTATCCAGTGAAAGAGGTTTCTCAATGAAGTCATATGCCCCAAGCTTAGTGGCCTTTACGGCTGTTTCAATAGTGCCGTGCCCCGACATCATAACAACCTGAAGGGTTGGGTGGGCCTCCTTGATCTTTACAAGCGTCTCCATCCCGTCTATCCCGGGCATCCATATATCAAGAAGGACCAGATCGGGTATTGTCTCTCCGATCCGTTCAAGTGCGGCAGCGCCGCCGGATTCACACTGCACCTCAAATCCCTCATCGGTAAGGATACCTTCAAGTGATCGGAGTATGCTTTTTTCATCATCAACAATCAGGATGCTTTTTGACATTTAACCCTCCCTGATAACTGTTTATTTCGATTAATTCCATGGCGATCTTTGCCGTCCTTTCAGATGCCCCCCGGCCCCCAAGGCTCTCCCTGACCTTTCTGAGATTCATGATCATGGTTTTTCTTACGCCTTCATCGTCTAGGATCAAGGATGCCTTATCGGCCAGTGCATGAGGCGTTACTTCATCCTGTAATATCTCAGGCACTATCTCCTGTCCGGCTATAAGGTTTACAAGGCTGACAAAAGGCACCTTGATAAACCTTTTCCCGATTTTATAGGACACAGGCGATACACGATAGGCTATTACCATAGGGACCCCCATAACGGCTGTCTCCAGGGTAGCGGTGCCGGATGCCACCAGGGCCAGATCACAGACACTCAGGGTGTTATAAATATCTTTTTGTGAGACAGCAATCTTTACGGATGTCTCTCTGATAAAGGGTTGGATAAACTCAAAGGGGATCGTAGGGGCAAGCAGCAAGACGCATTGCATGTCACGATAGCGTGAGGATAATATTTCAGCGGCCCCTATCATTGACGGCAGTAGATTTTTTATCTCCTCTGTCCTGCTGCCGGGCAGTATCCCGATCACCGGTCTTCCCTTGCCGAGGCCCAGGGCATCGGAATTCATCCTGGGGTCAATATTATCGGGTAGTGCGTCCATTATGGGGTGTCCCACATATTCCACGTCAATATTAGCCCCAGTCTTCAGATAGAATTCCTTCTCAAAGGGCAGTATGACAGCCATCTTATCCACACGGTCGGCAATCTTTTTTACACGGCCGCTTCTCCAGGCCCATAATTGCGGACTTATATAATATAATACAGGGACTTTTAAACGTCTGGCAGTGCGGGCAAGACTGATATTAAAATCAGGAAAGTCGATCAGGATTAGAAGTTCAGGTCTGCTGTCTTTTAACAGGGAACGCATATTGTGGTGCGCCCTTATGATCTTAGGCAGTTTTGACAATACCTCGGTAAGGCCTACAACCGCCAGATCTGAAGAAGGCGCCAGGATATCGACCCCTGCCTCTTCCAGCCTTTTGCCGCCGATACCCCGGATAATGATCCCCTGATCCAGTGTTGTCATCGCGCGGACCAGATTAGCGCCATGAAGGTCTCCGGAAGCCTCTCCAGCCACAATCAGGATATGTTTTTTCTTTATCTCAGGCATATCGGAATAAAAATGGCGCAAGGCTCATGGCGCAGGGCGCAAGGTTTAATATCGATTCGATTTTCTTCCTTATGCCTTGTGCCATGAGCCTTGCGCCGGTTTAAATTTATATAAAAACCCCTTTAAACAGACTCAAGAAAAGGCTGATATATATCTCATCAGGTTAAAAAGGTCTAGGTTTGGGGATGAAAATCCACGCAACCTTTTTTTATAAGATCAATTATCCTCAATGCTATCTTCAGGGCCTTTCGCTCGTCCCTTTCAGTCATGACCGGTTTGGCCCCTTTTATTACAGACTTTATAAAATAGCCGATCTGATCTGCCAGGGGATCACTGTTCGGGAAAACATCCTTAACGGATTGAAGATGCAGCGGCTTGGATAGATCCTTTTCCCCGTCTTCCATCCTTGTTATGATGAATTCCCTTTTGTGACAATCCGCAAGGAGATAGGCATCAGGCTGAAAGACCCTTATCTTTCTCGTCACCCTGTCTGCTACCCTGCTTGCAGTAAGGTTGGCTGTTATCCCGTTTTCAAAAACGATCCTGGCATTTGCCACATCGGTCTTTCCCGTTACTACAGACATCCCCACTGCATGGACATCCTTGACTTCCGAACGGGCCATATATAGGATGATATCCAGGTCATGGATCATCAGATCAAGGACCACATCCACATCCGTCCCCCTTATTGTAAAGTTATTCATCCTGTGGGATTCTATGAAAAGGGGCTTATTTAAGAAGGACTCCATTTTTACTACCGCCGGATTAAAACGCTCCACAAGTCCTACCTGGAGTATCAATCCTTTTTCTTCGGCCATCTTGATCAGGGTATCGGCCGGTCCGAGCTGATATGTTATGGGTTTTTCGATCAGGAGGTGCAGCCCTTCCGAAAGTATGTCCTTTGCTACCGCGAAATGTGACTGTGTCGGGACGGCAAGACTTACGGCGTCGACCATTTTAAGAAGCTTTTCATAGTTGCTGTAGGCCTTGATATCATAACGTCGACCTATCTCTTTTGCCCGATCAGGATTTGAATCAACAACACCGACCAGTTCCACTGCCGGATGTGCCTTGTATTTCTGGAGATGATACTCTCCAAGATGACCTACGCCTATAACACAGACTCTAACCTTATCCTGTTTCACCTAAATCTTCTCCCTAATAACTGACAATTGATATGCCTGCCTTATCTGCATATTCGATCATCTCTTCTCTGTCGAATAAAAGTGTCTTTCCCGCTTCAATAGCCAGCACTGATGCCTTGACACGAGACATGACCTCAATAGTCTCACGACCTACCGAGGGGACATCAAATCGCATATCCTGATCAGGTTTGCTCACCTTGATGACGACAGCATTTTTACCCGCGATTTTTCCGCCTCGCATGATAGTCTCATTGGTTCCATCTATGGCCTCCAGGGCCAGCACGGCCCTGTTTCTTATCACCACACATTGACCTACATCAAGCCTGCCCAATTCCTTGGCCACATTCCAGCCAAGCCGGATATCTTCTTCCTGTTCCCTGTCAGGCCTCTTTTTTGTGAGGCATCCCTTCATGGCAAGCAATTCCGGCAGATATTCTATTGAACTTACGATCTCTATCCCTTCTCTGGCAAACTCCTTAGCCACCGCCCTCAGTATGCCGTCATCGTGAAGAATGGCCAGCTTTGATATAAGCGCAATCCCCTTAAGATCAGGTCTCGCCTTGCCGAACATGTGACTCTTGGAAATTGATCCTGCCATCAGGGCCTTTTGCACCCCTTCCTTTTTAAATGCACTGATCATCTTCCCAAGCTGACCCAGTTTGACCCAGGTTATGTTATCCGCCACATCGGCCAGTGCAGCATCTGTGTCTCCTTCATGTGCCACGGCCACTACGTGGAACCCCTTTTTCCTGGCCGAACTTGCAGCCATCAAAGGAAACTTGCCCCCGCCGGCAATTATGCCTATGCTTTTTCTATCCCCTGTCATTTGTATCCGATATATTTCAGCGATTGGACGGCGGTCACCGCGCTATGCCTCTTTTTGAGTCGTTGATAAATTCAAGGAGCATTTCCAGTTCAGGGAAGGATTCCATCTCTTCCTTGACCCTTGCGATTCCATCACTGAATACCGTGGTATCCCGCCATATTATCTTGTAGGCCTTTTTCAATCCCCGGATTGCCTCGTCTGAAAACCCATTTCGTCTCAGTCCGATCTGGTTGGGACCGTAGAGCTGAGCCCTTGAACCTGCGGCCAGCATAAATGGGGCAATATCCTGGGGAAGCCCTGATAACCCGCCTATAAAGGCATAAGCTCCTATCCTGACAAATTGATGTGAGGCAGTAAGACCGCCCAGAGAGGCGTGATCGCCGACAATGGTATGGCCGCCAAGGGTTGCCGCATTTGCCATAATTATATGGTTGCCTAGGATGCAATCGTGTCCTACATGGGTGGAGATCATCAGATAATTATTATTGCCTACGATGGTAACCCAGTCCTGCTTGGTGGTTGCCCTGTTTATGGTGCAATATTCCCTGAATATATTGTCATTCCCTATAAGGACCCTGGTATCCTCGCCCTTATAACCTATATCCTGGGGAGGCGATCCGATGGAGACAAAAGGGTATATATTGTTTCGATCTCCAATAACGGTATGGCCTTCGATAACAACATGCGCACCTATAATGGTGTCCTTGCCGATTTTCACATGGTCGCCGATAATACTATAGGGACCGACCTTTACTCCGGAAGATAATTCAGCATGAGGGCTTATAATTGCAGAGGGATGAATGTCCATTTTCATTACACCCTTTACTGGCCAATCTGGGCCATAAATTCAGCTTCAGCAACAAGACTGCCGTCAACAAAGGCCTTGCCCTCCATCTTCCATACCCTGCTGCCTGTGCGAAGAGGGGTTAGTTCAAATTTCAGCTGATCACCCGGCACCACCGGTCTGCGAAATTTTACCTTGTCTATGCTCATGAAATAAACGGAAGGAGCTTCGACAGTGTCGGAGTTCTCACTTACCGAGATTCGGGAAAGGACTCCGCCAACCTGTGCCATGGCCTCAATGATCAAAACACCCGGCATAACAGGATTCCCCGGAAAGTGTCCCTGAAAAAATTGCTCGTTTATGGTTACGTTTTTAATCCCTACAATCCTCTTCCATGGTTCCAGTTCCGTTATCCTGTCCACCAGCAAAAAAGGATATCGATGAGGAAGCAACTTCATAATATCTTGATGGTTAAGCGGTAAATCCATTATTATTCACCTGAGAAAATCATATTCGAATATTTACTTTCTATCTTTTTCCGACTCATTGAGCCTGTCCTCGAGGGTTTTAAGGCGCTCATAGATCTGAGGCAATCTTGCTATCAGACTCCTTGTCCTCAGCCAAAGCCTGTGAGGCATACTCGGATCGCCTAAAACAATCTCTCCCGGGGAAATTGATTTATGAACCCCGGCGCCTGAACCTATCATGACCTTGTCGCCTATATCAACGTGGTCTTTGATCCCTGTCTGACCGCCGATGACAACTTCTCTCCCTATATGTACGCTGCCCGATATTCCTGCCTGGGCAACCAGGATAGTGTCTTCCCCGATTATTACATTATGGGCTATCTGAACCAGATTGTCCGTCTTTACGCCCCTCTGTATCCAGGTCCTGCCGTGGGCGGCCCTGTCAATGGTAGTGTTGGCGCCAATCTCTACATTATCATCGATCTGGACAATGCCCAGTTGAGGGATCTTGACATTTTCCGATCCGTCACGCACATACCCGAAACCATCGCTTCCTATTACGCAGCCTGCGTGAATGATCACGTCCTTTCCCACGACACAATCATGCATTATTGAAACATTGGGATATATCGCTGTTCCATCGCCGAGCCTTACCCTGTCGCCTATAAATGTCCCCGGATAGAGTGTAACATTATCGCCGATAACAGCTTCTTTCCCCACATATACCATCGGATAAATTGATGCATTCAACCCGATTATACTTGTCTCGTCTATCACGGCATTTTCGCTTATGCCGCTAAACCTGGAAACAGGGGGCGCAAAAATGGCTGCTATCCTGGCGTAAGCAAGTCTCGGACACGAAACGACGACCTGGGAACCCTTATAGACATCAACAGGCTCTGACAGTATCAGGGCCGATGCCTTTGTCTCTTTTACATAATCTTTATAACGATTATCGAAAAAGAATGAAATTTCTCCCCGGGATGCCTTATCAATGGAATTGATGCCTGTGATCAGGACATGCTCATCCCCAATGATTTTGCCTCTTATGATCCCGGCAATCCACGTGAGGTCTTTTTCCAAATCGACACTCCCTATGGTTTTACTTTATTAATTTCCTTGATTATCTGTTCGGTAATATCAAGGGCGTCAGCTGAATAAAGGATGCTTGACGTTGATTTCTCAAGGACAAGATCAAAGCCCTGCTGTTTCGCCACACTTTGAATTATTGCGTACAGCTCTTTTAATATTTTTTGATTCGCATTCTGCTGAACCGTTTGCGCCTCTTCGGTCAGATCCTCATTAAGGTAGGTAAGTTCACGGTTCTTTTTATCATATTCATTCTGTTTGGTCTCTTTGGCCTCTGTACTTAACATGAGGCTCTGCTTATCAATCTCCTTCTGAAGGTCGGACAACTCTTTTTGTGCCTTAGTATAGCGTTGCTGCATGGTCTCGAGATCCTTTTTCAGAGATTCAGTGATCCTCTTGCCTTCGCTGGATTCCTTCATACACCTCTCGATATCCAGGATGGCGATCTTCGTCGTGGTTCCTGCCGCAAAGGCGCTGTTCTGCAAGAAAAAACAAAATGCGATTGTAAGTAATATGGGTAATCTCTTCATTGTCTCTCCCCTTTCATCTATTCTTTTAATAATTTCCTGACATTGTAAACTCAAAGTCCCCTGATGACTCCCCCGGTTCTCTATCAAGCTTGATCCCGTATTCCAATCTTAGCGGACCCATGGGGGAAAGCCACCTTATACCAAATCCAACAGACCTTTTTGCCCTTAATCTCCAACTCTCATCTTGCTTGAAGGCATTTCCGGCGTCAAAAAAGACAAGCCCTATTACGCCTTGTTTTTTCAGGATAGGGACTCTATATTCAACATTGCCGAGCCACATCTTTTCACCGCCTATTGAATACCCTGTAGCCGTATCCTTGGGGCTGATAGACAGCGCGTCATATCCCCTTACCGAATCTATGCCTCCAAGCATGAATTTCTCATAGGACGGCAATTTGCCGCCGCTGCGCTGTTCAACATATCCCGCGCTCCCCTTTACCAAAATGACATGGTTCAACCAGATGGGAAAATACCATGCTGAAACCGCGGAAATTTTATTAAAGTATGAAGACCCTCCAAGCACCCCGCCTGAATATTCCAGTGTCAGGCTGTTTACAGACCCTTTGCTCGTTGTCCATAATTCGTCTCTGGAATCTCGCCCTATGCCGGTGGTGATGCTGCTTTTGACATTTTCACCGAGCATCTCCTGAAGGATCGGCGAGTAGCTCGAATAAATACTGGTTACATAGGCATTATCATATGAATAAGCTATTGATCCTCTTGTATAGTCGTCAATGCCGAGGAGAAATCCGACGCCAATAGTCCCGCCCTTGCTGTCCTTTGTATAGTCATCATAGTCAGTGCTCCACTTATATATACTGGTAGTCCCTGAAACCGGCTTATCAAAGAGCCATGGCTCGGTAAATTTTAAGCTATACTCTTTTGTACGGCTTCCGATATTGACCGAAAAATCCGTGCTCTGGCCTTTCCCGAACAGGTTATCCATGGATATGGAAGCCATCCCCATCAACTTGTCATACGAGCTGTATCCTACACCTACGCTGAATGTCCCTGTGGTCTTATCCGTAACCTCCACATCCAGCACCATTAGATCATCACTGCTCCCGTCCTTTGTTTTTATATCCGGTTCTGACAGATAAGTCAGGCGGGTAAGATTGCTTTTACTTTTCTCTAATTTTGTACCGCTGAAATAATCACCCTCGACCAGCTTCAGTTCGCGACGTATTACCTTATCCCTTGTATTTGAATTTCCTTTTATATTGATTCTTTCAATACGAACCTTTTTCCTTTTATCTATATTAAAAGTTGTATTGACCTTTAAAGTTTCATCATCTTCAGTTGTAATAGGCGTTATCACTGTATAGGCGTATCCTTCATTGGCATAGATATTTTTCAATATATCTTTATCATTATATAGGACCTCGTTGCTGAAATATTCCTGTTTATTAATTTTCACCTGCGAGAGAAGTTCGGCCTCGGGCTTAATGATGTCTCCTTCAAACTTCACCTCTCCGACTTTGTATCTTTTTCCCTCGGTGATTGAAATAGTAATGGTCAGGCCTTTATCCTTATCATAGGTGATCTCCGGAACACCTATTTTTGCATAGACGTATCCCTTGTTATGATAATAGGCCGTTAAAGTCTGAACATCATAGTCCAGCTTGTTCTGTTCCAATACCCCTGAATTTGTCAACCAGTAAAAAAAACCTTTTTTATTCGTCTTCATTAACTTAATGAGTTGTTTGTCCTTATACACCTCGTTCCCGCGAAATTCTATCTTGGTGATATATACCTTCTTACCTTCATTGATCACATAGGCAAGCACTGCCTCATTATTGGCGAGATCCTCGACCTTTTCAGTAATGGTCGCATTGTAATATCCGTTTTTTTTGTAAAATTCTTTAAGCTTGTTAATACTCTGATTCACCTCGCTTAGATTAAGCACGGCGAATTTTTTAATCCCTATCTCTCCGGTCAGCTTCTCTTCTTTATATTCCTTATTGCCCTCGAATTTTATTTGCGTAATAAAAGGCAATTCTACAACATTAATCGTGAGGATTTTTCCATTAACATCATCTTCCATCTCAATCTGCACATCCTTGAAATACCCCATCTTATAGATAGCGCGCAGATCCTGATCCAGACGGGCCTGGTCGAATTTGCCACCCTTTTGCGTGTCCATTATCGCAAGAATGGCATCGCCCTCAATGCGCTTGTTGCCCTTAACCTGAATGGCACTGACCGTTACGGTTCGTGAGATCCTGCTATAAATGCCATCTGCCGTCTTTTCCGCTGCATCGGAAAGGCCATCCATGCTGTCTTCCATTATAGATATTGAAAATGGCGTCCTGTTGGATGCCGTCCCCACAACCTTTATGTCGATACTTATTTTATCTTCCTTTTTTGTGAGGATTCCCGAAACAATCCAGTCAGCGCCAAGGTCATCTCCTACAGAAATAAAATCACTATCGGCCAACAATGAAGATTCAAAGGCAGCGGGATGTTTATTAACCGAATCGGATGGTATAATCTGATATCCTTTTTTCGATATGCTTGAGGCAAATCTCTCCTGCAGGCTTGTCGCAAGATCATCCTTTATTTCTTGAGGATTAATGACAAAGGGCAGCACAGCCACCTTTTCCTTTTCCTGCGCCGATGCCGTAAGGGATGCCGACAGGCAAAAAACAAGGGCGATGCAAATATATTTAAGGACATTTATTTGTTCGGCAATGGGCAACCCGCGATGTCTCTTATTGAATACGTCCATCAACTATCTCCATTATCTTTGACATTTTTTCTGCCAGCTTCTGATTGTGAGTAACAATAACCAAACTCAACCCGTGTTCATCTTTTATGCGGATCAGCATATCGATTATCTCTTCTCCTGTAACCCTGTCAAGATTGCCTGTGGGTTCGTCAGCCAGCAGGAGCTTTGGCTTCATGATCAAGGCCCTTGCGATGGCTACACGTTGCTGTTCCCCGCCGGAAAGCTCCCCTACCCTGTGATCCAGCCTGTCCGCCAGACCGACATCCGCCAAGATGCTTATTGCTGATTGCATGGCGGTCTTTTTATCCGATCGAGCTATCAGTGCCGGCATTATTGTGTTTTCCAGGGCATTGAATTCCGGAAGCAAATGATGGAATTGAAAAACAAATCCTATTTCATGATTTCTTAAACCACACAACCTTGGTTCATCCATCGTACAAACATCCTGCCCTTCAAACAGGACAATGCCCTCAGATGGAGATTCCAGCGTCCCCATTATATCCACGAGGGTTGATTTCCCTGCCCCTGAGGCGCCGATTATGGCTATGCTTTCTCCCGGATTCACAATCATATCTATGCCGTTAAGGACATTGATAGTGTTGCCGTTAAGCATAAATGACTTGTGGATATTTTTTAGCTCAAGCAATTAAGACCTCAAGGTGTTATAATTTGAAAAATGGATTACTCGTATCTCAGCGCCTCAACCGGGTTCATTCGCGATGCATGCCATGACGGGTAGATGGTTGCCAGAAAAGATATTGCAACAGCGGCCAGGGACACAAGGAATACATCCATTTTCTCAACATTTACAGGCAGTCTATCAATAGTATAGATGTCCGAAGGCAAGCTGATTGGAATCTTTTCAATAAGCCAGCAAAGCCCCAGTCCTGATACAAGACCTCCCAATGTGCCCGCAACGCCGACAAAAAGGCCCTGAATCATGAAGATGCGCATAATGCTCTTTTTTGTAGCGCCCATAGCCCTGAGGATGGCCACATCCCTGGATTTTTCTATTACCACCATAACAAGAGAGCTTATGATATTCAAAGCCCCGACAAGTATAATCATGGCAAGGATAATGGACATGGTGTACTTTTCCATTTGAAGGGCTGCAAAAAGGGTCTTATTGCTGGCCTTCCAGTCTCGTGCATAAAATTGATAACCAAGTGCCTGACTTATAGATCCACCGATAATATCGGATTTTTCCGGGTCTGCAACTTTGACCTCTATAATTTTTATTACGTCTTCGAGTCCCATCAGGTCCTGTGACTCCTTAAGGGAATCAAAGGCCAGTAATTGGTCATAGTCAGACATCCCCGTACTAAATAGACCTGTAACCCTATATGATTTTGTGTTGGCGACCCTGCCCATCGGCGTCAATCTGCCCTGAGGATCC
>Ga0153915_10002392_pt1 | contig 17160 bp, 25 predicted proteins | sample Opewatmetagenome_2_FD_107003 | JGI IMG/M metagenome (GOLD analysis project Ga0153915, IMG submission 107003) | Freshwater wetland microbial communities from Ohio, USA - Open water 3 Core 3 Depth 3 metaG | ecosystem: Environmental > Aquatic > Freshwater > Wetlands | place: USA: Ohio, Lake Erie...
CTTCAGCATATACCGGCACCCTGGCTATCAACTTAAGGACAGCAACGTCGCCTGGCTCCAGAAGTTTTTTATCCAGTTTAGCCGCCGTGCATCCGCACGAGGTCTCGACATTGAGAAGCTGGAGCTGCTTATCTGAATGATTAGTGACGACGAAAGAGTGAGTGAGGGTAGATCCCGGAAGCGGAAAACCAAAATCGTAGCTAACAAGATCCATGGGTTCCTTCGGACTACCAGCAAGCGTAGCCCCGGCAGCGACAAGGAGAAGAATACATACACACATGACTTCTGAACAAATACGTACGCCGGAACTCCACATGTGCCTATGACCGCGGTTCACTGTGAAGGAAGTCTGCGCGGGCTCATACTCCGCTGTCGGTGTCTGCGGGATCAGTCTTGATGGTGCCAAGCCGTTCCGAAAACGTCGCGGCAACTCTAGGATGGAATCGGCGACCTTCACTTGCCGTGCGTAGGTAGGAATCGTCATTGCGATGACCTCCGCAGTACCTTGATAATGGTGATGATGATGTAGAGCGACACCTGACCTATTAAGCACCCGATCAAGCCTAACGACAAAACAATCCAGGTGACCACGAACACCAATACTGAAAGCCCTGTCCACAGTAATCCCGACACGTTTTCCCAATGTGCCGCTCTGTAGTAGAAAGCTGCGCACGCCAAGAGCATGACGAATCGAAAGTCATAGAACATAGAAACAACCAATAGGGTTCAACTCAAACGCCCCTCATTTCGCTCCCCGCTGTCCATCCAATGCAATCCGGGCTGTTAGCCCTTGTTGCTCATTTGTGGGCGATTTTCCTCCGCAACCAGCGTACTAAAAGAATTAGGGGAACAAGGTTAAGAGTCAAGACAGCGGCCCAAACATACAGGTGGTTCGCAGTGTGCTGATTTACGGGCGACACCGGCCCAGATTGAGTCAAGCTACGTTTCACAACAAGTCTTGCATCAGAGTCCCGAACCACATTAGCAAGATTGAAATCTATAGTGAAGATGTCGGCAGGTAAATCCCGATTGATCTCTAAGAGCGTCATGTCTTCCGAACCATCTTCTACAGTCTCTCCATTTTCAGTAACATAGTAGCGAAAACGAATCCGCTTGGGCCAGTACATTTGAACGTTGCCGATGTTCATCGGTTCGTACTGTTCTATTTCGACCGAACTAATCACCTTTCCATTGTTGTCAATTCGCTCGACTCTCACGGGCATATAATCAGGGTTGTTGCCAAAATACACCCGAAAGACAAAGGGACGATGCTTAAACGTGCCTCCAGTTCCAGGCACTTGTGCCACTACAAGCCCAGCCGCCCCATCCACTGGCGCGATTGCTCTAACTTGTGACAGGATGCGTTCGATTTTATTGGTATTCTGTACGTCGGATAACTGCTGGTACAATGCCAAGTGTTTATCGTCCTCTTCGGACATGAAGAGCAGCGGGAGAAACAACGGATTCCTATGCACACCTGGTATGACCGCACGACGTTGTCTATTGTACCATAGTAAGCTTTGCGTTCTATCCATTCGTTGATCGCGTTCTCCGTTCCAGGCAACATCAAAATCAGAACCTGAATTGCCTACTGGATTATCAGATGAAATAATTCTGTAGTAATCGCCTTGTGCCCAATATTTGTAAACAGCTTCTACTTTCTCTACCGAACCATTGCCAACGGGCATGGCATCTTTCCATCTGCCGTGTAGCACGGCCTCCAGATGAACATTGGATATGCTTCCGTATTGATTGAAAAGCCTTCGAAACCTGGTTTGAACATCGTCTTCACCGAGCACCGGCCCGGGGATAATGAAACCAACAACCACGGAAACGAAAACAGCCAATCTAATCAGCACTTTTATGTCATTTCTTCGTATCGAATGAATCTTCATGTCCTTCATCTCTCTCAAGAACTTTGGTATCGCGAGACAACGATCTTCTTTCGCTCTTCTCAACGCCGCATCGACAGTTGCCCCAGCGCGACGCTGCAAATACGAGAGCCCTCAAGCTAAGACTTTTACGGCTTCATTATGGACAGGCTTCGGCTGTGAAGGCGCCACAGGGCGGAGAGTGCCACTCACCGATTTCTTTCCCACACTGCCAAGAGGTGCTCGATTTGACTCCGGTTGCCCGTTGCGGTGAGACTGCCAACGCGGCGCCGGCTGGATCAAGTACAATACACGTTTCGCTACTACCCCTGCAGCCCGTATCTGTCATGGGTGTGGACGTGAGACAAGGAAGAGCGTCTTCGACGTCTCCTTCCACTCGTGAGTGTGAAATGAACAAGCAGACGAGAACTGCGGCAGCCAGAACGCTTACCCATGCAATACCGGGAATTCGCCCCTTATTTACCACGCCATGAGCGTGGTCAACCTTTCCTTCCATGCTGTTTCTTACCGAACTCATCGTGTCCTCCATTTTCGTTGTACGACTTTGGTTATGCGTCGTGCCCCGCGCGCCTGCGCGGTTCAACATGCCCTTGAGCCCTGCTACAGCCAGTTTCCAGTCCCGTCAACAGAAAAACATCGGTTTCCTTGGAAAGGACAGGGACATCGTGCCCCCCCTGTGGTGAAGTTGATATGGTGATGCGTGGATGACCAAGTTCTGCCGAGAACTGGACGAAGCTAAAGCCCAAGCCGAGAAGTGAAGAGCGTGTCTTTCGCGACAAGAAACCCTGCCGATTCCTTGAGCAAGCCAAAGTTAAATTGATGAATAACGAGACACGACTCTATAGCCTCTACTCATTTCCGTCGGCCCAGACGAACCACCACGACGAGCATCAGTACCGAAAGCACAGCCCCAATGGCCGCTACCAATTTTCTTCGATTGGATGAAGCCGCATCGGATGCAGCCGCTTGGGGTGGCCTTGGATGAAGCTGCCACGTCTTTGCATTCGTTGGTATGATCCCCCCAGTCGTCAAGTCGATCGTTTTGCCTCCCACCTTATCCTGCAAAACCATCAGGCCGGGAAAATTATTCGTGGAGAACTCAAACTCATCCGGCTTAAAGCTTGCACCTGCCACAAAATTGGTAACAGTGAAGATTTCCTCTTTTTGAAGATAGTTTTTACCTAGAACTGGAACACCATTAGTTTCATAGTACGGTTGATACGTTTCCCGCCAAGCCTTCTCGAAAAACCAAGTCTTACCGAACTGTTTCGGAATAATCTCAGACTCGTCCCATACCAGTTCTTGGTTCAAAGAATCAGGTAAAACCTCGTAGATTTTTCGCCGTACAATAAGATTCCCACGAGCGGGATCGATCCAAGTGAGACATCTCACTTCGTTCCGGTGCGCCTCTAACAAAATTAGACTTGGATTGGCAGGATCCTGCCGGACGGTTAGAATACCCTCTTTGTTGGAACTCTCCCAACCTGACGAACGCGGTACTAACTTGTTGAGGTCATCCCTATAGTCGAGCCCGTATCCAAAATCGAGCGGATATGGCTGAGGCCTTTCCGCAAGGCTTATCAGCGCTGTTTGCCTATGATTGACTTCTACAGTGGGCGCAGGCGAGTAAAACAGATCCTTATATTCGGACATCTCCTCAGGTCCTTGCAGTACGTTATTTTCATACCCTCGGCGACGAACGCGCATCAAATCATTACTTCTCGAGAATGAAAAGTAATTGTACTTCCGAACGTAAGTTATCTTCCCCGTCTGGTCGTAGTCCACTGCTTTATACATTCCTTCGACCAAAATGGATTGAATGATTGATTCATTTGAACACTGGTGTTCAATAACCTCGTTCATCACATTGCTTTGGATATTATCTCCAGCCCGCAAGGTATATATTGACTGCCCTAAAATAAACAGCCCATATACTAAGAACCACTTTATTTTTAATATAGTATTCGTTTTCTCCTCCCATCATGGCGCATAACTGCCACCACATCCCTTCACTTTCGCGTACGACCAATCGTCCCATGCACAGTCCCAAATAGTATCGGTAAGGTACCTCTTCTTACATATACGCGACCTCCCACATGCAAGAGTCTCACTATTCGAGCATCCTTTTCCACCTTCAATGGGGGAACTACATGTATAATAGGAATATGTTTGTGACTGATCCCCTTTACAGCTAAACGGAGTTCCAAAGACGGTGACCACTTCACAATCAGAAGAACTATCCGTACCACACCCGCTATTATAAACGCTGCAATTTGGCAAGCTCGCGTCCTCTTGAGCAAGAGCTTGTGAGTTTGAAATGAACAAGCAAACGAGAACTGCGGCAGCCAAGGCGCTTACCCATGAAATACCGGGAATCCACCTCTTATTTACCAAGCTATGAGCGTGGTTAACCTTCCCTTCCGTGCTGTTTCTTACCGAACTCATGGTGTCCTCCATTTTGGTTATACGACTTTGGTTACACGTTCTGCCCCCCCGCGCCTGCGCGGGACAACGTGCCCTTGAACCCTGTTACAGCCAGTTTCCAGTGCCGTCAGTAAAAATCAGTTTTCTTGCTGATCTTAAACTGCCCCACTGTTTGAGCATTTTCTCACCACGTATACCTCACGGTGTAGGTGATAACCTGCTCGCCGTCTTTGGCCACGGTGACCGGGAAATGGATCGTACTGGAATCATACTTCGTCCATTTCGCACTGGCTTGGGTAATCTCCCAGTTGTTCCAACGATAAAGCGGTTCTTTCACCAACACGTCCACGGGTTCGGTCTTGTGGTTGCGAACGCGTATCTCGAAGCTCTCAGTCATGACGTGGCCGGCGATGTCCACGTGGAAATCCGTACGTTTGCGTTCACCAACGATGTCGAACGCGTCGCCGATATGCAGTTTGACGGTTTCGTCCTTGGGCGTGTGGTCGATCTGGTCTTCGCCGACGAATTCCAGTGAGGCATCGGCTGGATCGCGTTTGTAGAGCCGCACCTTGCCTTTGGGCAACGGCATGCCCATATGATTGTCCTGCGAGTTTTTCAGTTCGATGATGACGTTGACCTTTTTGTTGCCTTCTTCGCTGCCGTAGCCTGTATCGGTAACAAGCCCGCCGTACCAGCGATATTGCGGCGCGCCTTCGTAAAGGAAGACCTTCTTCACAGGAACGTCGGCGGTTTTGAGCAATTCAATCTGCTTGGTCTGGTTGTCAGCCACAGTTGTGACACGCCCCAATGTGTAGAGGTGATACTCGAAAAACGCTTTCTCCTCGAAGCCCGCGCCGGACTTGTCCATCGCGAGCCTCGGTCCCACATATACACGCGATACAGGCGGCTGCTGGACTCGCCGCACATCGCCAGCGATGAGCTTGAGTTTGGCGTCCTTGTAGGTCGCGCCCGAACGATTATTGATCGTGACCCAACCGCTGAGATCGAGCGCCGCGTCCTTCGCGTCGAGCACGGCATTATAATCGGACTGCCAGTTGATCCCGGCGGTCTGGTAAGCGACTTCGATGAGTTGGTTGCCAACTTTCTCCGTCGCCAGTTTCCACACGAGCGTGGGTTTGGTGATCAATCCTTCTGGCAACGCGCTGAACTGGATATCTTTTACATTGTCGCCTCGCTGGACCATTGCCAGATCGCCCTTCTCGCCGTACTGGCGGATGACGAGTTGGTTGGCATCGAAACTGAGCAGATTGCCCGAATACCGCGAGCCATCCTTGGTGAGCACGGTGATCGGTTTGTCTATGTATTTCTGCAGGAGTTTGTCCGCCGAGACGAGGTCGTACTCGTAGTTCTGCTCCAACACCGTGGCATCGGGATCGGTGAGCGACTTGAAACCGACGCTGGTGCCATCGATCTGCGCGGCCACATCGGTGAACCGGATCGTGCCCAGTTTCTCGGCGATGTTGACTTTGCGCCGTTCGCGGACGACGCCGAAGTTCTGGTTATAGATGGTGAGCGCGACGCCTTCTTCGGGTTTCTCCGCGGCGCAGAGCGTGCACGCGAAGGACAAAATCGCCGAGATGGTCGCCAGTTTGTGCAGGTTGTTCATGATATACCTCCGTTTAGGTGGTTGGACACCGCTTCCCTACCAAAGTTCCATCTATTGCCGCGAGGCAATTCTACCGTGGCGCTTCTTCTTTTGGCGTCTGGCTCGGCGCGGCGGCGGTAGCCGCGAGCTTATGTTTTCCGACGAGATGAAGATTGCGCATGTAGATCGCAGTGTTGGGCATATAGGCGAGAATACCGACTGGATCGCGCTTGAAGATGAAATACATGCACATGATGATGCTGCCGAAAATGCTCCAGTACCAGAACGATACCGGGATAACGCTCTCGCCTTTCCGTTCCGATTCCAGCCATTGCATAAAGAAGCGCGTCGAGAAGACCAAATTGCCGGCCAGACCGAGCAGCGTCAGATAACTCCAGTCCAACCCAAACACGCGGTGTGGTTGGGCAATCCAAGTAACAGCAAGCATGACGGGCATGTCCATGACACCACTCCTTTCAGTTCACACGGTCGGTAATTTGGTAGCGGATCATCCGCTTTTTCATCCAGCGAACCGCCAGCAGGTCGGTGAACGATTTGAACAACCGGTTCCAGACGCCATAGTGGCCCTGACCGGAAAAACGCGGATTGGTAGATACGGGAATCTCCGTGACGGTAAACCCTTCCATCTTGATCAGTGTCGGCAGGAACCGGTGTGCGCCCGTGAACATCTTGACGTTGGCAACGCATTCCCTCTTGAACGCCCGGTAGCAACATCCGGCGTCGGATATATTCTCGTCGCTGAGCTTGTTCCGCACCCAGTTTGCAATGCGCGACGATGCGACGCGAACAAAATTATCCCCCTGTCCGCGCGATTCGACGCGCGACCCGCAAACACAGTCGGCACGCTTCAGCCCATCAAGCAGTTTCGGCAAATCTCGCGGATCATTCTGCATATCGGCGTCAAGCGTCACAATGCAGCGTCCACACGACGACTGGATACCGGCCCAAATGGCCGCAGACTCGCCACAATTGAATTTGAAACGCTGGACTCGCACGCGCGGGTCGGCGGCAGCGATTTCCTTCAATACCGCCCACGAACCATCGGTGCTGCAGTCGTCGGTAATCACGATCTCGTAACCGATACCGAGCGGGCCAACCGCGCCGTGAATCGCTTTCACAAGCGGACGCAGGTTGCCTTCCTCGTTGTGGCACGGGACGACGACCGAGATTTTAAGTTGTGGCTGCACGTTAATCGTAACCCTTAACCGTGTTCGTAGCCGAACCCGCCCAATCGCGGTAATTTACGGACAGGCGTTTCCAGCCAATCTCGAGCGCCCTGACTGATCCGAGCCGTTTGACTGCCAGGACCGCCAATAACACACTGATCATCAATCACTGTCCCGTTCGAGGCGAGAGTTGATTGGATAACACCATCCACTCGCCCACTTCATTAATTTCGCGCACCAAGTCCCGCAACTCGCGTGGCATGGTGGCAAAGTCCTTGCGCGATGCAATACAAAAAACACGTTGCGACCCCGCAAACAAATCCTGCAATTGCTGCGGCTTGGTCAAACAGTTGGGTGTGCCGGGACGGACCACGTCAAATTCAAACACACTTCCCCCATCAACGCCGCCATTCTGTGCTGAGTTATGGTACCAAAGGACAGGCCGCTGCAAATAAAAAGGCAATCCGCGCAGAAGATACCCGCGAAACACAACCGGTGCCCGTCCAGTGGGATCTTCGTGACGAATACAATCCACCGCATATTTCGCCGGTGCTTTCCTGCCAAGCTTTATCTCAAACAATGGAATCGCTATCACCACGACAAGCAATAACGTCAGTGTCGTTCCCGCCAACCCCATGGCGAATCCTGTCAACCCGCGCCGTCGCAGCAGCCACATGGAAACCAGACTGCCGGCGACCCCGATCAATGTCACGATAACCGCAAATCCCACGATCATATGAAACCTCATCGTCGCCACCGCCCCAACTGCCCCCGCTGCGCCGAGCACCAACAGCCCAGCCACAAACGCGCCAACGCGTAACCACCGGCCAACACCACCGTCGTGTTCGCCCTCACCAGCGCGTTCAAGTATCATAGCCACAAGAATAGCCAACGACGGCAACAATGGGGTCATATAGGTTGGCAATTTCGACCGGCTGATTGAGAACATAATCAACCCAAGCGCCAGCCACACGGCGCACAAGCGCGCCAATTCTTTACCGCGGCCCGCTTCGCGCCGCAACACGCCCACGCCGCACAGCCACGGCGTCCAGGGCAGAAACCCAACTGTCAAGACCGGCAGAAAAAACCACCATGGTTCCGCACGGTGTTGCACGGTCGTAACCACTCGCTCCACCACTTCCCGATCGATGAAGTACCGCCACCGTTCGAGATCCGTTCCTGCCACAGCCACAAACCACGGCGCCGAAATCACCAAAAACACCAGCGAGCCTTTCCCCCAGCCCATCTGCCGCAACCGCAACGTCGGGTTTTGCCATCGGAGTCCCGCCAGCGCGAACAGCGGCAGTACTACCGCCACCGGTCCTTTGGTAATCATCCCCAATCCGAGGAACACATAGAACCATAAAATCTTCCGCCAACCTCGGTCCGCTGACACGTACCATCGCCATAAACTCCACACGCTCCACGTGACGAAACAGGTTAGCAGCATGTCCGTCGTGATCAATCGCGCCACGCCGAAAAACAACGCGCTCGACAGCAACACCATCACAGCCAGCAACCCTGTCCGCCCGCCGCAAGCGCTCCGCGCCAGCAAGTACACAGCCAGCAATGTCCCCAAGGCCGCAAGCGCCGACGGTAACCGCGCCGCCCACTCGTTTACGCCAAATACCCGGATGCTCAACCCGATCAGCCAATAGGTCAGCGGCGGTTTCGCAAGATGAATCACCCCGTTAAATCGCGGGGTAATAAAGTCGCCCGACGCCGCCATCTCGCGACCGATCTCGGCGTACCGTCCTTCATCTGGTTCGTTCAGCCCGCGCGTGCCAAGCTGGAAAAACACAACGAATATCGCAAACGCCAGTACCACCCACCGCAAGAAATGAACTGCCGAGTGGTCGTGTGAGCCGCCTGTCGCTGGCGTGCCGGTCCCGTTCACGCCTGCCTCTTGAACCATTCCACAAACCGCGGAATGCCGTTCTCGATCTTCACTTGGGGATTGTAGTCGAGTAGCCGCTGCGCCTTGGCGATGTCGGCAAACGTCACCGGCACATCGCCGGGTTGTGGCGGCAACATACGCGCCTCGGCTTTCCGACCCATTGCGCGTTCGATGAGCGCCACAAGGTCCAGCAAAGGCGTTGTTTGCGATTCGCCAAGATTGATAATTTCAAACCTGAAAGTCCGCTCCACGCAGGCCATGATCCCCTGAAGGATATCGTCAATATAAGTGTAATCCCGCCGAGCTGAGCCGTCGCCGAATAGCTCGATCGGTTTTCCCGCCATGATCGCCTGCGTAAATTTGTAGACAGCCAGATCGGGCCGTTGTCGCGGACCGTACACGGTGAAAAACCGCAGACAAACCACGTCGAGTCCATACAAGTGATGATACACATGACACAACGCTTCACCTGACAGTTTCGTAGCCGCGTACGGTGAAATTGGGTTGAAGATCGGGTCGCCCTCGCTGAACGGCACTTTCTGGTTCACACCGTACACGCTCGACGACGAAGCGAAGATAAATTTGCGCACACCAAATGTCCGCGCCCACTCGAGCAGGTATTGCGTGCCGAGAACGTTGACTTCAGTGTAAAGCTGCGGTTGCGCCAGCGAAGGCCGCACACCAGCCCGCGCCGCGAGATGAATCACCGTTTCAAATCGGCCCTGCGCGAAAACGTCTTTGAGACGGACCGCGTCGCGGATGTCCACCTCGACCAGGTCCGCCTGCCCACGGAACGTTGCCGCGTTGCGGCGTTTCAAGGATGGATCGTAGAAATCATTGAAGTCGTCCACCACGGTCACGCGATGGCCACGCTGCAACAAGGCTTCAACCGTATGCGAGCCAATAAAGCCCGCGCCTCCCGTGACAAGGACATTCATGGCCGGCAATTACTTCTTCGGGTTGTTCTCCACCAACTGCCAGAATTTCGGGTTCTCTTGCAATAACTGGTCCTCGGATATCGGCAGTTTCGTGCGGAAAAAGAAGTCTTTCAGGCTGTTCTTGTGAAGGATGCAGCGGACATCAATAACGTCATCCAGTCGCTCGAAATAAATACGGTAATCGCCGACGCGATAACGATAGATGCGTTTGCCGGCGCGCATCAGCTGGCCGAATTTCCCGTCAGTCTTCTCGAAATCCTGCGGCAACACCTGGAACCCATCAAGAAATTCGAGCTGGAGCTTGCGCGGCATTGCCGCCATCTCTTTGGCGCTGAGCTGGCTGAAGATGATTTGAAGCATGGTATATTTCTTGGTTCTTGTCGCAGCCAAGAATAATGGATGCTCACCGCGGCGCAAGACAAGATTTCGCCACGTCTGGCCGGTTCGTGATGATCCCGTCCACGCCCCAATCGGCAAACCGCCGCATGTCCGCAGCCCGGTTCACCGTCCACACGAAAAGTTCCCACCCGCGGTGGTGAATATCACACACGACGCGCGGCGATGTGAGCAACTGACGATTCAGTCCCATACCCCGAACCGTAACCGAAGTCCGAAGACGGAGGACCGAGGGCCGGAGATCGCGTGCAATAAGACTGAAGCGCGGAATCCGCGGATTCGCCGCCGCAAACGTTTTCATGCGCGGCACGGATTGCGAGAAAACGATCACATCGCGCTCCATCCGTTGCCGCTCAATCGCCGCCGCGACTTTGCGCGAATCGGTCCGCTTGATCTCGACCAGCACACGCGCCCGGTCTCGGCAGACGCGCAACACGTCCACAAACGTCGGCACCGCCGGATTGATACGCTTGAGTTCCGCTAGCGTTACGTCCCGCACCCGTCTGCGCACGCCACAAAGACGGGTGAGCCGGTAATCGTGAAACACGACCAGTTTACCGTCGCGCGTCTCGTGCACGTCTATCTCAACCATGTCAACGCCGAGCGCGAGCGCCGCGCGAACCGCCGCCAGTGTGTTTTCGGGATACTTTCCGCTGAACCCCCGATGCGCAATGATGAGCGGCCTGCGTTTCATTCCGAACCGGATACTATCACACCACCGCCGCCGCGGACACACCGGGAACAAACCGACCAAACCAAAACCCCCGGCACGGTTACTTCACAACGTGCTCAACGATATCGTCCGTCCAAGTCTTGCTTAGCACCGTCTCCTGATCGCCACGACGCAACACGATTTCCACTTTCCGCGGGGCTGCGTTGCTCCCCGTCGGTTCGATCCGTTTCATGTAGGTGAATTCGCCGGACTTCCGCCAGACGGGCAAACCTCCCATGTCGTCCTTGCCGGCCGTTTGGATGACGTTGACCTGCCCATTCGACAGCGTCAACAGGCTTACCGGCATTTTGTCGCCTCCGAACAGCACCTGCTGTTCATCCGGGCTTACCTCGAAAAACGTCAGGCTTTCCGGCAGGTCGCTTTCGTGTTGGCGCGGAATCACGCGCACAAGGGTGGCCTGCCGCGCAGTGTCCAACGCAAAAAGCTGGTCGCGTTGGCCGCCGTAATCTGCAGCCGAGATTGGCAGAGAGAGTTCGGCAGCGTTGAAAAGAATCCGCCCATCCCGCAAACAGCGGACCCGAGTCATTCCATTGAACATCCCTCCTGCCAAAAATTGCGGTTTCTCTTCCAGCTTGACGCGCCCGGTCTCGTCGAGCACGGAACGACAAGTCAAGACCGCCAGATGCGGAACGTCATCGCCGCCTTGAGGCGAAGAATTCTGGAAATATACCAGCGTCCGCCCGTCGGCCGTCCAGTCGGGATAAGCTGAGGTATTGCTCGCGACAATAGTTGCCGGCGCCGAGCCGTCTGTGGGCACGACCAGCAGCCGCAGGTTGTCGGATTCCGGCTTCATTACCGCCGTGAACGCAATGATCGCGCCCTGCGGCGAGGGACGTATGTCCCATAACTGGCCCAAATCCTCGTGCAACGTGGCGCCGATCTCGACCTTGTCGCCATCAGCACGCGCCATCACCAAATCATTTATTCGAACCGTCTTCGACTCGAGATCTTTCCAGTCGTCTCCAGAAAGTCTCGCGCGCAACTCGACGCCGTGGCGGTCGTGAAGATAAATCTTCAACATGTCCGCGTTGTCTCCCAAATTCGCCGTAGCCTCGCCCCACAAAACTCCGCCCTGAAGTTTTCGCCAAATCAGTTCCGCCTCATTCGCCATGGCTTCGGCGCGTTCCCTGCCGAATGCCTTGGAAATCGCAGCCCAATCTTTGATATCGCGAGCGCGCCAGAGAACCAGTCGCTGGGAATCGTTAAGCCATGCCACCGCGCCAACGTTGCTGACCAGCGCGGAAGTCAGATGTCCGTTGGTATCGCAGAGATAAAGATTGTCCCCGCCGATAATGACGGCTCGCGTGCCATCGGGCGACCAGACAACGTGTTTGTACAGACAACCGGCAAGAAACAGCAGCGATATCGCCGCTACACTGCCGGCCAGCATGTGAGAAGACATTTTTCTTGTTTGTGTTTTCATTGATTTTTCTCCAATCGCGGCATTTTGAACAACGAATCCCACTGTAACCGGTCATGTTTGACCGCCCGGCCAGCTTCTGATCGCGCCTGACGTTCTGCCGCCACCGCAGCCAATGACCAGAATTGCGCGGACGAGTGATCGGCTTCCCCTGCTCTGGCTCTTGCGACTATGATCGGTTTCGGGGAAGACACGAAGACGGTGGCCGGCTCCCTCCAAACTGACGCCACGGACAAACCGAGCGCCAGTCCAAGCGCGACGTAAACCGCGAGCCGGACCAGTTCGATGCGCGGAGTCTGGAACCAATCCATCCAAGAGCGACGTCGCGCCGGCTTAACGGCAAAACCACTTTGCAGCGCCTCATCCGGTATCGCTGCCGCTTGCTGTGCAAGTTCTATCACATCTCCGATCCGCGCCACTCCCGCCCCGGCCAACGGATTCTGCGCCAAATAAACATCGAGCAACTCCGCGACCTCGGGTTGAAGTTCGTTCATGGCGCGATCAATCAAAAGTGATTCAAGCGTTTCAGGTTTCATGGTCACAATGGGTGTTTGGCGATGGACTCGTTCATCGGAGGATTCAATGCCTGTCTCAGACTGGCGACCGCGTAATGCAGCCGCGAACGGACCGTGCCGACCGGTACTCCGAGCACCTCGGCAATCTCATCATATGACAGTTCCTGCTGCAATTTGAGCAGCAAAGGTTCCCGGTGCTGCGGCGGAAGCTCCGCAATGACCGCGCGCATTTGCTCCACCCGCGCGTCGTCCGGTGGATTGCTCTCCGGCGCCCGTTCGTCAGTAAGTTCCTCCAATGGTCTATGGCGCCGCAAGGCGTCAAGACAAACGTTGCGGGCAATCCCGAATAGATAAGCGCGGGGCGAGATGGATTCACGAACACGGTCGAAGTTACGAATGGCGCGAACGAACGTGTCCTGCACCAGATCTTCGGCTGTTCCGGCAATGGCATGGTGCCGGCGGAAATAAGCCAGCAACTTCGGCCCCATCTGCGCATAAAGCTCCTCTAGCTGTTTGATTGTCTGATCCATTTCCCCGTCTCGCCACTACGCGAGACACACGGTTTCTATCTCTTATGACGCGAAAACGGGAGTAAAAGTTCACACGATCTGCTTGACGAAAAGCGACTGGCATTTTCCTCCACGACGAATAGAATGCGCCCGCACAGCATGAAAGAGTATCTTGATCTGGTAAAGTTGGTGCTGGAAAACGGCACGCTGAAGAAGAGCCGCACTGGCGTGGACACGATTTCGTATTTCGGCGCGTTCTACAAAGTGGACCTTGCGAAGGGATTCCCCTTGTTGACAACGAAGGAAGTGAACTGGACCGCCGTGCTCCGCGAGTTGCTCTGGTATTTGTCTGGCGAAGATCACATCCGTAATCTGCGCCAGCACACGAAAATATGGGATGCGTGGGCCGATGAGCACGGCAACCTCGACACGGCTTATGGCCGATATTGGCGGCGATTCCCGCACCCGTATCAGGACTCTGACGGCAAATGGCGGGTCCGCGAGGTGGACCAGATTCAGTACGTCATAGATACGTTGAAAAAAGAACCGACCAGCCGGCGTCTCGTCGTCACCGCATGGGAACCGGGCAATGCGGAAACCAGCAAACTGCCGCCATGCCATTACAGTTTCGCGTTCAGCATGCAAAACGACAAACTGAACTGTCATCTCACACAGCGGTCGGGCGACATCGCGCTCGGCATCCCGTTCAATCTTGCTTGTTACGCAACGCTGACCCAGATGATCGCTCAAGAGGTCGGACTGGGCCTTGGCGAGTTTGCCCATACCATTGTGGACGCACACATCTACACCGCCAGTCCCAACAGCAAGATGGCCGAGTACAATCACGTGCCGGGGCTGCGCGAGCAACTCAAGCGCGAGCCGCGTCCCCTGCCCCGGCTTATAATCGCCAAAAAAACGTTTGCCAATTTGAAATTTGAAGATTTCAGATTTGAGAACTATCACCCGCACCCGAAACTCAAGTTCAAGGTGGCAGTATGAACCCCGGACAGAACGCGATGAAAATCGCCATCATCGCCGCCGTCGCGCCCGATGGCACAATCGGTAACGAAGGCCGGATCCCGTGGCATTTGAGCGATGACCTCAAACGATTTAAACGAATCACCATGGGTCACGCGGTGATTATGGGACGCAAAACCTACGAGTCGCTCGGCAAACCGTTGCCCGGACGTCGCAACCTTGTCTTGACCCGGAACCCGCAGTTCCTCGCCGACGGCGTGACGACATTTGCAGACCTCGATGCCGCAATCGCGGCTTGCGAACGCGCAAGCGAGACGATCGCGTTCATCATCGGCGGCGCGGAGGTTTACCGTCAGGCGTTGGCGAAGGCCGATGTGTTACTGCTCACAAACGTCCACAAGCAGATTACCGGCGATACGAAGTTTCCGCCACACGACCGGAGCCAGTGGATCGAGACCGCGCGCGAAGATAAAGCAGATTGCTCGTTCGTCGAGTACGCGCGTCGGCGGTGACCGCAGAACGTAGTGGCACGCACGACGACGAAAATGGCCGCAAAGAGGCGCAGAAGGCACAAAAACAAGGCAACGGTTTATCTCAGTCTTGCGTCTCTTGCGCGTTTTTGCGGCTGCTCCTTTTCTTGTTTCTGAATCGATAAACAACCCAAATGCCGTTGACGGTTCAGGGCAGGCGGAGCATCATGCCCCCCGAAGTCAGGAAGAGACAAGGCATTCGGACTTTGTCTTTCCCCGGTAATACTAGCGATATGACAAACTGGGGTTGTGCTAATAACACTATTCAGCAAGAATTCAGGAACTTCTTTTGTTGAATGGCATATGAGTATGAAGAGCGAAACGGATAACAGCCAATCAAGCGCGCAGTCGCGTCCCTTTTCCTTATGGCTTTATTTGCTGATCGTATTCGGCCTGTCGTGGCCGTTCCAGATCGCTGGCGTTGTGTGGCGCCAGAGCTTACTCGCGGTTTCCCTGTTGAACAGCGCCTCAATGGTCATGGTGACAGTCGGCACGTATCTCGCCGGCCGGTACGTCTTCCGCGATGGTTTTGCCGGCGCGGGCTGGCGGTGGGGCCGGTGGAAAAGTCATTTGGCGGTGCTTGGTTTGGCGGCGGTCCTTTGGATAGTTCCAACCTTCATTGATTTGGCTGCCGGAACCCTGAAAGTTCCCGCCGACCTGAACAAAGCAAAGTTCATATGGGTGCTCCTGCTTCCAGTGCCGCTCCTTGTGCCTGCGTTCGGAGAGGAGTTTGGCTGGCGTGGTTACATGTTGCCGCGCCTCGCCCGACGGTTCACGCCCCGCAAAGCGGTGCTCGTCCACAGCATTATTTGGTGGGCCTGGCACATTCCAGTCCTGGCTAACGTGGGATTTCAGGCTGGCTCCGCCACCGCAGACGAGACGTGACTGTCGGCTGGAACATCCGGGATTGTCCTTGCGTGCGTGGTTGTCTTCGCTAGCGCTATCCCCGCAATGTTGCATGGCGTCGTGATTGCATACATCTGGACACGCAGTGGAAGCCTCGCCGTGGCTACGGTGTACCATGCGGCATATGATGGCTTTCGGGACTCCTTGAGCATTCTAGTCGGCCTCGGCCCCATAGCCCAAGGGTTTGCCAGTGTTCTGTTGATGGCGCTGGGCATCATTTTCCTCTGGAAAGGTAACTGGCTGCCGAACAACGCTGTTAGGCAGCGGGTCATCATATGAAATGTCCGTATTGCGGCACTGAGTTCCAACTGACTTGGAAGCGCTATGCCAAAGCTCCCACAGAAAGGCACACTTGCCCGTCCTGCAACAAGCAATCGAAACTTGCGATGACTCGAAAGTACATTCTGTGGTCGCTTGCCCCGATGGGTCTGCTTTCGGCAGGATTCGCAGTCCTATTCGTTTTCATCACACACGGGCGATGGTTTGCGGCGATTTACGCCATAGGTGCTGCACTGGTCGTCGCCATACCTCTGGATAAGCGCTGCGATGAGAGATTTAGACAACTGAAACAAATCGACGGAGGAAATGCCTAACCAAAGCGCGTCGGCCCTGCCGTGCTGCAAATGACTCGCCATCCATGAGTTTTCTCGGCACGATGTTTTTCTGAAAAAGACTGACCCGGTATGGAACAACGCAGCAACGCAGAACAGATGTGGGAACGCGGCTGGAACGGTCACTCGGAAGCGCAACTTCGCCGCTTGGCACAGTTGCCGTTGTCGGACAAGATCGCCTGGCTCGAACAAGCTCAACGGGTAGTGCAGCACTTGACGGCACAGAGGACTGCCCGCCCGGTCAAGCACGAGCAGCGGTGACGGCGCGCTGGAGACCGGTCTTTACCTGATCTCTTGTCCATTAGCAACTTGACCGGGCGTGAGGAACGTCTTCACCAGTTCGCCTTCACCACAGACCGTCATGCCCGGGAACTTTTTGTACCACCTGCCCTTGGGAACATCCGGTTGCGTATCGAGCCATTCGGCCAGCAAACCGAGTTGGTTGGCGGCGATGTGCCGCTTCACGATCCGGTCAAGCAGATGATTGAGGAGAATCGGTGGGATATTGCCGCGACGAACCTTAGGCATGAGGTTCTCCGCCGTAGAAACCGCGCACGATGGCTTCACGGACAAGCATCGCTTCGGCCGGGTCGGATGCCTGCGTCATGCGCTTGGCCA
>Ga0153915_10002393_pt1 | contig 17158 bp, 19 predicted proteins | sample Opewatmetagenome_2_FD_107003 | JGI IMG/M metagenome (GOLD analysis project Ga0153915, IMG submission 107003) | Freshwater wetland microbial communities from Ohio, USA - Open water 3 Core 3 Depth 3 metaG | ecosystem: Environmental > Aquatic > Freshwater > Wetlands | place: USA: Ohio, Lake Erie...
AGAAGTAAGAAGTAAGAAGTAAGAAGTAAGAAGTGAGAACTGAGAAGTGAGAACTACTGCGAGTCGCCGACGGGAACAGCGACGGTTCCGGGCGTCTTCGTCGTGGTCGCGAAGATCGTGGACGCCTTGGTCGAGAGCCAGTTGAAGAGGTTCTGCGTCTCCATGAACCGGCCCGCGTTCGACCGCGCGCCGAGGACGACGACGGCGACCTGCTGATTGCTCGAGGGCAGACGCAGCAGCGTCGCAAGGCAATACCCCGCCTTGTTGATGAACCCGGTCTTGCCGGCGAGCACGTCCACGCCAGGGCGGCCCAGCAGATGGTTCGTGCTGTGGACGGTGATCGCGCGATTGCCGATCCACGTCGTGTACTCGGGCGTGCGCATCACCGACGTGATGCGATCGTCACCCGACACGAACGTGATGAGACGGGCCATGTCGTACGCCGACGAGACGTTGTCGGAGAGCAGGCCCGACGGATCCGCGTAGTGCGTCGCCGTGAGGCCAAGATCCGCGGCCTTCTCGTTCATGCGCGCGATGAAGCCTTCCGGTCCGTACGGCGAGATGCGGGCCAGCGCACGAGCGGCGGCGTTGTCCGACGAGATGAGCAGCAGGTGCAGCAGCTCGTCCACGGTGACGCGATCGTTCGCCCGCAGGTGGGTCGTCGACGCCTGGAACGTGTCGCTGCGCGCCACGACCACCTCGTCGTTCAGATTCGGATTGCTTTCCATGAAGACGACCGCGGTCATCATCTTCGTGATGCTCGCGATCGATCGCTGATCCTGTGAGTTCTCTTCCCAGAGCACTTTCCCGGTGTCGGGGTCGTAGATGATCGCGGCCGCGGCGCGAACGTCCGGCACGAGATCGCCGCTTTCGTCCGTCTTGTAGCGCGGCAGCTGGGTCGCGGCCATCTCGCGCGCCATCGCCGCGGCGCGGGCGCGCGCGAGCTTGGCCTGGCGCGTGAGGGAACGTTCAGCTGAATAGAGCGGACGCCGCGCCGGCGCAGCCGCTTTCGCGCCTGTCTTCGCCTTGGCCCTCGTCGAGATCGCGGCCTCCCCGTGGGCTGTGGCGACGCCAAACAGCGACGACACCACAAGCGACCCGACCAAAATCGTACGTTTTACTGCCATTTGGTGAGGGCATCTTAGCAGACAATTCATAGAGCGCAAACCTTTTATCGGCACAAACCCCCTTGTGCCACAATACGCACGAGCTCACGTACGCTCATGACCATTCAGCAGCAAGAAGAATACCGGGCCCTCCGGCAGACCATCAGCCAGCGCGGCACGGCAAAGGCGTGGATTTTCGTCGCCGGCATGGTCAGCTGGGGCGCCTTCACGATGGCGACGGCCGCCTTGGCGTCGCTCCCCGTCGCCACGTTCCTGCCGTTATTGGTTCTTGCCGTCACATTCGAGGCCGTCTTCAGCCTTCACGTGGGCATCGAACGGATTGGCCGTTACCTGCAGGTGTTCCACGAAGACGCCACCGGATGGGAACACACCGCGATGGCGTTCGGCCGGCCGCTCAAGGGCACCGGCACCGATCCGCTGTTTGTCGCGCACTTTCTCATCGCCACGATTCTGAACATCGTGCCGGCGCTGCTCGCCGAACCAGTGCAGCTTGAAATCACCGTCGTCGGCACCGCTCATCTGTTGTTCGTGCTGCGAGTTGTCATCGCCTGGCGCTCGGCGGGCCGGCAGCGCGCGGCGGACCTGAAACGGTTCGAGGAGATGAAGGTTACCGGACGAGCGCAATAGTGAGCAGCAGCGCGTACTGAGTCCCACGCCACGCGTCGGTGGTGTCGAACGTCTCGCCGGCCGTGTGCTGTCCCGCCCCCACCCCGCCGGCGCCGATCGTCACGGCCGGAATCTTCAACTGCATCGGGATGTTTGCGTCCGTGGAGCTGTCGTTCTCCGAGATCGGCAGTTTCAGCGCGCGCGATGCGCGCCGCGCCATCTGCACGACGATCGAGTCGTCCGGCGTACGGCCCGCGGGTCGATCGCCGACGAGCGCCTTCTTCACCGTGACGCGTCGAGCCGACGTCCACCGGGCATTTTCTTCGCGGACGCCTGCCTCAATCGCCTCGTCGAATTTCGCCGTCACGGCCGCCAGCTCGCTGGCGCTGGTCGAGCGCAGGTCGACCTCCATCCAGCATTCGCTGGGAATCGCGTTGACCGCTGTCCCGCCGCCCACGCGGCCGACCGAGAACGTCGTCCTCGGCTGTCCGGGCACCTGCATCTGCGAGATCTTCGTGATGGCGCGCCCCATGGCCTGAATCGGGTTCGGCGTGCCGAACGCCGCGTAGCTGTGGCCGCCAGGGCCAGAGAACGTCACGCGATACCGATGGCTGCCGACGCCGCCGGTCGTGAGAAACAGCCCGCCGCCGTCGATCGAGACAAACTGATCGACCTGGCCTTTGAGCGTGACGTCGAAGAGCTCCCGCATGCCGCGGAGGTCGCCGAGGCCCTCTTCGCCGACGTCTGCCACAAACGTGATCGGTCCGCGAAGTTGAACACGTCCCTGCGCGAGCGCCCGGGCGACGGCGAGTAGAACCGCCAGCCCGCGGCAGTCGTCGCCGATGCCGGGCCCCTTCAGCAGGGCGCCGCTCCTCGTGACGCCAACGTCGGTGCCTTCCGGAAACACCGTGTCGAGGTGCGCGGCAACCACAAGGTGTGGCTTGCTTGCGACACCAGGACGCTCTCCGAGGACGTTTCCAACCCGATCGACCCGGACGCCAGACAGGCCGGCCTGCTCGAACGCCGACTTCATCAACTGCCCCCGCGCAGCCTCGTGAAAAGGAGGCGCCGCAACCTGGCAGATGCGAATCTGATCGCGCACGACCTGGGCCTCATCGGCCTTGACGGCGTCCAGTGCCGCGCGGACGTCGGCCTGGGCCAGCCAATCCGACAGTTCCTCGGCTGCCGTGGCGTTTTCAGGGACGGAAAGGCCGGCGATGAGCGCGAGCCCGAGGGCGCCGATCATGCGCGTGATCACTCGACGGATGGTACAGCAATCCAAACAACCGAAGAATCATCCAACGAAGTGAAGAAAATTCATGGCGCACGCGCTAGTGCGCGCCGGTCGATGCCGATAGACATTGAGGAATTCGAAGAATTCGCAGACTTGACGTCTCGATCGCCGCGGGTACAGGAATTGCTGAGGTACTGAAAACCTATGATGAGTCTCGTTCGGCTTCTCGGCTTCACCACCCTCGCCTGCGGCTGCGTGATCGGCAAGTACCGCGAGGTGGCGACGAGCCGCGAAGTGAACTACGTCGAAGAAAAGGGCCACACGTGCGGCAGCCACGGCCATCGTCGCAACCACACCGTTGCGATCGATGAGGCCGTCGCCCCCTCGTCGCCCCTCGCCTTCGCGCGTAAAGCGTCCTGAAGCCCCCATTTCGCGCCCATTAACGCCCGGGTGTGCCCCGGCCGAAACATATGGGCGTGCCGGTCATCCTCAAGCCATTCGCCGTTGTCCCCGGCCGCCGCGGGACAAATCGCTTTTTTCTGTCAGATTGCGTTGACGTTTTCCGTCACCTGGAGCCGCAGAGCGTCGATGTCATCGTGACGTCGCCGCCCTACAACCTGGGCATTCGCTACAACCGGTATCAGGACACCCTGTCACAGTCGGACTATCTGGAATGGACGTCGACCTGGGTGGCTGCCGCCACGCGGGTGCTCCGGCCGGACGGTTCGCTCTTCCTGAACGTCGGCGCGAAGCCGAGCGATCCCTGGACGGCGCTCGACGTCGCCCAGGCGGTGCGGTCGCACCTGAAGCTGCAGAACATCATTCACTGGATCAAGTCGATTGCGATCGAACGCGACCTCGCCGGCAAGAACGCCGGCCTCGAACGCGATCTCGCGGTCGGCCACTACAAGCCGATCAACAGCGATCGATTTCTGAACGACTGCCACGAGTTCGTCTTCCACTTCACGCCGACCGGCGCCACGGCGCTCGACCGGCTGGCGCTCGGCGTCCCCTATCAGGATCCGTCGAACATCGCGCGCTGGAGCGCGGCGGCCGACGGCGTCCGCTGCCGCGGGAACACGTGGTTCATTCCGTACGAGACGATTCAGCGCCGCGATCGGGACCGCCCGCACCCGGCGACGTTTCCGTCACGCCTCGCGGAGCAGTGTCTGAAGCTGCACGGGTTGTCGCGGATTGAAACGGTGATGGATCCCTTCACGGGCCTGGGCAGCACGGCGGTCGCGTGCGCGCGCCACGACGTGAACTTCATCGGATCCGACATCGACGAGACGTACCTGGCCGAAGCGGTCGAGCGTACGTGGAACGCCGCGCTCGATCGAGCCGCGGCTGACAAGCGGCCCGCCAAAGCGCGGCGCAGCGAGTCGAGAGCCGAAAAAGCTACCGCGTCGTAGCCGGGACCTGCGGGACGTTCGACGGACGCGGCGCAGCCGGCGCGGCAGGCGGTGGCGTCGGCCTGAGCACGTACTCTTTTCTGAAATTCACCGACAGCCCCGGCCGCTTCAGGCGGATGTCGACCGAACGGCGCCGCTTCAGGATGTCCGGGTTGTTCGAGTAGTACCCAATCACGTAGTAATCGCTGGTGTCGGCGTCGATTTTCTTGAGCGCCTTCGTGAAGTCGTTGGTGTTCACGACGGCGATGCCGCCGGTTTCCTCCGACAGCGTCCGCAGGCTGTCCTGGCTCTTGCGCACGAACTCGCTCCACTGCTGCGGGTCGACGTTCTCGTCGAGGTCGGGCAGCGGGCCGACGAGGCCGCGCGGGTCGATCGTATAGATCGTCGTGTTCGCGCGATTGGCCGCCTGCGTGATCTCGTACAGCTCGCGCGAGAGATCCGCGTCGGCGAATTGCTCCTGCTGCCGCTGGTTGATCACTTCCGGGTCGGTGTTCGGATCGAATGTCTGGCCGCTGTCCTGCGAAGTCGCCGCCTGACGTCTGGCCGCCGCGCCATTGTTCTGTTCGAACGGCGAGTTCGCGTCCATCGTGCCGTAGCGCGCGTCTTTGAACGGCGCGAAGTCGTAGCCGTCGCTCACCCACACGAGCGCCTTGCGGCGGTTGTGCACCTGCTCGAGGTTCTTCAGCCCGTCGTTCATCGTCGAGAACGCGACGTGCGCGCGGTAGCGGATTTCCGACGGGCCGCCGGGACCGGCCGAGCTCTGGATGATTTCCGTCGGCTTGAGCTCGTTGCCCGTCATCTTGTTGACGGCTTCGTCGATCTGCCGCTTGTCGTAGGTCATGTCGACCTGAATCGACGAGGGGCCGCTCGAGACGATGCCGAAGAGGTCGCCGTCGTGGACGAGCTCCTTCGAGATCTTCTTGAACAGCTCGCGGACGCGCGACGTGTTGCCGAACTGCAGATGCTGGTCGTCGACGAAGAACAGGAAGATGCGGCCGGAGACGTCCGACACGGTCCGCTTCTGCGGGAGGATGATGCCTTCCGGCGCGGCGGCGAGCGGCGCCGACATCGGGTTGTACACGCGGCCGCCGGTGACCACCGTCATCGACGAGAGTTCCTGCTGCACGCCGTCTTCGAAGACCTGGATGTCTTCCGGCCTCAGATCCGGCACGAAGTTGCCCTTCTCATCACGGACGACGATGTCGTTTGTGACGAGGTCGACGCGGACGCGGAACGTCGGGTTGGGCTGCGTGGTCTGAGCCGGCTGAGCCGGGGCGGCAGGCGCCTTCGTTTTCGGGGCCTGCGCCGAGGGAGTCGCCACGAGCGCTGCGCCAAGGGCGACAGCCAGAAAACCGTGGAATTTCAAACTCATAGCGGCAAATTATACCTCGTTGGTTGGCGGCTTTTCCGGTTCGCCGGGTGCGTCCGGCTCCGGTGCAACCACCTCGGCTGATGCCGGTGCGCCAGGCTGAGCCGTAACATCCGCGTGCCCGTGACGTCCGCGCCGGCCGCGGCGTCGCCGGCGTCTCCGGCGATGTTCCTCTGTCCCAGGCCCTTGCCCGTCAGACGCTGCGGCTGGAATTTCAGCCGGAGTCGCGCCCTCGGCCACTTCGACGGCCTCGACGACCGCCTCCGCGTCGGCGCGATCAGCGGTCGCCTCTTCCGCCACCGCGGTCGTCTGCTTTTCGGCCTCGTCGACATCCGCGGCCGCTTCGATTTCAACCTCGGCCTCGCGCGCGGCACGGCGGGCGGCCTTCTCGGCGCGCCGGCGCTCACGCCAGTGATCGACCTCGGGCGACGGAATCGGCGTCGCCATGATGCGCGCCCAGTCGAATGACACGCCCGGATTCTGCGCCTCGACCATTTTCCGCACGTCATCGGAAAACGGCATCCGTCCGACCTTCACCTGCGGAGGCGTGCGGAACCAGAACAGCAGACGCGGACGGCCCTTGTGGCCATGGCGTCCGCCCGGCGGCGGTTCAAACAGGTAGTAGTTTTCGTAGCCGCGTTTGTCGCGAGAGAATTTCAGGAAGGGCACGTGCGCCTGGCTATTTCTTCTTCGGCTTCTTCTTCGACTTCGCCTTCACTTTAGACGCCTTCTTCGGCTTGGCGGCTCTGGCGGGCGCCTTCTTCGCGGTGCGGGGCGACGATTTTCCGGCACCCGCCTTCGGCGATGCGGCCTCGCGGCTGCGATGCACGAGCGCGAAACGCACCTGATCGCCGAGGCTGTGATAGCTCCAGATCTCGTTTACCGTAATCTGGTTGTCTTCGCACAACCGGCGCGCGACATCGACCATTCCCGCCGGTACATATAAATGAAAGGGCACGCGAAGCTTCGCGAGATGCGTCCACTGCGCAAGAGCCTCGAGGTGGTTGACCGACTCTCCGGTTTCGACTTCGATGACGCCCTGCAGCCGCCGCCCCCGTTCGAGCGAAAACAGCACGAGATCGGGAAACACCGCCTGCGGCCCCGTGCCGACAGGCGCGTTCTGCTCGGCGCCGGGGTTGATGCCGGCATCGAACTTACGCTTCACCTTAGCCTGCAATAGCCGGATCAGGCGGTCGTGCTCCAGCTGTTCGCGGACCGGCCGCACGAGAATGGGGCTCACCGCAAGGGCCTCCAAACAATTGAATCAAACTGGATTATCAAACCCCTAACTCTAACATAATTTCCGCGTCTTGACCCGTATCCTGCTGGACACGCGATAGATATCGCTAGGGATAAACGTCTGAATCGGCCTACAATGACACACGTGGCTGCCGGCCTCATCGGACCTGAAAACTCCACGATCCTCATTGTCGACGACGATGAGGGGGTGACTCAGACGTTCGCGCGGATGCTGAAGCTCGAAGGTTTCCAGGTCCGCACTGCCATAAACGCCGAATCCGGGCTCAAGCTTGCGAACGAAAGTCAGCCGAACGCGATTATTCTGGACCTCCGCATGCCGCTCGTCGACGGTCTGGGTTTTCTGCGGCGGCTGCGATCGCAGGACGACCAGCGCGCGACGCCCGTGGCGATTGTGACCGGCGACTATTTCCTCGAAGATTCCGTCGCCAACGAGCTGCGTGAGCTCGGCGCGGAACTCCGATTCAAGCCGCTGTGGCTGGAGGATCTGGTCGGCCTCGCCCACAACCTGCTCAGGGTGACGCACTGACCGACCCGGGCAGTCGATTCCTCAAAGCCTGCAGACGACAGCCGGTAGACGCCACACCCGTCTGGTTCATGCGGCAAGCCGGCCGCTACATGAGCGAGTATCGCCAGCTCCGCGAGCGATATTCCCTGCTCGACATCTGCCGCACACCGGATCTCGCCACCGCCGTCACGCTTCAGCCGGTCCACCGCATCGAGGTCGACGCGGCAATTCTGTTTTCCGATCTGCTGCTGCCGCTCGAGCCGATGGGGATTCCGTTCGACTTTCTCAAAGGCGAAGGTCCGTCCATTGAACGGCCGCTGCGGACCGAAGCCGATCTCGCGGCGGTCAGGCGATTCGAGCCGCGCGAATCGCTGTCGCATGTGCTGACGGCGATCCGGCAGGTTCAACGCGAGCTCGCCGGCCGCGTGCCCCTGATCGGCTTTGCCGGCGCGCCGTTCACGCTCGCGTCGTACGCGATCGAGGGCGGCCACTCGACTTCGTTCGCGCACACCAAAGCGCTGATGTACGGCCACCCGAAGGCGTGGCATGCGTTCTGCGACCTGATCGCGGAGCTCATCGGCGAATATCTGGCCGCGCAGATCGAGGCCGGCGTGGACGCCGTGCAGGTGTTCGATTCGTGGGTCGGCCAGCTCAACGCGCAGGACTACCGCGAGTTCATCCTTCCCCACACCAGACGCATCTTCGATCGCATCTCGGGCCTCGGCGTGCCGACGATTCATTTCGGCGTCGGCACCGGCGCGATTCTTCGCGAAATCCGCGAGGCCGGCGGCGACGTCATCGGCGCCGACTGGCGCACGCCGCTCGACGAAGCCTGGGAACGGATCGGCAGCGACCGCGCCGTGCAGGGCAATCTCGATCCGACGGTCCTCCTCGGGCCGCTCGACCGGATCTTCGAAGCGATCGACGACGTCCTCGAGCGCGCCGCCGGCCGGCCCGGCCACATCTTCAACCTCGGCCACGGGATCCTGCCCATGACACCCGTCGAGCATGTCCAGGCCGCAGCCCGATACGTCCACCAGCAGACCCGGCAATAATAAGAACGTGAAATCCGGCGTCCTGCTGATGGCGCATGGGACTCCCTCGTCAATCGAGGAGATGCCCGAATACCTGAAAGTTGTACGTGGCGGACGACCGCCGTCGCCTGAGCTCATCGAAGAGATGACCCACAACTACCAGGCGATTGGCGGACACTCGCCGCTCACCGACATCACGCTGGCGCAGGCGGACGCCCTGTCCAAACGCCTCGGCCCGGATGTGCCGGTCGCCGTCGGCATGCGCAACTGGCATCCGTACATCAGCACCGCGATGAGCGAGCTCGCCGCGAAACAGGTCGGTCGCATCATCGGCCTGCCCCTCGCGCCGCAGTTTTCATCGCTCAGCGTGCAGAAGTACATGGATGCGGCGTCGGCGGCGCTGCCGAAAGGCGTCGCGTTTGCACCGGTGCGGACGTTCCACGCGCACCCGCTGCTGCTTCAGGCATTCGCCGAGCGCGTGCGCGAGGCCGAACCGCGCGCCGACGAAACCATCGTGTTCACGGCGCACAGCCTGCCGAGGCGCGTGATCGAGAGCGGCGATGTGTACGCGGCCGAAGTCGCCGAGACGGCTCGCGGCGTCGCCGAACAGGCCGGCATCGCGAAGTACGACATCGCCTACCAGAGCGCGGGCCGGACGCCCGAGCCGTGGATCGGTCCGGATCTGAGCGAGTTCATTGCGGCGCGAACGGCCCAGGGCGCGGGCGCCTTTCTCGTCGTCCCCATCGGATTCGTCTGCGATCACACGGAGATCCTGTTCGACATCGACGTGCAGGCGGCCCGCGCCGCACGCGACGCGGGCGCGGCCATCCGGCGCACCGAGTCGCTCAACACGTCGAGGACGTTCATCGCGGCGCTCGAAGCCATCGTCCGCGCCCTGTTGTAGATGTCATCGATGTCATGACCGTTGACGTAGTGGTGATCGGCGGCGGCATCGCCGGACTCTCCGCCGCCTTCGAACTGCAGAAACGCGGCCTCTCATTTGTCGTGCTCGAGCGCGCGCCGCGGACCGGCGGCGTCATCCTCAGCGAACAGGTCGGCGGCTTCGTCGTCGACGGCGGCCCCGACTCGCTGCTCACCCAGAAGCCCGAAGGCATCGCGCTCTGCGAAGAGCTTGGCATCGCGGGCCGCCTGGTGCCGACCAGGCCGCCGCGTCTCGCCTACATCCAGCGCGACGGCCGTCTGCACGCGCTGCCCGCGAACTCCGTCCTCGGCATCCCGACGCGCGTCGGCCCGTTCATCCGCACCGGCCTCTTCACGTGGGCCGGAAAAATGCGGATGGCCGCCGAGATGTTCGTGCCGGCGCGACGGGAGGACGGCGACGAATCCATCGGATCGTTCATGCGCAGGCGCTTCGGCGACGAAGCCGTCGACTATCTCGCCGAGCCGCTCCTCGCGGGGATTCACGCGGGCGACGTCGATCGGCTGTCGATCCGCGCGCTGTTTCCGCGCTTCGTGGACACCGAGCGCAAACACGGCAGCCTGCTGCGGGCGTTTCGACGCCAGCGCGCGGCAGCCCCGTCACCTGACGGCGTGTTTCGATCGTTCCCCAACGGCTTGAGCGAGCTGGTCGACGCGGTGACGAAGGCCTTGCCGGCGCCATCGATTCGTCTCGGCACGGCCGCGACGCGCATTTCGCATGCACCCCGCCCTGAGCGAGCGCAGCGAGTCGAAGGGTGGCGCGTCGAGACGTCTGACGGCACGACGTACTCCGGCCGTGCGGTGATCGTGACGTCGCCGGCGTACGTGACTGCGGATCTCGTCCGCGGCGTTGACGCCGAGCTGTCGCGCCTCTGCGCTGAAATCCCCTACGCGTCGAGCGGCACGATCGCGCTCGCCTTTCCGCGGCCGGCCGTCGCGCATCCGCTCAACGGATCGGGCTTCGTCGTACCGCGTGTCGAACGTACGGGCATCATGGCGGCGTCGTGGCTTTCGTCGAAGTGGCCGAACCGCGCCCCCGACGGCCACGTGCTGATGCGCGCGTTCGTCGGCGGCGCGCGCGATCCCGAGGCGCTGAACAAGAGAGACGACGAGCTGGTGACGGTCGCGATGTCGGCGCTTCGGCCGCTGCTCGGCATCAGCGGCGAGCCCTCGATGACGCGCGTCTACCGGTTCGAGCGCAAGAGCGCGCAGCACGACGTCGGCCATCTCGATCGCATGGCCGCGATCGAACGGCTGCTGTCCGCCAGACCAGGTCTGTTCGTTACAGGAAGCGGTTTCCGCGGCGTCGGCATCCCCGACTGCGTCGCCGACGCCCGCGCCACCGCACGAAAGGTCGCCGAATGCCTCGCCGAATCCCGATCCTAGCCGCATTGCTCGCGCTCACCGTCGTCACCACGTCAGCCCAGTCACATGTTCCGCCTGACGTCGTCAGGCTTCTCGCGTCGATCAGAGCCGTCGACTCAGGGCAGCTGTCGGTGTCCGAAGAAGACGGCCGCTTCATGCGCGTCCTCGTCATGACGAGCGGCGCGAAACAGGCGCTCGAAATCGGCGCGGCGTACGGCTACAGCGCGATCTGGATCGGCCTCGGCCTGCGGCAGACGGGCGGACACCTGACGACGATCGAGTTCGACGCCGCGCGCGCGAAGGCGGCGGCCGACAACATCCGGCGCGCGGGCCTCGCCGACACGGTGACCGTGATCCCAGGCGACGCGTTCAAGGAGATCCCGAAAATCTCCGGCACGTTCGACTTCGTGTTTCTCGACGCGTGGAAGCCCGACTACCGGAAGTTCTTCGACATGGTGTTCCCACGCCTCACGCCGCGCGGACTCTTTCTCGCGCACAACGTCGTGAACAAGCAGTCGGAGATGAAGGACTTTCTGGGGGCGATCAACGACAATCCCGCGCTCGCCACATCGATCGTGCGGCCGGGAAGCGAAGGAATGTCGGTGTCAGTTCGCGTGAAGTAGTTCTGACTTCTAACTTCTTACTTCTAACTTGTCTTCGACTCGGAGAGCATCTCTTCAAGCGTCTCGACCAGCAGCACCAGCGAGTACGGCTTTTCGATCAGCCGCGTGCGTGGACGCAGGCGTTCGAGCTCCGCGGACTCCGACGGCACGCCCGAGAAGATGATCACCGGCACGTCGGCCGGCGTCGCGACCACGACGTCCCTGCCCGATCCGCGTTTGAGCCGCAAGTCGACCACCGCCGCCACGAGCCGGTTCTTGCCGAGCGCCTCGAGCCCCTCGTCCGACGTCTCCGCCGTGACGACGGAGAATCCATGCATCTCGAGGAACTTCACGAGCGGACGGCGCACGGAGACGTCGTCTTCGACGACGAGCACGAGACGTGTGGTGTCTTTGGTCATGAGCGGCGATCAGTATACCGCGTGGGCTGTATGGTATCGTCAGGAGATTTCCCACTGAATGGGGCCCCTAGCTCAGTGGTAGAGCACGTGACTTTTAATCACGGTGTCCCGGGTTCGATCCCCGGGGGGCCCACCAGCCTTCATGCCGGACGCAGACGCTTCGCCGCGGCTTTCAGGTCGGCGACGAAGCGGCGAAATTCCGCGCGGCGCGTCTCGTCATCCGGCGCGCGCAGGATCGACGAAGGATGCACGGTCGCCATCACGATCGGCGCGAGCAGTGACGGCACAATGGTGCCACGCTGCGCAGTGACGCGGAACTGACGCCCAAGCAGCGCATGCGCCGCCGTCGCGCCGAGGCACACGAGGGCCTTCGGCCTGACGATCGCCAGTTCCTCGTCCAGCCACGGGCGGCAGGCATCGATTTCGCTCTGGCGCGGCTTCGTGTGAATCCGCCGCTTGCCGCGCGGCTCCCATTTGAAATGCTTGACGATGTTGGTGACGTAGACCCGGCTGCGGTCGATGCCGGCTTCTGCCAGCGCGCGGTCGAGCAGCTTCCCGGCAGGACCGACAAACGGATGTCCGGTCAGATCTTCGTCGTTGCCGGGCTGCTCGCCGACGAGCATCAGGTCGGCGCGCAGCGGTCCTTCGCCGAAGACCGTCTGCGTCGCGCGCTTCCACAGATCGCAGTTGCGGCAGTCCTTCGCCGCCTGCCGGACTCTCGTTAGCGATCGGCCTCGTGTTGAGGGCATCTTCCTGAGAGCCGGGCGGGCGCCGGCTAGACGAAGCTCAAAGAAGGCTTCTTGAAATTCCCGCCGAGGATGGCGACCGAATCGCCGCCGAGCCAGTTGTCGATGACGCGCGCGTAGGCCGAGCGGAAGTCCGTTTCGTACGTCACGTCGCCGCCGCCGTTCTCGAGCGTCGCGTTCGACGGATCGGGATTGAGCGACGCCGCCGTGCCGTAGATGCCGCCGCGCACGAGACCGCCCATCGCCATCATGACGCTCGCCGCGCCGTGATCGGTGCCGCGGCTGCCGTTCTCCGTGATGCGCCGGCCGAATTCCGAGAACGACAGGACCAGCGTGTCGTTGAGCAGCCCCGTGTTGCGCAGGTCGTTATGAAACGCCGTCAGCCCGTCGTCGAGCGTCGCCATCAGGCGGACGTACGCGCCGTTGGCGCCGTTGGTGTCCTGCGACGCGTGCGTATCGAAGCCGCCGGTCTGCACGAAGAAGACTTTCGTGCCGATGCCCTTCGACATCGCGCCGGCCACCATTCGCAGCGCCTGGCCGAGGCCGTTGTTCGGATAGGTGACGGACGGACTGTACGTGCCGACAGTCGCCACGCGATCGAGCGTCGTCATCGCGCCCTGCACGGTCGAGGCGACAAACGCCAGATGCGGCTGGTTGACCGGCACGTGTGACGCGATCGCCGCCGCCGTCGTGCGTTCGAGCGTCGCTTCCGATCCCGAGTTCGGGCTCGCGAACGCGAAGTTGTTGATGCTGGAAATCGCCGCGACCGAGACGCCCGACGCCAGCATGGAATGCGGCGTGTCGCCCGTCGTCGTCCACGCCGCCAGCGGATCGAGCGGGCCGAGGGTGCTCAGATAGCGTCCGACCCAGCCGCTGCCCTGCGAGCTTGGCGGATTCGCCACCGACCAGATGTCGGTGCCGGTAAAGTGCGAGCGGCTGGAGTTCTTGTAGCCGACCCGCTGAACGAACGCGAGGTGGCCGCTGTTGAACACGCCGCGCAATCCGGTGAGGCGTGGATGCAGCCCCAGCGCTTTGCCGTTCGAGTCGCTGCCGATCTGAAGCACCGTGCCTGCGGGAATCGCGATCGTCGGGCGCCGGCTGTAATAAAAGGCGTCGGTGTACGGGACCAGGGTGCTCAACCCGTCGTTGCCGCCGGCGAGCGCGAGCACGACGAGGTTGCGGCTCGAGGCGCCCTGCGCCTTCGCGAGATCGGAGAGGAACGCCGGCGCGGCGAAGCTGACGGTGAACGCCGCGACGCCGTTCTTGACGAATTGCCGTCTGGAGATCATACGAATTGGTACTCCGCTGATCCGAGGATGAGATGCGCGAGGCCGGACGCCCTCGTCTGCAGCTGCGCGTCCGACCCCGTCCAGGTGCCCGTGCCCGTATACGCCAGCAGGTCCGCGTACATCCCGCTCTCATCGGCGGGCGTCATCTTCGCCAGCATGAAGTTGAGCAGCGCCTGCGCCGACCCTCTCGCGCCGGCCGCGGCGCTCCCCAGACGGAATTTCTGATTCAACGCGAGCGTCGACGCGAAGTTCATCCGCGCGAGCATCTTGCCGGTCGAGAACCACAGCGGCCCGAGATCCCACCCGGCGACATCGGGCGGCTCGAAGAGCTGCTGTCCCATGTTGACGAGCGGCGTCAACGCCGTGCCGAGCGAAAAGCCCGTCCAGCCGGTCTCCTTGATCGCGCGGACGACATATTCAACCGGCCACGAGTACCGCGTGAAATAGACCGACGGATCCGTGAACTGTGGCGAGAGCAGAATCGTCTGCACCACCGGCCTGATGTTCGAGCCGTTCTGCAGATAGATCAGCGCGAGATGGTTGATGAACGCGGCCGGCGCCGGCTCCGTTTCGCTCACGAAGAATTCGTAGAGCTTCGTCACGACGCGGCGCGCCGTTTCCGGGTGCATCGCGAGCGCGTTGATCAGATCGAAGCCGTCCTGCATGCCGGCGGACGAGGCGCGCGACGCGATCGTCGTGCCGCCGTCGCTGTAGATCGGAAAGCTGAACGTCTTCGCCGCGGTTTCGTGCAGGTTCGCGTTGTAGACGAAGCTGTAGGCGTTGTTCCCGTCGCCGGTGCCGCGGTCGATGCGAAGGTTCCAGCCGGTGAAGACGCGCGCGGCCGCGTACACATCCTGCTCCGTGTAGAAGCCGACGCCGCGGCTGAACAGCTCCATCAGCTCGCGGCCGAAATTTTCCTGCGGGTTCTGGCGCGTGTTCGTGTTCCCGTCGAGCCAGACGAGCATCGCGGGATCCTGCGAGATGGCGGTGAGCAGCGTGCGCAGGCTGCCGAGCGCGTTCTCGCGGAGCAGTTCGATCTGCCCTTGCTGCCCTCGGGAATCCTCGGACGCCTTCGCGGCCATCAGCCGCGTGCCGTCCTGCTGGCCCACGTTCGCGACCTTCGTGTAGCCGGTCGCGAAGTAGTTGTGCCAGAAGAGCGTCATCTTCTCCTGCAGCGGCCGGTGGCTGTGGACCATCCGGAACAGCCACCGCTGCCGCGCGTCGCTGATGACGGTGTTCGGCGAGAACTTCCCGTTCGACGTCGTGCCGACGAAGCCGGCCTGGCCGATCTTCTCGTCCACATCGTCAGGAGTGGGTTCGTAGTTGACGAGGCGATCGACGGCGGCATTGTACGAGATCGATCCGTACGTCGCGAGGTCGTCGCTGCTGGCGCCAAAACCCGCTCGTCGCAGCAGATGTGCGATTGAATCGTCAACCATACGGAAGAGCCCCTCAGCAAGCCTTAGACCAGACTTACGCGCGGCAGGTTACATCAAGTCAGGCGCAAAATGGGCCAGATTGGTCGAACGTGGTAACGTTTTTCGCATGCATACGACGATCTTGATGCTGCATTCGTGGCTGCGCTGGGTTGCACTGGTCGCCGGCGTCGCCGCCACGATCGCGGCGCTCCGGGATAACACACCTCCCCCGGCCGCAAGCCGCGCGGACCGCTGGGGGCTGATTCTCATGATCTCGCTCGACATCCAGATGCTCCTCGGCCTCGTGATGTATCTGACGGTCACTCTCCCGTCGATTCAAGGCCACATGGCGGAAGTAATGAAGAACGCCGACGCGCGGTTCTTCGCCGTCGAACACATAACCATGATGATGGGCGCCGTGATCATCACCCACGTCGGACGCGTGCTGGCTCGCAAGTCGGCGAGCGCCGACGCGAAGAGGATGAAGCTGTTCGTGTGCTTCGGCATCGCGACCGCGTTGATGTTCCTCGCGATTCCGTGGCCCGGCATGCGCGCGGGGCGGCCGTTGTTCCGCCTGCCCTGACCTGTCCTGAGCAACCGAAGGGAGTCGAAGGATGGCGCGCCTGACATTTGAACGGCTGAAGGCTGAGCTCGGCTGGATGCTCGCGCTCGCGGCCTTCCTGCTCTCCGGCCTGAGCTTCTACGTCAGCTACTTCTATAAAAACCAGGACCTCCAAGTGCAGGTCACGAGCGTCTCGTACAACACCAACCAGGGCGAGGTGTACATGACGGTCGCGTTCTCAAACGGCGGTAATCGCGACGCAGCGCTGCTGCGCGTCGAGCCCGCGCTGTGGGCAGTGCGCAACGGCGCGAAGAAAGCCGACTGGGCGCCGCTCGACAGCAAAGTGGCGAAGGACGTGCCGCTGACCGATCCGAAAGTGCCGACGACGGTGAAAGCCGGCGGTGTGGAAGTGGTGCGCCTGGCCGCGCGGCTCACCGCCGACGCCGCGGAACAGGCGACGGACGCGTCGCAGGGCGGCGCATTCCTCGGCGTCATCGTCGCGTCGATGAACTCGGACGGCAAGCTGTATCTCGTGCAGCATCCGGTCGCGCGGCTCGAGGTCGATTCAGCCGGACGCATTCACGGCGCCGAGCCGACGATTCACAAAAGCCTCCCCGGATTCATGAATCTCGAGGGCACGCCGCCCGGCGATCAGCTGCAGAAGAACGAGAAGACGCCGTTTGTCTGGGCCGACCAGCACAATTAGTCACCTGTGGCGTCCGCTTTCAGGCGGACCATAATGGTCGCGTGGCGAAAATCGACCAGCAGATCGACGATCTGTATCAGCTGCCTCCCGCCGAATTCACCGCCTCGCGCAATGCGCTCGCGAAGTCGCTGACAGGCGACGCCGCTCGTCAGGTGCGCGCGCTCAAGAAGCCGCCTTCAGTCGCGTGGGCCGTCAATCAGGTGTACTGGAAAGCCCGGCCTGTCTACGACGCGTTGCTGAAGGCAGGACATGCGGTGCGCACTGCGCAGATCGCCGCGTTGAAGGGTCGCAAGTCCGACGTCCCTGGGACGACCGACGCGCATCGCCGTGCTGTCGCGCAGGCCGTTCTCCGCGCGCAGACAATCGCGGGCGGCGCCGGAGTGAACGCCAACACCGAGCAACTCGCGCGAATGTTCGACGCTGTCTCGCTCGCCTCGAATCCCTCGTCCGAGACTGGACGCTTCGCCGAGTTGGTGGAGCCGTCAGGATTCGATGCGTTGGCTGGCGTGAAGCCCGCGAAGAGCGCATTGTCCCGGGGTGCGGCGAAGGAACGAAAGGCCGCAAA
>Ga0153915_10002394_pt1 | contig 17149 bp, 11 predicted proteins | sample Opewatmetagenome_2_FD_107003 | JGI IMG/M metagenome (GOLD analysis project Ga0153915, IMG submission 107003) | Freshwater wetland microbial communities from Ohio, USA - Open water 3 Core 3 Depth 3 metaG | ecosystem: Environmental > Aquatic > Freshwater > Wetlands | place: USA: Ohio, Lake Erie...
GCTGCGGCGAGCACGATACCGCGCGTGGAGTTTCTCACTGTATCTCCGCTTTGGAGGGTTCCAACAATGTAGCCGGGAATCGGGGGGAGGGGAGCGGGGAGAGGAGAGCGATCGGGCCGCCGGGGGACCTTCAGGCCCCGCTCCCCTCTCCCCGCTCCCCGGCTTTCACATACCCGCGCCTTACCGCTTCAATGAAGTCGGTGTACGCCGGCTCGCCGCCCCCCGCCCGGACCGCGGCCGCGATCTGCCCCCGGTGGTAGACGGAGTGCATGACTACGTGCATCAGCACGTCCTGCACCGTGTTCGTCCAGGGCTCGCCCTTGCTGTTGGTGTAGCCTATCACCGCCAGGAGCCCCTCGGGAGCCAGCCCGGCCAGGTATTCCCGCCAGCGCGCGGCCATGCCGTCCACCAGGGCCGCGCTCTGCTCCAGGGTCAGGTCCGGCCACACCGGCATGCTCTGGGGCCGCCCCAGCAGACGGTCGTACCACAGCTGCTCGGTGGCCGCGATGTGCGCCATGAGCGGGCGGGTGCGCTCGCCCACCCGCCCGCTCTGGAGCGAGCGCAGCGTCTCGCGGTTGGCCCAATGGTCGTAGGCGAGCCAGCGCTCCAGCAGCCGGAGCATCAGGCTTCGTCCAGCACTTCGCGCACTTTGCGGGCCAGAGACTCCGGCGTAAAGGGCTTCTGGACCATGGCGCCCCCATCGGGCTGGTCCGCCCCCGCGTAGCCCGACATGAACAGGACCTTGATCTCCGGCCGGAGCTGGACGATGTGCTCCGCCGAGCGGCGCCCGCCCATCTCCGGCATCACGATGTCGGAGAGCAACAGGGCGATGTCCCCCGGGTGGCGTCGCAGGACGTCCAGCGCCTCGCGGCCGTTCGCCGCTTCCAGCACCCGGTATCCGAATTGCTCCAGGGCGCGGCGGGCCAGCGAGCGGACCGCGGCGTCGTCCTCGGCCACGAGGATGGTCTCCGAGCCGGCTCCCACCCCTGCGGCGGCGGGATGGGCGTCGGCGGCATCCTGAGCGGACGGCGGCACCGCGGGGAGATAGACCTCGAAGGTGGCACCCTCCCCGCGACGGCTCCGCACGAAGATGTAGCCGCCGCTCTGCTTCACGATCCCGTACACCGTCGCCAGGCCCAGGCCCGTGCCTTTGCCCGGGCCCTTGGTCGTGAAGAACGGCTCGAAGACGCGCGCCTGGGTTTCTTCGTCCATCCCGAGGCCGGTGTCCATCACCGAGAGGCGCACGTATGGACCGGGCTGCACGATGGGATTGCGCTGCGCGAAGGCCGCGTCCAGCTCGGTATTGGCGGTCGCGATGGTCAGCCGGCCGCCATCCGGCATCGCGTCCCGCGCGTTGACCGCCAGGTTGAGAATCACCTGCTCGATCTGCCCTGGGTCCGCGCTGACCGGAGCCAGGTCCGGAGCCAGGTTCAGCTCCAGCCGGATGTCTTCGCCGATGATCCGGGGCAACAGCTTGCCCAGACCCCCCAGCACCTGGTTCAAGCCGATCACCCGCGGCTGCAGCACCTGCCGGCGGCTGAAGGCCAGCAGCTGCCGCGTCAGCGTGGCGGCCCGTTCCCCAGCGTCGCGAATGGCCAGCAGGTCTTCCCGCCGCGGGTCTCCCCGGGGCAGATCCAGCAGCAACAGGTCCGCAGAGCCCAGGATGGCGGTGAGCAGGTTGTTGAAGTCGTGGGCCACGCCGCCCGCCAGCTGGCCGATCGCCTCCATCTTCTGGGCCTGGCGGACCTGCTCTTCCAGGGCCCGCTGCGCGGTCACGTCCTCCACCATCATCTCGTAACCGATGGGGCTTCCGGCCGCGTTCCGCACGACCCGGCCGCTCAGCCGCACGTTGAGGGGCGTCCCGTCCTTTTTCTTCCAGTGCGCCTCCGCCCCCTCGATCTGGTGGGCGTCCTGGTATTCCCGCACCAAGCGGGTCCGCTCCTCCGGGTCCCGGTACACCTGGCGCGACCAGTCCATGCCCAGAAGCTCCCCCTCGGACTGGTATCCCAGCATCGCCACCAGGGCGGGGTTCGCCTCCAGCAGCTGGCCGTCAATGGTGGACCGGTAGATGCCGTACAGCGCGCCGCGCACCAGGGAGCGATAACGGGTTTCCGAGCGGCGGAGCTCCTCGTCGGCCCGCCGCCGCTCGGTGATGTCGGCCGTGATGCCCAGCAGCCCGGTCACCCGCCCGTCGGCGGCGCGCAGGGGGACGGCGTGGGTCTCCAGCCAGCGGCGCTGGCCCTTGAGCCCGACGATCTCGAATTCCAGGGTTCCGCTCCCGCCCGCCATCACCCGCCGGTGCAGATCGCGGAAGGCCTCCCGGTGGGACGGAGCCACCAGCTGCGACATGTCCCTGCCTCGCACCTGGTCCAGCGAATCGGCCTCGATCATGCGGAGGCCGGCGGGGTTCATGTCCACCAACGCGCCGTTGGGCGCCAGCACCTTCACGCACTGCGGCTCGGCTTCCACGATGGTGCGATAGCGCTCTTCGCTGGCGCGGCGCTCTGATTCCGCCCGCTTCTGCTCGGTGATATCCAGCGCCACCGACATGAGGGCGGGCGCTCCCTCGTACTCGATGCCGGACACCACCGACTCCACCCAGCGGACCCGGCCGTCCTTGGCCACCACCCGGTACTGGTTCCGGAGGGCCACCGGCCGCCCCTCGGCCCGATCCGCCAGCCCTCGGAACACGGCTTCCCGGTCGTCGGGGTGCACCAGCTCCGGAAACTGCTCCGGCCGCAGCACCAGCATTTCCGCCACCGTGCGGCCGCTCAGCTCGGCCGCCGCTCGATTGATGAACGCGATGCGGCCGCCCTGAGTAATGGTGATGGCCTGGAGCGAGTTCTCGACCAGCGACCGATACTTTTGCTCCGAGCGGGCCAGGGCGGTGTGGGCCACCTCGGCGGCGCTCACGTCTTCCACGTGCACCAGAACCCACTCCGGGGGCACCGGGACGTGGGTGAGGTGCAGGGTGCGGAGCTCGCCCCCCAGCCGCACGTTGAACGCGCGCCGGACGCTGGTCTGCTCCCGCCAGCAGCGCATGGTGTCCTCGGCGATCGCCGGGTAGGCTGCCGTCAGCGTGCTCACCCGCTGGCCCACCGCCTGCGCCGCGAGGTCTCCCCCCAGCGCCCGGCCCGCGCCATTGGTCTCGAGCAGCTCGAAGTCCCCACCCACGCGGCGGAACAGGAACGCGGGCGTGGGCAGCCGATTGAGGTAGGCACGGAGCCCGGTGAGGTCGGGCGACGGGCCGGGCACGCCGTCCTGGGGCACGTCCGCATCCGTTCTGCGCCGCCGGGTCACGGAGCACCCTCCCCCACCACCAGCGCCTGCACGGCAGCGTCCCGCAGCGTCATCGGGTCGAAGAGGATCTTCCCGAAGTACGCCGTCCAGTGGAGATGCGGGCCGGTGACCCGCCCCGTGGCGCCCACCAGACCGATCACCTGCCCCGCCCGTACCGAGTCGCCCGCGGCCACCAGGATCCGGCTCAGGTGCATGTAGGACGTCACCAGGCCGGCCCCGTGATCCAGGTACACGGCGTTCCCCTGGTAGTAGAAGCGCCCGGCCACCAGCGCCACACCACGATTGGCGGCCCGCACCGGGGTGCCGGGGCGGCCGGCCAGGTCCACCCCCAGATGCCGGGCCTGCGCCTCCCCGTTGATCACCCGGCGGGTCCCAAAGGCCTCAGTTACCCGTCCCGGGACCGGCACCTCGAACCCGCTGTCCCACAGGCGCGGGGTGCGGGCAGAGCGCGCCAGGGCGGCGCGAATGGCCCGCCGCTCCTCCGCCAGTTGCGGCGCCAGCGACGCCGGCGGCGTCACGAACCGGGGCGGCAAGCGCAGGCGCTCGCTCAAGAAGCTGCCTTCCCCCACGGGAGCGCGGACGAACTGATAGGTGGTATCCCGTTCGCGGCGCACCACGGCGAGGGGCAACGCGATGGAGCCGCCCGCGCTCACCGGAATCGCCGCCAGCGCCCGGAACCTGCCGTCGTGGCCCCGCTCCAAGCGCAGTGTCTCGCCGGCCAGCGTCCCGGTGACCGCCACCACCGTGTCTCGCCCCGGGTTCCGGACCGTGTCGGGACCGGCCACGATGACCACGGCGGCGCCCTGCCGCGGCGGATCGGGAAGCCAGGTCACCGGGAGTGGCCGCGGGGGAGAAATGGGCCGGGATACGGCGCACACCGCGAGCGCGCCCGCGCCCACCAGCGCGGCGCCCAGGAGGGGTCTTCGCCAGGGCATTACGGCCATACCGTGCAAGATACCGTCCTGTCGCCCCGAAACGCCCGCTGTATCTTCCCGGCATCATGACCACACCTTCCTGGCGTTTCGGGTTCGCCCTGGTGTGCGCCGCCTGGCTCGCGGCCCCGTCGCTCCCGGCGCAACAGCGTCCCTCCACCGTCCGCTTCCCCATCCTGACGTCGCCCATCGGCCTCTCCGGCGACGTGCGGCCGCATCAGTATCTGGGCGTCATGGGCCGGCGCGCGGCCTGGCTGGGAGAGGAAACCGGCGCGGCCGAGCTGTGGGTGCATCCTTTCAAGCTGGCGGATCACTTCGAGCTGGCGTTTCGGATTCCCGACTACGTCGAGCCCATCCGCGGCGCGGACGTCGCCCGCACCGTGGAGGTTCGGCCCGAGCTCACCACCATCACCTACACCCACGCCACTTTCACGGTCCGCGAGCACATCCTGGCGCCCCTGGATGAGCCGGGGCTGCTGGTGTTGCTCGAGGTCCAGGCCATCCGGCCTCTGGAGGTGATCGCCAGCTTCCAGATGGTCTTCCAATACGCCTGGCCGGGAGCCTTCGGCGGCCAGTATACCTACTGGGACGACGACCTCAAAGCCTTCGTGCTCTCCGAGAGCCGGCAGAAGAACAATGGGATCATCGGCTCTCCCTGGGCCACCGTGGCCTCCAGCCATCCGGCGCACGCGCTGCCGGACGCGCCCAACACCTTCGTGATCCCGGTGGACACCGCTCGGGCGGGGCGCGAGTTCGTCCCCATCGCCATCGCCGCCGGGACCATGCCGCGGGATTCGGTACTCGCCGTGTACCGCCGCCTGATCACCGACGCGGGGCGCTACTACCAGGAGCGCCGGGCGTACGACAGCACGCTGCTGGCGGAGACCGCCACGCTGGAGAGCCCGGACCGGCGCCTCAATCTCGCGCTCCAGTGGTCCAAGGTGGACCTCGACGAGCAGCAGGTCTGCAACCCCGACCTGGGCTGCGGCCTGGTGGCCGGGTGGGGGCCTTCCGGCAAGAGCACGCGGCCGGGATTCGGCTGGTTCTTTGGCGGGGACGCCGCCATCAACTCCTTCGCCATGGACGGCACCGGGCAATGGGCGCCCATCGCCCAGGGGCTCCGCTTCCTGGCCAAGTACCAGCGCGCCGACGGCAAGATCCCTCATGAGATCTCCCAGGCCGCGGGCCGCATTCCCTGGTTCACCGATTTTCCCTACGCCTACTACCACGCCGATACCACGCCGTTCTGGCTGGTCGCGGTCTGGCGCTACTGGAAGGCCAGCGGCGATGCGCAGCTGGTGCGCGATCTGTGGCCCGCCATCCAGAAGGCGTACGCCTGGTGCCTCACCACCGAGACCGACGGCGATGGCATCATCGAGAACACCAGCGGCGGGCTGGGCGCCATTGAAGTGGGGGAGCTGGGCGAGGACATCCACGAGGACGTGTACCTGGCCGGGGTGTGGATTCAATCGCTGCGCGCCGTGACTGAGCTGGCCCGCACCATGGGCCAGGATTCGCTGGCGGGCAGCGCAGCCACGCTGCGCGAGAAAGCGCTCAACACGCTCAATGAGAAGTACTGGAGGGAGGCGGAAGGTTACTACGCCTTCGGCATCCTGCGCTCCGGCCGCACCAACGACAACCTGACCATGTGGCCCGCCACCGCGCAGTCGTTCGGGCTGCTGCGGCCGGAACGGGCCGAACGGATGATGGCGCGCCTGGCGAGCGACGTGATCTCCACCGACTGGGGCGCCCGGCCGCTGTCCAGCCAGAGCCAGTTCTACGATCCCATGCACTACAACAACGGCGCGGTGTGGCCCTTCGTCACCGGGTTCGTGAGCTGGGGGCAGTACAACGCGCGGCGTCCCTGGTCCGGCTATCCCCTGATCGACGCGCTGTCCCAGATGACGTTCGACTGGGCGCGGGGGCGACACCCGGAGCTGCTCTCCGGCGCTTTCTATCGCCCCCTGGACACCGCGGTGCCGCACCAGTTCTTCGCCACCTCCATGCTGCTCTCACCGGCGCTCTCCGGCCTGCTGGGGTGGGAACCGGATGCCCCGCGGGCGCAGGCCCGGCTGGCGCCGCAGCTGCCGCCCGGCTGGGATCGCGTCACCGTACGCCATCTCCGGGTGGGGTTGTCCGATCTTACCGCCGAGGTGGCACGCGCGGCGGGCCACGTCACGGTCACGCTCAGCGCCACTGCCCCCTTGACGCTGGATTACGTTCAGTCCCTGCCGGCCGGCGCGCGCGAGGGCCGGGCTCAGCTGGAGGGGAAGCCGCTGAGCGCCCGTCCCGTGAGCGGGGTGCACGACGCCACGCTCACGGCGCAGGTGCGGGTGGGCCCGCAGCCGCAGAAGCTCGAGTTCACCTGGGCGGGCGGCCTGGAAGTGGATCCCCCGCGCGCCGCCCTCACGCCGGGGCAGCCGTCCACCGGCCTCCGGGTGCTGGACTTCCGCCCCACCGCCGCGGGCTGGACCCTGACGGTGGAGGGAACCGCGGCCCGGCGCTACCAGGTCCGCCTGGTGGGGGAGCGGCCGTCCCGGGTCGACGGCGCCCAGGTCGAGGGACGCGAGGGTGAGGTCACCACGCTTGCCCTCACCTTTCCGGCCGGACCGTCACGCCAGACGCGAACCATCACGCTGAGCCGTTGATGGATCTGCAACGCCTGCTCGCGTTCGCCCGGGGCGACCAGCCGGCCGATCTCGTGCTCCAGAACGCGCAGGTGGTCAACGTGTTCTCCGGCGAGGTGCATCCGGGCGACGTCGCGCTGGCCGACGGCCTGATCGTAGGGGTGGGCCAGGGTTACGCCGCACGCGAGACGGTGGACCTGGACGGCGGATGCCTTTCGCCCGGCTTCATCGACGCCCACGTGCACGTCGAAAGCTCCATGGTAACGCCGCGCCAGTTTGCCCGGGCGGTGGTCCCGCGCGGCGTCACCACCGTGGTCACCGACCCGCACGAGATCGCCAACGTCTGCGGGCTGGCCGGGATCCGGTTCATGCTGGAGGACGCCCACGGCGTGCCCTTCACCATGCTGGTCAACGCATCCTCCTGCGTGCCCGCCACCCATATGGAAACCTCCGGGGCCTCCCTCTCGGCGGAGGACCTGGCCACGCTCAAGCCCCTGCCCGGGGTGCTGGGGCTCGCGGAAGTCATGAACTTTCCGGGCGTGGTCTCCGGCGACGGCGCGGTGCTGGCCAAGCTCGAGGCCTTCGCCGATCGGGTGCGCGACGGTCACGCGCCCGGACTGAGGGGCAAGCCGCTCAACGCCTACGTCGCCACCGGGATCAGCTCCGATCACGAGTGCACCACGGTGGAGGAGGCCCGGGAGAAGCTGCGCTTGGGGCTCACCATTTTCGTGCGCGAGGCCACCAACGCCCGCAACCTCAAGACCCTGATCCCGCTGGTGACGGCCGACAACGAACGGCGCTTCTGCCTCTGCACCGACGACCGCCAGCCGGCGGATCTGCTGGACCAGGGGTCCATCGATCACCTGATCCGGCTGGCCATCGCGGAAGGGGTGCACCCGGTCACGGCCATCCGCATGGGCACCCTGAATGTCGCCGAGCATTTCCGCCTGCACGACCGCGGGGCCATCGCGCCGGGCCGCCGGGCGGACCTGGTGGTCTTCGCCGACCTCCAATCGCCCCGCGCGGAGAGGGTCTACGTCGCGCGACGCCTCGTCGCTGCAGGCGGCCGGTCCGTGGATCCCGCCTCCGCCGCCTTTACCGCCTCTACCGCCCCTGCGGCCATCCGCAACACGGTCCACGTGGACTTCAATCGTGTGGAGCTCGGCATCCCCGCCCAGGGCCCGCGCATCCGCGTCATCGGCGCCATCGAGCACCAGTTGATCACCGATCATCTCCTGCTGGAGCCCGCGCGGGAGCAGGGCCGCGCGGTGGCGGATCCGGCTCGCGACCTGCTCAAGATGGTGGTGATCGAGCGGCACCGCGGGACGGGCAACGTGGGCAGGGGATTCGTGACCGGCCTGGGGCTCAAGCGGGGCGCCATCGCCGGCACCGTGGCCCACGATCACCACAACCTGGTGGGGATCGGCGCCGACGACCGCTCCCTGCTGACGGCGGCGCGCGCCGTGGCGGAGGCGGGCGGGGGTCTGGCCGCGGCGGAGGGCGACCGGGTCCTAGCCCTGCTGCCGCTCCCCATCGCGGGACTCATGTCCGACCGGCCCATCGAAGAGGTCCGGGCCGGCGTGGATCAACTGCTGCGGGCGGCGCGGCAGCTTGGCTCCCCGCTCCACGATCCCTTTATGGCGATGAGCTTCTTGGCCCTGGAGGTGATCCCCAAGCTCAAGCTCACCGACCTGGGGCTGGTGGACGTGGAATCGTTCCGTGTGGTACCGTTGTTCCTGGGCGAGTGAGGCGGCATGTCCTCCTCCCAACCCCCGGTCCTCATCTCCACCGAGCAGATCATGGAGAAGGTGGTCGAGCTGGCGGCCGCCATCTCTCGCGACTACGCCGGGCGACAGCTGTTGTTGTTGATTGGCGTGCTCAAGGGCTCGTTCATCTTCCTGGCGGACCTGTCGCGGCGCATCACCATCCCCCACCGCGTGGATTTCATCGCGTTGTCCAGCTACGGCCAGCGCACCCGCTCCAGCGGCGAGGTGCGGCTGATCATGGATCTCCGGCAGCCCATCTCGGGTATGCACGTGCTGATCGTTGAGGACATCGTGGACACCGGCCACACCCTCGCCTACCTGACCGAGCTGCTCGGCGCCCGGAAGCCCGCGTCGCTCAAGATCTGCACCCTGGTGCACAAGCCCTCGCGTCGCGAAGTGGAAGTCCCGCTCGACTACGTGGGATTCGATATCCCCGACCGCTGGGTGGTAGGCTACGGCCTCGACTACGCGGACCAGTATCGTACGCTCCCCTATATCGGATATGTGGAACCGGACAAGTAGCAGTCAGCAATCAGCATTCAGCAGGCAGCACTCAGCAGACCATCGACTGAATGCTGACAGCCGATTGCTGAACGCTGACTGCTGAGTGCCGAGTCCTGCCATGATTCGCCGCGACGCGCCGTCCGCCAGCCTGCTGTCGCAACTGCCCTGGCTCTTCGATGCCAACAGCTGGGCCCTGGCCACGGGCCCCGGGATGGAGGCGCCCCCGGTCGGGGGCATCTGGCCCCTGGGCAATGGGCGGGTCTTCGCGCACGCGGGGCCGGCTCTGCCCTTCAACCGGCTGAGCGGGATCGTGGGACCGCACTACGGGGACCCTGGCTTCGGCGACTGCTGGCTGGAGCTGTCCTCCGAGCGCCACGACGTCGCCCTCCCCTACCAGGAGATCTGGCGCCCCCGCGCGTCGGGGGTTCTGGTGACGCACGCGCACGACCGCGCGGTCTCCCTGCTCACCTTCGACTACGCCCCGCCCGGCCACAGCCTGCTGCTGCGGCTGATCGAGGTCTGGCGGGGAGACCGGCTGGGGACGGATGCGCGGCTGGTGGTGCACCTCCCCCGCGGCGAGCTGCACGAGAGTCGGCGCCGATCGCTCCGGGTCCGGACGGACGGCAGCGTGCTCATCCTCAGCGCGCTGGCCCCGGGACGCTTCGCCGCGCCCGGCCGCATCGATATTCCGGTGGGGGACGTTCCCGCCAGCGGCGGCGTCCGGCGCGTGGTGCTGGTGCTGGCCACCGGTCAGGATGAGGGCCAGGCCCTCGGCGGCCTGCCGCAGCTGCTCCACCCGGTGACGCTGCTGGAGTTGACCAGGGCCTACTGGCACACCTGGCTGCACCGCACCGGGACTCCGGATCTGTGGCCGCAGAACTTCCCCGGACCCACCAGCACGACCCGATCGCTGCAGGACCTGATCGAGAGCGCCAAGCTGGCGCTCAAGATGCAGCAGGCCGATCCCGGGGGCGCCCTGCCGGCGATGACGTCGCGCGAGGGAACCAGCGTGCGGGGCATGCTGGGACCGATTCGGGCGTTGCTGGCCATGGGCGCCCGGGACGAGGCGCGGCAGGCTCTCGAGTACCAGTACCGGAGCGCCATCGCCCTGGGACAGGTGGCGGACGCTCCTCCACCCGACCTCAAGCTGAGCGGCGTCGGCGGACCCGGCGACTGGACACAGCTGCCGCTTCCCCATCCCGACACCGCGGCGTTCGTCGTGCTCCAGCACCGCTGGTGGCTGGAGGCGGGCGGAGACGCCGAGTTGGTGGAGCGCCACTGGAGCTACCTGCGGCGCTGCGCCGAGCCACGACATCCGGCGCCGGGGGCGTTCGCCCTGCCCGCCAACCACGCGACCCACCCGGCCGTCCACCTGGCCGCGCTATTTCCGGAGCGTTGCGGCTGGCCCAACGACCTGGTGGCGGTGAGTCCCCAGGGTCGCGGGCCTTTGTTGCTGGATACCATGGCGGCCTACGTCGCGGCGCAGGAGGCGATGGCCCGGATGGCCGAGCGGCTGGGCCACGGCGGGGACGCGCCCGGCTACCTGGAAGAGGCCGCACGCGTGCGCGCCGAGCTGGAACGGCTGTTCTGGATGGAGGGCCCGGGCCACTACGCGCCGGCGGTGTACCCCCTGGACGCCGCGCCGCATCAGGCGCCGTGCGCGCCCATCAACCTGATCCCGCTCTGGTTGGGGTACCACGCCGCAGACCAGGAGAGAGCCAGGCGGGACCTGGCGGCGGTGGTGGACCTGGTGGGTTTCCGCGGCAGCACCCCCAATTGCGAGCATCTGCTCTGCTCGGCCGCCGCTCAGCTGTGCTGGAACCTGACGGCGACCGGCTCGGACCTGGCGCCCCTGGGGCTGGCCAATCTGGTGGCGCTGGCGTCTCCCGCAGGCGGCTGGGGAGCGGCCTACGGCCCCGGCAACGGTCCGCCGGGTCTCGCGCCCTGCGAGACCGGTGCCGCGCTGGACGCGATCTACCACTACTTCGCGACCCGCACGCCGGAGGGCGAGCCCACGCACGAGCTGCGCGGCGTTCCCCGGGACGGCAAGACGCTGGGTCCGGGCCCGGTGCGCCCCTTCCGCATGAGCCCGCCGCCACAACCGCAGGGCGTGGTGGTGGTGACCGCGGATCCCGCGGACGTCGAGGCGCAAACCACGGCACCGGTCACCGTGGTCGAGCCGGGGCTTCCCTTCGGCGCGGACTTCTTCCAGCAGCTGCTCTTCGACCCGGCGACGGGCCGCCGGCGGGTCAACCTGCTGGTGCTGGGCCGGAGCGCCCTGGCGGGGGACGCCCGGTCCATGAAACCGGCCTCCTTCTGGCGCCTGCCGGAGGCGGCCCGGGCCCTGGAACGCTTCGAGGCGGAAGGCGGGCGGCTAGTCCGGCCTGGCTGAGCGCAGGGCGGCGCGAAGCACGCGCCCGTCCACCCGCTCGGTGGGCCAGATGCCGAGTGCCGCTGCCAGGGTGGGCGCCAGGTCCACGACCCTGGCCCGCTCCTGGTAGGCTCCCCGCTTGAAGGGCGCTCCGTAAAACACCATCGGCACGTGGGAATCATCGTCCGACGGCTGACCGTGCATCGCGATGGGCAGCCCGCCCCACACGTAGTGCGGCTTGAGCGTCACCACCAGCTCGACCGACTGCTCCGGCGGGTACATGTGGGACCAGCGGCGCGCCACGGCGTCCTTCACCGTGTCCTGCTTGGCCAGGGCCTCCATCCGGTCCACGCGGGCCACACCGGGCACGGCGCGCACCGCTGAGGCAAACCGGGCGACCACGGAATCCGGCCTCACGCCCGCCCGCTCCAGGACGGCGCGATTCAGGAACAGCGGTCCGTCGTCGAACCAGAACGCGGCGGTGTCCACCCCGCGGGCGGCCAGCCCCGCCTGGACGTTCTGGATCACGGGGGCGAGATCCACGTGCCCGGCGTCGCCGCCGGTCAGGGCATGGTACACCTCGGGGTACGAGGTGACGCCGTGGTCCGCGGTGAGGGCCACGATCACGCTCCCCGAGTCCCGCAGGGCGAACAGCTGATCGAAGAACGTCCCCAGCATCTGGTCCAGCCGCAGGATCTGGTCGTGCAGCTCCCGGGAGTCCGGGCCGTAGGCATGTCCCACGGCGTCGGTGGTGGACAGGGAGACGGCCAGCAGGTCGGTGGCGGGGCCGGCCCCCAGCTGCAGTCGCTCCACGCCCTCCAACGCAAACTGCAGGGTGAGGTCATCCATCCAGGGGTAGTTGGGCAGGATGCGGGCGGCCATGGCGGAATCCGCCGGCGCCAGGTGCGGGAAGGCGATGTCGCGTCCCCCGTTTTCCACCGCCACGGAATCCCGCTCCTGATAGGCCGATTCCGGCCGCACCAGGGTCCAGGCCTTCCCGGCATACTGGCGGGCCAGGCCGCGGGCGTTGAAGGCGCGCACCCAGTCGGGGAGTGTGTCGGCGTAGTAGGTGCTGGTGCTGAACCGCCCGTCCGCAGCGTACCAGTAGACGTTCTGGTGCGCCCGCCCCATCGGCAGGATGGCGCCGCGGTCCTTGCGCGATACCGAGAGGGCGCGGGAGCGCTGGTCCGCCACCCGCATCCAGTCGAACAGCACGCTGCCCCGGAACCGGAACGGCGAAGCGGGGGGCGCGCCGCCGCCGATCACCGGCGCCTGCGGGTCCAGCACGCCAAGGGCATTGGACACGATGCCCGTGCTCCTGGGGAACCGGCCCGACAGGACCGTCGCGTGGCCGGGCGCGGTCTCGGTGACGGCGTGGTCCTGAAACCCGTTCACGAACACCGCCCCGCCGCTCCGGAGCCTCGCCAGCCCGCCGGCGAACTGGGCGCCGAAGCGGTCCAGATAATCCGCTCGCATCTGGTCCACCGTGATGACCACCACCAGCGTTGGGTGGGGGGCCGATTTCTGGGCGGCCGCCGTGAGCGGCAGCAGCGGGAGCAGCGGCAGCAGACGGAGGGGACCGTGCTTCATCGCGCGCCCGCCATCATCGAATCCCGCTTGGCCTTGAATTCGCTTCCGGCCCGCCAGTTGGGGAAGACGGGGTTGGTGGCCAGCTGGTATCCGACGCGGAACAACAACCGCAGATCATCCACCGCGCCGCTCAGGTCCCAGTGGGGGTCGTACTCGTCGCTGGGTTTGTGGTAGCGCTGCGCGGTGTATTCGTCGCGCTGCTGCCGTCCCCACTCCTCACCGTGCGCTACGCTGTTGATACCGGCTTCCGGGTCCAGCGCCGGAACGCCCACCTTGGCGAAGCTGAAGTGATCAGAGCGGAAGTAGAAGCCCTTCTCCGGCTCCGCGTCCGGCCGCACCACCCGGTTCTGCGCCTTGGCCGCTTCCGTCACGTAATCGTCCAGCTCCGAGTTGCCGTAGCCGATCACGGTGATGTCCCGCATGGGCCCGTAGATATCCAGGCCGTCCATGTTGATTGCGGCGACGGTCTTGTTCAGGGGATAGACGGGATGCGTGGCGTAATACTGCGAGCCGAGCAGGCCCTGCTCCTCGCCGGTCACCGCCAGGAACAGCACCGAGCGCGCGGGATTCCGTTCCAGCGCCGCATAGGCCTTGGCCAGCTCCAGCAGGCCCGCGGTCCCGCTCGCGTTGTCCAGAGCGCCGTTGAAGATCTGATCGCCCTGGCGGGTGGTGTCGCGCCCGAAGTGATCCCAGTGCGCCATGTAGATCACGTATTCGTCGGCGCGGGTGGTGCCTGGCAGCACGGCCAGCACGTTGTGGGAAGTGGAGCGGCGGATGGTGCTGTGGACGGCGAGGGAGGCCTTGAGCCCCAGCGGCACCGCCTTGAACCCCCGCTGCGCGGCGCGGGCCTTGAGCGAGTCGTAGTTCATGCCGGCGTCCTGGAACAGCTGCCGCGCCACATCCACGGTGATCCATCCCTCGACCGCGGCCCGCGACATGTTGTCCGGATTCTCCAGCATGAACCGGGGGCCCGACCAGCTGTCCTTCACCACATCCCACGGATACGCGGCGGGCGCCGTCTCGTGCACGATGAGCACTCCGGCCGCTCCCTGCCGGGCGGCCTCCTCGTACTTGTAGGTCCAGCGCCCGTAGTAGGTCATGGTGTGGCCCTTGAACAAGCTGGTGTCGCCGGTGGCAAACCCGGGATCGTTCACCAGGACCACGATGGTCTTCCCCTTCACGTCGGTGCCCGCGAAATCATTCCAGCCGTACTCGGGTGCCACGATCCCGTAGCCCGCGAACACCAGGTCCGAGCCCTGAAGGCCGGTCCGCTCCGCCACCCGCGAGGTGAAGGCCACGAACTGATCACCGTAGGTGAGGCTGGTGGCCTTACCCTTGCCCTGGATGGTGAGGGTCATGTTGTGATCGGCGGTGAGCGCGACCATGGGCACCTGCTGGAGGTAGTCCTCCCCACTGCCCGACTTGAGGCCCAGCTGACGGAACTGGTCCACCAGATAGCGGATGGTTTTTTCTTCGCCCGGCGAGGAAGGCGCGCGTCCTTCCAGGCTGTCCGCGGCGAGGACCTGAATGCGCTGCGCCAGATCGGCAGCGTTGATGGCGTTGGCGCCACGTTGCAGCTCGGCGTTCTCGACCCGGCAACCCGCGGCCGCGAGCACAAGCAGCCCAACATCGATAGTGACTCTCTTCATGGTTGGCCCTCCCCGTTTGCCCGATACACCCACCCTCTTGCGGTTGCTCGAACGGCGCGGAAAGCTACGCAGGCGTTTCAACTTCGGCCAATACCCGAATGGCCATGGACCCGTTGATCTCGATCATCGTCCCCACGTACAACCGCGCGCCCCTTCTCGCCGAGGCGCTCGCGTCGGTGCGAGCACAGACCTTCGGCGACTGGGAATGCCTCGTGATCGACGACGGCTCCACGGACCATACGCCCGCGTTCCTGGGAACACTCGACGAGCCGAGGCTTCGCCTACTGCGCGCGGAGCACTCGGGCAACCCTGCGCGGGTCCGGAACCTGGGGATCGCCGTGGCGCGAGGCCGATACCTGGCCTTCCTGGATGACGACGACCTGTGGGAGCCCATGAAGTTGGCCTCCCAGGTCCGGCTGCTGCAGGAAGGCGGATGTCGCTGGAGCTACACCGGGTATGTCAGGCTGGACGCCGGCGGGGACCGCGTTTGGCAAAGTACGCCGGAGTGGATTCGCGGTGGATCCATTCTGGAGCCGCTGCTGGATGTCAAGGTAGCGGTCGCGATGCCTACGGTGATGGCCGAGCGCGCGCTGGTTGAGGAGGTCGGCCGGTTCGATGAGGCCGCGAGGACCCGGGAGGACTACTCCCTGTGGCTGGATCTCGCAGCGCGCGCCGAGGTTGGCGTCATACAGGAGCACCTCGCCGTGGTACGAGACCACCCGGGCAGGGTGTTCCGCCCCTGGGGATACCGGTTCAGCGTGATCCTGTACCGGAAGTGGCTCGGGCGCTTGACGGACCCGAGGTTGCGTCGCCTCTGCCGGCGGCGGATCGTGGACACCTACCTCGGCGAGGCTCGGCGCCTGGTAGACGCCGGGCAATGGGGCCCCGCGCTGCCGGCCATCGTTCAGGCCCTGCCCTGGGACCCGCGCCACGCTGTGCGGCGCCTGGCCCGCGGGCTCAAACGGCTGGCGACTTCGGCCAACATCCGTTCCAGGTAGCACACCACATCACCCGGCGGGCCCGATAGGTTCAGGCGCCAGCCACCACCGGCACACAGGCGCGCCAAGGCTGGACCGGCGGTGGCGCGATGGATGGGCTGCTGCACGCCTAGGCCCCGCCACAGGGCGCGTCTAAGTGCGGGAGCGCCGACGCGTGTCAGACGCACCGGTCCTTCGCGACGCTCGAGCAGGCAGACGGCTGCACGCCTGGCCACCAGACCATCGCCCTTGGCCGGACGTCGCCCATCTACCGCGAGCTTGGTTTTCCCCGTCGCAAGGCGGCGAGGCCGGAGCCGGGCCAGCTCGGGAAACCAGCGCCGGACGTCCGGAGGCAGGTACAGGCGACCCGGGATGCCCCAGACGCGCAGCGTTGGCCGCACCTGGACGTATGCGCCGTCGTCGCTCAGCACGGTCATGCCCGCGCGCATTGCTGCGTAGGCCAGGGTACTCTTCCCCGTGCCCGCCGGTCCCGCGAGCACCAGCGCCGCACCGCCGCGGCTGATCACCGCGGCGTGCACCGGGTGGCGGTCGCACCGCGTCACCAGCACCAGCACCAGCGGTTCGAGCAACCCGAAACACAGGTGATCGAACTGCGAAAGGAGGGCCGGCGTCACATAGGCGATCCCCTCGCGGCGGACCGCATCGGCGATGCCTACACTCCCTCGGGTGTGTATGACGATCCGGTCTGCATCGGGGAGACGATAGGCGATGGGAACGCGGTCGCCCGGACCCTCATCGCCCTGATGGAGGATCAGACGGATACGCACACCGCCAGCGGGCCAGCGGGCGTTCACGCCCTTGATCCGGCGCCAAACCCCGAACGTTGCATCCACCGCCCTGGTCAACATGGCGCTGTTGGACTCGAAGCGCACCGGTACGCCCAGGACGGCCAGCTGGCGCACCTGCCGAAGCGGGACGCCGTGGTAGAGCGGATGGGTAGACCTCTCCGCCGACTGGGCACGGGGGCGCGCTCGCCCCTTCACGCTCCCGCCCGCCTGCCGGCGCTCCGCCGGTACAGGCGGAGCAGGGGTCCCGGCGTCACCGGACGGAAGGCCGTCTTCAAGCACTGGACCGTCCAGGCAGCGGGCCGCCGCTGGTAGGGGAGGGATCGCAACAGCGTCCGGAACGATGCCCAGTACCTGCCGTCGCCCCGGTAGCGCTCAGCCTGGCGTAACAGAATGCGACCCTTCTGGAGGAGGCAGACTCGTCGCACGCGGGGATCCTGGGTGCGGGCGCGAACCTTGTCGGTCATCCGCGCCCAGTAGTCCAGGACCTCGATCCGTCCCCTGGTGTGGCTTCCCGGATGATCGCGTACCCGCGCCAAAGGCATGGTGAGCACGGTCACGGGGCTCGCCAGGCTGCACCTGGTCCAGAGTTCGCAATCCTCAAAGAAGCGAAAGGCCTCGTCAAAA
>Ga0153915_10002395_pt1 | contig 17147 bp, 13 predicted proteins | sample Opewatmetagenome_2_FD_107003 | JGI IMG/M metagenome (GOLD analysis project Ga0153915, IMG submission 107003) | Freshwater wetland microbial communities from Ohio, USA - Open water 3 Core 3 Depth 3 metaG | ecosystem: Environmental > Aquatic > Freshwater > Wetlands | place: USA: Ohio, Lake Erie...
AGGAGGAATAGATTATTGGTGTAGGCATGCTACCGGGAATATTCACAGCTCACAGAGCCCGGCCTCTCCCTTATTGATTCCAGTCTGAGTCGCCTGTCAACCAGCCACAGGTAACCCAGAAGCGTCCTGAAAAGGTAGGTCCAGTTGTCATGTTCCGCCAGGCCGTGAGGAGGATTCCTTATCTCTATTATTATACCTCCATCACTTTTCACTAAGATAGTTACCATTCCCCACCCCATCACTTGGAAGAGCATCTTAAGCAGGGAAAGCTTGCTTTCTTTATCGGCATCTTTTCTCACAATTTCCTTGAAGAATTCATATGATATTTTTGGCATGTTTTCAGGCATTATATTCAATTCTCCAATCATATGGAAGAGGGTGTTTTCTACAGGAGAAATAGGGCTGTTTCTGAAATACATCCTATTGTCATCCTTCATTACTATCAATTTCATTTTGAGCACATCCTTTAGTGTATAACCCTCAACCGGCTGCATGGCATTCAACGTCCTGTAGCATTCCTTTGTCTTTGCGGCAACTGGCATCAGAGTGCCTTCCAGCCTGAACTCGTATTCGCAGTGCTCCTTATCCTGCCTTATACTCAAAGCATTAGCTTTCAAACCGAAAAGCGCCTCCATTATCCCCATATGGAATCCTACGGTTAGCTTATTTACACCAACAGTTCTGGTAATGGCCTCATTGATGGTTTTTATCTTTACAATATCGCCTTCCTTCTCTATGTGATAGTCTCCTATAAGACCCATGCTGTTCCATATCTTCCTCATCAAGGAATTGAGAAGGAAAAGTTTGGGTATCCTTTTTATAGGCGAAGGAACAAGCACAGTGAAATAGAGCAGCATCCATCTCCTGCTTATCTCCATTATCTGCTCTCCAAATCCCTCCTTCTCACATTCAATCACATACCTTGCCAGAAGATCCTCAAAAAAAAGAGTGTCTCTTCTATGGTGGAATTTGAACTTGTTGACAACAGCGCCAACTCTTGTTTCGATTATGTTCTTCCTTAGGGACTCGGACAGCTTCATGTTTAAAAAATTATCGTTTTTGCATAATAAGGATTTAATACTTTCCTTCATGATTAAAATGTTGCCTATGCCAACTAGCGAGATTATCCTGCTAAAAAGGATACTCAGTAAACTTGAAAGAATAGAGGGAGAGCTGGAAGAAATGAACAGGAAGCTTTCCTCTAAATAGTGTGTTATATAACTTTTGTCTCTCCCAGCTTTAGGCCGGATTCATCTATCACAAGCTCGTGGGGAACCTTTGCATCAAATGAGGAATAGCGGAGCTTGTGCACGGTCATGCTCCTCATGGGTTTTTCCTCAAGCTCCATAAACGAGAGCTGCACCACACCGTCGCACTCATAAGCCTCGCCGTTGCCGCTGTCTATTCCTTCTCCCTCAGTTTCGCAAAGGATAAGGGAGCACCCTATATTCTTCAGGTATTTGAGCATTTCCGAGAAATGTATCCTGTAGCTCTTCTTCGTGTCCGAGAACATGAACATCTTGTTCGCGTTGTCTATAACAATCCTGTCGATTTTCGGGTACTCGGTCATGAGCGTCACGAATCTCTTTATTGTCATGTTGCTCTCTCCCAGCGCTATGTACTCTATAGCGAGGTTCTTACCGAGGAATTTATCAACATCCTTGAGCTTTTCTATCCCTTTGCATGCCCTGACAATCTCATCAGCAGTCTCGTTCAGACTCACGTAACAGCATTTCTCACCCTTCCTTGCGCCCTCGAGAATGAAGTTTATCCCAAAAAGCGTCTTGCCTGTCCCCGGCCCTCCTGAAACCAGGATGGCTGTCTTGTCCGGGAACCCCCCTCCAAGAATCTTGTCAAGCTTTGGGAGGCCTGTTGAAATCTTAGCCATCTCCCTCACCTCCGAATACCGGTATTCCATTCCTCTTTCCATGCAGCCTTGTAAGGAGGTAAACATTGCCCTCAAGCTTGAAAATCCTTCCGGAAACCTTCTTGTCCATCCTCTTTACGTCGAGCCTGTTCAGGATTTTCTTGGGAAGCATGAGCCGGTTGCTGTTCCCCAGCTTCCCTGTCGTGAGAAGATGATTCATGAACTTTGACCCCCGGGGAATGATCATGAGATCTGTCGTGGCCTGCTTCAGGAACTCATACTCCTCTTTCGAGATTTTCAAGCTAAGAATTATGCTATCATTTTTCATTTCTATGGAGTTCACATCAGCCATGGTTTATATGTCCTTTTGAAATATTTAAACCTTTCGGCAATTTCTGATTTTTTATACCGGCAAGACAATACTTATATATAGGGTGGTATTCTGGCGGCAAGAAAAACCTCTAAAAAGAAAGGGAAAACTCCCAAAACCAGCGCTTTTTTTGACACAGAAAAGATAAAAAAAGCAGTGCAGGTCGAGCTGAAAAAATCCAGCAAATGCCCTGAAAAGGAAGAAGGCAAGAACTACATAAAAACCGGGATAAAGGGCTTTGACGAGCTTTTTGAGAAAGGAATCCCCAAAGGGAACGCCGTCCTGATAGCAGGAGGCGCCGGCTCCGGAAAAACCATAATGTGCCTGCAGATTATTGCGGATGCCGCCAAACGGGGAGAAAAATGCATGTACATGAGCTTTGAGGAGTCGGAAGACAGACTCAGGCGCCACATGAGGGAATTCGGCTGGAGTCCAGAAGGGCTGGAGAAGAAAGGAAACCTGGTCATAAAGAGATTCAGCGTCTTTGACATAGCTAGGTCGATAGACGCGCTTCTCGCAAAGAAAAAAGGCGAACTGCTCATAGACGTGAAGCCTGTGATACTGCCGGAAGGGTTCAGGCCGAACAAAGTAGTAGTTGACTCACTAACTTCAATAGCTTCTGCTTTTGTTGGAAATGATACATATAGAAGCTACGTGGAGCAGCTTTTCAGGTTCTTCGAGGAGATGGGGACGACATCCTTTCTGATAACAGAGACTGAGCAGATCCCCAAGATATTCAGCCCCACAGGAGTGGAGGAGTTCCTTGCTGACGGGGTGGTGGTCCTGTACAACATAAGGAAAGGCGACATCCGTGAGAATGCGATAGAGGTCCTGAAGATGAGAGGGGCAAAGCACAAGAAAAAGATAGTGGCGATGCAGATAACAAGCCAGGGAATAGAGGTCTTCCCGGAGCAGGAAGTGTTCAGCGGGATAGACTCTGAGAAATAGGAACAGAGGAATATGCATGCGATTCTGAAAAGCCTGTTATGCAGCCTGATTTTTTTATATGTGATTTTTGCTTTCCTGTCAGCTTCTGCCCATGCGCTTAATGTCACTTTGGTGGAACCCTCCCAAAACCAGGTTTTCAACTTAAGCAACAACATAACTTTCACATGCAATGTGAGTGACGAAGGCCAGATACTAAACCTGAGCCTTTACCACAACTTGAACGGTTCATTCTCCTCCAACCAGACACATGGCTATGGAGAACTTCCTTACGATTCGAACACGAACTTCCTGTGCAGGTTTAACTGGAATTTGGCATGCCAGGCAGCGGGAAGCGGTTTGCCTGTTGCAAGCCAGAACACGAGCTTCCAGCAGGGCAAGTTCTCCTACGGCATCCATACAAACGATACAGATATACTACGATACTCCACTTCAGGAAACCTTGACAGGAACCAGGGAACGATAGAGTTCTGGATAAGGCCGGGAAGCGACATGACAAGCTACTCCTGGTACATTTTTCATGCCGCGGAAAACGGTGCCGCAGACGACATCAACGAGATGATAATATATGTTGAGGCGGGAACGCTTTACTTAAGAATTTATGACGCATTTGGACTCTCCTACTGGGTGGAAAATAGTGTGGCCTCTTGGCAAATAGGGAACTGGTACCATGTAGCCGTTGCATGGGACCTTGATTCCAACGTGACAGATGATGGGGACTCCATGACCCTTTACGTAAACGGTTCAGATGCAGAGGCTTCTTATAACTGCGATAATTGGATGGGCTGCGATCCGCCAATCCCATACAGTTCAGTATCCAACTCCTTCTCCCTGGGCTCTGACAAGTACAATTTAAGTCAGATAAACGCCACCATAGATGACTTCAGAATATCGAACAGTGTAAGGAACACGTCTGAGATAAACCAGTCCTATCAGGACGGCCTTGGAAACTACTCCTCTATCTCGAAATCATGGGCTTTCCAGAGCGTTCCGGACGGCACATATACCTGGAGCTGCATTGGTTATGACAACGACTCCCAGTCAAACTCTTCCTCCAACAGGACTTTTTATGTGGACATGTCAACCCAGCCAGCGGTTAACGGGATTTTCTTTTCCCTCACTTCGAGCGACGACATTGATCCCGGAGTGACCATAAATGTAACAGCGAATGTGATAGATCCGAGCGGCGTGGACAAAGTGATATTCCAGTGGAAGGAGGCAGGGGAAGGGAACTGGAACAACATCACCATGGATTACAACGGAACTTCCGGCCTTTACGAAAATGCCTCATTTCAGACATCCGTAATGGAAGGCGAATATGATTACAGGATATGGTCAAATGATACCAAAGGAATCTCAGGATTCTCTGCAACCCAGAACGTTACTTCTGAATGGGATTACACATGGACCAGGAGCCCTGGCGCATTTGGTACAGTATCAGGTTCTATAGGGTCAGTAGGCAATGTGGGTATTCTTACGATAAACAACACAGGAGACAGGACATTGAATTTCACAATTTCCGATAACTGGCCGCTTTATTATAACGGAAGCGAGAACCAGAACTTTTACGTGGCAAACCACACCACAATAACCATAAACATAACAGCGGACTTCGCCTCTTCTGACAGCGAGAATGACATCCTGATAACCATCAATGCCAGCCACTATTTACATATAACATCACCTGTTTCCCTTACAACCAACGCGACCATAAACTCCTACAGCGGGGGGCCACACCTTTCAGTCTCAATAATGGAATATACCAGCATGGTTTCGCAGAGCCAGAGCTTCAACCTCAGCGCAAAGGTAAAGAACATAGGAAACGAGACAGCAGAGGATGCCTGGCTTAACTGGAGCCTCCCGGCCGGATGGATAAACATATTAGGAAATATCACATATTTTGCAGGAAACATAAGCTCAGGCTCTTTTGTGTTAAGCAATCTCACGGTCAGAGTAAACCCGTCATCCGCAAGCCCAGGAACGTTCATGATATATGCGAATTCAAGCTGCGAGCAGAATGTCTCTGGTTACGATTCAAAAACAGTGGGGGTCAGCTGCAGCAATTCTGATGGAGTATGCGGATACGGATGCAGCTACGTGAATGATAACGACTGCGGGATACCCACTGGCGCTCCGGGAGCGGGAGAGGTTGTTTTTGTCGGCGGCGGAGGCGGGGAGGAGATAAAATATACCATGAGGATGGAAGCGCCTTCTTCCTTTGACATCCAGAGAGGAGACAAGAAAATCGTGAAAGTTAAAATAACGAACGAAGGGAAGAGTACCAACCTGACCAGCATATCCCTTTCCATTGCAGGCTATCCGCTCATGCACATAGGAATAAAACCTCCGATAATAAGCATGCTTGGATACAACCAGACCGGATTTTTTGAGCTGGAGTTCTTTGCCCCCAATTATACAAAGTATGGAATCCACAACATTAGTCTGACAGCTAGGGGAGTAGGCAGCAGCGGCACAAGCAAAAACTTCACGAATGTGGAAAAAACAGCAAAAATAAGCATGGTTGTTCACAGCGGGCATGAGAACGAGACTCTTGATGAACTGGCTGAAGCTGAGAAAGCAGTCCAGGAAATGGCTGACGCAGGGTTGAATACTGGAAAGGCAAAGTCCCTTCTCGAGGAAGCAAAGGCCCAGATTTCCAATTGGGATTATGACACAAGCCTCGAAACATCAAAAAAGATTCTGGAGCTGAAGGAGAAGACATACCACATAATAGTCCAGATAGAGCAGGTAGAGGAAGGTATAAAGGAGGCGGAAAGCTATGGAATCCAGACTCCAGAATCCAAAAAGATGAGTGAGCTCTCCAAATCCGCCATGCAAAGGGAGGACTATGCAAAGGCCGAGGAGCGAGCCAGCAGTGCTGTTGCGGCCTTCATGATAGAGAGCCAGGGTCTTGAGACCATGAGGTTCGTGTACGCGAACTGGTATTTCATAATTCTGGGCTCTGTAGTTTTTGTAGGAAGCGCTTATGTTGCATACAGGAAGTCCATCAAGGGCAGGATAAGGAAGCGGATGAATCTCCTGTCAATGGAAGAGAAGAGGATAAGGAAACTCATGGAAAAAGCCCAGGAGGAGATGTACAGGGAGAAGACCATATCCAAACCCGAGTATCACAGACTCATATCCCAGTACGAAACCATGCTGGCAAAGATAAGGAAAAGGAAAAGCAGGCTGACGGCAAGGCTCATAAGACTGGAAAAGCGTTCCGCTGCCTTGGCTAATTTCAGGAAGCAGGAAGAGTCTCTCAGGAACGAAATCCAGGGTTTGCAGAAAAAATACTACGAGCAGGGCTCTGTCACGAAATCCAGCTACCAGAAAACCATGGACGAGCTCAGGGAGGAGCTCGCGGAATCCATCAGGAATATTGACACGGTTCTGGCTAAGAGGAAGGGCCAAGCAGGGTTCCTGATTCTTGGAATTCTTTTATTGTCAGTTGTTTTTGCAGGTGCGGTGCTTGCCCAGGCAGATGAGAAGCAGGCTGCCATAGATGGAATGGAAAGGGCGCAGGTGTGGATAAAGGACATGGAACAGCTCGGGTTCCCAGTCAGCAGGGTGAACGACACCCTTAACGAGGCAAGACTGCTTTTTTCCAAGGGATTCTACAAGGGAGCGGAATCCCTTGCAAATAATGTAGAGAGTCTAAAGAATCTGGCGATTTCTATTGACAAGAAGATTGATGAGGTAGAGGCTTTCCTCTATCAGGCCAAATCGATGGGCATAGATGTTTCACAGCCGCAGGCGCTTTTTGAAGAGGCCCTGGCTGCATTCCGGATGGAAGACTATGAAAGGGCTGAAGAGCTCCTCGGCCAGGCATCCACAAGGCTTGAGGAGCTGGAATCGGATTACTCGATGAAAAGGGTAGCAGAAGGGGTGGGATGGGAAGGTATTCTTAAGAAAATCCAGGACAACCTTCCCCTTATACTCATAATTGCTGCTGCGCTCATAGCAACCGGGATTGCTGGCGCGAAAGCCAGGAGGAAAAGGAAAATCCTTGGCAGGATAAAAAGCTTGGAAAGGAAGGCAGAGAAGCTGAATTCCATGATGAAGGAGCTGCAGACCAAATACTTCGAGAAAGGGGCAATCAGCGAGAGCGAATACAGAAACCTTATGTCTAGGTACAGGAAAAGGCTTGCTGCAATGAAAAGGAAGAAGATGGTTATGGAGGGGCTTCTCAGCAAAAAAGAAAAACCAAAGCAAGATTCCTAATATCTCACCCTTGCATTTATTTTTAGTTAACCAATATATTCTCATGAAACCCAGGAGGGCAATTTTTCTGGCAGCAGCTCTTGCACTGGGTGTTATTGCTGTCTCTTTCTTCCAGTTCAGCGGGTTTGACATAATCAAGTATTCAGGGGCGCCAAAATATGAGGATGTCTGGTGGAATGCGAGCTGGCGCTACAGGATGAAAATCGAGATAAACACAGAGAACTTCTCCCGCACAGACTGGCCGGTCGAAAGAGCAATGAACTTCACATGGCTTCTCAACAACCTGACCGTTTCAGGCACATTCGAGCCAAACTCCACAAGGGTAGTGGAGTACAACTCCTCGGGAGGAATCCTACAGGAAATTCCGAGCCAGTTTGATATGGCAGACGATTTTAACGCGAGCTCAAACGCTGATGGGGAGATTGTCTTCATCCTTAACGGGACCAATACTATAAACACTACAAGGTATTTCTATGTTTATTTTGACATAAAAGAGAACGGGAACAAGACCCTTGGGAATTACCAGACACAGCTAAATTATACATGGGACAATGTTAGCGGGGAGGCAGAGATAAACAACTCCAAATTCATAGTTTATATAGACACTGCAAGGGGAGATAACACATCAGGAATATACAGGGTATGGGATGTTGTAGGCGAAAGCAATTGGTTCTTCCCCGCAGGTTCCGGGGAGCCAACCATAGAATACACTGTGCTCAGCAATGGCACGGAAAACCTTACCTTTGACCTTGGGAACAATACCACCTTCACAACCGGCCCTGTGAGGATAAGGATGAGGCAGGTTGGAGAAGAGGTAGTGTGGAATTCCACCAACAAAACCAACCAGATGCGGGTGGTTAAGGATTACTACTTTTATCCGAACAGCAGCTGGCTCAAGGTCAGGCACAACATAACCAATATAGCCAATTCCTCCATAAACAGGAGTTCCAATGCAGGCGTCTCCGCGTTCGATGTAGCTAGGGCTTACCAGTCCACATACAAAGTTACAGGGAACGAGAGCAATCCTGGTTCTTGGATAAGGGGAAGTTATGGGACAGGAGGTACAATGACAGGCTTTATTCATGTAAACCAGACACAGGACGTTTTCTATGCAATCAACATAACCTCGCCTGACAGGATAGGGATAATTATGAACACCACAACCATAGAATCAAATTCATCCATAATCAATGTTTATTCAATGGTTTTCGGCCATACAGTATCCACCCCCACCATAATGGAGGATACAAAGGATCGGCTGATAAGCGAAGCGAATATGACCCAGTGGATTCCTGCGGAAAAGTGGGTTGTGAATTCCAAGCTCAATACCACATATGCAATATACAACAGGAATGAATCCGTTTTCATAACAGCTAACCTGACTTTTGACCCATGGAACCTCACCCAAAACGTGAACGCAACCCTTGACATGGGCACACCTTCTGGCGCTGATGACCAGACCATAGCCCTGAATTATAACTCAAGTTACGGAAACCAGACAGCAGGATATAGGCTGTTCACGAACTACTTTAACCTCACGAACATCTCAGCAGCAGGATACTGGAACATAACCTTAAAGGCTTATGACACTTCAGGCTACTACCTGAATGAGAGCTACTACATTTTCAATGTGACTGCAGAATATTTCGTGAATCTTACTATCCAGAACGCGCTCGGCCTTCCTGACAGGACTGTTTATGCAAACATTGATGTGAAGAACTTCAGGCAGGACATATGGATACCCGGAGCCTCAATAAACTGCAGCTATGGGGCAACCCCTGTCACAAACATAACAGACAATTCTGACGGCACATATTCAGTCAACTTTACATCGCCCCCTGTCTTTGGTCTTTACACCCTTAATTGCTCCGCATCCAAGAACGGAAACTTCGGGTTTGATACAGACAACTTCACAGTGGAGGCTGCAAAAACAAATGTGAGCATTAGCAGGACACCTGCCCAATACACGGCAGGCAATGTGACCCTTTACAACAACGAGACTTTCACATTAAATATAACCCTTACAAACGATGGAAATTCAAGCGCCTATTCAACAAACCTTACCTTCTCCCTTCCCCAGAACTGGAGTGCCGGCCCTCCGAATTCAAGCTGTGGGAACATCCCTATAGCAAGCTCATGCATGAAAAGCATAAATATGACAATACCCGCAAATGCAACACCCGGAAACTATCTTGTTAACATAACCGCGAACTGGACCAACCTTGACAACTCAACAAGCTATAACTCAACATACGTTAACGTGACTGTCACTTCACACCCCCTTGTGGAAGTTCCCCAGGACCAGATGGGCATAGTACTGGGCCCAGGCAACGCCACAATCATGGGAAATTTCACAGTAAACTCAACAGGCAACAGTCCGCTAAGCACCATAACCTTCAATGTGACAGGCCTTTCTGACTTTGCAATAGGATTCACTCCAGCCAGCATAAGCAGCCTTGCCATAGGACAGTCCCAGCCAGTCCAGGTTAACGTGACAGTCCTTCCCAGCCAGTCTCCAGGGATATACACAGGTGTTATAAATGTGTCATCCTCGAACAACGGCTTTGACCTGATAAACCTCACAATAACTGTCACAGGAACGAACGTGTCTCTGGAGAGAGCGCCCCAGAACTTCACAGCTAACGTGACTTTTTACCAGAATGATTCTTTTGTCCTGCATGCAGAAGCGAATAATACAGGGAACGTGACAGCCTTTTATGCAAGCATAAACATCAGCATACCCCAGAACTGGACAGCAAACGTGAGCTCATATTCATGCGGGAATGTCTCAAAATCCGGGAACTGCACAGGGGATTTCCTTATAACTGTCCTGAAGGGAACCACATCAGGGAACTATCTTGTTAATGTGACAGCAAACTGGCAGGATATAGGCATAGGGCCCCGCTCCAATAATACGTTCGTTAATGTTACTGTCCTTTCAAACAGGATTCTTGTTGTCCCCCAGGACCAGATTACAGATAACGTAAGCCATGGAACAGAGAAAATAATAGGCTACCTGACCCTTAACTCAACAGGCAATGACCCGCTCTCGGATGTAAATTTCGCTGTCTCAGGGTTCGCAGGTATAACAATAGAGCTTAACCCGCCCAACTTTACAAGCCTTTCTGGAGGAGCTTTTCAAAACGTTACTGTGAACGCGACTGTTCCTCTGGGCTATAATCCCGGAACTTACAACGGGACAGTTAATGTGACCACAGGCAATGACGGCTACAAGGCTGTTAACATAAGCATAACTGTCCCCCAGAACGGGAGCTGGACAATTGACCGCACATACTGCGAGAAGGTACAGAGCCCGAATGAAGGATACGTATGCAATGTGACTGTGAGCAATACGGGTAATCTTCCCCTGAACTTCACCATAACCCCCGCCACCTCAAACAGTTCCATGTCCAACTACTCATGGACGAACGTGACAAACTTCACAGTTAACAAGCAGGAAAGCTATGTCTTTTCTGTCCTGTATAATGTGACAGGGGTAGCAGGCCAGAACTGGAAAATTTCCAACTACACAATAGACCCTCAGGAGTCATATGCCTCTCCAAATTACACAATACTCGTGATAGCGCTTAATCCCAACCTGACCCCCCTGGTTACAATCAGCGTGACTCCAATCAAGGCTGAGCAAACGAGTTACTTCATTATATATTCAAACGCCACCAGCCAGTCAGGCCAGGGCATATCTTACATTTCTCTGAACGTGACAAGGCCTAATGGAACCATTGACACAATAAACATGACCCAGCTTTTCTGGCCTATATGCGCGATTCAAGGCAAAACATGCTGGATTGCAAACTATTCAAGCGGAGGATGGGGGCAGACTGTTTTGAAAGGCAACTACACCGTGCTGGTAACAGCATTTGACAACAGCCTGACAAACGAAACCAATACCACAAGCTTCCAGGTTTACACAAAACTCCTGATAAACTTCAGCACAGGCCTTACCCAATACACGCAGGGTGACACAGGCGCAATATACTACAGGTCAAGGGACTACAATTACACGAGCCTTCCGGGCACAAACGCAACCATAACAATAACAAACCCTAACGGAACCACCCACGGAATAATATTCACTAGCAGCAATTACACAACAGGCTCTGACGGCTGGGCACTCCCATTCCCTACCTTTATCCTCACAAGCGATGCAATTCTAGGGAACTATACCTGCAATTCTTCTTCCATTTATTATGATTCTAATGCATCTGTATGGATCAATTCCACAAACCAGATCCAGTTCCAGGTTACGCAAAGGGGTTCTGAAGGGCTTTTCGCAGACCTCGAAACCACTGTTGTATGGTACCCGAACGGCGTTATGAAATTCGGGGTTTTGATTTATGACCCAAACGGCCAGCCCGTAGACCCTGACCAGCTGAACCTGACTGTTTATGACCCAGCAGATAATGTTTACTTTTTCGTGAGGCTTTCCAACTTCACGAAAAAGGGCACAGGATACTACACATACCAGTATGCAATGCCTGGCAACACACCAACAGGCATGTATATGGGGGTGCTTAATGCAAGCAAAGGAACTCTCAAAACAAATAAACTGAAAGCCTTCCGTGTCGCGCAGGGAGGTCCATACGACGTGCGGCTGCGGCTGCTTGAGAACGAGATTCCCCGCGGGGACTTCCTGGACTTCGAGCTGATAGTGGAGAACATGGGCGAGGCAGGCCAGGATGTTGACATAACATACTGGGTTTTTGACGGCAACCAGACATGGTATTCCACATCAGAAGCCACATACACGCCTCCTCAGAACAATCTTACCCTTTTGAGGAGCGCTTACATATTTTCCAATCAGAACCTGGGAATGCACACCCTTAATGTTTTGGTCAATTACAGCTATATAAACCCGCCAATAACCAAGAACGCAACATTCATGGTTACAGAGGGCGGAGTCCAGCCGCCCCAGCCGCCAGGCGGTCCCGGAGGCCCTCCTGGCGCAGGCGAGGGTGGTGCCGGGGGAGGCGCAGGGGCTGAAATAAAAATCACAGAATACCCGGATGAGGTCGGCGTTGAGGCAGGTGTCTCAAGGATAGTAAACATAAATATAAAGAACACGGGAGGGGATGATGCAAACAATGTAAGCATATCCATATCAGGGATAGATGCCAGCTGGTTCGAACTGGCTTCCTCTCTTATAGACAAGCTCAAGCCGAATGAGACGAAGATAATACCCGTGCAAATAGTCGTGCCTTCCGGAACGAAATCAGGCGAATTCATAGTGAAAATAAAGGCAGAAGCTGCGGGCACAAAAGACCAGAAGCTCTTCAAACTCAGGATATTCACCTCCAAGAAGGATCTCATAGAATTCGAGCTGGCAAGGCTGAAGGCCCAGACAGACGAGCTGGAGATAAAGGCCAACCAGATAAAGGAGCAGTTTGATGTGACAGAGGTCCTCAAGCTGATAGAACAGATACGCAATAAGATAAAGGAGGCTGAGGGATATCTCTCGAACGAGAAGTATGATGCCGCGCTGGGTTCCATATATGCAGGCTGGGACCTTTATAACAGGGCCGCATACCTGCTTGAGACAGCCACTGCCAAGAAGCCCTTTGAAATCCCGTGGTGGCTGGTGCTTATAATCCTGGTCCTGCTGGCGGTCGTGATATTCCTTGTGGTGGTCCTGAGGAAGCTCAGCCTGAACATAAAGGTGTTGTTGCGCGGCAGGTATACGGAAGCAAAGACAATCACAGGGATTGTGAGGAAGGAGCCTGTTGTGGACAACCTCCGGATGGAAAAGGAGAAGATAGAGAGGATGCTCTCCCTCTTGGAGACGCAGTACAAACAGGGCATAATCCCCAAGGAAGCTTATGAAGGCCTCCGCTCCAGCAGCGAGCAGAAGCTCAAGAACCTGAACGACAGGATAAGGAAAGAATTAAAGGTATAACCGTGCTAATTAGGAAAAATCTATTTCCCCGCCAGCTTCTGCTTTATCTCATCAAAATGCTTAGCCAAATCTTCAGGCTGCAAAGAGCCTTTCAAATAAACCGAGAACCTCTTCCCGTACTTCTCCGGATTCTCCTTCTTCAGGAGCTCTGCATAACTTGATATGTGCCCGCCCTTTATCCTGTCTTCCGAGGGAAGGATATCGCTTGAGTGGGGTATGTCCAATCCTGAGTCTATCGCGCCCTTGAGGGAGGCATAAATCCTTGAGCCCTTTACTGATATGTGCAAACCCATGTCCAGAATGGCTTCCTTCACTTTGTGCTTTTTTGCCTTCTGGCCGCACAGGAAGCCTGTGAGATAAGCAGCTGGAAGATTGCCTGTGTGACCTTTCCATCCATGCTTCTTGAGCTCAAGCGAGGTTGCTGAAACAAGAGTCCTGTCCCCCTTTGAGTCATGGGAAATTATCTGGCAGGTTATGGAATTCACAGAAGCGCGGACAACAAACCTGGGCTTGCGCGATTTCAGGAGCCGGAGGCGCAGCCTGTAATCAGTCCTCTGTTCCCTTCTTCTCCTGTGCGGGACTATCCGTATCTTCATTCGCCTCATTTCTTCTCACCCGATTTTTGTACAGACGGCTTCTCTACCTTCCTACTTTCTTTAACCTTTGTTTTCTTTCTCTCTTTTTTCTCAGATTTAGGCTTCTTTTCAAGCTCCTTCCTCTGCTTCAGCAAATCATGATCATCCAGGTAGAACAGCAGGTGCTTCTTGTTCCTGAATTCCCCGCCCTTTATCCTGGGATAGAATTCCGTATAAGTCTTGTGCTCAATCTGGCCGTTATCCTTCAGCTCTCTAAGCAGCCTTCTCAGCGCCCTTACGCTCTTTATCCAGCGCCTCTTTCTCGGGCTTCTCGCATTGTAAGTCCCGTGCCTGCTCCCCATTCTAGTCCGCCTGCCCTTTTTCTTTTGCCTGTAGGCGAATTTTGTGCGGAATTTGGAAGTCCCTTTTTTCTGGACCTTCCACACAAGCCCTGACCTGATGAGAGACTTCACATCCTCCCTTGTAAGGGCTTCCTCTGTCTCTTTTGACATTTCAATCCTAATGCGCGACTCTCCGCACTTCAGCATTTCAGCCGCTATTTTCCTTACAGAATTAACGCCCATATCACTCACCAAACTCTGAGACCTTCGGCTTGAACTCGTCATCCTTCTTTATCTCTCCCCTGGTCTTGAGTATCTCCCTTGCAATAATCCACAGCACAAGGCCTATGGCCTTCTTCCCGTTGTTGTTCATGGGAATGCAGTAGTCCACATCCTTCGGGTTGTTGAAGGTATCGCACATGGCCACAACAGGAACGCGCTTCTTCTTGGCCTCTTTTATGACTTGGTCATCCACAAGCGGGTCAACCACAAAAATCACATCCGGCTCGTAAAAACCCTTGTACGAGGGGTTGGTAAGCGTGCCAGGGGAAAATCTCCCGGGAATGGCCTTCCCTCCCACTTCCTTCACAAACGCTTCCAAGCCTTTCGAGGCGCTCTCTTTCCGGGAGACTGTAAGGATGTTATTGTACTTGGAAAGGAAATCCGCAGCCACCTTTATCCTCTCGTCCACCTTCTGGAGATTGAAGACCGCAAGCCCGTCATCCCTTACCTTGTACACGAACTGCCTCATGTAAGGCGTGCATGATTTCATCCCGATGTGGACTCCTGCAGTCAAATATTCAGTCTTGTTCACAAGCATAGTTACACCATAACAGTTTGAAGGCGCTATTTTAAAAGGCCATTATATAGCGCCTTCTTTCCAATACAAGGAATTATCATATAATATATATATGTGTTTAAAAACTTGCCGGAATAGCGAAATCATGGCAATTCCGCCATCTTCGGGTTCGGAACCTCATCCCAAAGCTGGATTAAGCGGTTGTGCTTTGCGAGCCTTTCCATTCCCATAACTCCTGTCTTTATCAGGGGAGCTTGCCAGAGCAGGCCCAAATCAGCAATCCAGCAGTCGTTCGTCTCGCCGGACCTGTGCGAGACCACGGGAGAGATTCCTTTTGTCTGGGCTAAGGAAATCACCCTGCCTGCCTGGGAAAGAGTGCCTACCTGGTTTGGCTTTATGATTATCCCGTTAGTGGCTTTTTCAGCCACACCTTTCTCCAGCCTTCTCAGATTCGTGCAGTATAAGTCATCCCCCACAACCAGATGCCTGCTTCCTAATTCTTTGGTGAGGGCTGAAAAAGAGGCAAAACCATTCTCATGGAAAGGGTCTTCAAGATACCATATTTTGTATTTCTGTGCAGTTTCCTTTATCAGCTCAAACTGCTGGTCTGTCGTGAGCTTCATCCCGCCTTTCTTGTAATTGTATGATTTCCCATCCCATAGGCTGGAAGCCGCGAAATCTATGCCAATTCTCATGTGCCAATCGCTTGCGACGGAAGAGACCAGCTCGAGCGTGTCTTCTTCATCTGCGTTCGCCATCCATGCGCTTTCAAGGTTCCTTCCTATAAGAAGGCTTTTTTTCTTGAGCACATCACCTATTGCGTACCATGCATGAATGAGGCTCTCTATAGCTTCCAGAGAGCTTTTCGCCATGTGCGGGATTAGCAGGAACTCCTGCCAGTCCGTCCCTCCTCCGTGCGCCCCGCCACCTATAACATTCCCCAATGGAACCGGGAAATGCTCATTTTCCCTGAGCCCGTTCAGCTTCCAGAGGTTCCCCTTGCTCTGCGCCCTCGCGGCTGCTATGGATATTGCCAGGGCAAGGTTCGCTCCCACGCGAGAGAAATTCTTCGTCCTGTCAGTCGCGATAAGAAGAGAGTCTAAGCTCTCGGATTCCTGCATGCCTATAATCTTATTTCTCAGGTTCGGGAATATCCTCTTGGTTTTTTCAAAAGCGAGCTCCTTAGCCTCATTCGCCCCCTTGGAAGTGCCTGACGGCACAGACGCTGAATAAGAGCCGGAATCGCAGGTTAGGATTACTTTGACTGAAGTCTCTCCCTTGGAGTTAAGAGCAGGGAAAAGCCTGAGGTCTGTTATCATAAAGAAATAATGGGTTGGCGGATTAATTAGATTGAAGGCGTTATCAAACGCCTTCTTTCCAGAATCACTTTTTCTTCTGAGGCGCGGTCTGCCTGGGCTTTATGTCTATGGGAATGAGGTTCGCTTCCCATTCAAGCCTTGCAATATCAAGCGGTTTTGTCATTCCCTTCGGGAGCTTTACAAGCACAGGGGAGCCCTGTGAAATCTGCAAAGACCTTGCTGACAGAATCCTCGTCTTCTCGTACCTGCTTCTATACTTCGTGTTTGGCATAGTACCAATCTATGTATGATGTGTATATAAAACTACCGCGGCTTTGAATACGTTTTCCTTACTTCCTCAGAGCCCCTTAGTTCGGGGTCTCCTAGCTTGATTATCGCATAAAGGATATCAAAAGAACTGGGTTCTCCGGGTATCCGCGGTCTGTTGTGCCTTCTGTACATCTCAGCTCTTTCCCTGTCAAACTCAGTGTAGTCCTTTTTCATATAATATGATATTGAAGCAAAGCTTTTTAACCAATGTACCTGGTCTGCTCTCGCGTCTTCTGCTGCTGGGCTTGAGGCTGGTCTTTCGCTATCTCTGTGAGAGCCCTCTTCTGAAGGTCCTCAACCTTCTTTATGAACTCCTGCATCTCCTTGACCTTCTGCTCAAGCTTGCTCATGTCGATTTTGAGACCCAGTATCTTGGTAAGGCTGTTCAGGACGATTTCCGCTCCTTTGGGGTCAGTGACTATAGGGAATCCTGAAGTCTCTCCAAGCAGGCACACTCCCTTCATTCCCCTCTCCTTCCCCAAACCGA
>Ga0153915_10002396_pt1 | contig 17140 bp, 13 predicted proteins | sample Opewatmetagenome_2_FD_107003 | JGI IMG/M metagenome (GOLD analysis project Ga0153915, IMG submission 107003) | Freshwater wetland microbial communities from Ohio, USA - Open water 3 Core 3 Depth 3 metaG | ecosystem: Environmental > Aquatic > Freshwater > Wetlands | place: USA: Ohio, Lake Erie...
CCAACCTTGCACTAGTACTTCCTCTGATACCTCTCTTCATAATCATCGCAGCAGCTGTACGCGGGCTGAATTTGGTTTTGATAGGCGTGATACTAGCCGTGACTTCCTGGCCGTGGGCAGCAAGGAGCATAAGATCGCAGGTTCTTACCCTCAAGGAGAGAGAATTTGTGAATCTGGCTCGAATGTCCGGGGAAGGGAACGTACGGATTGTGCTGACAGAGATCTTGCCGAATATGCTCGCCTATATCATGATGGTCTTTGTAATATTGACTGGAACCGCCATACTGGCTGAGTCAGCACTGAGCATGATAGGCGTTTCTACGACCCGCACGATTACTTTGGGGTACATGCTTTACTGGGCCCAGCATGAAACGATTGTTCCTTTTTGGTGGAATATCTGGTGGTGGTTTATCCCTCCGGGCATTGTGTTGACTGTAGTACTGACAGCATTCTTCGTCATCCACGCAGGTCTGGACGAAGTATTCAATCCAAAGTTACGGAGGATTTGATTTCTCTTGGCGGAACATATTCTTGAAGTCGAAGATCTCAGGGGCTATTATAGAGGCGTATTTGGCGTCGTTCATGCCATTGACGGTGTTTCATTTAGTTTAGACCGTGGAGTAATAATGGGTATTGCAGGCGAATCAGGCGGTGGCAAATCTACGCTTGCCCAACTTGTTTCAGGAACACCACCTCCATTGCTGCACCATGAGGGAGGAAGAATCCTAGTCGATGGGATTGATATATACAACATAGACCCGGAGGAACTTAGAACAGAAGTCAAATGCAAGCGCATGTCCTATGTGCCTCAGGCCTCAATGGAGTCTCTAAATCCAGTCAAGAGGATTAGGGACTTCATCTTCGATGTCGTCGGACAGCGCACCCGTAGAAGAGTTTCCTCAAGTGAACGGAAAGAAGAAGTTCTTGAAATGGCAACGAGCCACATCAAGGCATTGGGATTGGACAGGTCAGTCTTGGATCGGTACCCGCACGAACTTAGCGGAGGCATGAAACAAAGGGTCGTAATTGCAATATCAACCCTTTGGAATCCCAAGCTCCTTGTAATAGATGAACCGACCTCCGCCCTCGATGTGACCTCACAAAAACGTATGATAAAGGCTCTTCTGAATCTGAAGCAAGTCGGGATTATCGAAAGTATGTTGTACATATCTCATGACTTGACAAGTCTGAAACAGCTCTGCGACGAATGTATGGTCATGTATGCAGGGAAAATAGCAGAGATAGGCGACATGGATGGAACAATTGATGATCCGCTACATCCCTATACCCGCCTGCTGATAGCTGCAATTGCATCCTACGACTCGAGGGGAAAAAAGACATGCAAATTGGAATGCATCCCAGGATCACCTCCGGACCTAAGATCACCTCCGCCCGGGTGCAGGTTCCATCCACGATGCCCGTATGTCATGGACGTCTGCAGGAGCAGAGAGCCGGGGATGTTCATGGTCGGAGATGGAAAGAGGGGAGCATCTTGCTGGTTATTGACTTCAAAATCGGGGTAGCAAAATGGAAGACAAGCGCAAGACAGTCAACAAAGAGATCGTCCTTAGGTGTGAAGACCTGACCAAGATATACACCTCTGGTTTCATTAGAACAAAGACCGTCGTAGGCGCGAAGAACGCAACTTTCGATATCAAAAGAGGGGAAATCGTTTCTCTTGCAGGTGAGAGTGGCAGTGGAAAATCAACGATAGCCAAGATGATACTGAGATTGATCGAGCCAACATCTGGCAATATCATTCTCAACGGTAGAAACATCCATTCATACAACACACGAGAATACTATAGGCAAGTACAAGCAGTATTTCAAGATCCCTACTCTGCATTCAATCCATTCTACAAAGTCGACCATGTCATAGACAGAACATTTGGCCTCCGCGAAGGCAACCTTGAAGGTGACGAGAGAAGAGAAATCATTGAATCCACGTTCATGTCTATTGGATTAAATACGAGTGAAGTGTTGGGCAGGTACCCTCACGAGCTGAGCGGTGGTCAAATGCAGAGGCTGCTTATCGGAAGATCTCTTCTCATCGGTGCACAGCTGTTGATAGCCGATGAACCTACTAGCATGATAGATGCGTCCACTCGAGCTGGCGTCTTGAACCTACTTCTTAGTCTGAAAGAGGAAAAGGATTTGTCTGTACTATTCATAACGCACGACATCGGTCAAGCCCAGTACGTTTCTGAGAGAGTCCTCATTATGAAAGAAGGAGAAATAGTCGAACAAGGCTCTGTCAATGATGTCTTCACTAGACCAAAGCATCCGTACACAAAGGAACTTCTTGCAGCAGTACCAAGTCTATATGAAAAATGGGATTAGGTTGCCTTGATCTTTCCATGAAACCAGGCCGTTTTTCAATGGTAACGCTCTCCGGCAGAAGGCAGCACCCGAAAATGGCTTTGATCTTTCCAGTTGCAACTTGAAACATCTCATATTTTTTCTTGGATTATATATATAATTCAATAATCACCTCCCTCTTAGTTTACGACTTTTTACAGCTATTCGCTATTTCTGCCACTTTTTTTTCGCCAGAACACACATGATTGCTTATGTATTCCATTCAAGCATCCTATATTACTGCGGAATTACTTAGGAGGAGAAATACTAAGTGAGAAGAGAAAACAAGGTTGCAACCGCTATGATCATCAGTATCATGGTGTTTGCAATGGTATTATTCAGTTTCAATGCGAGACCAGTCCTTGCGCAAGCAACCGTACCGAGGAACGAGACGGTGTGGGGAGCTGGTTTCGGAATGAACACTGGAAGCTACCAAGCCTGGAACATGGGCTCAAACCAAGGCTGGACGACCTACCTGATGTATGAACCAATGTTCGGGACTAACGTAGCAACAGGAGAAATCATTGGCTGGCTAGGCGATAGTATCGCGTGGCTCAACACCACCACTATCCAGATAACACTTCGGAGCAATCTTCACTGGACTTCCATAGGCAGCAGCCTCGCCACCAACACCACAGCGATAACGACCGATGATGTCATCTACTCGTTCGAAATCCTTCAACAGACCGGTCAACTCGGTTCGCTCGTGCAGAGAGTAGGAGACGTCAGCACCGCCTTCGAAAAAGTGAGTGCCACAGTATTGAAGGTACACGTACTACCGTCCTATGACGGGAGCAGCGAGGTGTACCGCCAACTGACATATGGCTGGCTCATATTCCCCAAGGCTGTCTGGTCGGACATCAACGCGACATATAGTGGCGCCTTATCGACATACACTAATGACTGGCAGGATACCACAATGGTGCCAGCCAAGTGGAGGGTCGCGTCTGGAATGTACCTACCGTACTATCATGATGCTACAAGCACGATTGGTGTGATTAACGAGAACTGGTGGGGCGTAGATGACACAGATTTCGGTAGATTGCCGAAGCCAAACTACTTCGGATACACATCATACTCTAGCAACGACCTTGCACTCCTCGCCATGGAGCGTGGAGATCTTGATTGGGACGGTAATTATCTTGCAGGACTAACGACAGTCAAGGCACAATACCCGAACGTAGTTACCTACTTCGATGACCTGCCATACTTCCCAGACAAGTCACCAGTAATGCTAGTTCCAAACCATAAGAACTACCCACTGAATCAGACTTGGCTGCACAAGGCTCTCGCCTCTGTGCTGAACTACACTGCCATGAGTGACGTTTCGAGTGGCTACTTGAAGGAGCCTAGTCCCATGCTGATACCCGCAGACGACGCAGCTGCCAGAGCATTATTGAATTCAACAATCGAATCCAAGTACGCAATTACCTACAACGTGGCCAATGCGCTTGCGATTCTAAACACATACTGCACCTATGACAGTGTAGGTGGAGTATGGTGGACGAAGGCGGGAGTCACACCCAGCGATCCCATCCAGCACTATCCACTCCAGGAGTGGAACTATCCATATTCTAATGCGACTGCTCCGTGGACTATCTTGGACTTCATGGGGTGGACAGACGTTAATGCTATGGATACAGTGGCAGCTCAGTCATTCTCCAGCCTGCTCAATATACAGACTCAAGTGGAATTTATTAGCGGCTGGGGTACTGTCCAGGTAAGGATGAACAATTTCCAGTTCGATCTTGCGGACATGGTTATGTCGGGACAGATAAACATGAACATGTATGAGCGCTACTTCCAGATGTTCTCGCCACTCAGCTCTAGCGCGGGTGGAGGAGTCAATGCGCCTCTAGGCGGCTGGTATAACCAAACGTTCATCAACGACATAGAGCTGCTTGATACTTTCCCTGCTGGCTCGGCCGCACAATGGGCCGTCGCTAACGAGATGCAAGAGATCCTTGGTGAAGTCATGCCTGTTATTCCACTGGCAGGACATGCTGACTGGCAAGTCTATAGCACTACGTACTGGAAGAACTGGCCCAACAGCGTGACCAATCCAATGCTACCAAGCAGTCCCTTCGCTGGCACTACGCAGAATGCAAATCTGCTCGCAATCGTCTTCGCCTTGAACGCAACAGGGGCTACAACGACTCTGCCGCCGGACTACACACTTGTCATAGTAGGAGCAGTAATAGTCGTCGCGGTGATAGCTATAGTAGTTGTGTGGTACATTCGTAGACCAGGCAAGTAAACATAAGAGAGGAGGTTGCTGATGAAGATCGCAACCTTCCCTTTTTTCTTTATGAAGACAGACAAGTCACTTGGTTTTCTTTTGGGCTATTGCATAGATCATATAGAGAGCAAGCCAATTGTCCGTTCATATTTGCTCTCAAACACATCACCTCTCTTGCACCCCGAGGAATTCTGAACAAAGATGACTACTCACGGCTTCGGAGAGCATGCTCTATAGCCCAGATTGACAAGGGACGCATATACATCGAGGCTCTGAAATCACCTTGTTCAGTCCATGCCTCAGGCGTCCGAAACCAGTAGCCTCTCTCCTTGTATGTCATATTATAAACGCCAAATGCTGTCTTTAGCCCCTGCTCAACAAGCCCCTGATGAATCATGAATGCTGCAAGCGCATAGGTCGTTCCTGTCCAGACTTCTGAGCTCTGAGCACAGGTGTCGTCAGGTGTTCCATCAGGACGCATTCCATTCACCGCGCCCATTTGACCGAACTGAAATCTTAGTACATTGAAATTGTAAATTGCCTGCAAAGCTGATATTGCATTCTTACTGGGCGTTATATCTGGTAGACCGCAAACATGCATGTACCACTGCCCTGCCAGTTGATCAGCCATAATGCTGTCATGATGTTTTGCATTGCTACCGTCGAAGTTGTAATACTGTCCATTCCAGAGCTTCTCATCAAAGGCCCGTTTCCCGTTTTCTAAAATAAAATGATACTTCTTCTCCGTACTTCCATCTCCGAGCCTTTGCGCCATGGCAATCATTGCTTGAGCTGCGCCTAGATACAGACTGCCACAATAAGCGCTGGGACCCTCCATCCTCCAATTGTCATATGTCTGATCAGGGATTCCTTCGTTTTCGGGGATGCCATCAGAATCCTTGTCGAATGCGTCAACGTATTCCATTGCTTGTTTTACCGCGGGCCAGCAATACTTCAAAAATCCCTCATCATTTGTGAACACGTAGTTCCTATAAATTTGAAGTACGAACTTTGAATTCAGATCCTTCCATCTTCCGCAATCTAAGTAGGCGTAAGCATTTGACAGATACCAAGGATCCTCTTGAGGCGTTCCCAGGTCATGAGGCACAGAGCCCTTCCGTTTTCTCGGAACTACCTTCTTATCAACAAGCAAAGTGTGTGGACTGTTGTCTTCAATATCAATTGTAGCAGCGAAGTCTCGCTGAATGCCGTTGTCAAGCTCAGGCCAATTCATTAAGGTTGCAAATGACGAGTAAAATAAAACATCGTAAGTGTTGATGTATGGATACTCAAAACACTCTAGATATCCAAAGTGCCCCAACCCCCTTACATCTAATTTCCCATCAACTTCTCCAACGACCCATGATGAACTGCTGTCAACAAGGAAATATAACTCATTGAAAAGACTAGATTTGAGCCATGTGGGTCGGTTTGACTCCAGAATAGGTCTTTGCCACTCCTCAATCATGTCCATCCAAGTTCGCCAACTATCCAGAGCTTCTGTGACTAGGGGAATGGCAGATCTTCCATCTTCTCCGAAAAACCGGGTATAGTATTTATACCATCTTCGCCCTTTTCCGAATTGGATTATCGGGATATCCCAACTTATTGCGAAGATTATCTCGGCCGATTCTTTAGGTTCGAGTCGCATCTTGGCACATAGTGCTCCTCCCTCCTTGTGAGAACGTATAGATGATCTTGGTACAGATTCCACTAGGAACCCTTCTCTCTTGAAACTCTGCCACAACTCACGACCTTTTGATTCGGTATCGAAATTCGAGCAACTTGTGAGTTCCGTATCTTCTGTTCCCTCAACTCCCATTCCAAATGAGACCGGACTTGCCGCTTCGCTACGTTCCTGTTGGAGCTCCAAAAGAAGTCGATTAGGGCTTGGAGAATCGACCAGTATATGAGTGCCATCGATTTTTGGCTGGGTTGGAGATACAGAATTCTCCCAAGTGAACATTAGTGAAACATCAAGTCTATCATCTATGACATTACTAAGCAACCAAGAGAAGACACCTACAGGGTAGGAACTCTCTCGATAATTGCCTCCAATAACTGGAGTCAGCTGCTGGCATATGGCTTCAATTCCAATATCACGGAAGTTATAGGTTGTCCATGCTCGAGGGAATAATGCATAATATGTAGCCCTAGAAGCTCGCATTCCCCAATTCCACGAACTCAACCGAGCTTCATCAGAAACTCTCGGATTTAGAGTCTGAAGAAATGGTCTACCTTTCCCCTGAACTCTCAAGTGAAACTGATTGGGCAAAGAGGGGTGGTATTCGTGAGCTCCTGTTCGAAGATGCCATCTTGCGAAGTCCCCCATGTAGCCGCGTCCAATGCTTCCGCAGCCCATGCCCCCGATTGGAACACCTTGATTATATCCATCATCAATTGGTCTTGTTGGTGGACACGGCAGCATTTCCCAGAATTGCTCGTCAAGGTCAATTGGTACTTCTGCTAGGCTAGGCCATACCATACTAGGTTCAAGTCCCATAGGATAACTTCTGGGTCTTCCAGGCTGCAATGGACCCTCGTTTAATGAGATTCTCCAAGCGCAATCTGGTATTTGGAATGGCATTGCAACGTCTCCATGGGCGGTATCCAATCAACTGCTGATTGGCAAGCTACAATCTACTGCAAAACCCGTTAAGTGTTTTTTATTTTGCAGAATACAGTTGTTAGAAGGTATACGACTCTCTTTTTTTAAATTGGGAGAGCAAAGACATACCATCCCTCTCCTTCTAGAGGCTTCGGTGCCTCCCTGTATCCCCTCTTTCTGCAGAGTGCCGTAGCCGATAGGTCATCAGTATAGTAGACAATCCCATCAAAGCCTCTCTCCGCAGTAAATCCCTCGAAGAAGTCAAAGAAACGGTTTCCGTATCCCTTCCCTCTTTTTTCTGTCCTCAACCAGACCTCGTGCAATTCTACGAGATTGTCCTTCTCTCCCCCGAAGAGTTGGCGTAACACCCTTCTGTCCTCTTCATCGCGAGAGTCTCCCGGAATCATCTCTTCGTTGCTTGTCTCATGCCAGATGGTGTGGCCAACAATGTTATGGCCTTGTCTCCAGACGATAAGGTGGGCGGGGTTTCTCTTGATGTGGTCGAGCTCACTTTTTCCCAGTTCTTTTGAACTGGGTTCAACTAGTCCCTTGGATTCATAGAATTGATGGAGATCATGAAGAGATTCATAGTACTTCTTGAACAGCTCAAGATCGTATCCAACAATAAACTCCAAAGTATACAGCTCCTCCAGACAGGAACTGCATGCTCGGATTAGATAAGAATGCGGCGATTATGCCGCCCTTGCGTTCGCCCTGAGAATCGCCTCGACCTTGTTAAGAAGAGGCGCTATGTCGGGATTGTTGATGTTGATGATGACCGAAACAGAGAGGTCAGCAATCTCTTCCTTGCCCTTCTTATCCTTGTATGGCACATCGACCTTGTAGTTGACGCGGTCGTTGATCTTGGCCCTGAATCCCTTGGCTTCTTGTTCAATATTGTAGCAGCCCTTGATCGGGTACATGACACCGTAGTTCACCATGGTGCCGGAGCCGCCTGCTATGGACTTCGCAATCTGATCCATGATTGACTTGTTATACATGTAGCTGCCCAGCTGAATCATGCTCAAGAACGCGAACATGCCGCCTCCGCTCACCCTTGCAGCCTTTGCCTCTTGTACGCCGGTCGCAATGATACGGTAGTTCGACACGAAGATGTTGCCTTTGATTTGAGACTTGCCAGTCTCGACCCAGCCATCTGCGATGACCGCGAACTCCTCGCCCGGCAGCTTACAGAAGTTCTGAACGAAGAATTTCTCGTATTCAGAGAGCTTGGACGGGTTCTTTGCCCGCATCATCTTATCGAAAAGTATGTATCCCTTTTCCGAAAAGGCCTGAGGATCCACCATGATGGCCTCCTTCATCGCCTCGCCAAAAGGCTGATATTGCGACGAGTCAATCTTTCCGAAAGCATCCATCAACTTCTTTCCTGCGTCTCCGGACTTTCCTTTCTTCATTGACTCGACGACTTCAATCTTTAGTTTTGCTAGGTCTACGCCCATTTCAAGAACCTCGGTATTACTGAATTACCAAACTGTGGTTGTTTGAGGGCCTGAGATATTAAGGATAGCTTGGATATGCTCGAGAGAGTCTCGTAACTCGAACCGACTCATTCCTGAGATTCTTATCTTAGGTTCTGCTAGGAAACGAGCAATTCTGGAATGACGGCTTCAGCCATGTCCTTAAGATAGTGCAAACCAGCAGCCTCCGCGGTTTTCAGGACTCTCTTGAGCATCCTTCGTGATTGTGCGATTCGACCTTGTTTGAATCTGAACTTTGCCTGAAGAAGCAGGGCCTGTGCGGCGAATCCTGGCAGCTCCCTGCCCTCTACCTGTTTCATCAGTCTCAGCATCCAGGGACCCGAGAATTCCGTCTTAGCAGCCTTTCTGTCAGTAGGGTATGCTTCAATCTCTACGTCGGTCATATGTACAAGAGTCGTATTAATGTAGGCGAGGCCTCTGAGCCGATCGAATATGTCCAGAGCTTCCTCCAGCGAGAACAGTGCAGACGAGTATTCATGATTCCGTTTTTCGATTAACCCTTCAATGAAATTGATCCGCCCAATATTGAATTCATCTCCGGTTTTCAATGAGGCTTCTTTTGCTTCATCCAAGACTCGAGCAGCTTCGTCGATTCGATCAAGATTGAGCAGAGCCCAAGCCTCTTGAGCCTGTGCAAAGCACACTGCAGACGAGGCCATGTCTTTCTTCCCATCAATTGCCAATTCCAATGCTGCCTTTCCATTTCCTTTTAGATTGTAGAGAAACGCAACTACGCATTTCATAAGACCCACGGGAAGGCCCATAGATTCTCGTACTACAATGTACTCACTCTGATAGTCAATGGCGGCATCATACTCGCCCCTTGCCATTGCTATATGGCCTAAGCAATGTGCATTCAACCCGCCAGCATCAACATATCCTATCCGGTCACAGATGCCTTTCTGAACTTTCAAGATACTCACTGCTTCACCAAGACTCACATTCTTCACCATGTTAGCTTTCTCAAACAGGAGGTTAGCTAGCTTCTCCAGATCGTCGTGTTTCGTTGCTAGTGAGATAGCTTGATCATACCACATTCTTGCCTCTTCGATGTTGCCTTCTGCTGCAAGTCGTGTTGCCTTGATTCTATGAAGAGATGCGAGGAAGAAGTTGTACTCATCATCACTCTTGATCTTCGATTCTAAGATATCAAGGGGTGCATAGTCTGAATCGGAGTCTGCAGAATAGAAGAACTCGATGAATTCTCGCCAAGCCATATACACATGACATGCCATCCAGTCACTGCCTGTCATCTTGACTGCTGCAGCCATAGCCTTCTGAAAAGCACTCCACTTGACAGGGTCACCTCTACGAGCGTAGTATGTGAGCTCGAACGGATGAGTGAGATCTGAACCTACTCGTGCATCCATGAGTCTTTTGAGCAGCTTGTACTTGCCTTGAAGATAGGCGTGGAAATAGGCGAAGTAGGTCAATAGAGCGGATGCGTTTTTCTTCAATGCCTTCTCGCACAGACGCTCAGCAAAGTCATCGTAGTTTCTAGCTTCATTCATGACTGCCTGCAGTATGCTCTTGGTGTCCTCATCCACATACGGAAAACAGGCAGTTATGGTGCCAAGATGCTTCACTCTTAACAACCCCAGACCGACGAAATCGGTATGGAATAGCTGACCTTCTACATCAGTCTTGTGGCACACCGAATTCTTCCTAAAACATCGTGATGTGCAACAGGATCGTGGGTATGAGTTCATCTCATATAGAGTACCGCGGAATCTTCACGAATCATTATTACAGATAGGTTTATTACATGTATTGTGTAATACTATTACAAGGCTTTCTTGAACCTCCATTGAATCAGGAGCGTCATAGGAACATGAGCAGTCGGCGTGGACTCCCAGGATTTGTGCATCGGCGTCTAAAGCCTTGTATAAGAGAGGAGATAGATATGAACTATTCAAAGAAATCAAGGATGGGTCTTGCAGTGGGACTCTTCCTAGTCCTATCAACTATCGCCTTCGGCACAGTCTTCTATGTCGCCCTATCGGCAAGTAACGTAGAGATTGTTGTTTCTGAAGACGATGCAAGAAGAAGTGTTAACGATCAAGCGCTTCGTGTGAATGAGGATTACCTCGTTTCAGCTCACAACAGGTTCCGTGGAGGACCTATTGACATTCTGCCATACTACGACCCACGCTTGGGAATTCCGCGGGATGGATTTGTGATACTGCCAGAACTCAGACCCCTTTCCAGCATTCAGCGTGGTCCAATAGTGATTCTACCGTTCTAAGATCTGTAAGAGGTATTCTCTCGATCAAGAAACCTGAAACTGGGGGAGTCCAACTCCCCCTTCTATTTCTTTCGTAGTCACCATGAAGGAACTCTAAACATCAATGATAGGTGGACACAGAGTCGATATCACTCAGATTCTTTGAATACCTCGAAAGCATGTTTCTTCGCGGAATCCCTCAGTTTTCGGATTTCAGTCGCTTGTTTCTTGACCTCCTCAAAGAGAGACTCACGTTCTGAAATTGCTTGGGCCACAAAGGCCGAGACCGCCTCGGATCGACTCTTGAATACTTCGAGTTCTACTAGAGCATCAAGCACCTCAACAAGCTCACCACTCATTCTGGTCATGACACTGACTTCACGTTTCCCAGTTGATTCAGGCTCGTCTGAGAGCTGGCCTAAGAGTTGCTTCCGTAAGCTCAAAGGCGCAACTGCTTCTTGTTCCGCATCTTTTTTCGTTGGCATCTATGTGACCCCGATTCTTCTGTTTCTAAAGCGCACATGAATGCTTATGTCCACTATTCACGTAATACTATTACAAATGACACTTTATATATGTTTCTGAGTCAACTAGGAATTTGCTGTTTCCACCCGAACAACATTGCACCCACGTCAAAACCATCCAGACTTAGTTGTTCTGGCGAACAGGCGAGCCATCATGCAGTCATCTAATGTTTCTGTTGATTCCTATGAAACGCATATGTAACTAGTGGACTTACATGATTCAAATCCCCAAGTCCGGACCATGGTGCGAAGAGTGCGTACAATAGTATGTATATTTCGCCATATCCTTTATATTCGGAAATTCCAGCAAAAGAAGGCAACAATAGGCCGGGAAGACTTTGCCTTCTTCTACTGCTGTTCGAGGAGAAGTGTTAGTGACTGGGAAATTCCATATCGAGAGGTCAGGCATTGCTCTGCTGATACTACTGCCTGCAGTGTACCTCTTTTACCTGAGCAATCCGCCGTGGGACACACCAGGAGCAACAACAGCGTACTACTCGGTTCTCGCATTCCTATGCGTGACCATTACAGCCAGTGCCGCAAACAGAATCCGGATAGATCCCTCGCCGTCAAACAACGTTCTCTTCGCCTGCACGGGGTACGCATCAATAGTATTCTCGGGTGCAGCGATAGTGTTTGTCCTCTTGGGAGAGTCAGCCGTCATTCATTCGGAGACCTCTGGCGTGTTCCTGAATCTTGTTGCGCTAGCTACCACAGGCATCCTCATGTTCCTCTACAGCATCTTGGACAGGGTCATCAAGAAGGAGAACTCGATATGGGAGAGCAGACGGACTCCATTAGGTATCATAGCTCTCTTCTCTCTCGTCTTCCTCGCTATGATGGTCGTGGCCAGACTTCCGCTGGACGATTCTGTATTCCTGATTGCTGGCTACACAGCGGGTGCTGTCGCCATCCTTGCATATGCTAGTGCGGCTGTCTTGACATTTCGAGGACGAATATTGAGCACGACGAATGATTCCGTCCGAATGGCTATCTCTTTTGTGCTGCTTGCGGCAGCGTCACTGAATCACATTCTGATTCTGCCATCACCGTCCTCGCAGTGGGTAGTATCTATTTGCCTCATGGCATTGGGCTTTGTCATCGCGAATATGTCTGTCAGCTATACGTTTCTGCTGGATATCGGAGTGAGTGACAATTTTGCGTACGCACTGGCAATCGCAACTAGCGTAATGGCAGTAGCTCCGTTCATCCTGGCGCACTTGACGATGATGCTTGTCGGGAGCGTAGCCATTTCTGACATCGGCGCCACGACGCTCATTCATATCAGTGCCTCAGTTCTTGCGGCGCTCTCTGCATATGCGTTGTACATGAAATCAAGGGAGTATCCATCATCAGGTGTGTACGCAATTGTATTCCTGCTTATGTTTTGGGCAGTCTCGGAGATTGCCATCGTCTTTTCACATCTCTTGCCAGGCTACGGTTTCGAAACAGAAACGCGTGTGCCGTACATCGCCGGTAGCATTGTGTCATGCCTCATGCTAGTCGTGGCAATTCGTCGGGTTCTTGATCCCACCAAGACCATAACCGGCCCAATTCCAAGACTCTATTTACTAGGTCTGATTGGGGCTCCTTTTCTGCTTCTTTTCGGAGAGTTTGTCAGGCAATACGTATTCCTGGGACTCCTCGGCATGACTCAAACGATTGTTGGTTCCGCAATGATGCTCGGGCTGAGCTACATTTCACTCTACGCACTGTTGACCTATATCTTGCTGCTTACCAGTGCATCTGGTGGCAAGTGGCTGTTCTATTCTGTTGGGCCTGCGCTTGCATCAGTCTGGATAGTTGTTGTCATTTTAAAAGCCAATTTTGCGTATGCAACAGCCGGATGGTGGATTGCAGAGGCAATCATGTTCTTCATGACAATCGTTCCCTCTTTTGCCCTCCTTCGAATGTATCTGACAGAATCTGGGGAACTGGAGAAGGTCGGCCCGGTCGCCTCGGCCTACTCACGGATGATATCCGAGGATATACTAAGTCATCAGAAGTCTGCCATCGATAGGCTCTCCGAAATGACGATGGATACGCGTACGGACGAGCTCCGGCTTGATTCACTGGCACAGATCCTCAACGAGGTTTCACGGGCGAATGATCTCGCGAAATACCTTCAGGTTTTGGCTTCCGGAAATAGGTTTCGCGAGGAAGACCTTGAGGCTACCGATGTCATGTATTCAATCACAACTGCGATGAATCGGTCCAACATCTCTGAGTCAGTGCGGAAATTCAAGGACGATGCTCAAGGGCCGGGGGCAAAACTGGTCCATGCCAATAGCCTCTTGGTAGACCTCTTCTACTATCTCTTCGAAGGCATATCAAAAAGAATCGGCACAATTGAGATGCTGGGAGTAGGTATTCGCGAACGCGAAAAACACCCAGTGTCAGATATTGAGGTCACCTTTGACTTGTTGGTTAAGGCTGAGAAGATAGACCAAGGGCTGTCCCTCACCAGGAGATACTTTGAGAGATACTCTCCGGATGTGATGGAGTTCGCCTATTCAAGGAGACTGGCGGAGCTCTTTGAAGGAAGTGTTGATTGGCGTACCGAAATAGCCTCCAGTCAGAATCTTCTCATTACTGTCGAGGTGGCACTGCCAAGCGTGTAGGTATGATTCTTCTCATGAATAGCCTTGCCCTAGGTCGATATTCTTCAATGTGCCACTATTGTTCGACGAAATCCCCCCACTTTAGAGCCCTCTATACCGTGCAATCATTGCATCAGAGCTTGGTCAATCATGAGCTCCTTATTCTGTTGTCAGGTATGTATTCCTTCATCAAAGGTTTTGGGCCAGATTGAGTATACGAATGATTGAGAATAGTCAATCGCTGTGACTGTCATATTCTCCAGGTTCGCATGAAGATTTGTAAGGAAGGAAGAGAGATGCGTTGGAGGCATTCTGACGAACCAATACAGCCCGGAATCAGACACTCTGAGAAGAAACTCAAAGGGGACTGGCGCTCTTCCTATAGAGGCTCTGCTCACTTGACAGAGCCTGCTGGTACATTCAAGTGGGTAACATTAGGTACATAAAGCCAGCCTACAAGTGGTGTATGGGTATTCATTTTGTCAGCAGAACAGACCTCCAGCCAGCTCACTGAGAAGCAGCTCAAGGAGCTTCAAAGACTGCGCGCCAACAGAATGTTCCTTGATGAGCTGAAGAAGAAGGGCATCTTTACTTCCATCATTATCTGCCCTGTATGCAAGAGCCCTAGAATTCAGGAACTCACATCTTTCAAAGACCTGGGCTATATTGGCAGTTTCCAACCGATGTACTTTTGCCTTGACTGTGGGTGGTCTGGACGTCTAGAGTTGACGATGTCAAATAAACCGCTGAACGAGGCTATTCTCGAAGACCTGAAGACGGGTTCACTGCACCAAGATGTTGAGGAGTACATAATGGATTCTGAACCCGACGAGCAATGAGACCAGCTCCGGTTAGCTCGCTTATGGGTATTGGTTGCTGAACAAGACAGATTCATATCACTCCAAGCTATGAAGTGAAGAAGAGAAGCGTAGAGCCACCATGAAAGTCCGTAAGTACGTAATTGTTACGGTTCTCTTTTGTCTGATTTTCTATGCCATGCCAGTATCTCAGGACACTGCTGCTCCTCTGATGATAGATGAACATGCGGACCACAGCATCGGAGATTTGTCACTACAGCTAGAAGAGGAAATTGCTTCAGAGGAGAGAGCACTCGCAGAGCGCTACGAGACTCCGCCGTCGTCTCAGTTCGAGGACACAATAGCAATTATTGTTGAGAACCCACTCTATCCATCCATCGGGGATGCAGTCGATCAATACAGACAGGACCTGAATGACTCAGGATACAATACTCTGCTCTATACAGAACTATTATCCACAGCAGAGGAACTCAAAGGAAATCTCACGCAATGGTATAAAGAACAGAGTCTTTGTGGAGCAGTCTTGATGGGACGATTGCCATATGCCGAATTCTATCATCCTGCTGCCCCAGGTTTTGATGCATCAATATTCATCTGCGATCTGTTTCTCATGGACCTAGATGGACTATGGACCGATGGCAATCCAGAGGATGGTATCTATGACGGTCATTCTGGTGAAACACCCACAAGCGATATCTTCCCTGAGATCTTCGTGGGGCGCATCGATCCGACCTGCCTCTCGTGGAGCTCGAGTGTTGCAGACGAAGTGAACAACTATCTTGCACGTATTCACGATTATCGCACTGGAGGAGTTCAGAGGACTCGGCGTGCCATCGTTTACGTCGATGACGATTGGGCAGGATATTGGGGAACAAGGTGGGCAGACGATGTAGGCCTTGTGTATGGAACGCGGATGGTGGTACAGAATCCATTAACATGGACAAATGCCACAGACTGGAAGAATAACAGACTAGTTCAGGATTATCAATGGGGGCATCTCTGTGCCCATAGCGATGCTACTACGCATGCATTCGGTCCTGGAGGCGCGGGTGCCGAGGGACTTGTTACGTCAGCTGAAATCCATTCCATTCCACCGTCTTTCAACTTCTACAATCTGTTCTGTTGCTCAGGTGCAAAATGGACCACAGGCAACAACCTTGCAGTGACCTACGCATTCACTGGACCTTACGGTCTTGCAAGCATAGGCAGCAGCAAGACTGGAAGCATGATGGACTGCGATGAGTTCTATGGCTCTCTCGCCGAGAATGCAACACTGGGAGCAGGCCTCAAAGACTGGTTCTCGAACTCATTGAATTCAGATAGTTCCGCGGGTACGCTGTACCTTGAGTGGTACTATGGAATGAACATCAATGGGGATCCATTGTTGACCACATACTATGACTGCACGGTTTTAGCTCCAGAGGTATATTCCCCCACGCACCATAATCCAGGAGCGTGGTACTCGAGTCCGTTTCCTCAGTTCAATTGGACAACCCCTCCTGATGTGAACACCATCGATGGATATTACTACATTCTGGACCAGAATCCAATGACGATTCCAGTTCCAGAAACAGCTGTCTTTACAGCGAGCAATGGCGTTTTGCCAGCTGAAGGCCTGAGCGATGGAACATGGTATCTTCATGTAGTTGCAAGAGATTCCGCAGGAAACATCGGAAAGAGCGCTGCACATTTTGCTGTAAGGATAGACACAATGCGCCCCTCAGTTTCTGTTGTACAACCAAGTCAGCAGAGCATTCCCACGGCCTCGGCGATGTTTGCCTGGTCAGTCCAGGACAGTCACAGTGGCTACTCTCGTTCTGAGGTCCGGGTAGATTCTGATACGAATCTGATTTACAATGGCACGGAACTAGTCCTTCTCCTTGAGGACCTTGCTGAGGGCCCTCATACGGTGAATGTGACAGTATATGATCGAGCCATGAACAGAGGAAGTGTAATGCGTACCATCTTGGTCGACCTCTCTGACCCTGTCCTCACACTCCTCAGCCCAACTGTATATACAATAGTTGAACGGACGATTGCCCTTGAATGGCATATCTCCGATATTGGATCAGGGTATCAATGTACACAAATCAGAATTGCCGGAGAGCTTGTTGGGGCTGTTGAGTCGCCAGACACCTCATTCATTATTGAAGATTTGACCTATGGAACAAACACGATAAACCTGACCGCATTCGACTGGGTCAATAGGACAGATACGGTGGAGTTCCAGATCGTTGTTCAGCACTCGATTTCCGGACTTGTTCCTCTGG
>Ga0153915_10002397_pt1 | contig 17137 bp, 17 predicted proteins | sample Opewatmetagenome_2_FD_107003 | JGI IMG/M metagenome (GOLD analysis project Ga0153915, IMG submission 107003) | Freshwater wetland microbial communities from Ohio, USA - Open water 3 Core 3 Depth 3 metaG | ecosystem: Environmental > Aquatic > Freshwater > Wetlands | place: USA: Ohio, Lake Erie...
ACGGTCGGATGCCGCGGCAGGAACGGCGCGCCGAAGCAGGTGGAGAATGTCGCCTGCGGCTCGGATCCGAGGCCCCGCTCGGTCCCCGCGACGCGCGCGGTGTAGCCGGAGAGGAAGTGATACATCGCCTGCTCCGGCGAGAGCTGCGACACCGGCGGCAGCACGCCGAACGCGTCCGCGGTCAGCATCACGATGTTCTTCGGATGCCCGCCCATTCCGGTCGCGCTGGTGTTCGGGATGTAATCGAGCGGATAGGACGCGCGCGTGTTCTCGGTGAGCGTCTCGTCGTCGAGATCGAGCTTGCCGGTCACCGGATGGATCACGACGTTCTCGAGGATGGTGCCGAAGCGATGGCACGCGGCATAGATCTCGGGCTCGGCATCCTTGGAGAGCCGGATCGCCTTGGCGTAGCAGCCGCCCTCGAAATTGAACACGCCCTTGTCCGACCAGCCGTGCTCGTCGTCGCCGATCAAGACGCGCGACGGGTCGGATGACAGCGTGGTCTTGCCCGTCCCGGACAGGCCGAAGAAGACCGCGGTGTCCCCGGCCGGCCCGATATTGGCCGAGCAATGCATCGGCAGCACGTCGCGCGCCGGCATCAGATAGTTCATCACGGTGAAGATCGTCTTCTTGATCTCGCCGGTGTAGTGCGAGCCGAGCACCAGGCACATCCGCTTCGCGAAGTTCACCAGCACGCAGACTTCGCTTTTCGTGCCGTCGACTTCCGGGATCGACTTCAGGTTCGGCGCCTGGATCACCGTGAACTCGGGCTCGAAGCGATGCAGCTCGTCGACCGACGGCGGGATGAACATGTTGCGCGCGAACAGCGAATGCCACGCGTTCTCGGTGATGATGCGCACCTTCAGCCGGTAGTCCGGATCCGCGCCGCAATGGCAGTCCTGCACGAAGATCTCGCGGTTCTGGAAGTACGACGTGATCCGCTTGTGCACCACGTCGAAGCTCTGCTCGGAGATCTTGTTGTTGACCGGACCCCACCAGACGTTCGCGGACGAGGAAGGCTCGTCGACCACGAACTTGTCCTTGGGCGAGCGGCCGGTGTATTCGCCGGTGACGGTGACCAGCCCGCCGCCATCCGCCAGCACGCCCTCGTTGCGCCGCAGTGCGGCGTGATAGTACGCCGGCACGGAGAGGTTCCGGTGCACCGCAAGAACGTTGTGGAGCCCATGCGGCTCCAGGTTCAGCTTTGCGGTCTCAACAGCCTGCTGCAACGCAATCCTCCATCACGGGCGGTGCCCGCCGATACCATTGGCCCGGCGCCGAAGAATAGTCGCACACCGATGTCGGGTTGATGACGATATAGGACGCAAACCATAATGCCGGGTATACGGCGTTGCAATGTCGGATCGGATTTTGCGGTGCAACATTGCGTGTGGCAGCGCAGCAATCTTACGGCACACGCGCGCGTGCCTGCCGGGCGAGCGCGGCGAGCGTGGTGCGCGCCTGCTCCGGGCCCGCGATCGGCTGCTCAAAAAGGAGGCGCGCCGTGTCGCCCTGCCGGCGAAGGTCGGCGCCCTCCGGATCGATGCCGGTCATCGACCAACCGTCGCCGTCCAGGCCGAGCAGATTGCGCGCATAAAGCGCGACCGCCGCGCCGTGATCTTCGTTCATGTGGCGAATGATTTCCGGCTCGGCCGCCGCCAGGGCATCGGCCGCGGGACCGAGCAGCGCATCGCCCGGGATCCAATGGATCGCCCCGAAACCCGCGACCAGATGCGCCCGCTCGACCGCCATCCGCCACAGGTGGAAGTCGTGGAAATCGTTGTACGCGGCGGCGTCGGGATGCCGCGCGACATAGCGGGCGCGGAGGCTCGCGTCCTCGCACGGGGCGAAGCGGCCGACCACGCTGACCCGCGCACCGGTCAATGGGTTGGCGAGCCCCGCCGTGCCGTCGAACAGCAGCGAGCCGCGCGCGTCGCGCCGCAGGTTCTTGGTGTGCTCGGCGAGGTCCGAGATCAGGACCAGCGGGCTCGCATCCGGCGCGCAGGCGGCCAGGACCAGCGAGACGTACGGCGCCCCGTCCGGCATCCGCGTGCCGAGCGACGCGCGCGTCGCCGCGCGGATCAGCGCACGCGCGATGGTTGCCGGCTCGGACCGAGCTGCGCTCATGGTCATTAAATGGGCACCCAGCGCCCGACGCGTCAATCGGCCGGATGCGGCTGGCCGCGCTGCCGACGCGTGGTAGAATTCCATCCATGACGCTGGGAACGCAAAAATCCTACGAGGACGCGCTGGGCGATGGGCTCGAGGCGGTACTCGCCAAGGGCGCGACCACGCTCGACGCCATCGCCGCGGGGTTGAACGAGATGAACGTGCTGGGGCCGAACGGCGAGAAATGGACCGAGACGCTGCTCGCCGCCGAGTTCAAGCGATTGGGAGCGTGAGGCCATGAATAACGCGATCGCGCAGCCGTTCGAGCCCGCGGCGACCAGCGCCGACGATCTGCTCGAAACCGGGTTGATGAACTACTGGTATCTGGTCGCGCGCGCGGAAGACGTGACCAACAAGCCGCTCGCGCTCCGCCGCTTGAGCCGCAACATCGTGGTGTGGCGCGACCCTGACGGCCGGCTCAACGCGATCGAGGATTACTGCCCGCATCGCGGCGCACCGCTGTCGCTCGGCACGATCTGCGACGGGCTAATCACCTGCGCCTATCACGGGCTCAAGCTCGACGGCGCGGGCCGGATCGCGGCGACGCCGCCGACGCCCGATTCGCCGTTCGTCGGCCAGACGGCGGTGAAATCCTACCCGTGCCGCGAGATCGCCGGTGCGATCTGGATCTATTTCGGCGACGCGCTGCACACGACAGCGCCTGAGCCGGTGCTGCCGGAGGAGCTGACCTCGCCCGAATGGTCGAACTTCCTGTTCACCACCGAATGGAAATGCAACTGGCAGGTCGCGCTCGACAACCGGCTCGACCCGGTGCACGGCAGCTATCTGCACGTCGGCACGTTCACGCTGGGCCGCGGCAAGAAGGAAGCCGAGCTCAAGGTCGAGGACACGCCGCAGGGCTTCGCCACCTGGCGCACCAACCAGCGCGGCGTGAACATCGACTGGAACGAGACGTTCATCTACCCGGACAACGTCTTCTGGGTGCGCACCGAGATCCCCTACCCGCCGGCGATCGGCGGATCGTTCCGCATCAACGCGCACCCGACGCCGATCGACAAGGACCGCACGTTCGTGTGGTTCTATCGCTCGCGCAAGGTCACCGGCTGGCAGCGCGACATGTGGCGCTTCCTGTACAAGAACCGCCTCGAGGCGCGCGCCGCCGAGGTGGTCGATCAGGACCGCGTGGTGCTGGAGCGGATTCCGCTGGAAGCGCGCAAGCGCGAGATGCTGCTGCAGACCGACATCGCGGTCGCCCGCATCCGGCGGCTGATGAAGCGCGAGGCCGAGCGGCAGTTCACCGCGCTAAAGGAAGCGCGGAGCCGCAAGGAACGGATACCGGCATAAGCAATAGAATTACCGCAGAGGCGCAGAGACGCTGAGAGGTAAACTCCGTTCGCCCTGAGTGGGCGCGAGTACGCGAGCGCCCGTATCGAAGGGCGAACAAGGCCGCTCATCCTTCGATACGCCGTCCTTCGCCAAGCTCAGGACGACTACTCAGGACGAACGGCCCGGTAGCAAGCCTTCTCTGCGTCTCACCGTCTCTGCGGTTCAATTTCTTTCAGCACTGCTTGCGCGGTAATGACGGCACTGATCAGAAGGCGCTTTCATGAATGAACAAAAAATCGCGCTTGGGTTCATCGGGCTTGGCCGCATGGGAGGCGCGATGTCGCGCCGCCTGATCGCCGCGGGCTACACGGTGTCCGCGTACGACATCGCGCCCGGCAAGGTTCCGCCCGGCGCGCGCGCCGCAGCCAGCCCGGCCGAGGTCGCGCGGCAATCCGACGTCGTACTGATCTGCGTCACCAACGCGAAGGCGCTGGAGGCTGCATTGTTCGGCCCCGGCGGCGTGGCGGAAGGCGCCCGCGCCGGGACGCTTCTGGTGGATCACACCTCGAGCGATCCGCAAACCGCGCGCGCGTTCGCCGCGCGGCTGAGCGTCAGCGGCATGCGCTGGCTGGACGCGCCGATCTCCGGCGGCGTCGCGGGCGCCGAGGAAGGCAGCCTCGCCGTGTTCTGCGGCGGCGATGCGGCCGACGTCGCGCGGTTCCAGGCAATCGCGCCGGCGATCGCGCATCGGGTCACGCACATGGGCGCGATCGGCGCCGGCCAGGCGACGAAATTGTGCAATCAGGTGCTGGTCGGCGGCACGCTGGCGCTACTCGCGGAGACCGTGAGCCTGGCGCGCCGCGCCGGTATCGATCCCGCAAAGCTTCCCGCCGCGCTGGGCGGCGGGTTCGCCGATTCGCGGCCGCTGCAGGTGTGGGGGCCGCGCATGGCGGCGCGGCGCTACGAGCCGAAAGCCGGCGCGGTCGGCGGCATGCTGAAGGACCTCGACGCCGTCGCCGGGCTCGCGCGCGCCACTGGGGCGCCGGTGCCGATGGCGGCGCGCGCGGCGGAAATCCTGCGGCAATACATTCTTCGCACCGGCGCGGATCGCGACACGGCCTCGGTCGCCGAGCTGTACGAGTAGACAAACGCCCTCATGCTGAGCCTGTCGAAGCATGAGGGTCGGGTGCGTGTTGCGGTCCTCACCCTTCGACAAGCTCAGGGTGAGGACGTTTTATCTCGCCTCACTGCGGGAAGAATTCGTTGGTCCAGATCCCGCCTTCCTGCACCGGCACGGCCGCGGCGGACTTGGCGTCCATCGCCAGGCGGGTTTTCTGCACGCGCTCCCAGCCCCCGGCGGTCATCTTGGCCGCGCGATAGGCGTCGCGCATCTGGACCAGCGAGGCCGCGATGAGCTTCGGGTCGGTTCCGGCGAACGAGCCCTTGGCGAGGATCGCGGCGGCCGCTTGAGGATCGTCGTAGATCTGCTTCTGCGCCTCGGCCACCGCTTCGACCACGCGCTTCACCAGGTCGCGGTTCGAGGCGATCAAATCCTTCCGCGTATCGAGGCCGAGGAACGGCTCCTCGCGCCATTCGGCGACCTCGTCCCAGCGCACCGTGATCTTGCCGATGCCCTGCGCCTCGACGATCTGGCCGGCCGGCGCGGAGAGAACGAACGCATCCGCGGTGCCCTCCTTCAGCGAGGCGATCAGCGACGGCAGCGCGCCGACGCGCTGGATCTTCATGTCGTTGGCCGGATCGAGTCCGGCCTCGCGCCACAGCCAGCGGCCGGACAGATCGCTCGACCCGCCGAGGCCGAGGACTCCGACCGTGATGCCCTTGAGCTTCTTGATGCGCTCCCGCCACGGCTCGGTCAGCGACACCTTGCGCTCGGCAAGGATCGGGTTCCTCACCTGGAAATTCTGCGTGAACGAGTTCACGAAATTGTGGACCCGGATCATCTTCCCGGAATCGGCGACCTTGAGCAGCTCGTCGTCCGCCACCACCGTGAACTGCGCATCGCCGCCCAGCACCGCCGAGATCGCCGGCATGCCGCCGGTGAGCACGACGACGCTCGCCTCGATGTTGCGCTTCTTGAAGCCGCCGGTGTCGATCGGCAGGAACACCGGCCCGAACGAGACCGTCTTGGTCGCGGTCGAGATGACGACCTTGTCCTCGGCGGCGGCCGCACCCGCGACGCCGAACGCGACGCACGCGAGGAGAAAATGCCGGAATGCACGCATGATGATCTTCATCTCCCGGTTCAGTGGCGTCCGACGCCGCTGTGGATGATTTTGCCCTCGAGCTTCTCCACGTAGCGCAGGAACTGATACTTGTCCTCGACCCCGTCGGTCGGCTTCTGCTGCTCGACCGTCCAGGGGTGGCGACCGGCCGCGAGCTTGGCGACCAGGAACCCGAAACTGTCGTCCTTCAGCATGCGCTGGAATTCGCGCGCGAGCGTCGCGGGGTCCTTCGCGGTCGCGCAATCGAGGCATCCGGCGCCTTCGGCCATCCGCGCGAGGTCGGTGTTGCGCGCGGTGTGGGTGGGGTGTCCGCCGGTCGAGTCGTAGCGGCCGTTATCCATGACCACGACCGTGAGGTTAGCCGGCCTGACCGCGCCGAGCGTGCACAGCACGCCGAGGTTGAGCAGGATGCCGCCGTCCGAATCGATCGCCACCACGCGCCGATGCGGCAGCGCCGTCGCAAGGCCGAGCGCGACCGTCGAAACGGTGCCGAGCACGCTCGAGTAGAACGCATTGTCGGCCGGGCGATAGTTCCACCAGTCGTCCTTCACCATGCCGATGGAGACGACCACCAGGTCCTCCGGCGCGATCAGCGGCGCGACGGTCTTGCAGGCATCGACCCGTCGCATCTTGAGCTCTTCCATGGCGCTCACCGGTACGCGGCGTCGATGCATTCGCCGGTGAAGGCGAGCGCCACCGGCCACTGGCTGGAATCGGCGTGAATGAATGCCTTCTTCAGCATCGGCTTGATGTCGTCGAGCCGCTCGACGAACCAGTACGGAATGCGCAGCGCGTCGAGGATCGGCTCCATGGTCTGCGCGTGGTTGTGACCCCACCAGTTCTTCTCGCCGAGCTCGCCCCGGAACGACATCACCATGACCATCGGCAGATGGTGGCACAGCGAGAGCCGCGCGATCGGCTCGCACGCCTGCCGGATGCCGGAGTTCTCCATGATCATCAGCGCCTTCTTGCCGCCGAAATAGGCGCCGACGCAGATGCCCGGCATCTCGGCCTCGCTCGCGACCGGGATGTATTTGATGGCGTTGTCGCGCTCGCACAGGAAATAGACCTGCTTCAGCATCGATTCCGGCAGCGCGGTCACGATCTCGACGCCGGTCTCCTTCATCGCGTCCATGAAGGCCCGCGCATAGGCCGGGATTTCCGCATCGACCGCCATCGCTCGCCTCCCGCCCGCACGGGGCCCGTCGCCGCGCAGTCTATCCGATCGTCTTCCGCGGCAGCCAGCGCAACAGCCGCCGCTCGGCGAACCCGATCAGCCCGGTCAACGCGAACAGGACGATCATCAGATACGCGACGCCGACCCAGATGTCGGTGACGTTGAACGTGCCCGACGCATCCAGGATGAAATAGCCGAGGCCGGCCTGCGCGGCGATGAACTCGCCGATCACCGCGCCGATCACCGCGTAAACCGCGCTCGTCTTCATCGCGACCAGCACATTCGGCATGATCGCGGGCAGCACCACGTGGCGGATCTCGCCCAGCCGGTTCACCCCCATGATCCGCGCCTGGTAGATGAAATCGGCATCGATGGTGCGGATGCCGCCATAGACGCCGTAGAACATCAGGAACATCACCAGCGAGGCGACGATCGCGACCTTGGACGCCAAGCCGATGCCGAACACCACGATCAAGAGCGGTGCGATCGCGACCTTCGGGATGCCGTTCAGGATGATGACGTAGGGCTCGAACAGCCGCGCCCAGCTCTCGCGCACGCCGAGCGCATAGCCGAGCGCCGCGCCGATCACGACGCCGATCGCATAGCCGAACAGGATCTCCGACAGCGACACCCAGACGTGGCGCCAGATGCGCGGATGCATGGCGTGGTCGACGAAGCTGACGATGATCTTCGAGGGCTGGCCGAGAAAGCGCGCGTCGAACAGATAGAGGGCGCCAAGCTCCCACGCGAGCAGCAGCACGATGCCGGGCAGCACCGGCCGCAGCGCCCGACCCAGCCGCGCGCGCGACGACGCCACGGCGCTACGCCACCAGCGCGAATTCGTCGCGCATCGCTTCCTGCACCTGGTCGTAGGCGGCGTTGAAGCCTTCGGCGCGGAAGATCTCGAACACGTTGCGCGGCCTGGGAATCGAAACCGGCACGATTTTTTTGATCCGGCCGGGCCGGCGCGACATGATCACGACGAGATCCGAGAGCGCGACCGCCTCCACCAGATCGTGGGTCACGAACACCGCGATGCTGCGCTTCTCCGACCACAGCCGCAGGAGATCGTCCTGCAGCACCAGCCGCGTCTGCGCATCGAGCGGCCCGAACGGCTCGTCCATCAAGAGGATGTCGAGATCGCCGATCAGTGCGCGCGCCAGCGCGCCGCGCTTTTCCATGCCGCCCGAGAGCTGCCAGGGATGGTTGCCCTCGAAGCCGTCGAGCCCGACCTTCTTGATCCAGGCGCGCGCGCGCATCGTGCGCTCGGCCGCCGCGACGCCGCGCACGCGCAGCGGGAATTCGACGTTCTCGCCGAGCGTCATCCACGGAAACAGGCCGCGGCCCTGCGGCACGTAGGCGACGTCGGTGTTGACCCGCTCCACGTTGCGGCCCTTGCACGTGATGGTGCCGGCGCTGGGACGCTCTATCCCCGCGATCATGCGCAGCAGCGTGGTCTTGCCGCAGCCGGAAGGCCCGAGGAAGCTCACGAACGAGCGCGCGGGAATCTCCAGATCGACCTCGGCCAGCGCAACCACATCGGGGTTGCCGTCGGCATCCGTGAACACCTTGCGGACGCCGCGGATCGAAATCGGCGCTTCGGTCATTCGGGAACGGTACGGTGGCAGGGGACGTGACGCGGCATCGGCCGATTGTGCGGTGCGGATAGGTGCGACACAATAGCCGCCCTACCGAGGCCGAGCTTGCTTCGGCCGCCCGGACCATCGCGCCGCACGGTTCATGTGGTCGACCATCTCCGCCGCCATTTGCGTGCCGCCGTTTCTGCGTTGTCTTGCTGCCCGGAAATAGCCGCCCTACCTGGCCCCTGATCGCGGCGAGCTGCCCAGATCACGCCTGAATTCGGCCCTATTCGCAGGCGAGCCTGATGGCAACGCGGTAAACTCCGCACATTCGGATAATTGGGGGCGGCGATGAAGCAGACCATTGCGCTGGTCGATGACGACCGGAACATCCTTACCTCGGTGTCGATGGCGCTCGAAGCCGAAGGGTACAACGTGCGCACCTACACCGACGGCCAGTCCGCGCTGCAGGCGTTGTCGCAGCAGCGGGTCGATCTCGCGGTGCTGGACATCAAGATGCCGCGCATGGACGGGCTCGAGCTCCTGTCGCGGCTGCGCAAGCAGTCGTCGATGCCGGTCATCTTCCTGACCTCGAAGGACGAGGAGGTGGACGAGCTCATCGGCCTGCGCATGGGCGCGGACGATTACATCAAGAAGCCGTTCTCGCAGCGGCTGCTGTTGGAGCGCATCCGGGCGCTGCTCCGGCGGCAAACCGGCGGGGCCGTCACCGCCGCGGACGGCGTCAAGACCGTCGAGGCGCCGATCACCCGCGGCGAGCTGGTGCTCGACCCGGCGCGCCATCTCTGCACCTGGAAATCGCAGCCGGTCGATCTCACCGTCACCGAGTTCCTGATCGTCAAGGCGCTGGCCCAGCGCCCGGGCCACGTCAAGAATCGCCAGCTGCTCATGGATGCGGCCTACGGCGAGCACGTCTATGTCGACGACCGCACCATCGACAGCCACATCAAGCGGCTGCGCAAGAAATTCAAGGCGGTCGACGATTCGTTCGAGCACATCGAAACGCTGTACGGCATCGGCTATCGCTATAAAGAGAGCTAAAATAGCGTCCGCGGCCGCCCATCCAAGCGGCCGCCAGCGAGGATAGCCCGATGGACGGGCGTTCAACAGCAACTGCGATCGCACCGACGGTGCCCGCGTCTTCTGCGGCCGCCGCAACGCAAGCACGCGCGGCCGAGCCGGGCGCGGCGCCGGCGCGCGTGCGCCCCCGCGCGCTGCGACGCAAGCGGCGGCGGCCCCTGATTTCGCCGCTGACCCGCCGCGTCCTCACGGTGAACGTATTCGCGCTCGGCACCCTGGTCGCGGGCGTGCTGTATCTCGGCCAATACGAGGACCGGCTGATCACGACCGAGCTGCAGGCGCTGCGCACCCAGGCGGAGATCTTCGCCGGCGCCCTGGGCCAGGGCGCGATCGGATCCGGCCCCGACGGCACGCAGCAGCTTCAGGACGACGTCGCGCGCTCGATGCTGCGCCGGCTGGTCGAGCCGACTCGCGGCCGCGCGCGGCTCTACGGCAGCGACGGCTCGCTGATCGTGGACAGCCGCTCGCTGGTCGGCCCCGGCGGCGTGGTCGAGATGGAATACCTGACGCCGCCGGCCGAGACCGGCATCGTCGAGCGCACGGTGTTCGCCGCCTATGACTCGATCATGCGCATCGTGCAAAGCCGGCGCGAATACGAGCGCTACGTCGAGAAGCCGGTGCAGCATGCGACCGACTATGAGGAGGTGATCGAGGCGTTCGCCGGCGAAACGGTGAATGCGCTGCGCTCCGACGGCCATGGCGGGCTGGTGATCGGCGTCGCGGCCCCGGTGCAGCGCTTCAAGCAGATCCACGCCGTGGTGCTGCTCACCGAGAACAGCGCCAACATCGACGATGCGGTGCGCCAGGTTCGGCTCGATATCCTGAAGGTCTTCCTGCTGGCGCTCACCGTCACGGTCGCGCTGTCGCTCTATCTCGCGGGCACGATCGCGCGCCCGGTGCGCCGGCTCGCCGCCGCCGCCGAGCGCGTGCGGCGCGGCCGCGGGCGCAACCGCGCGATTCCGGATTTCACCTGGCGGGGCGACGAGATCGGCGATCTATCCTCGGCGCTCGGCGACATGACGCGCGCGCTCGGCGAGCGGATGGAGGCGATCGAGAGCTTCGCCGCCGACGTCGCGCACGAGATCAAGAACCCGCTTACCTCGCTCAGGAGCGCCGTCGAGACCGCGGCCAAGGTCGAGAATCCGGAGCAGCAGCGCCACCTGATGCAGATCATCCTCGACGACGTGCAGCGGCTCGACCGGCTGATCTCGGACATTTCGGATGCCTCCCGCCTCGATGCCGAGCTGATGCGCGCGCGCATGGAGCGGCTGGATCTCGGCAAGCTGCTGCAGACGCTGGTCAGCATCCGCGCCGACACCGCCACGGCCGACCAGCCGAAGCTCGCGCTGACGCTGCAGGACGGCGCGGATTTCACCATCGCCGGCCTCGAGGGCCGGCTGGTCGAGGTGTTCGAAAACCTGATCTCCAACGCGTTCTCGTTCAGCCCGCCCGGTTCGACCGTCCACATTTCGGCGCGGCGCGAAGGCGACGAGGTGGCGGTCGAGGTGGAGGACGAGGGGCCGGGCATTCCTGACGCCAATCTGGAAACCATTTTCCAGCGCTTCTATACCGAGCGGCCCGAGGGCGAACGGTTCGGCAAGCATTCCGGCCTCGGCCTCTCGATTTCGCGGCAGATCTGCGAGGCGCATGGCGGCACGCTCGCCGCATCGAACCGGCGCGACGAGAAAGACCAGATCCTCGGCGCACGCTTCACCGTGCGCCTGCCCGCCGAGTAGCCGATTGGCGAAAAACAAAGTCAACCTGGCGCCCCCGCGAAAGCGGGGACGCCAAGTTATTCGCGATGAACGTCTTATCCACGCCACCTGCGTCGCCATCGATGGCCGCGGCGTTCTGCTGCGCGGCGCATCGGGCAGCGGCAAATCCGATCTCGCGCTCAGGCTGATCGACGAGGGCGCGAAGCTGGTCGCCGACGACCAGGTGCGCATCGCAGGCGTCGGGCGGAAGCTGGTCGCGCACGCGCCGCGGACCATCGCCGGCAAGATGGAGGTGCGGGGCGTCGGCATCGTGACGGTCGGGACCAAGCGCGCCGCCGCGATCGCGCTCGTGGTCGAGCTCACGCCGCGGGCCCGTATCGAGCGCATGCCGCAACCGCAAAGCTGGACCTGCCTCGGCCGGCGCGTGCCGAAGATCCGGCTCGACCCGTTCGACGCGTCGGCGTCGGCGAAGCTGCGTCTTGCCGTGCGGCTGCGCCCGCGGGATAGTTCCGCCGATGAGCGAACCCCAGCCAAAACCGGCGGGCGCAACGGCTGAGCGGCAGCGCGTTCTCCTGGTCACCGGCATGTCCGGCGCAGGCAAGACCGCCGCGCTGAAGGCATTGGAAGACATGGGGTATGAGGCGGTGGACAACCTGCCGCTGTCGCTGCTGACGAGCCTTGTCCAATCGCCGGGGGCGGCCACCGGCCGGCCGTTGGCGATCGGGGTCGACATCCGCACCCGTGATTTCGGCGTCGAGCCGTTCCTGCACGAGCTCGACGTGTTGATCGCGCATCCCGAGCTCGACGTCAGGCTCCTGTTCCTCGATTGCGACGACGAGATCCTGCGCCGCCGCTACACCGAGACCCGCCGCCGCCATCCGCTCGCGATGGACCGTCCGGTGAGCGACGGCATCTCGCACGAACGGCGGTTCGTCTCGCCGCTGCGCGATCGCGCCGACGCGGTGATCGATACCTCCTCGCTCGCGGCCGCCGACCTGCGCCGGGTCCTGCATGGGCAGTTCGCGCTGGCCGTCTCGCCCGAGCTCGCGGTCTTCGTGGTGTCGTTCTCGTATCGCCACGGGCTGCCGCGCGAAGCCGACCTCGTGTTCGACGTGCGGTTTCTCGACAATCCGCACTACGTCGATTCCCTGCGCCCGCTCACCGGGCGCGACCGCGCGGTCGCCGACTACGTCACCCGCGATCCGGGCTGGCAGCCGTTTTTCGATTCGCTCACCAACATGCTGAAGCCGCTGATCCCGCGCTTCGCGCAGGAGGGCAAAAGCTACCTTACGATCGGCATCGGCTGCACCGGCGGGCGCCATCGGTCGGTGTTCGCGGCCGAGACGCTGGCCGAATGGCTCAGGTCCCAGGGACTGCGCGTCGGGCTTGCGCACCGCGACATGCAGGCGCACCCTGCCGGCGCGTGAGGGTCCGGAGCACTCCATGATCGGTCTCGTCGTCGTCACTCACGGCCGCTTGGCCGACGAATTCGTTGCCGCCCTCGAACACGTGGTCGGGCCGCAGAAGGCCATTGCCGCGATCTGTATCGGGCCGACCGACGACATGGAGGCGCGCAGGCGCGACATCCTGGCCGGCATCGAGCAGGTCGACCGGGGTCGCGGCGTCATCATCGTGACCGACATGTTCGGCGGCACGCCGTCGAACCTCGCGATCTCGGCCATGCGCCGGCCCGACATCGAGGTCATCGCCGGCGTGAACCTGCCGATGCTGGTTAAGCTGGCGAGCGTCCGCGGCACGCTGTCGGTCGCCGAAGCCGCCGCGAAGGCCCAGGAAGCCGGCCGCAAATACATCTCCGTCGCTTCGCATCACCTCGCCGAACGCACCTCATGAACGGATCGACGGGCGGGCCCGTCATCCGCAACGCCCGCATTGTCAACCAACGCGGCCTGCATGCGCGCGCCGCGGCGCGGTTCGTGCAGCTCGCGCAAAAATTCGACTCCAAGGTCGAAGTCGCATTCGGCGATCAATCGGTGGGCGCCACCTCGATCATGGGATTGATGATGTTGGGCGCGGGCCAGGGGACATTGCTCGAAATCCGCGCCACCGGGCGGGACGCCGCCCAAGCCGCCGACGCGCTGGCGAAGCTCGTGGCGCGCGGTTTCGAGGACGAATGAACCTTGCGCGCGGCGATGGCGCGCTGCTATACGGCCGTTCCACGACAGCGCCCGTCAGAGGCGCTCTCTCTTCGTCAAGGAGACCGACATGGATGCCCAGCCTGATTTCAAGGTTGCCGACATTTCATTGGCCGATTGGGGCCGCAAGACCATCCGCATCTCCGAAGGGGAAATGCCCGGACTGATGGCGCTGCGTGAGGAGTTCGGCAAATCCAAGCCGCTCAAGGGCGCGCGCATCGCCGGCTGCCTGCACATGACGATCGAGACCGCGGTGCTGATCGAGACGCTGAAGCATCTGGGCGCCGATGTGCGCTGGTCGTCGTGCAACATCTTCTCGACCCAGGACAACGCCGCCGCGGCGATCGCCGCCGCCGGCACGCCGGTGTTCGCCTGGAAGGGCGAGACCGAGGAGGAATACTGGGAGTGCATCGAGCGCACCATCCGCGGTCCCAACGGCTGGACGCCGAACATGATCCTGGATGACGGCGGCGATCTGACCATCCACATGCACGAGAAGCACAAGGACCTGATGAAGAACGTGAAGGGTCTGTCGGAGGAGACCACCACCGGCGTGCATCGGCTGTATCAGATGGAAAAGGCCGGCACGCTGATGTGCCCGGCGATCAACGTCAACGACTCGGTCACCAAGTCGAAGTTCGACAACCTCTACGGCTGCCGCGAGAGCCTGCTGGACGGCATCAAGCGCGCGACCGACGTGATGATCGCCGGCAAGGTCTGCGTCGTGGCGGGCTACGGCGACGTGGGCAAGGGCTGCGCCCACAGCCTGCGCGGCATGGGCGCGCGCGTGCTGATCACCGAAATCGACCCGATCTGCGCGCTGCAGGCGGCGATGGAAGGCTATCAGGTGGTCACGATGGAAGAGGCCGCGCCGATCGCCGACATCGTGGTCACCGCCACCGGCAATGTCGACATCCTCACGCTCGAACACATGCGGAAGATGAAAAACCGCGCCGTGGTGTGCAACATCGGCCACTTCGACAAGGAGATTCAGATCGACGCGCTGCGCAACCTCAAGTGGGAGGAGGTCAAGCCGCAGGTCGATGAGGTGATTTTCCCGGACGGCAAGCGGCTGATCGTGCTGGCCAAGGGCCGGCTGGTGAATCTCGGCTGCGCCAACGGCCACCCCAGCTTCGTGATGAGCACGTCCTTCACCAACCAGGTGCTGGCGCAGATCGAGCTGTGGACCAAGGGCGAGAAGTACCAGAAGAAGGTCTACGTGCTGCCCAAGCACCTCGACGAGAAGGTGGCGCGGCTGCATCTCGACAAGCTCGGGGTGAAGCTCACCACCCTCACCAAGGAACAGGCCGAGTATATCGGCGTCTCCCACGATGGGCCGTTCAAGCCCGAACACTACCGGTATTAGGCGCTTCCGGCGTATTTCGCGCTTTACAGATCGTTAACCGTTTCCCGCGAGGGTCCGGGTGGTTGCCTATTTTGGCGCCGGCGGCCCGGGGCGTCCTTGCTGATTTGCCTCTCCCGGCCGTAGAGTAAATCGTTAACGCTCACGGGCTGCGCAGCGACAATGCGCGTCGATTTATGGAGTTGGGTGCGGCGGGCCGCGCTTGCCATCGGGCTTATCCCATTTGCCCCGGCGATGGCGCCGTCCGTGGGCAGCACGCATCCGGTTCCCGAGGCGGCCCCGCGCCCCGCGCGGCGCGCCGCCGAGCCGGGCGCTTCGGGTTCGCCCGATCCCACCTCGCTGGCGGAACTGGCCGAGCTGCTCGATAGGCTGCCGCTCCCGGTATGGCGGCGCGCGCACGATCTATCGCTCGAATACGCCAACCGCGCCTATCGCGAGGCGGCGGATGCCGGCGGCGCGAGCCGCGGCGAGCTGACCGAGCTGTTCGCCGGCGCGTTCGGCCGCGGCGGCCGCGCCCTTGCGGCCCGCGCCCAGGAAAAAAACGCGCCGATGCGGGAGACGCGCCACGTCGTGATCGACGGGCGGCGTCGGCTGATCGAGGTGCACGAGGCGCCGGCCGCCAACGGCTCGATCGCGGGCTTCGCCATCGACCGCACCGAGGTCGAAACCCTTCAGGCCGAGCTCGCACGCCACGTCACCGGCCACGAGGACGTGCTGCATGTCCTCGATACGGCGATCGCGATCTACGGCTCGGATCAGCGGTTGCAATTCTTCAACACCGCGTTCGCACGGCTGTGGCAGCTCGAGGACAAGTTCCTGCGCACCCGGCCGGCGTTCGGCGAGGTGTTGGAGGCCATGCGCGAGCGGCGATTGCTGCCGGAGACGGTCGATTTTCCGGCGTTCAAGCGCGAGCAGATGAAGCTGTTCACCTCGGTCCTGGAGCCGACGGTCGAACTGGTCCATCTGCCGCAGGGCTCGACGTTCAAGGCAACGGTCGCGCCGCATCCGTTCGGCGGCCTCCTGATGACCTGGGAGGACGTGACCGACGCGCTCGCGCTGGAGCGCTCCTACACCACTTTGTCGCAGGTGCAGCGCGCGACCCTCGACAATCTGCACGAGGGAGTGGCGGTGATCGGCGACAACGGCCGGCTGCAACTCTCCAACCCCGAATTCGGCCGGCTGTGGAACATGAGCGACGCCGAGCGCGAGGCCGAGCCGCATATTTCGCACATCGTCGAGCGCATGCGGCCGTTCCTCGACGCGAGCGGCGATTGGGAAGCCCACAAGGACGAGATCATCGCGGAATTCACCGACCGCGAGCCCAAGCACGGCCGCATCGATCGCGCCGACGGCAGCGTGCTGAAATACGCGACCGTGCCGCTGCCCGACGGCGCGGTGCTGCTGTCGTATCTCGACGTCACCGATTCGATCCGCGCCGAGCGCGCGCTCATGGAGAGGAATGCCGCGCTGGAAGCCGCCGACCGGCTCAAATCCGAGTTCATCGCCAACGTCTCCTACGAGTTGCGCACGCCGCTCAACACCATCATCGGCTTCGCCGAGATGCTGCAGGGCGAGTATTTCGGCCCGCTCAACGAGCGCCAGGTCGAATACGCCGGCGGCATTCTCGAGTCCGGCCACGCGCTCTTGTCGCTGATCAACAACATCCTCGATCTCGCGACCATCGAGGCCGGCTACATGACGCTCGAGCTCGAGCCGGTCGATCTCTACGAGATGATGGCGGCGGTGCTGCTCCTGATCCGCGAGCGCGCCCGCAACAAGAAGATCGCGGTCGAATTCGACTGCCCGCGCGACATCGGCGCGATCGTGGTCGACGAGCGGCGGCTGAAGCAGGCGCTGTTCAACGTGCTGTCGAACTCGGTGAAATTCACCGGCCATGACGGGTCGATCACCGTCTCGGTGCGGCGCAAGGACGACGCCATCATCATCACCGTGACCGATACGGGGATCGGCATATCGGGCGAGGACCGCGAGCGGATCTTCCGCCGCTTCGAGCGCGGCTCGAGCCCGGAGGCGCGCCGTTCCGGCGTCGGCCTCGGATTGTCGCTGGTCAAAAGCTTCGTCGAGCTGCACGGCGGCGCGGTCGAGATCGACTCCGAGCCCGGCATCGGCACCAAGGTGACGCTCTCCCTCCCCGCGCGCCGCGCGCGTTAGCCGATTGCCTCGACTCCACGCGCTCGCTACAACGGGCCGTGGCTGCGTCGTCGATCTCAGCAAGCCCCGAGCGCGTCGAATTGCCGAATGTTGCCGCAACCGAAGCGTTGGCGCGGCGCTTTGCCGGCGGCGCGGTGCGCGGTGACGTGATCGGCCTGTCCGGCCCGCTCGGCGCCGGCA
>Ga0153915_10002398_pt1 | contig 17135 bp, 11 predicted proteins | sample Opewatmetagenome_2_FD_107003 | JGI IMG/M metagenome (GOLD analysis project Ga0153915, IMG submission 107003) | Freshwater wetland microbial communities from Ohio, USA - Open water 3 Core 3 Depth 3 metaG | ecosystem: Environmental > Aquatic > Freshwater > Wetlands | place: USA: Ohio, Lake Erie...
CCACCTTCCCGCCGGAGAGGCGGGCCGCGGCCGAGGGGTTCCTCGGGGTCAGGCAGAACGAGGCCGTGCCGTTCATGGATGCTCCCTGTCGAAGGCGGTCACTGTCGAAGGCGGTCACTCCGCCGGCGAGACCGCGGGACCGCGCGAATGGGTCAGCGGCCTGACGAAGTAGGTGTAGCCGAGGTACCCGAACAGCGAGCGCACGCGCAGCCGGGGGTCGATCTTCCCGGCGTGCTCCGCGTCCAGGGCCGGCGTCAGCGACCAGTGCAGCCCGGGCTTCATGTGGTGCACGGTGTGGTAGCCGTTGTTGAAGAGGAGGGCGTTGAGCAGCGGCGAGACGAAGTTCCGGGAGTGGTTCCACTCGGACGCGGTGTCGGTCTCGACGTGCTGCAGGTAGTTCACCACCTGGATGGCGAAGAGGGCCACCTGCTGCGGGACGACGAAGAAGAGGAGGGTGCGCCGCCAGTCGACGAGGAGGAGGAGCGCCATGGTCCCGAAGAACACCAGGTACTCCGAGGCGGCCAGCCAGAAGCTGGAGCGCTTGCGTCTCCACAGGTCCCTGAGGAAGGCGTCGATGTCGCGCGTCTGGACCACGCTGGTCACGGTCGGATAGACGAGGAGCGCCAGCAGGTGGTTGCCGCGGAAGACCTTCGGCGAGCGGGAGCTGTCTCCGGCGGCGTTGTTGAGCTTGTGGTGGATCTCGTTGTGGGTCGGGACCCAGGCGATGGCCGGGTGGCCGTAGAAGAGGGAGATGACCCAGCTCGTGACCAGGTTGACCCAGCGCGCCTTCCAGATGGAGACGTGGTTGTGGTTGTGGCTGATGACCGCGGCCGTGAAGAACATGAAGAGTTGCAGGGGGTAGAGGACCGGATGCACCCGGCCCAGGTGCCAGTTGAACGCCACCAGCGCAGCGGTCAGGCCGAGGTAGGCGAGCGTCCTCCTGTCGGCCGCGTGGCGCAGCATGGTCCCTCTCCTTCCCCCGTCCGTGAACGTCCCAGGCTACGAACCCCGAGACATATTCGGGCCAGGCATGGATGTCAGGGGAAAGGCGAGGCGCCCCGGCCAGGGCCCCGTCCCGGCAAGAGAAGGCCCCGGAACTCGGACGAAGCTCCGGGGCCATGATGGTGACCCGTACGGGAATTGAACCCATGTTTTCGGCGTGAGAGGCCGACGTCCTAACCGCTAGACTAACGGGCCACGAACCTCCTCCATGTACTTTCGGACGCCGCGCGAGTCAACGTCCGCCTTGCGGGTATGGCTGGGGGACTAGGATTCGAACCTAGATAGCCAGATCCAGAGTCTGGCGTCCTGCCATTAGACGATCCCCCAATCTCCTTTCGAGGCCTGGATGGTCCGGTCCTCTACCTGCGCTTCACCAGCACGAAGATCCGCGTCTCGCCCTTCAGCTCGTAGACGTTCATCCCTTCCCAGCTCCCCGCCCTGGCCTCCGGGTTGACGATGTGCACCGCCTTCACCCCCGGCTGGCTGGCGATCGACTTCCTCGGGAACCTGGCCGGAGGATAGACCGATCGAAGGAACTTGAGCGTCTCCTCGTAGCTCCTGTCCACCCGGTACCGGTTCTCGGCGACCTGCCTCGCCCCGTCGGGCAGGACCGCCCCGGCGACCCTCTCCGCGGCCAGGGCCGGCAGGGCCAGGAACGCCGCGGCGAGCGCGGCCTTATAGCGGGCGGGCGGGCTCACAGTCAAGCGTCGATGTACCCTCGCGGCGGCTGCCCGTCAACGAGTCCCCGCCTTCGACCGGGTGATGAGCGCGTCGTAGCTGTTGGCGATCTTCGTCGCCAGGATGAGCAGCTCGCCCAGGTCGCCGCCGCCGACCAGGCCGCCTCGCCCGTTGTCCGCGTAGAGCAGGTTCACCACCCTCCCCCGCGTCAGGATGGGGAGGACGAAGGCGTTCTGGGGCACGCCGCCCCCCAGGGCCTTGAGGAAGCGGAGGTTCTGCTCGGTCTTCTGGAGCGGACCGAGGAAGTGGGCACGGCTCGAGACCACGGTGGTGAGGGCGCCCGGGGCCCCGAGCTTCACGTTGATTCGCCCCGCCGAGGCGCGGTCGAGCCCTTCGCCCATCCCCTCCCAGCCGTTGGCCACGCCCCTCTGGACGGTGAGCAGGAGCGCCCGCTTGAAGCGGGAGAGGGCGTAGCGCAGCACCGTGCGGGCGATGGCATCGCGGTCGCCGACCCCCTCGAGGAGGCGCCCTGCCTCCGCGAACCCGAGCGGCGTCCTCTCCGGCTCGGGGACGACCGGCGGCGGCGCCGCCGGCAGCGGGGTGAAGGCCGGGCCGGGCGGGGGGCGGCCCACCTCCTCCCGCTGCAGGGCCGCCAGGACCGCCTCGCGCTCCGCCGGCGACGGCGCCGCCGCCGGGGGCGAGGGCGGCGCCTGGGCCGCCTCCTTGACCTCGTCGGTCAGATCGACGATGTCCAGGTCGTCGCCGGCCGGCGAGGTGAGGCGCTTCTGGTAGAGGGCCTCGAACGCCGACTCGTCCATCAGGTCCGGCCCCGCCGCCACCGCCGGCCGCGCCGGGGGCGCTCCCGCGCCCCTCCCCTGGAGCCTGCCGAAGGCCACCTCGATGCCGCGCAGCTGCCGGTGGATGCCGTAGAGCTGGCGCATGAGGACCCACATGCGGGCCTCGGGCACGACGATGGGGTGCACCCTCTTCCCGGTGGCGAACGCCACCTCGTCGAGCGCCTGCAGATCGTTGGGATCGCACACCAGCAACGCCAGCTTCCGGTCCTGGGCCAGATAGGGGACCACCTGGTGACGATCCACCAGCTCCGGCCTGACGAGCGGAAGCGCCGCGGGATCCACCTGGAGATTGCCGTGGAGGCAGGGCAGCGAATGGCGGACCCCCAGGGCTCGCGCCAGGGTCGGCTCGTCGAGGTGACCGATCTCGAGGAGGTTCGTCCCCAGCCGGCCGCCGAAGATCACCTGGTTCTCGAGCCCCTCCTGCACCTGCTCCCGGGTGCAGGCCCTCATCTCCACCAGGATCTCGCCGAGCTTGGCCACGTCACCGCCCAGGCGGCTGCGGGGCCGCGGGAAGGATGACGTTCCCGAGGTCGACGGTGGCCCCGGCGGCCACGGCCACCCTGCGCTCCACCGCCTCGCCGCTGGCGGGGGCGCGGATGCTCACCACGTGGCTCCCGGGCGGCAGGCGCAGCTCGAAGGTGCCGTCGGCCTGGCAGGTGGAGGCGCGCCGCGCCTTGCCCGCCGTCACCGCCGCCCCGGCGACCGGCCGCCCGCCGTCGAGGACCCGGCCCTTCACCAGCCCCTCCCCCGCCACCGACCCCTTCGGGGGCGGGGGCAGCACCCAGCGAACGAAGCGCACCTCGGCGGCATCCGACTGCATCTGCACGACCGCGCCGTCGGGGGCCAGGCCGAACTCGCGGAACTCGAAGCGGCGGTCGCCTCGGGGAACGGCGATGGCGCCGGTGAGGAAGCCCTGGGGGGTGATGGCCAGGAGGAGGACCTCGGCGTGTGGCGCCGTCTCGTCGGCGCCCTCGGCCCGATCCACCGCCACCACCATCTCGCCCCGGCGGTTCACCCCCACCAGCCGCAGGCCGGTGATGGGGAGCAGCGAGTGGAGCTGCACGCTGCGGCGGACCCGCCCGTCCGCGGTGAAGAGCTTCACCGCGGCGCGCCAGCGGCTGACGCGTTCCAGGCCGGTGAAGAGCTCGCCCAGAGGGAGCCCGGGAAGCGGTCCCTCGGGCCGGAGCCCTCCCCAGCCCAGCTCGGCGCGCACCGCCTGGCCGTTCTGCATGAGGAAGATGGGGCGCTGCCGGCCGAAGAGGAAGTCCACTCCCTTGAAGGACGCGGGAAGCGCGCCCGCGACCAGGATGCGGCCGGTGGCGTCGTACTGCGTCAGGGCCGGGACGTCTCCCTGCGTGAAGATGAAGATCGTCCCGTCGTCCGAGACCGCCAGGTCGGCCTCGACCACCGGCTCGGCTCCGGGCTTGACGAGCGGGAAGGCGCCGGCGAAATGGCCTCTGCCGTCGAAGCGGGCCACACGGCCGTTGAGCGAATCGAGCACGAACAGGCCGCCGTGGGGCCCCACCGCGAAGCTGGTCGGCCCGAGCGCGTCCTCGTCGTCGCGGGCCGGGTTTCCCTGGAGCCCGAACTGGCCGGGGCCGGTCCCCGGCGACCCGCGGAGCAGGATCTGCTCCGGCGCGGGGGCCACCGGCGCCACCGCGGTTCCCGGCAGCTCGACCGACGGCGTGTCCGGGGCCACCGCCACCACCGGCTCCTCGGCGGGAGGGGAAGGCATCACCCCGCAGTTCGCCGGGCGCTCCTCCGGCCAGACCTCGACCACCCCGAGATCGCGCGCGTGCCCGGACAGCACCGTCACCTCGTCCACGCGCTGATCGGCCACCAGGTTCGGGCCGCGGATCACCAGCGAGTAGGTCCCCGGGCCGAGCGTCAGGGAGAATCGCCCCATGGCGTCGGAGGTGGCCAGGGCCTCCCGCCCGATGACGGCGACGGAGGCCCCCGCGGCGAAGCTCTGGCAGGCCTTGTGTCGCAGGACGCCGCTCACCGTCCCGGTCCGCGGCGCGACGGGCCGCGCCGCTGGCGCGGCCGGGACCGCCGCGCGCACCGCCGGCGGGACCGGCGCCCGCGCCGACGGCCTGTCGGCGGCGAGGAGGCAGAGCAGGAGCGCGACGGCGGGCTGCACGGCGAAGCATCATACCCCGTGCGCGGCGCGGATCATGCCCTCCCGGGCCGGGTGAGCTTCCGCGGATCGAGGATGCGCCGGCCCTCGGACGGGGCCAGGCCCCCCTTCTCCAGCGCCAGGTCCACGATGGCGCGGCCGCTCCGCAGCGACTCCTTCACGATCCCGGCGGCGGCCGCGTAGCCGATGCGGGGGGCCAGCGCCGTGGCCAGGCTCACGGTGCGCTCCGCGTAGCGGCGGCAGCGATCGGCGTCCGCCCGCAGGCCGCGAGCACAGCGCCGGTCGAAGGCCACCACCGCGTTCCCCAGGATCTCCAGGGCGTGGCAGAGGTCGAAGGCCACCAGCGGCATCATCACGTTCAGCTCCAGCTGCCCGGCGGCGGTGGCGGCGGCGACGGCGGCGTCGAGCCCGATCACCTGGTAGGAAACCATGGCCAGCATCTCGGCCATGGATGGGTTCACCTTGCCCGGCATGATGGACGAGCCGGGCTGGACCGGGGGGAGCTCGAGCTCGGCGAGACCGGTGCTCGGGCCCGATCCCAGGAGCCGCACGTCACCGCCGATCCGCAGCAGCTCCAGGGCCGCGCCGCGGAGAGCCCCGGAGAGCGCCGCGAACGGAGCCAGCGACTGCATGGCGTAGAAGGGGTTGGGGGCGGCCACCAGCGGGTCGCCGGTCAGGCGGGCCAGCTCGGCGACCACCAGCTTGCGGTAGCGCGGATGGGCGTTGAGCCCGGTCCCCACCGCAGTCCCGCCGATGCCCAGGGCCGCCAGCTCCGGGAGGGTCCCCCGGAGGCGAGCCGCCGAGGCTCGCAGCGCCGCGGCCCAGCCCGAGACCTCCTGGCCGAGCCGGATGGGCGTCGCGTCCATGAGGTGCGTCCGTCCCGACTTGACGATGGCGCCCCAGGCCCGCGCCTTCCGCTCGAAGGTGGCCCCGAGCGCGTCGAGGGCGTCGGCCACCGGCGGCGCCAGCTCCAGCGCGGCGAGACGCATGGCGGTCGGCACCACGTCGTTGGTCGACTGGGCCATGTTGACGTCGTCGTTGGGGTCGACGAGCGACCGATCCCCCCGGCGGCCCCGCAGGATCTCGCAGGCGCGGTTGGCCAGCACCTCGTTGACGTTCATGTGGTGCGACGTCCCGGCGCCCGCCTGGTACGCGTCCACGACGAACTGGTCGCGCCAGCGTCCCGCCAGCACCTCGCGCGCCGCGGCCTCGATGGCCCGCGCCTTGCGGCGCGGCAGGAGCCCGAGCCGGGCGTTGACCCGGGCGGCCGCCAGCTTCACGCGCACGGTGGCGTCCACGAAGGCCGGATGGGCGCGCAACCCGGAGATGGGGAAGTTCTGCACCGCCCGCGCCGTCTGCGCGCCGTAGAGGGCGCCGGCGGGGACGAGCATCGTCCCCATGGTGTCCCTCTCGACGCGCGTCCTCGGCCTGGCCGCCTTGCGCATGCTACTCGAGGTCGATCTCCAGCACCTTGGCCCCGTCCTCGACGAGGTAGTAGGCGCGGTACTTCTGCCCCGCCTGGAGCGAACCGATACCGCCGGCCGGCTTGCCGTCCTTCGCGATCACCTGCACGTCCGCGCCGACCTTGTAGGTCACGACGCCCGCCGGAGTGGTCCCGCGCATGACGTTGTGCGCGGCGTCGATCGAGAGGACGGTGCCGGTGTCGCACTTGGTCTTCTCGGTGACCTGGACGAGCTTCGGAGCCGGATAGGGCAGCTTGCCCCCGAAGGGCAAGGTCGCCTCGGCGGGGGCGGAGAGAACCAGGGCGGCGAGGGTGGCGGCGATCGGGGTCATGCGTTCCTCCGGAGCGTCACAGTATCGCTCCGAAGCGGGCACCCGGGAAGCCGCCCCTCTCAGGCCATCGCTCAGGCCACCACGCGCAGCTTCTTGCCGGCCGGCTGGTAGGCGGCGAGCTCGTCGAACTGCAGGTAGCGGTAGACCTTCTCGGCCCGTGGCTGGATCTTCTCCCGGTAGGCCTGGAAGTACTCGGCCGGGGTCGGCAGCCGGCCCAGGTTGCTGGCCACCGCTCCCAGCTCGGCGGAGCCGAGGAAGACCTTGGCGCCGTCGCCCATGCGGTCGTCGAAGTTGCGGGTCGAGGTCGAGTAGACGGTGGCGCCGGGAGGCACGCGGGCCTGGTTCCCCATGCAGAGCGAGCAGCCGGCGATCTCGACCCGCGCGCCGACGGCGCTGAAGATCGAGAAGTAGGCCTCGTCCTTCAGCTGTTGCTGGTCCATCCGCGTCGGCGGGCAGATCCAGGTGCGGACGGCGGAATTGAACTTCTGGCCCTTCCAGATCTCGCCGGCGGCGCGGAAGTGGCCGATGTTGGTCATGCAGGAGCCGAGGAAGACGTCGTCGATCCTGGTCCCCGCCACCTCCGAGAGCGGCTTCACGTCGTCCGGGTCGTTGGGGCAGGCCAGGATGGGCTCGCCGATCTGGGCCAGGTCGATCTCGATCACGGCCGCGTATTCCGCGTTCGCGTCGGCCTCCAGGAGCTTCGGCTTCTGCAGCCACCTCTCCACCTCGGCGATGCGCTTCTCCAGCGTCCCGGCGTCGCGGTAGCCGTCGGCGATCATCTTGCGCATCAGCGCGGCGTTGGAGCGCAGGTAGTCGGAGACGCTCCTGGTCCCGAGCTGGACGGCGGCGGCGGCGGCGCTGCGCTCGGCGGCGGCGTCGGTCAGCTCGAAGGCCTGCTCCACCGTCAGATCGGGCAGGCCCTCCATCTCCAGGATCCGGCCGTTGAAGACGTTCTTCTTCCCCTTCTTCGGGACGGTGAGGAGCCCCTGCTTGATGGCCCAGTAGGGGATGGCGTTGACCACGTCGCGCAGGGTGATCCCGGGCTGGAGCTTCCCCCGGAAGCGGACCAGCACGCTCTCCGGCATGTCGAGCGGCATGAAGCCCATGGCGCCGGCGAAGGCCACCAGACCCGAGCCGGCCGGGAAGGAGATGCCGATGGGGAAGCGGGTGTGGCTGTCGCCCCCGGTGCCGACGGTGTCCGGGAGGAGGAGGCGGTTGAGCCAGCTGTGGATCACCCCGTCGCCGGGCTTCAACGCCACCCCGCCCCGGGCCTGGACGAAGGCCGGCAGGGTCTGGTGCATCTTCACGTCGGCCGCCTTGGGATAGGCGGCGGTGTGGCAGAAGGACTGCATGAACATCGGCGTCTGGAACTTGAGGCAGGCGAGCTCCTTCAGCTCGTCGGCGGTCATGGGGCCGGTGGTGTCCTGCGATCCCACGGTGGTCATCCTCGGCTCGACGTACCAGCCGGGGAGCGCTCCGGGCAGGCCGGCGGCCCTGCCGACGATCTTCTGGGCCAGGGAGTAGCCCTGGCCCGCCCGCGGGGCCGGGTTGGTCTTGGTGACGAACATGTCGGCCCGCCCCTTCTTCAGCGCCTTGCGCGCCTTCTCGGTCAGGGCGCGGCCGATGATGAGCGGGATGCGGCCGCCGGCGCGGTACTCGTCCGCCAGCGTCTCCGGCGCCAGCTTGAAGGTGGAGAGGACCTCGCCCGACTCGCCGCGGATCTCCCCCTTCGCGGTGTCGACGGCGATCACGTCTCCGGTCCTGAGCCGGCCGACGTCGGCCTTGATGGGCAGGGCGCCCGAGTCCTGGGCGGTGTTGAAGAAGATGGGGGCGATGACGCCGCCGATGATGATGCCGCCCCGCTTCTTGTTCGGGACGAAGGGGATCTCCTCGCCGATGTGCCACTGCACGCTGTTGCAGGCCGACTTTCGCGACGACCCGGTGCCCACCACGTCGCCGACGAAGGCCACCTGGAACCCCTGGGCCCGGAACTCGGCGATGGTCTTCAGGCCCCCCGGGAAGCGGGTCTTGCCCATGGCGAGCGCGTGGAGCGGGATGTCGGGTCGGGTGGAGGCGTCGCCGGCCGGCGAGAAGTCGTCGGTGTTGATCTCGCCGTCCACCTTGAAGACCTTGAGCTTCACGGTCTCGGGCACGCCGGGGCGGCCGGTGAACCACTCGGCGGCGGCCCAGGACTCGAGAACCTTCCTGGCCGCTGCGTTCTTGGCCTTGGCGAGCGCCGCCACGTCGTCGAAGGCGTCGTACACGTAGGTGAGCCGGGAGAGCGCCCGGGAGGCGTCCTCGGCCAGCGCCTTGACCTTCAGCGCGGCGACGAGCGGCGGCACGTTGTATCCGCCGCCCATGGTGCCGAGCATCTCGACGGCTTCCTTCTTGCCGAGGAGCGGCGACTTCTTCGAGCCCTTCACGATCTCGGCCAGGAAGCCCGCCTTCACCTCGGCCGCGGGGTCGACGCCCGGCGAGACGCGGTTCCGCACCAGGTCGAGGAGGAACTGCTCCTGCCCCTTGGGCGGCTTCTGGAGCAGCTTGCAGAGATCCCTCGTCTGCTCCGGGTCGAGCGGCCGGGGCGGGACCCCCAGCGCCTTTCGCTCCTCCACGTGCTTCAGATAGACGTCGATCACTTGGCTTCCCTCCGGACGGAAGGCGAGTTTTATACCCGACCCCGGGAGGGTTGTCAGTCGCCGCGAACGTCGACGCGGTTGTCGTAGAAGGTGCTGCCTCCCGCCTCGTCGGTGAGCCGCTGCGAGGTGAGGACGTTGACGTTCCGCTTTCCCGGCACGTGATCGAGCCAGAAGACTCCCTCGGCCACCACCACGCCCCGCGGGGCGCGACGGGTGACCTCGAGGAGGAAGGTCGCCTCGCCGAGCCCGTTGAAGGCCACCACCCGGCGGCCGTCGCGCAGATCCCGGGCGGCCGCGTCGTCCGGGTTCATCTTGAGCCGCATCCCCTTCTGCTTCCGGAGCAGGTCCTTGCGCTCCATGAAGGTGGAATTGAGGGAGTAGGTGGAGGGGCCGGTCATGAGCCGGAAGGGAAGCTTCCCCTGGTCCTCGTAGGTCGGGATCCAGGTGGGGAGCTTCTCCTTCAGCCGCGGGTTCAGGATCTCGATCCTACCCGAGGGAGTGCGCCAGCGCGTGCGGGCATCGTCGGGAAGGTGCAGCTCCACCGCCCTCCCCGCCGAGAGCGCCGCAAGGTCGATCCCCTCGCGGAGCGGCGAGGGCGTCGCCAGGAGGCGATCGATGAGCTCCGGCGCCTCTGCGCGGAAGATGGGGTCGTCGAAGCCCATGGCCGCGGCCAGGAGTTGGAAGACCTCCCAGTTGGGCTTGGCCTGCCCCTGCGGCGGGATGGCTGGTGCCACCCGCTGCAGGCAGTAGTGGCCGTAGGCCCGGTAGAGGTCGTGGTGCTCGAGCGAGGTGGTGGCCGGGAGGACCACGTCGGCGAAACGGGCGGTGTCGGTGAGGAAGCGCTCGTGCACCACGGTGAAGAGGTCCGGGCGCGCCAGGCCGCGCAGCACCGCGTTCTGATCCGGCGCCACCGCCGCCGGGTTGGAGGCGTACACGTAGAGCGACATCACCGGCGGGTCCAGCTCGGTGAGGGCGTGGCCGAGACGGTTCATGTTGACGACGCGGGTCGCCCGGGGGAGGAGGTCCTCCCGCGTCACCTCCCCGAGGTCGAAGGCCTGGGCGGAGCTGGTGCTCGACAGGCAGCCGCCGCCGGGACGCGCCCAGGCGCCGCTCGCCGCCGGGAGGCAGACGATGGTGCGCACCGTCATGGCGCCGTTGGCGTAGCGGGAGAGGCCGTGCCCCAGACGGATGAACGGGGCGCGCGCCGTGCCGAAGCGCCTCGCCAGCGCCACCACCACGTCGGCGCCCAGGCCGGTGAGGGAGGCCACCCGCTCCGGCGAGTAGGCGGGCAGGATCTCGGCCTCGAGGTCCTCGAACCCCTGCACGTTCCCGCGGATGAAATCGCGGTCGACCATCCCGTCGCGCGCCATGACGTGCATCATCCCCAGCGCCAGGGCGCCGTCGCTCCCCGGGCGGGTCAGCACCAGCCGGTCGGCCAGCGCGGCGGTGGGCGTCTCGTAGGTGTCGACGACCCAGACCTCGGCCCCCGCGGCCCGGGCCCGCTTCACCCGGTCCACGAAGTGGATGTTGGTGGCGACGGCGTTGATCCCCCAGAGGACGATGAGGTCGCTCTCCAGCGCCACGTCGGGGTGAGGGGCGAGCGTGTCGCCCATGACCGCCTTCCAGCCCGCGTCCTTGGCCGGGGAGCAGATGGTGCGGTCGAGGCGCGACGCCCCCAGGCGGTGGAAGAAGGCGTGCCCGGCGTTGCGCTGCACGAGCCCCATGGTCCCGGCGTAGGAGTACGGGAGGATGGCCTCGCCGCCGTGCTTCGCCAGGATCTGACTCCAGGTCGAGGCGATGCGCTCCACCGCCGCCTCCCAGGAGATGGGCCGGAACTCGCCCGACCCCTTGGGGCCGACGCGTTCCAGCGGCCGGAGGAGCCGGTTCACCGAGTGGACCGTGTCCTGGTACCGGTTCATCTTGGGGCAGAGCGTGCCGCGGTTGAAGGGATGCTCGGGATCGCCCCGCACCGCCACGGCGCGGCCTCCCTCGACCTCCACCAGCAGCCCGCAGGCGTCCGGGCAATCGTACGGGCAGGTGGAGCGGACGAGGTGGGGCATCCGCCAGGATGATAGCCGAGGAGGCCCCATTGACGCCCGCCCAACTTGCGCGCAGCCTGCGCCCATGAAGGCCCTGGTCACCGGCGCCACCGGGTTCCTGGGAGCGTGGCTGGTCCGGCTCCTGCTGGAGCGCGGCCACGGCGTGCGGGGGCTGGTGCGGCCCGGGCGAACCCTGGGCGCCCTCGAGGGTCTGGGGATCGAGGAGGCCCGCGGCGACGTCACCGACCCCGCGTCGCTGGCCCGCGCCGTGGAGGGCTGCGACTGGGTCTTCCACCTGGCCGGCCTCCGGCGCGCTCCGCGGCGCGAGGACTTCATGCGCGTGAACGCCGGGGCGACGCACACGCTCCTCGCCGCCTGCCTCGCCGGCGCTCCGGCCCTCAAGCGCTTCGTCCTGGCCGGCTCGCTGGCCGCCGCCGGCCCGTCCCGCGAGGGAAAGCGGGAGGAGGACGGCTTCGCCCCCGTCGAGTGGTACGGCGAGTCGAAGGCGGAGGCCGAGCGCATCGCCCTCTCCTTCGCGGACAGGCTGCCGGTGGCGGTGGCGCGCCCTCCGCGCATCGTCGGGCCGGGCGACCGGGAGAACCTCTTCTTCTTCAAGCTGGCGAGGGCGGGAGTGGTGCTCGCCTTCTCCGGGCCGACGCGCCCCCTCTCCTTCATCGACGTCGAGGACTGCGCCCGCGGGCTGCTGGCGCTGGCCGAGCGCCCCGAGGCGGCGGGCCAGTCGTTCTTCCTCGCCTCGCCGGAGCGGACCGATCTCGAGTCCGTGCAGCTGGAGGTGGCGAGCGCGCTCGGCGTCAGGCCGCGGAAGGTCCGGCTTCCGTCGTCGATCCTGCGGGCGGCGGCGGTCGCCGCCGACGCCGTGAGCCTGGTCGCCGGCACCCGCCTGCTGCTCAACCGCAAGCTGGCGGCCCAGCTGCTGGCGCCCGGCTGGACCTGCGACCCCTCCAAGGCGCGGCGGGTCCTCGGGTTCGAGGCCGCAGTCTCCCTCGGACAGTCGGTGGCGCGCGCCGCCAGGTGGTACCAGGAGCAGGGATGGCTGTAGCGGCCGTTGGCCCCTGCCGGGCCGCATTGCGCACGGCGTCATGGGCAGGTCACGGCCGGTATCATCGGGCTTTGACAAGGCGCCGCAGGCTCGACTAAACCCGGCGGATGGCGGCCAAGGGAGCGTTCTTCGACGTGGACGGGACGCTCATCGGGACGAACATCGTCCATGCCTTCGCCTACTACGCCATGAACCAGGGGTCGATCCTGGCAACGGCACTCCAGACGGCGCGGACGGTGCTCTCGGTCCCGCTCTTCTGGGCCACGGACAAGGTCAACCGCAAGCTCTTCAACGAGCTCTTCTACTCCTACTACCGGGGGCAGAGCGAGGACCGGCTCCAGGTGCTGTCCCAGGAGCTCTTCGAGGACGTGATCCTGCCGGCCATCCACCCGGGTACGCCCCGGCTCCTCGAGCAGGCACGGCGGGCCGAGTGCCGCATCGTGCTCTGCACCGGCGCCCTGGACTTCACCGTCGAGCCGCTGGCGCGCCACCTCGGCGCCGACGACGTCATCGCCAACCGGATGCACTTCGTGGACGGCGTGGCGACGGGCAAGGTGGTCCCTCCCATCGTCGAGGGAGCGCACAAGGCCCTCGCCATCCGCGAGTACTGCCTGCGGCAGGGGCTGCCGCTCGACCAGAGCTACGCCTACTCCGACAGCTTCTCCGACTACCCGATGCTGGCGGTGGTGGGTCACCCCACGGCGGTGAACCCCGACCTGCGGCTGCGCGGCGTCGCCCGCGCCTACGAGTGGCCCATCATCCGCACCACCCAGGGGTGAAGATGCCTCCTCCGAGCAAGCTGGCGCGGCTCTACGAGGCCACCGAGCAGGTGGTCACCATCGAGCGGGACTCGGCACCGCGCGTCCTCTTCTCCGGGGAGGACCTCCTGCTCGAGGACCTGCCGGTGGGGACGCGCGTCGTCTACCCCCGCCCGCCCATCGAGGGGCTCCCCAACGTCACCAGCGCCATCCGCTGGGCCCTCAACCACCCCGAGGGATGCGATCCCCTGCACGCCCAGCTCCGACCCGGGATGAAGGTGACCATCGCCGTCGACGACATCTCGCTGCCGCTCCCTCCCATGCGGACCCCGGACATCCGGCAGCAGGTGCTCGAGATCGTGCTCGAGCTCCTGGCCGACTCCGGCGTCGACGACGTGCACATCGTCATCGCCATCGCGCTCCACCGCCGCATGACCGAGGCGGAGGTGAAGCGCATGGTGGGGCGGAAGATCTTCGACGCCTGGTGGCCGGACCGCCTCTACCACCACGACGCGGAGGATCCCGAGGGCCTGGTGCTCCTCGGCACCACCGAGCGCGCCGAGAAGGTGATCGTCAACCGCCGCGCCGCCGAGTCCGACCTGGTCATCTACGTGAACCTGAACCTCGTGCCCATGGACGGCGGCCACAAGTCGGTGGGGACCGGCCTCACCAACTACGAGGGGGTGAAGGCCCACCACAACCCCGAGCACATCCGCAAGAGCTGGTCCTACATGGACCCCCCGCACTCGGAGATGCACCGCTCGGTGGATCGCATCGGCCGGCTCATCGACCGGTCGATGAACGTCTTCCACATCGAGACCACCATCAACAACCGGATGTTCGACGGGCCGCTCGACTTCCTCATGAAGCGCGAGGACGACTACCGCGAGAGCGACCGCCTCCGGCTGGAGGCGATGCGGGCCGCCCTCAAGGCCATGCCCAGGGCCGCCAAGCGCAAGCTCCTCCACGCCGTGCCGGCGGCCTACGACGTCATCGCCGTTCACGCCGGCAAGACGGAGCCGACGCACCAGAAGATCCTGGAGAGGTCCTACCAGCAGTACATGGTGGACGTGGACTTCCAGGCCGACATCCTCGTCTACGGCATCCCCTACATCTCCCCCTACAACGTCAACTCCATCCTCAACCCGCTGCTGGTCCAGGTGATGGCCTGCGGGTACTTCTTCAACTTCTACCGGGGCAAGCCCCTGGTGAAGAAGGGCGGCACCCTCATCCTCACCCACCCATGCTCGGACGAGTTCGACCCGGAGCACCACCCGAGCTACATCGAGTTCTTCCACCGGCTCCTGCCGGAGACGCGCGACGCCGCCGAGCTGGAGCGCAAGTACGAACGGGAGTTCGCCGAGAACCCCAGCTACGTCCACATGTACCGGACCGGGAACGCCTATCACGGCGCCCACCCGTTCTTCATGTGGTACTGGGGGGAGAACGGGCGCGCTCACCTCGGCCGGATCATCGCCGTGGGCGCTGACAACGAGCACGTGCCGCGGCTGCTCGGCTGGGACAGCGCCGGGACCCTCTCGGAGGCCATCGACATGGCCCGATCGGTCCACGGGCGCGGCGCCGAGATCGCCCTGCTCCACCACCCTCCCATCGCCATGACGCAGAACCTGGGATGAGCGGCGGCAACGGGACCAGCGGGCGCCCGCCCACCGGCAAGCTCCACCCGGTACCGGGACCGCCACCCTCGTCCGGGGCGCCCTCCGCCGGAGCGCCCGACCCCCTCGACGTCGCCCGGGCCCTGGCCGGCAAGCGCCTCCTCGTCGTCGGCGGCACCGGCTTCGTGGGCAAGGTGACCCTCTCGATGCTCCTCCACCGCTACCCGGAGATCGGGAAGGTCTTCGTGCTGGTCAGGCCAGGCACCGGCGGCACCGCCGAGGCCCGCTTCCTCGACAAGGTGGCGCCCACCCGGCCGTTCGACCCGCTGCGCGAGCGGCACGGGAGCCGCTTCGACGAGTTCATCCGCTCCCGGTGTGCCCCCGTCGCCGGGGACGTCTCCGCCCCGCTCCTGGGCCTCTCCGAGGAGGACCTGGGGAGGCTGGGCGGGCTCGACCTGGTGGTGAACTGCGCCGGGCTGGTGGACTTCAACCCGTCGCTGGAGCTGGCCGTCCAGGTGAACGCCGTCGGCGCCCGCAACGCGGTGGAGCTCTGTCGCCGCACCGGGGCGGCGCTGGTCCACGTCTCCACCTGCTTCGTCGCCGGCAACCGCGACGGCGTGGTCTTCGAGGACGAGGAGATCCGCGGCTACTTCCCCAGGCGGCAGGGGCTGGTGGGGCGCCCCCGGGAGCCGGAGCTCGACCGGCGCGACTTCGAGCTCGAGGCGGAGCTGGCCGACTGCCGCGAGCGCATCGCCAGGATCCGCGCCGACGCCGACGACCGGGTGCGGAGCTCCGCCTTCCGGGAGCGGGCCGCCGAGCGGCTGCGCGGCGAGGGGCGGGACCCGGAGGACGCTCGCGCCCTGAAGCTGGCCGTGGGCCGCGAGAAGCGGCTCTGGATCTCGCAGCAGCTGGTGGAGCTGGGGATGGCGCGGGCCCGCCACTGGGGCTGGCCCAACACCTACACCTACACCAAGTCGCTGGGGGAGCAGTCGATCGCGACCGCGGACGACGTGCGCTGGGCCATCGTCCGCCCCTCCATCGTCGAGAGCGCGCTCCGCTACCCCTTCCCCGGCTGGAACGAGGGCTTCACCACCAGTGCCCCCCTCTCCTTCCTCTCGCTCAAGGGGCACCGGAGCTACCCGGCCGCCGAGAAGGCCATCCTCGACGTGGTGCCGGTGGATCTGGTGGCGGCCGGGATCATCGCGGTGGGGGCCGACCTCCTGGAGGGGGCCGCGCCTCCCTCGGCCGCCGGGCGCGTCTACCACCTCGCCTCCGGCGACGTGAACCCGTTCTGGGTGCGCCGCTGCATCGAGCTGGTGGGCCTCTACCGGCGGCGTCGCTTCCGCGATCGAGAGCCGGGCAACCGCCTCGTCAACGGCGTCCTGGCCAGGCTCGAGCCGCAGGCCACCTCCCGCTGGCACTTCGAGACCTTCAGTGCCCCGGCCCTGGCCACGCTGACCCGCGCCGCGAGCCGGCTCCTGCGGGAGCGCACCCCGAAGTGGGGCGCGCCGCGCATCTCGGCGCTCGCCGGACGCGTCGCCGACCAGCTCGACGAGATCGAGGACCAGCTCGAGAAGACGCGGGCGCTCTTCGAGCTGTACATGCCCTTCATCTGGGACAACAAGTACGTCTTCCGCTGCGCCAACATTCGCGAGATCCACCAGCGCCTCTCTCCCGCCGATCGCGAACGCATCCCCTGGGACCCCGAGCGCCTCGACTGGCGCCACTACTGGCTCGAGGTCCACATGAAGGGGATGGAGGAGTGGGTCTTCCCCGGGCTGGAGGAGGAGTCGAAGAAGAGGGTCCATTCCGTCAAGGCGCAGCGCGATCTCCTCGAGCTGCTCGACGCCGCCGTCGAGGCCCACGGGACGCGGGTGGCCCTCCGCATGGATGGCCAGGACAAGGAGCGCTTCACCTACCAGGAGCTCTCGCGCTGGGCCGACCGGGTGGCGCGCTTCCTCCTGGCCGCCGGCGCCGGCAAGGGCGATCGCGTGCTCCTCGCCAGCGAGAACCGCCCGGAGTGGGCGGTGACCTACTTCGGCATCCTGCGCGCCGGCGGCGTGGCCGTGCCGGTCGACGCCCAGCTCTCCGCCGCGGAGATGGCCAATCTCGCCGCCACCTCGGGGGCCCGCATCGCCATCCTCTCGGAACGCACCGAGGAACGGATGCCGGAGCTGCCCGGCAGGCTGGCCGCGGCGGGGCTTCAGCTCCGCCTGGTGCCGCTGCACGAGGCCCTGCGCGGCGGGCCGGAGGTGCCGCTCCCGCACTCGGCCTCGCCGGACGACGTGGCCTCGCTCATCTTCACCAGCGGCACCACCGGCACGCCCAAGGGGGTGATGCTGACCCACCGCAACTTCGCGAGCCTGGTGGCCAGGCTGGCCGGGGTCTTCGATCTCGGCCCGGGCGACGGCCTGCTCTCGGTGCTCCCGCTCCACCACACCTTCGAGTTCACCTGCGGGCTCCTGGTCCCGCTCTCGCGCGGAGCCGAGGTCGAGTACCTCGACGAGCTCACCGCCGACACCCTGGGAGACGCGCTGGAGGAGGGCCGGATCACGGCC
>Ga0153915_10002399_pt1 | contig 17134 bp, 16 predicted proteins | sample Opewatmetagenome_2_FD_107003 | JGI IMG/M metagenome (GOLD analysis project Ga0153915, IMG submission 107003) | Freshwater wetland microbial communities from Ohio, USA - Open water 3 Core 3 Depth 3 metaG | ecosystem: Environmental > Aquatic > Freshwater > Wetlands | place: USA: Ohio, Lake Erie...
CCAGAAAAGGAAATTTCCCTTGGCAAATGCATTCCATAGAATTTCATCCTTGCTGAAAAATCCTGAAAATCCCGGTACGCCCGAAATTGCCATTGCGGCAATAAGAAACGTGATATAAGTTTTTGGCATATATTTTTTCAGATTTCCGTAATGCTGTATATTCTGTTCTTCGTGCATAGAATGAATTACCGAACCGGCTCCGAGAAATAAAAGAGCTTTGAAAAAAGCATGAGTCATAACGTGAAATATTGAAGCCGAAAAAGCGCCCACCCCAGCGGCAAGGAACATATATCCAAGCTGTGAAACCGTTGAATAAGCTAAAACTTTTTTTATATCATTCTGAACAAGCCCCATTGTTGCGGCAAAGAAAGCAGTAAGCAATCCTACAACTGCTACAAGAGTCATAATAGCGGGAGCTGATACAAAAATTATTGCCGTGCGCGATACCATATAAACTCCGGCGGTAACCATTGTTGCGGCATGTATTAATGCCGAAACCGGAGTCGGGCCGGCCATAGCATCGGGAAGCCATACAAACAGAGGTATCTGCGCCGATTTACCTGTTGCGCCGATGAATAGGAATAGAGCAATAAAACTGAAAGTCGCTTCGGAGACAGGAAAAGAAGCCGCTTTTCTGAATACTTCCTGAAAATTAAGCGAATCAAACGTCATAAAGATCAAAAACATCCCTAAAAGAAATCCGAAATCTCCTATCCTGTTTACAATAAAAGCTTTCTTGGCAGCCTGAGAAACAGTTCCCTTTTCAAATTTTCTATCGTACCAGAAACCGATGAGCAGATATGAGCATAAACCAACCCCCTCCCATCCGAGGAATAGGACAACAAAATTATCCCCCAGAACAAGATTCATCATCGCAAAAATGAATAAATTCAAATAGGCAAAGAATCTCCAGTAACCTTTATCGCCATGCATATATCCAATAGAATAGACATGAATAAGAAATCCCACGCCCGTAACTATCATCGACATAACAATAGAAAGAGGATCAACAAGATATCCGAAATCAATATTCAGGTTCCCAATATTAAGCCAGTTGAAAAGATTGACTGTAACCGCTCTGTTTTCCGGCGCAATGGCCAGAAGATCGAAAAAAGATAAAAGCGATACAAGAAATGATAAACCTATGGCTGAACTTCCGATTATGCCGATAATCTTCTCACTCTTAATTTTTCTCCCGAAAATTCCGTTGATTAAAAATCCGGCAAACGGGAACAATATGGCCAGATATATATAATTTACCATTTGAAAATATTTATTTCGTCAATATTTATGTTTTGTTTATTTCTGAATACCGCAATAATAATCGCCAGACCCACTGCCGCTTCCGCCGCGGCTACGGTCATTACAAAGAAAACAAAAATCTGTCCTATTGAATTTCCGAGATATGAAGAAAATGCAACAAGAGTAAGATTAGCCGAATTAAGCATAAGCTCGATGCACATGAAAACTACGATTGCATTTCTTCTAATCAAAACGCCCGCCACGCCTATGGAAAACATAACCGCGCTCAGAATAAGGTAATATTCAATAGGAATATGATTCATTTTTACTGCTCAAATTTCTTTTTTGCAAGTACAAGGGCTCCAATTGCGGCTGCAAGGAGAAGAAATCCCGCCGATTCAAATGGAAGAATGTAATTTGTATATAATTCCTTTCCAATCATCTCAACTGAACCTGATTGAATGCTTTTCTGCAATTCAGGGTTTAAAACAGATGACGGACTGGAATAAAAAATAATGTATGCCAATTGGAATAAAACAACAATGGATATAATTACAGCAAATATTTTAAGTTTATTTTTTTGTCCGAGAATGCTTTCATCGGAACGCTGATTTAAAAGCATAAGGACAAAAAGGAATAAAACCATAATTGCCCCTGCATAAACAATTATCTGCACCACTGCAATAAACTGCGCATTAAGCAGAAGATAAAGCCCCGCAAGGGCAAAGAAATTCAGAATTAGAAATACTGCGCTTAGAACTGCATTTTTCCTCGTTATCATCATAATGGAGGCAAAAAGCGCAAGAAGCGCAAAGAATATGAATAGGACTAACTCTAAATTCATTAAGGAGTATTCCTGTAAATTTGTCTTGCAAATGGAATAGCTTCGCGTAAATGGTCTAATCCGCAAATCCACGAAACAGTTCTTTCAAGCCCCAAACCGAACCCGGCATGAGGAACCGAACCGAATCTTCTTAAATCGAGATACCATTCGAAATATTCCTGCGGTAAATTATGCTTTTTAATTCTTTCAAGGAGAAGGTCAAGATCGTCTTCCCTCTGGCTTCCGCCTATAATCTCGCCGTATCCTTCAGGAGCAAGAACATCAACAGCAAGAGCTACTTTAGGATTTTCAGGGTCTCTCTTCATATAAAATGCTTTAACTTCAGCCGGATACCTGTGAACCATTACAGGACGGTCGAACTGGTTTGAAATAATCGTTTCATCCGTTCCGCCGAGGTCGTTGCCCCATTCAAACTCAATGCCGTTTTTATGAAGGATTTCAACAGCTTCATCGTAGCTTATTCTAGGGAAAGGCCTTTTTACCGATTCTAATTTGGTTATATCTCTTTCAAGTTCCTTTAACTCGCTTGCCCGGTCTTTTAAAACTGTCTGGACTATATATTCCAGAAATTCTTCCGCAAGATCCATATCGTCATTCAAGTCGTAGAATGCGGCTTCCGGTTCAATCATCCAAAATTCCGTCAGATGCCTTCTTGTTTTCGATTTTTCGGCTCTGAATGTAGGCCCGAAAGTATAAACCTTGCCGAGCGCCATTGCCCCTGCTTCGGCGTAAAGTTGTCCGCTTTGCGTTAAATATGCCTTGCCGAGATCAAAATAATCCATACTGAATAAGGTTGATGTTCCTTCGCAGGCATTAGGAGTAATAATAGGGGGATCGAAAAGAACAAATCCTCTTTCGTCGAAGAAATCCCTGATAGCCTTAATAATCCTCTGCCTAATTCTAAGAATAGCCACCTGTTTTCTTGAACGAACCCACAGATGCCTGTTATCCATTAAAAATTCAACCCCGTGGTCTTTCGGGGTAATAGGATATTCTTTTGACATGGAAATAAGTTTCAGGCCTGTAACATCCATTTCAAAACCGCCAACGGAACGGGGTTCTTCTTTAATTACCCCTTTAACTTCGAAAGAGGATTCCTGTGTTAACGAATCGGCCAAATTAAATATTTCCTCACTAACGTTTCCTTTGAAAACAACACATTGCAGCAATCCGGTTCCATCCCGGAGAATTAAAAATTTAATTTTTCCGCTGGATCTCTTATTGTACAGCCAGCCGTACAAAGTGACTTCTTTGCCCACATATTCTGCGAGGTCTTTGATATAAACTGAAGGTTTCATTTTTTTTACGGGTTTAGTTAATAAATTTTTGTTTCTAATATAGTTATGAACGCAAATAAATGCAAAAAAGATGTAAGTACAGGTTTACAGCGTTATAATATGACACGCGGGTATTAAATTGCGATGAAGAAAGAATATTGAAGAAGTATTCTATTTTTTAAATCTGATGATTTTTTTAAACGTATCCTCAAACAGCCCTTTTCTTCTTTCCAGATTCCATAATTCAATATCGACTGAAAAACTGCTTGTATTTAATCTTAAATCGACATATTTGCCGTTCACTTCCGCCAATATTTTCTTTACTTTCTTAAGATGGGTACGGTCAAGGGAATCGGCAATACGGAGAATTGAGGCGAGCTTTAGTATAATTTCCTTTGTCTTTTCGGACAAATTAACAAATTCAGTATGGTTTTCTTTCGGGTGGCTTTTTCTGTGGTACCGGGCTGCATTTGCAATAATGCTTATTTCATTTTCATTGAACCCGAGCAGTTCACTGTTCATAATAATGTAATAAGAATGCCTGTGATGATCGGAATGGGAAATATGGTATCCTATATCGTGAAGTCTTCCTGCTGCCTCTAAATATTCCCGGCAGGTATTATCAAGTTTATGAAGTTCCTTAAGCTGATCGAACATCTGAAGCGCAAGATTGGTAACATGTTCGCAGTGTTTATTGTCAAAATTGAACATTTCCGTGAGATGAGTTATGCTTTCAAGCCTGATATTGGATAATTTAGGCCTCGAACTCTTCAACGATTCCTTCTGAAGAGTATCAATAATAATTCCTTCTCTTAATGCATAACCCGATATTGTCATTCTTTTCAGGTTAAACTGGCGGAATATCTGGGAAAGAATAATAATTCCCGCCGGAATTATATCCGCACGTTTAGGGTCAAGCCCCGGTATCAGCTTTCTTTTCTCAATGTTTTTAGCTGCAAGTATTTCTTCTTCAATTTCGAAAAGCTCTTCTCTTGTAAATTCAAAATTATTCAAAATAGCGCCCGATGAAGTTTCCTTTTTCTTCTTCGCCTGTATCATAAGCCCTGCGGCCATTATTGTGCCTGAAGAACCTGCACAGATTTCGAATTTATTCTTTTTAGCGTATTGAGAAACGATGAACAATTCTCCTTCAACCCATTTACGGCAGTCTTTTACTCTTGATGATGTTACTTCAAAATCGGGGAAAAATTTCTGCGTTAATCTTACAGCGCCTATTTTAAGGCTAAGCGCATACTTATATTCCCCCATTTCACCGAGAAGAAATTCCGTGCTTCCTCCTCCAATGTCTATTATAAGGGATTTTTTTTCAAAAACTGGAACGGCTTTCAGCACCCCAAGGTATATTAATCTGGCTTCCTCATTTCCGCTTACAATTTCGATATCAAGGCCGCACTCATCGTAAGCGCGGTTAATAAGCTCGTTTCTGTTATGCGCCTCCCTAACTGCGCTTGTTGCAACCGCTCTTACTGTTGCATTATGCGAATCTGCAATTCCCTTGAATCTGCTCAGCGCCTGAATAGCCCGATCAATAGCTTCCGGTTTCATTATTTTAATATCCCCGGCGCTCCCCTCTCCAAGCCTTATTACTTCTTTTTCTCTGTCTATGATTTCAAAATTTCCGCTGTCTGTAACTTTCGCCACAATAAGGTGAAACGAATTTGTCCCGATATCTATTGCCGCCAGATTCTTTTTCATTTTCAGTTTATCCCGTTCATAATTATTTCTTCCGCCTTGCTGAACACATCCGCAGCCTTAACCGAATCTATCATGTCCGTATTCTTAATAACAAATTTATTCTTTCCTTCAGGCGCCCAGTTATTCGGGTTTGTAGGGCCGAAGATTGAAATCTGAGGCACATTAACCGCCCCGGCAACGTGCATTACTCCGGTATCGTTTGTAATGAAAATTGAGCTTTTGGATATCACTGCGGCAAGTTCGGGAATAGGCTTATTTAATAGATACCCGGCTTCATTGCCAAATTCATTTTTGACAGCCGTAATTTCATTTATATCGCTTGAACTGCCTGTAAAGTAAAATATAATTCCAAACTTCTCTTTAAGCTGTTTAATAATCGTTATAAAATTATCCGCAGGCCAGCGGTTAGGAGGTTTACCCGCCCCTATATGAAACCCTGCAACAATTTTTCCGCTTCTGTTTCCAAGCGATTTAAGAAATTCATCCGCCTTTTCTTCATCTTCCTTATAAAAAGTAATATGCGAAGTAAAATCATCAGAGGCAATTCCAAGAGGCGCAAGGATGTTGAGGCAGAATCGGGAAACATTCAATTCCGGCTTTTTCCTCCAATCCATTTCTACTGTTTCATCAAATACAAAATTAAGTTTGTTCCTTACTCCGTCTAATGATTCAGGCCCTATCGAATAACCGCATTTTGCAAGCCTTGCCATAATACAGCTTGTAGAAGAAACAGACACAGTAACGGGAACTACCGCAATATCATAGCCTTTTCTTAATACTTTTACAAAGTTTTTAAGGTATTCAAAACTCCAGAGAAGTTTTTTATCGAAATTGAAAACTTCGTCAATGTACTTATTTTTTGCAACTGCAAAATAGTTTTCGGGACTTGCAATAAGGGTTATTGATGCGCCGGGATAATTTTTTTTGAGCGTTTTAAAAAGGGGTATAGTTGCAAGCATATCGCCGAATTGGTTGTGCTGTCTTATTATTAAAAAACTTTCCGGTTTCCGGGGAGTTGTTTTATTCCTTCTTTTAGCGAAAGTTAATTTAAGGAAGTAGATTAAAACTGAAGAGAATATTTTTCTTACATTCATTTAATTATTCGGATTGTCTTTTTTTTCGGGTTTAAGTTCCTCAAACTCAGCTTCAATAATATCTTCCGATTTTATTTTAAGTTTAGTTCCCTGCCCGCCGTAGCTTTCTTTTTTATTCTTTTGCGCCGGTTCGCTTATATAAACAATGAAAAATTTTAATGCCTTATAAATTAAATAGAAAAAAAATAGGTACACAAAATATCTGAAAATCACAAACATTTTTTATCCTCTGCTTTCGGGATTAAAATACTCGATAAATCCCCTGTCTTCTCTGAATATCTGGTTGTACAATTCGTTAAAATCTTTAGGCCTGTTTACAAAATCCATCTCCGTTGTATTTACTATGAGAAGCGGAGTAGTGTTATATTTAAAAAAGAAATTATTGTAGGCGTCATATAATTCGGTGATGTAAATCCGGCTTAAACTTCTTTCAATTTTCCTTGCCCGTTTTTTTATGTTGTACATTAATCTATCTATACTCGATTGCAAATAGATAACAAGATCCGGCTTAGGGAGGTCTCTTTCGAGCAGAGGAAAAATGGTTTCATACAGTTTAAGTTCGTCCCCTGCAAGATTTAAATAAGCGAATATTTTATCTTTATCGAAAATATAATCCGAAACTACAAAGCTTGAAAATAAGTTCGGCTGATTCAGATTCTGCTGTTGTTTAAAGCGGTTAATAAGAAAAAACATCTGCGTCTGGAATGCGTACCTTTTTCTGTCATCGTAGAATTTTTCAAGAAACGGATTGGTTTCAAACTCCTCCATTATAACGTTTGCTTCCAATTTTTCAGCAAGTTTGGAAGCAAGCGAGGACTTGCCGGCTCCAATTACTCCTTCAATGGCTATATAGCGAATTTCCTTCAAATTACCCACCGGTTATATTTAACAAATTGGCTTCAATTTTTTTTATAATAAACTTATTGCCGTCATCAAATATTATATCCTTCAGTTTTATATTTTCTCCCGGATATACAATGTTTTCATCCAATTCCATTAAAGGAATTACCACAAAATCCCTTTTCAATACGCCTTTATGAGGAATAGTCAATCTTTCATCTTCATAAATTAAATCATTGTAAAGAAGAATATCAATATCAATTTCTCTTGTGCCCCATTTTTCCGAATAAGTCCGCCCTATTTTCAGTTCTACCCGCTTAACCAATTCAAATAATTCTACAGGAGAAATGGAAACAGAGCAAAGACAAACGGCATTTAAAAAATCGGGTTGTTCAATGCCTCCAAAGGGCAAAGTCTCATAAACAGAAGAACAAGCAACGACTTTACATCCTGAGTCATCGTTCAGCATTAAAAGAGCTTTATTCAGATTCACAAGCCTGTTTCCTTTATTGGAACCAAGCCCAAGGTAAACCTTATTCTCCATTTTCTTTAATCACTTCAGCTTCAACACAGTCAATTACTCCGCCTATGGGAACAGTATTTTTTCTAACCCTGACGGAGACTTTAATAATGCAGGGATATTTTTCCAATAATTTATCGGCAATAACTGTAGCAAGGGTTTCTATAAGCCTGTATTTTTTTTCGTGAACCAGTTCTTTAATGAATTTGTACACAGAAACATAGTTAATAGTCTCATGAAGGTCGTCATCCAGAGCAGCTTCGCGGAAACTTGTATAAATATCAACATCGGCTTCAAATTTGCCCCCCATGCTTTGCTCTTCTTCAAGAGCCCCGTGATAGGCATAAAAAACCGCTTTCTTAATCCTGATTACATTAATCATATCTGAAATTTGAACGTTTTCTTCTTAAATAATTTTTAATTGCATCAAAATTAGCAAATAAAATACCAATTAGCACCACTGAACTTCCAACAAAATCCCTGAATGTAAATTTTTCATTAAGAATTACACTTCCGATAATAATTGCCACAATCGGGGTAATAATTGAAGTGAGGGAAATCGGAACAATATCAATTTTATGCATGAGCCAGTAATAAGTCGAAAATCCTATAATAGTGCCGAAAAATGCAAGGTAGAGCACCGAAAGAATACCCTGAGCATCAAATACCCATTTATGATAATCTTCAAAGGCCAGCCCGAGAAGCAGAAGAACAGGCCCTGCTATCAATGTCGGGAAAAAATTCAACGAAACAGGATTAAGATGGGAGCTGTACTTTTTCATTATCACAGTTATGAATGCCTGAATGATGCCGGCCCCGAGAACTGCAAGCATCCCGGCCAAATCATTTCCAAGATTTATATCCAGTTTTTTCGAAAAAATGAGAACAATCCCCAGAAATCCCAATAATATCCCAAAACTCTGTAATGGGGTTATTTTGTTCTCCGGGAGCATAACACGCGAAATAATAAGTACCGAAATCGGGAGCACGGCAAAAAGAATTGAAGTTAAACCTGATGGGATTCGCTGCTCCGCCCAGTAAAGAAGCCCGAATGGCAAAACAAAAGAACAAAAACCAAGCATAATATATAGTTTAACTGCTATTTTATCTTTAACAATTTCAATCCGTTTAACCTTAATAAGAATAAAAAACAGCAAAGCCGACACTATAAATCTAAATCCGGCAGACGCAAGGGGTGTAAATGAGCCGACGCTCAATTTAATAGCAAACCATGTCGATCCCCAAATAAGGCAAACCATTATATAGCCAAGAACAATTTTAATATTTTCCGGTTTCATTGGTTCCTTTCATTGCAATGATCCCAAGCGCGCGGCCTGAGTTTTCCTTATCCCTTCTATATGAATGCATATCGCTGTTTTCGAAAGAGCATACGTTGGATAATTGAATATTTTCTTTCGGAATTCCTGCATTTATAAGAAAATCGTAATTCATCCGTTTAACATCAAGAAGAAACTTCCCCGGGCTGGTTTCCGTGAAATACTTAGGAGCGAATAAAGCGGCAACTTCCTCCCCCACTTCATAATTGGCCTTTGAAATTGAAGGGCCGATATAGGCAAAAAGATTTTCCGGACGCGAACCAAAATCGCTGAACATACGGGATAATGTTTTTTCAACTATTCGTTTTTCGGTCCCTCGCCACCCTGAATGAATTCCTGCAATCACCTGTTTTTCTTTATCATAGATAAAAACCGGAGTACAATCCGCCGTTGAAATTGCAAGCCCAACCGATTTTCTGGCTGTTATCATTGCATCGCTTTCCCCTATGAAGGAAGGAACATCAACTACCGTTATGATATCGGAATGAATCTGCTTTTGGAAAGCTACATCATCCTTTTTAAGCCCGAGAGCTTCTATAAAACGGGTTCTGTTTTCCCATACATCGGCGGGATTATCCCCGACTGTAAGAGACATATTAAAATAGAACGGAGCCTTTCTATTAAAACCCGTTTTAGCGCTTATCCCGAAAATAAGTTCCGGGAACTGCTCGAAGATTTTACTTCTTATTACTTTCATAATTACCGTTAATTTGAAGTAGAAATTTAGGGTTAAAGAGTATCAAAAGAAAATCTCTTTACAAATACTTTAAATCTTTATCATATTTATTACTCTATTGGGTGAAATCTTACTATTTTTTCTTAAATTTCGTAGTAATGAAAAGAGAAAGAAAAAATATAAACCTTTTATTTGTAATGCTTCTAACTGCGGCATTTACAATTTCTTTTTCGCATACTTTTATAGAAAAAGTATTTATCCCCTGCGAAAACCACGATGAGCATGATTTTTCAAAGGTGATTGTCAATGCTTCCATCCCTGTTAACGCATCCGATTGGGAGGGTAAATCAAATCAATCCGTTTTTGCAATCACTTCGGCAATTGCCACTGATTTATACGTGCTGAACGGCGTTAAAACCGATGACATTTACATCCCCCCTCTTCTCTACTACGACAAAATTTTCATAACAAAATTCAGATCCCTTATAATCTAAAAAAGCTTTTATTTTTTAGTATCCCTAATAATTTCATTCTTGGAGAAGATGATGAAAAGTTTTATCATTATTATATTAATATCAATTCCGGTACTCGGCCAGTCGGATGCTACGAAACTGCCTCTTTCGTTAGAACAGGCAGTACAGGCGGCGCTGGCAAATAATCCCGGAATAAGCCGCGCTATTAAAACAGTTGCTGCGGCAAAGGGAAAATTCTGGAACAGCATATCGCTGCCTCAGCCGGAACTTTCCTTATCGCACGAATTTGTTCCAACCGGAAGGCCTCTTTCGGAATTTCAGGAAAAGACTCTCGAAATAAGCCAGTCGATGGAATTTCCTACAAATATTTATTTCAAAGGATCGCGTTCTAACCTCGAAATTAAATCATCAGAAATCGATTATGAAAGATCCATAATCGAGGTTTCTTCAATTGTAAGGAAACTGTATTCACAGGCTCTAATAAAAGAGAAAGAACTTGCCTTAACTGAAGATAACCTTAAAATAGCAAAAGATTTTCTCGATAAAGCGGAAATAAGGCAAAAAGCGGGAGAAGGGACAAAACTGGAATCGATTACTGCAAAGATGCAGTACAACGAATCGGCTGTTAATGTTGAAGCGGCTAAAAAAGAACTCGGCAATTCAATTAATGACCTTTTGGCATATATAAATTCCGCCGGTTTTGCAGGCAGAACAATAGTATTAACCGACAGCCTTGTATTCCCTGAAAGTGAGATCAGGTATGAGGATATATTGAAAGAAGCATACCGAAATAACCATCTATTAAGAAAGTCGGTAAACTCAGTTGAGATTGCTTCAATTAATAAAACCCTTGCATGGTCAAGCATCCTTCCAAATCTTGAATTTTCATATATGAAACAGTCTGTTCCGGGGAATAATGATTTTTACGGATTCTCATTCGGGGTATCGCTTCCTGTCTGGTTCCTTTTCGACCAGAGAGGACAAATACAGGAAGCGGCGGCAAATTATTCTATTGCCGAAGATGAACTCAAATCCGGTAAAAACTCTCTTGAATTAAATGTCAAAAGCGCTTATTCCGAATTTGTATATTCAGCAAAGCAGTTATCGCTTTATAAAGAACAGCTTATGCCCCAGGCCGGTGAAGTCTTTAAACTTGCTAAGGCAAGTTACGACAGCGGCGAAATAAATTACGTTGAATTTCTGCAGGCGAAACAGAATTTAATTTCAATCCGAATTAATTATTATAACGCTTTATCGAATTATTACTCTTCCCTGTCTTCGTTGGAAATTCTTACAGGGAAATTGATTACGAATAATATCAAGGAAATGTAAAATGAAAAAGTATTTAGTGATGAGTATAATTTTTTCCCTCGTTTTAACAGGCTGTAAAGGAAAAGAAGAAAACGCAGGCCGGGAACAGAAGGAGGAACTTTCAAAGGTTACACTTTCGGATAATTCAATAAAAGAGACAGGCATTGAAATATCCGAAGCGCGGTTCACTTCCATAAGCGGATATATTACGGCGACAGCGCGTATAATTCCGAATCAGGATGAAGAAGCCGTGGTAGGCACATTTGTTAAAGGAAGAGTTAAAAAAGTATTTTTCAATCCGGGCAGCTTTGTTAAGCAGGGACAGGCATTAATGGAGCTTGAAGGGCTGGAAATAGGAGAAATAAAATCAGCTTACAGAAAAACAAAAGCGCAGCTCGATTTTACCGAAGCAGCTTACAAAAGACAGAAAACATTAAATGAACAGAACGTAACTTCATCAAAATCGCTTTTAGAATCGAAAGCCGAATATGATAAAGCCCTGGCCGAATTTAAAGCCGAGGATGAGAAAATCCATTCTATAGGCCTTACCGATGAAGAAGCTCTTGATAATTTATCAGATCATTCATCAGGAAAAGTTATTATCAAAGCCCCTATAGCGGGAATCATTTCAGAAAGGAATGTAATTCTTGGGGAATTGGTAGATGAAAGTACAAACGCATTTAAAATTATTAACACCGCAAATGTTTGGGCTGAAGGAAGGATTTATGAAAAAGATGTGCCGGATATTAAAGGCGCGTTGAATGTATCCTTTATAACATCCATTTATCCTAATGAGACATTCTCCGGCAGAATGATTTTCACCTCTCCGTCAGTAGATGAAAAAACAAGAACCGTAATTTTACGTGCAGCTATTCCGAATACAGGGGGCAAATTGAAACCGGAAATATTCGGCGAGCTTAAAATTCCAGTTACAAACAGCGTAAAAACTATTGTTATGCCTGCAGATGCAGTGATAAATGATAACGGCAAATATTTCGTATTCGTACAGACAGGAAATAATACTTTTGAGAAAAGGGACGTTAAAACAGGCATAAGAGAAGGAAATAATGTCGAAATAGCCGAAGGGGTGAAAGAGAAAGAAAAAGTTGTTACAAAGGGAGCATTTTACCTTAAATCTGAATTGCTTAAAAGCCAGTTCGGAGAGGAGGAATAATGCTTGAAAAAATATTATCGGCCTGTTTAAAGCAGAAAGGCCTTATAATAGCTCTCATACTTCTCATTTCAGCATTCGGAATCTATTCGGTTTTCACAATTCCGATAGACGCCTTCCCCGATGTTACCAATAACCAGGTGGAAATAACCTGTTACGCAAACGGACTCTCGGCGCATGAAATTGAAAGGACAGTAACTTACAAAGTCGAAATGTCAATGAAGGGGCTGCCTCATATTAAACAGATGAGGTCTGTTACAAAATACGGAATTTCGATTATATCGATTATCTTTGAAGATAATATGGATATTTATTTTGCCCGCCAGCTTGTTTTTGAACGCCTTGCCGAAGCTAAGGAAAGCGTTCCGGCAGGAGTTGAAATAAGCATGGGGCCGATTGCCACCGTTATGGGAGAAATTTATCAGTATTATCTTGACGGTAAAATGCCTCAGGGCGAAGCAGAGAAAACCGCTTATCTTACTGAGCTGCGCACTCTTCAGGAATGGGTTATCAGCCCTCTTCTTAAAGGGGTTGCAGGCGTAAATGAGATAAACTCCTTTGGAGGATATTTTAAACAGTATCAGGTTATTGTTGCTCCTGAAAAATTAATTAAGTACGATTTGACTCTTGACGATATTTACAAATCGGTTGAAGAGAATAACCAGAACACAGGGGGAAATATTCTCGTCAATAACTCCGAGCAATATATAGTAAGGGGCATCGGACTTATAAAATCGACTGCCGATATAGAGAATATAACCCTTAAATCTGCCGGCGGAACGCCTGTTTATTTGAAGGATGTTGCGGAAATAAAAATAGGCCAGGCAGTAAGGCAGGGCGCTTCAATACTCAACGGCAAAGATGAATGCGTCGGCGGTATTGTAATGATGCTGAGAGGCGAAAACAGCCGCGAAGTTGTAAAGAAAGTTAAAAATAGAATTGAAGAAATAAATAAAAATAATGTACTCCCCAGGGGAATTACGATTAAGCCTTATTATGACAGGTCGTCTATAGTTGAAACAAGCGTAAAGACGGTTGCATCCGCCCTTCTTGAAGGAGCAATTCTTGTCTTAATAATACTATACCTTATGTTAAGAAGCGTCCGGGGCTCACTTGTTGTTTTAATTGCTCTTCCCCTTTCTTTATTAATGACCTTCCTTGCGATGAAACTGCTTCATATCGATGCAAACCTTATGACGCTTGGAGGCCTTGCTATTTCAATCGGCATGATAATAGACACAACGATTATTCAAGTGGAGAATGTGCAAAGGCATCTCTCCTTTGAACCGGATGGGAATAGCAAATACTTCAAAGTAATTAAAGCCGCGCTCGAAGTTAGAAAACCGAGTATCTTCGGCGAGCTGATTATCGCAATCACATTCGTCCCTATTCTCTCTCTTGAAGGAATTGAGGGGAAAATGTTTACACCGTTGGCCGAAACAGTAATAATTGCGCTCTTATCTTCTCTGTTTCTTTCCATTTTCGTTATTCCCGTTATCTGTTATATATTTTTAGAATCAACTGCTGAAAAGGAGAGTATAATAATGCGTTTTGTGCGCAAGAATTACGCTCCGCTGCTTAACTTCAGTATGAAGAGAAAAAAGCTCGTGTTTATTATATCGACGCTGCTGGTCCTTTCTTCATTCACACTCTTCCCTTTTCTCGGAACAGAATTTATACCTATAATGGATGAAGGAGCTTTTGATTTTGATGTCCAGCTTCTTCCGACAGTTTCGTTAGAGAAAGCGGTTGAAGTGAATAAACTCATCGGTTCAAAGCTTAAGAAATTCGACGAGCTCGAAACAGTAGTCGGACGAGTAGGCCAGACAGGAGTTGCGCTTGATACGCGCGGGCCTGATAAAGCGGGTTATGTAGGCATTATGAAACCGCGGAGCGAATGGAATGACGCAATATCGCGCGAAGAGCTAACGGAGAAAATGCGCGAAGAACTGTCTTCCATTCCGGGCATTGCATACGGATTCAGCCAGCCTATTCAATGCAGAATTGATGAGCTTGTAGCCGGAACAAGAGCGCAATTAATTATTAAACTGTTCGGCAGCGATACAGGAATATTATCGCAGAAGGCTGATGAAATTGCCGGAGCTGTTTCGCATATTGAAGGGGCAACTGATATCGTTACTGAAAAAGTAATTGGGCAAAGCTACTTGAACATTGAGGTAAACAGAAATAAAATTGCGCGTTACGGCATTAACATCGCCGAAGTTCAATGCGCTGTTGAAATAGCAATCGGAGGCAAAACAGCCACCGAGGTTGCCGAGGATAATAAAACTTTCGATGTTCTCATCCGTTATCCTGAAGAGAAAAGAAATTCAATCGAATCTATCGGCAATATACTTATACCGTCGCCGAACGGTTATAAGATACCTTTAAGCCAGCTTGCAGAAATTAAGTACGAAGACGGCCCAGTGCAGATAAGCCGCGAAGACGGACAGAGAAGAATAGGAATAGAAATGAATATTCACGGGCGCGATATAGGCTCCTTTGTGAATGAAGCTAAAGAAACGATTAAAAAGAAAGTCTCATTGCCGGAAGGCTATTTTCTTGAATGGGGCGGACAGTTTGAAAACCAGCAGAGAGCTATGAACAGGCTGCTTATCATTATACCTGTTGCAGTCGGGCTAATTTTCTTGCTTCTCTTCCTTACATTCCGCTCATTCAGGCTCGCTCTGCTTGTAATATTCATTCTGCCTTTTTCGCTGATCGGCGGTATTCTTGCATTGTACATTACCGGATTGTACTTATCCATACCGGCATCAATAGGTTTTATTGTGCTATTCGGCGTGGCAGTGCTGAACGGAGTTGTCCTTGTATCGCAGATTCATCAATTGCAGACTGACGGCGTTACCGATGAAGAAGCTATCAAACGGGGATGCGAAACAAGAACGCGCCCGGTGCTTATGACAGCCCTTATATCAATTTTCAGTTTAATTCCGTTATTGTATGCAAGCGGCCCGGGTTCCGAAATTCAAAAACCTCTCGCCGTTGTTGTTGTCGGAGGATTAATAACATCCACAACTTTAACTCTACTTGTAATTCCGGCGTTATATAACTGGTTTTATAATCTTGGAAAAAGGATTAAAGCCTGAGTTATTAAAAATATAGTGCTGATCTGTGCGCATCTTTGCTAATAAGAAGCGCACAGAAAAACATTTTTTACTTTACTGCATACTTATGCAGAATAGGGCTTTCCATATTTTCGCCGCTTTCCACAAGGTATAAATAATTATCATCCGCATATCTTACAGTATATTTTACCGGAATATTCTTATTCAGCAGATTGCCTTCGGTATCGTAGAAATCTGCTTTTCCGTCGCCGAACCAAATAATTATTATATCTCTAAAGATAGTAAATGACTCTATAATTCTCGGGTACTCGTACGTATTTCCATTTTTATCCGTTTCCGAAATCATTCTGATTCTTTTCTCGCCGAATTCTTTAATTAATTTGCCATCTGAATTATATTTACGTATCCAAGGCCTCAAAGGGTTCGACTCATATATGTAATCATTTTTATCAATTGCCATACAATCGAACATAGCATGGAATTTTTGTTTACTGATTTCATTATCCAGAAGAGCGAATGAAGTTATTTTTTTACCATCGTTTCCTAATTTTTCAACACAGTCGTATTGTTCAAAACCCGGTATATTAAGAGGCACTCCCATATATAAATAAATCTCTTTTTTCTTATTTAAATGAATAAATTGATTTCTTGTTCTATATTGCACCATTTTTCTGTAAATATACTGTTTATCGTATATAAGTATCTGCCTTCTATTCTGGTCAACCAAGTAAATATTCCCTTCTCTGTCTCTAGCCATGCTTTGAACAACATTATATTCCCCGGGACCGCCTCCTTTTTTCCCTAATTCTTTAATATACCTGCCGTCGTTTTTAAATAAAAGCACATAATTTGAATTGCGCCCCATATTATTAATAATTATGTCTCCATTATCTGCGACTACCATTGCATTTACTCTTTCTATAAAAGAATTTTTGCCGGCTTCAAGCTTAAATGCTTTTTCTTCTCTAAATATGTCCTCAAAAGATTTAGCATTTTTTATTTTACTTCTTAAATCTTCTGCATATAAAGGATTAGAAAACCGGCATAACAGCAGAATACAGGCTAAATAAAATAATGCATTAATAACAGACGAAATGATTTTGTTCCGTTTCATACAGTTCCTTTTTTGTGTTTAAATAAACCGGTATTGTTTATTCTATTATAATCCCTTCTTAATTAGCATTAGCAAATTATTGCTTGTTTTTATTAAAAACAATGATAGGATTGTTTTTTGCACTTTAAAAAACAGGAAGCCTTTCAGCTTCCAGTTTTTCGTAATATGCAGTGTTACGGAGTATTATTTAACACAATTGCATTGCAGCCTGATTTTCATCGACCGTAAGAATTTTATCCATATCAAGAAGGATAAGGAGCCTGTCCGGCAATTTGCCGACTGCAGTAATGAACTCGGCATTAAGCCCGGCAGCAAGCGCCGGAGGGGGTTCCATTGTGCTTTTGGGTATCCTGAGCACTTCGCTTACAGAATCGACTATGAAACCGATAATCTTATTTTTAATTTCAATTACTATTATACGCGTATTGTTGTC
>Ga0153915_10002400_pt1 | contig 17132 bp, 15 predicted proteins | sample Opewatmetagenome_2_FD_107003 | JGI IMG/M metagenome (GOLD analysis project Ga0153915, IMG submission 107003) | Freshwater wetland microbial communities from Ohio, USA - Open water 3 Core 3 Depth 3 metaG | ecosystem: Environmental > Aquatic > Freshwater > Wetlands | place: USA: Ohio, Lake Erie...
GATCACGACGTGCCGCAGCCCCATCTGCTCGACCGCGCCCGCGAGCCGCACCGGCTCTTCGGGGTCGAGCGCCGCCGGCGTCCCGTGCGCCACGGCGCAGTAGGCGCAGTTGCGGGTGCACACATCGCCCAGGATCATGAAGGTCGCGGCCCGGTGCTCCCAGCACTCGCCGATGTTGGGACAATGCGCTGCTTCACACACGGTGTGCAGCCGCAGGTCGCGCATCATCCGCTGGACCGACAGGTAGGTCGCCCCGCCGGGGGCTTTCACTTTGAGCCACGCGGGTTTGCGGGCCGGCGCGGACGCGGGCGCGGCTACTGAGCGGGGGTGGATCTGAACCAGCGGTGCGGCCATAACGCTCCGGGCAACCGGTGAACGATGAAGATAGTGAAGGGAGGAGGGCGTTGGTAGCCGATTTCAACCGGACGGTTGATCGCCGCGCCGCCGGAGTGCCTTCAACTGCTCTTCCAGCGCCGCGTCGGTACTGAGCGTGTCATCGGCGATGTGGGCGATCTCCTCGGCCTCGCGCCACTGCCGTTCCAGTTCGAGGATCTCGGCTTGCTCGTCCACGGCCATCTCGAGGGCCAGCTGCCGCTCGGGGCGCAGGGACCGGAGCGTGAGCTCGCGGCGCGCCACATCGCGAATCAACCGGTCCGGACCACCGACCTGATCGACGACGCTCGCGGCCTCGCCCGCTCTGCGGCGGCTGGAACGGCGCACGTTGAGGTAGGCGAGTCCCTGACGCAGCGCCGCCAGGGCGTCCGGGCCGGTAAGCAGCGACGCCTCGCGACGACACCGTGGGCAGCTCAGCAACACGCCCAGGTCGTGATGCGCATCCGGGACCACGCGGGCGTGCTGCAGATGTTTCGCCTTGAGCTCGAGGGCGGCGCCGCAGTGATCGCACACCGGCGGCTCGGTGAGCACGACGCTACGGCGCCCGACCATGCCCACGTACACCCGGTCGGCGAGGTCGCCCATGTTCCAGATGAGAAAGCCGAAGGATCCGCCGACGGCGACGTTCGCCGCGACCCCCAGCCCGACGGCGGCCAGCGTCAGTGGTACGACGACCTTGGCGCGATCACGCGCGCGGGCCGCGAGGCGCTCGCCGTAGCGCCATCCGGCGATCTCGACGCGCGGCGGCTTGCCGACCCGTACGAGGTCATACCGCTCCCAGCGCAACAAGGCGACCTGGTCGGTGTTGGCGAGCAGCCGCCCGTCGCGGGCGACGCGAGCCAGCGCCTCGATGCGCTCGAGCCGATCGTCCAGCGGCGTGAGATTCCAGCGGGCGCACTTGGGGCAGATGACCCAGAGCCGCCCGCGCCATTCGTCGAACGCCAGGCGGCGGCCGACGCCGAGGCCGGACGGACCGCCGTCGCCATCGAGCGACGCGTTGCAGAAGGCGCAGGTCGTGTACATCGGCTATCGGCTATCGGCAGCGCCGGCGGTGAAGCGCCCCACAGAGAGCTGGCTGATGTCGATGTCGGTTTGACCGGCGGCGAGGAGGTCACCGAGGATCTCGCCCGTGATCCCGGCCAGGAGGATGCCGTTGCGGCCGTGACCGGTGGCGTACCACAACCCGGCCACCTCGGGGTCGGCACCAAGGATCGGACGCCCGTCGGGTGTCACGGGCCGCAACCCGGCCCAGGCGCGCGCGGTGGGTGCCGAGGCGATCGCGGGACACAACTGCTCCGCCGTGCCGCGGATGTGGGCGATGCCGCTCGCGGTCGTGGTCGCGTCGAAGCCGACGCGCTCCATCGTGCTGCCGAGGATCGCTTCGCGACCGCGGGGCAGGACGTATCCGTGGCCGTGATAGAGGATGACGGGCGCGAGCCCGGCCGGCCACACCGTGGCGACGAGCTGACCGCGAACCGGCTCGATTGGAAGCGGCCGGGGCAGCCCCTCGACCTGTGGGGACCAGGCGCCCGCGGCGATCACGACGTGCTCGGCGGGGACGGCCGCCCGGTCGGTGACGATTCCGGTCACCCGACCATTCGCGACCGCCAATCGGCGGCCCGTTTCCGGGAGCACCAGGACCCCGAGGCGACGGGCGTCGGCGAGGAGGGCGGCGGCCAGCGCGGCGGGGTCCAGCGAGCCGTCTTCCGGAGCGAACAGCGCACCCCGGGCCGCGGGGGCGGCGCCAGGCCACCGCTCGTGGAACTCGGCGGCCTCGAGCCAATCGCACCGCAACCCGGCCTGTCGTTGTTCCGCTACCAGCTCGAACAGGGCGGCGGCGCGCGCTTCATCGAAGGCGACCGTGGCGATTCCGGTGTGCAGGAATCCCACGTCCAATCCGGTAGTATCTTTCAGGCTGGCGGCGAGGTCCTCGTACAGGTCACGGCCACGCACGGCGAGGGGCAGCAGGTGCTCGTCGGTCGGCTCGATCTGGGCGGCGAGCATGCCGGCGGACGCCCCGGAGGCGGCCGCGGGGTCAGGACCGGGGGCGAGCAGGGTGACGCGGAGCCCGCGCAGCGCGGCGGCGCGCGCACAGGCGGCTCCGATCACACCACCGCCGACGACGGCGACATGGGCGCTTGAAACTCCCGTGGGCATCAGTGCGTAAGCGGCGATGACCTGCGGGGCAACTCGGGAGGCATCATGTTTCGGAGCATTCTCGGTTTCGCGATCTTGGCCGTCCTCGCGTGGATCGGCTTGAAGATCATCTTCGGCTTGCTGGGCGGTCTGTTCGGTCTCGCCATGACCGTGCTCTGGCTCGCCGCGATCGGCTTCATCGTTTACCTCGTGCTGCGGGTGGTCAGTCCCAGCACGGCCGACAAGGTGCGCGACACCATCAAGGGCAAGCGCGACACGGCCTGATCCTCCCGGCTCGGCTGGCGCTTCACGGGGTCATCGTCCGGCGGACGGTGACCCCGTCGGCGTTTCATCCAGCCGGGCCAGTACGCCCCACACGAGCAGGGGCAGCAGGATTTCGTGATGGCCGGTGAGCTGGACGCCGCGCCCGCCGCCGGGGCCCTGCGTGGGCCGCTCCACGACGTTGACCCGCGGGCGGTAGTGACGTTGCATGTCGCAGTCGCAGGCGGTGAACCCGGTGGGCCGGCCGCCGTGCAGATTGCGCGCGACCGTCAGGGCCTTGAGAAAGACCTCCGGCATCACGACCGCGCTGCCCAGGTTCAGCACCACGCCGCCATCGTGGAGATCGGGGAGGCTCGCCGCCAGCCGTTTGAAATCGCGATGACTCGTGGCGCCGATCACGGCGCCGTCCGCGGTGGGGTGCTGGTGGATGATCTCGGCGCCCAACGCGGCGTGCACCGTCACCGGAACGTGGCGATCGGCGCACGCCACCAGCACCGACACGGCGCGGCCCGGCACGTCCGTACGCCGGCACAGATCGAGGGCGAGCGCCTCGCCGGCACCGCGGCCCTCCCGGGCCCCCGCGGCGAGGGCGGCGTTCATGTCGCGCCCCGTTTCCTCCGCCATCCCGAACGTACCGTCGGCCAGGCCAGCGGCCACGTCTTCGCTCGTGCCGCCGTAGGCGGCGAGCTCGTAGTCGTGGATCGCCGCACTGCCGTTCAGCGCGACGTGCGTCACGATCCCACGCTCCAGCAGCCGCACGAGGAGCGGCCCCAGGCCCACCTTGATCACGTGCCCGCCCAGCATCGCCACGACCGCGCGGCGACCGGCGGCACGCGCGATGTCGTCCGCGACGAGGCGGAGATCTTTCGCCGCGAGGATATCGGGGAGAGAGCGCCAGAAGGCCGCGAAACTCGAGTCGGGGCCGGGCGGGGTCGCGAAAAGCGACGGGTCGACCTTGTTGTGACGCTGCGCGATCGGGACGGTCTTCAGCCGGCTGAAGTCCGCCTCGCGGTACTCGGTCATGGGTGCTCCGGGACGGAGAACTCCTTGAGCTTCAAGGTGACCGTGCCGAACGAGAAATTGGACTGCATGGCCAGCATCATGCGCTGCGCGTCGTCGGAGAGCCAGAGGTGGGCTTCCGCCTGCTCGGCGAAGATGCCGCGTCCCTTGGGGATGATCGGGCGGATCACGATCGCGTTGAACTTCCGCCCGGCGACGCTGATCCGTTCTCGCTTCTCCACGACGATGATCACCGGGTTGCGGTCGGGACGGAAGTAGCGGTTGTACTCGTACCGCTTGCCGACCTCCAGCGGGAGGGTGCGGACCCAGTAGAGGAAGGCCGCGTCGTCCAGCGGCTCCGGCACGGTCGTCTTGGCGGTATCCACCCCCTCCTCCCGGTAGTATCCGGAATCGGGGAAGATCTCATAACGATTGTGGCGTTTGCGCCCGCGCTCCTCGGAATCGTTGATGTAGCGCCGCGAGCGAAAATCGGTGCGCCCCACCCACGACTCCAACAGCTGGTCGAGGTGGTACCACAACGCCCCACCCTGGATATGGAAGCGGAACCGGACGGTCTCCACGCCGCGGATGGTATCGAGCCCCACGACTTCCATCGTCGCCTCGCCGACGGAGAATGGGCCGTACTTGGCCGAGTAGCGCAGGCGCTCTCCGATCGGGAACGACACCGACTCGCGGGCGGGTTCGACGACGGCGGCCGTGACCGACGTGGTGGTCGCGGCCGAATTCTGGGCGTCGAGCCGGCTGGCCAGCGCCAGGAGGGCCACCGCAGCGCCCCCGGCGGCGCGGATCACGGGGCGCGCCCGCCAGGCGGCGACGAGCGCCGGCCAGGGACGGACCCGCGAGGGACGCTGTTGCAGGTCGTAGCGGCCCGTGACGGGAACCGTCTCCGTGCGGCGGGCGTGGGGCATGAGCCGGGCGAGCAGCTCGGCGTTGGCGCACCAGCCGTCGGTCACGAGCAACGGCGGGGCGGCCGCACGGGATCCGCGCTCCCCGTCCTGGCGCAGCGCCTGTCGCAGCGTGATGAGACGTAGGGCCAGAAACCCAGAGATGGTATCCCGCACGCCACGAACACGCAGCAGGCGGGGCGTCCACTGCCGCACCCACCGGAGTGCTCGGGGCCGGGGGCCCGCAGTCTCCACCTGCTCGGCCGCGACCAGATCGGCCCCCGATTCCACGCGCTTCACCATGTCTTCCATCGCTTCCGGCGAGTACACGAAATCGGCCGGGAGCATGATCGCGCAGTCTCGCTTGGGCCGGTCGGTGCGCTCGAGCGCGAGGCGCAGCAGCTCCTCGATGCTCCGGGCGTATCCCTGGCGCTCGCGGTGGGTAATGACGGTCAGCGGCAGTACGCCGGAGTAGCGCGCCAGGACTTCGCGGGTCCCGTCGGTCGACGCGTCGTCGCAGACGAGCAGCTGGTACTCGCGCTGAAAGGCGGTGAAGACCTGACGGACCTTCCACAGGACGAGTCCCGCGGTCTTCGCTTCATCGCGCACCGGCACGCAGACGTAAATCATGGTGGTGCAATCTAGACGAGCGAGTGATACAGAGCCAACGTCGCGTTGGCCATGGACTTAGCCGTGAACTTCGAGGCAAGAGGGAGGGGGGACGGAGGATGGGTGATCGCCGCCACGACCATGGCGCCGAGCGCGGTCGCGTCACCGACCGGGACGAGACGATCGGGCGGCAGCACTTCCGGGATGCCGCCCGCCGCGGTTGCGACCACCGGTTTCTCGAGCGCTAGTGCATCGAGGATCACGCTGCCCATGCCTTCCTCTTTGGACGACATCACGACGACGGTCGCTTCCCGGATCAACGCGTCCGCTTCGGGTACATACCCCACGAGGTGGACGCGGTCACCGACACCCTGGTCGGCGATGTCCCGCTCCAGCGCGCGGCGCAGCTCGCCTTCACCCGCGATGACCCAATGCAGATCGGGCCGGGCGGCACGCGCGTGCGCGGCAGCGCGGACCAAGGTGCGCTGGTCCTTGTGGTCCACGAGAGCGGCGACATTCACGGCGAGCGGGGTGGCTGCAGAGAGCCCGAGCCGGCCTCGGATGTCGAGCCGGCGGGCGGCGGCGCCGCGCGCTTCGTCGGGATCGATCCCGTCGGGGATGACCGTGATCCGCGCGGGCGGGATGCCATCGGCGACGAGGACCTGCTGGACGGCTCGGGAGACGGCGATGATGGCGCGGGCTCGGAACCAGGTACTCCGGGGGCGAATGTGAAAATCCACACGGCGGTGCGCGATCACCGTCGCCGCGGATGCCGCCGCTCGGGCCAGCGTCAGGGCATGGCTGTCGTGGACGTGGACGATGTCGGGGCGGAAGCGACGGATGCACGAGCGGAGTTGCCACCAGGCTCGGGGGTCGAGCCCCGGACCCCACGGCACGCCAGAAACGGACACCCCGGCCTCCGCCGCTCGGCGGGCCAGCTGGCTGCCGCGCTTGGTCAGCAGCTGGACGTCCAGGCCCGGGATCCGCGCCAGCTCGCGGGTCAGCAGCCTGACCTGGTTCTGCCCGCCGCGCCATTCGCGGCCCGCGTCCACCTGCAGGACGCGCACGACTCAGGACGGGCTAGCGGCGGCGACGCTGCTCAGGACGGTGCGGAGCTCGGCCAGGGTGAACGGCTTATGGAGGAAGGGGCGGCCCAGCGTCTCGAGGAACTGGAGCGTGTCGCCGCGCACGGTATCGCCCGTCGCGAAGATGACTCTCTTGGCGATTTCCGGATGTTGCCGTGCGAGGTTGTTGTACATCTCCCGGCCGCCGAGTCGCGGCATCCGCAGATCGCAGATGATGACGTCGAACGGGGTCACCAGGGCACGCTCCACGGCCTCGGTCCCGTCGCTCGCGACCTCGACCGAGTGGCCCCAACTCTCGAGCGTTGCGCGCATGTAGTGCAGGATATGGGGCTCGTCGTCCACCACCAGCACGCGGAGCGCGGCACCGCCGCCCGCGTGCGGCGCGGGTTGGGTGGGCTGCAGGGGCCGGCTGCCCCCCAGGAGCTCGACCGTGAAGATCGCACCGGCCCCCGGGCTCGACTCGAGCGTGATCCGCCCGCCGTGCTCCTTCACGATACCCTGGCAGATCGAGAGGCCGAGACCGGTCCCCTCGCCTTCGGTCTTCGTGGTGAAGAACGGCTCGAAGACGCGCGGCAGCAGCTCCTCGGGGATGCCGGGGCCGTCATCGGCGACGGTCACCGCGACGCCGTCGAGCCAGCGTTTGGCCGTAATGGCGATACGGCCGGGGCGCCCCGTGCTCGAAATCGCCTGGGCGGCGTTGTTCAGCAGGTTCACGAACACCTGCTTGATCTGGTTCGGGTTCATCTCGATGTCGGGGATGCCGGGCTCAACGGCGAGCGTGACATCGACCTTGAGCGCCATCAGCTCGTTTTTGAGGAGCGCCAGAACCGATTCGAGCATCGGCTGGATCGATTGCGGCAGCCGTTCGCCCTCCTGGCGGCGGGCGAACGACAGGAGGTTCTTCACGATCGTCGCGGCTCGCTCGGCTTCCTGGCGGATCACGCGGAGCGGCTCGGCCAGGGCCGGGGGGACATCGCCCGACTCGGCGAGGAAGTCGGCGAAGCCCACGACCGAGGCCAGGGGGTTGTTCAGATCGTGGGCGATGCCGGCGATCAGTTGACCAATCGCCGACATCTTCTCAGACTGTATCAACTGGTCCTGGAGCCGGCGCTTCTCGGTATGGTCCTCGAACGACACGACGGCCGCTTCGTCATCGGAGCCTTCCATCCGGATGGCGCTCACCGTGTAGACCCGGTCCGCGGTGCGGATATCGTGCGCACCGGGCTCGGCCAGGGCGCGCGAGACGACCGCCCCCCACGCGGGGGGGACGAGGCTCAGCCAGGAGCGGCCGGGGATGGCGGTCACGGGGAGCTGCACCAGGTCGGCGAAGACGCGGTTGGCGCGGCGCACGATCCCCTGCTCGTCGATGATGCAGATCGCCTGACTGATGGCATCGACCGTCAGCTCCCACTGGCGCTTGCCCGAGGAGAGGAGCTGCAGCAGGCGCGCGTTTTCCAGGGCGATCGCGGCCTGGGAGACGACCGCGGACAGGAGGGCGAGCTCCGCCGGTCCGAAGGCATCGGCCTGATCGGACGCGAGCGCCACCACGCCGATGCTCCGGCCCACGGCCTGGATCGGGGCGCCCATCCACGCGGCGACGTCCTGCGTCACGGTCACCCCGTAGCGCGCGGCCTCCTCCAGCACGTGACGGCTGAACACCATCGGCCCGCGCCGCAGCGGAAGCTGGAGCAAGGGATCTTCGATGTGCGGTCGATCACCGCCGCGGTGGTACGCGATCTGCAACCTGTTGCTGTCGACGTCCAACGCGACGATGGTGAGTCGCTGGGGGGCGAGCAGCTCGGAAATCGCGGCAGCCAGCCGCTCGATGACCGTCGCGGGCCGGTAGGCGCCGGCGAGATCGCGCGAGAGGGCGGTGAGCCGCGCGAGCACGTCGATCTGCGGTGAACGACTCGGAGGTGTCGACGTCGATGAGGCTTGGTGCATGATCCTCGCGAACGTTCGGGCCCGCCTACGCGGGTCGGATTGCCGACTGGTGCTGGTCGCCCTGGCGCGGCGCGAGCCGGGGGCGCGCGCCCGCGCCGAGCACCGCCTTGCCCGGGAAGGCCCCGATGGACTGCTCGACGAGCCGGGGCTGCTCGAGGCGCTTCTGGCGCTGCGGTCGCTCGCGGTGCCGTCCGCCGCGCTGTTCGCCTACGTGGCGGTGCGCCACGCCCTGTTGGCTGCCGGCCTTGACGACCGCCCCCTGGCGGACTACCTGGCCGCCCTGCTGCTCGAGTTCGGCCGACAGGACCGGTCCACCCGGCCACAGGCGGTCGATGACCAAACCTACCACTATCTGACCGAAATTGTGAACGATTTGGCCCAGGAGCGGGGGTCCCCGGAGCGCCGCTTCCATCTTCAGGTGCACCTGGGCAACTACGCCCTGTGGCTGGCGGGTCTCTTTCCCGATTTCATCGCGGTGCGGCGGGAACGGCGGGGCGGACCCGACCTTCCCTACTACGACGCGCTGGGCCGGCGGGGCTTCGGGGCGGCGGCAGAGCACACGCTGGCGGAACGCTACGGGGTGGCGGCGATCTACCGGCTGGCGGCGGAGCGGTTCCCGGCGGTGCGACAGGCGTTGAACCGCCTATCGGATCGCGTCCTGTTTCCCAATACTGTGTCCGACGACCGAGTGCTGCGAAGCCTCTGAGCTGAATCCCTCGAACAGTCCGGTTGCGACATCATCCTCGGGGTGCCACTGCACCGCGAGCAGCCAGGGGCTGCCCGCGTCGCGCGACTCCGCGCCCTCGATCACGCCGTCGTCGGCCCATGCCACGGCGCGCAACGACGGGGCGAGGATCTTGACGGCCTGGTGGTGGCGGCTGTTGACGCTCGCCGGATCGCCGACGGTGTGCTGCAGCAGCGACCCCGGCTCGATCCGCAGAGCGTGGCGCCCCTTGGGGTCCACGTGGTTGATGGCCGACGGCCGCTCGCTCGCCAGGTCCTGGTAGAGCGTTCCGCCTTCGGCGACGTTGACCAGCTGGATCCCCCGACAGATGGCGAGTACCGGGAGGCCCCGCGCGCGCGCCGCGCGATACAGGGCGAGCTCGACCGCATCGCGCGCCTGGTCGGTTTCCTCGAGCCGGGCGTGCGGCGTTTCTCCGTAGCTCGACGGATGCACGTCCTCGCCCCCGGTCAATACGAGACCGGATACCGCGTCGAGCGCCTCCCCGGCGCGTGCCGGATCGAGCAGCGGGGGAACGAGCAAGGGCGTGAGGCCGGCCGCGATCAGCGCGCGGACGTAGCTCGAGTTCAAGGCGACCCGCTCGCGCCCCAGATCGGTGCGCCGCGTCGCGCTCACGGCCACGACCCGGCTCATTGGGGTGCGGGGCTGCCGAGCAACGGGCATTTCGCGTTGCTCACCGTCGACCAGCTCACGCGCAAGCCGTAGAGCGGCACGGCCCGCTGGTAGTCGGCGAGCGTGCCGACCCGGGCGTAGCCGCTGGGCGGCCGGGGTTGCTCGTAGATCAGCACGCCGTGCACCACGGCAGTCGAGTCGTCCACCAGGAGCACGCCGAACACCGTGGAATCGCGGCCGGTGGAATCCACCGTCACGGTTGGAATGAACGGCCGATCGAGTTCGAGGACGAGATGGTCGCGATCTCCGGTGACACGCGCATGAGCCGTATCGGCCTGCCCGATGATGCGCACGGGGAGCGCGCCCGGCAAGCCGCGCGGCGCGTCGGTGAGGAGCGCGCGGGCATCGCCCAGCTGCTGCAGGATGAGGTTCGGTCCGACGAGGAGCGCCATGCCGCAGACCGGCGAGCGGCTGCGATCCACAGAGCAGGCGGCGAGGGCGAGCCCCACCACGCTGACGAGGGAGGCCGGCAACCGCCGGCGAATCCGGATCATGGCGGAAAGCTAATAGGAATACGTGATCGTGAGCGTCGCCGTCCGCACGGGCTCGAGCACGCGCGGCGCGAAGTTGTAAATGTAGTTGAACACGTTCGCTACCTTGAGGTGCACGGCCAGCGACCTGGCGGACCAGCTCGCCCGCACGTCGAGCACCTTGCCCGGGACCCGGGGGTCGCCCTGGAAGAGCGGGTCTTGCCGCTCGAACCGGCTGGAAAAGCGGAAATCAGCGCCCGCCCCGAACGATCGCCAGCCGTAATCGGTGCTCAGCGTCAGCAGGTGCCGGGGGCGGAACAGCAGCGCGCTGTCCAGGCTCTGATCGCGGGCGTCCAGGAGCTGGTAGGCGAGCGTGGTCGTGAGGTGTGGTGGGAGCGGGGTGGCGGTGACCGTCAGGTCGAGGCCCATTATCCGGGCTCGCTGGACGTTCTGGAACTGAATCACCAGCGACGAATCCTTGATTAGGAGAACCGGCTCAATCAGCCGACGCGCCTGGGTATAGAACACGGCGGCGTCACCCCGGAGCCAGGGCCGCGGCGTCCAGGTGCGTCCCACCTCGGCCGACCACCCATCCTCCGACTCCAACGCGGGGTTCGGGACAACGGGGAATCCGAGCGCGTAGGTCGATACAAAGCGCTCCGCGAGGCTCGGGGCGCGAAACGCCCGACCCAGGGTCGCACGCCAGGCCCCCGAGGCGGTGGACCAGACCGCACCGGCTCTGGGACTCACGAATGCGGTGATGCCCCCGCCATCGATGGCGAGAAAGTCGCCGCGCGCTCCGATGGTGAACCGCAGCCGCCCGACGGTCTGCTCGGCTTCCGCATAGGCCGCATAGGCGCCCTCGATATGCGTTCGAGTGTTGCCCGGGTTGCCAGAGAAGACGTTGCTGAAGTCGTCGGAGCGAGTGATCTCGAGGCCCGCCGTGACGACATGCAGCGAGTCGGGGCGGCTGACAACTCGGCCTTCGAATCCGACGCGGTTGGCGATGGAGTAATCGGCGGTCGAGAAGGGGGGCCGCCTCTGCGGGTAGGCGTCGGTGAAGTGCGTCCGCAACCAGCTCGCCCGCGCCAGCCAGGTAGTCCGCTCGGAGGGGGTCCGGGTCACCACCGCTGTGAAGTAGCCTTTATCGGAGCGGGTGCGGTTGCCGATGTTGTTCGTGTTGATCAGGAACGGCTGGAACGCCAGCCCGCTGTCGGCGCATTCCTTGTTCGCGCACCAGGGCTCGGGCACTTGGTACTGGTCGCTCGCCCAGGCGCCGGAGAGGTTCACGACAGTGGCGGGCTCCGGTCGCCAGGCTCCTCTGCCCGTCACCTGCCAGTGATCGGCGCGATCCTGCTGGCGGTACCCGTCGGAGTGGCGGGCGCCGGCCGAGAGGCCGGCGCGCACGGGGCCGTGGCCGAACGACCCCGCCACGTCGATCCCGTCCTGTATGCCGGTGTAGTCGCGGAACCCCCACTCGGGGTGTGGCGGATTGGCGAAGACGCCGCCCGTGGTGCGCACGCGGGCGTGCCATCCCTCCGGCAACTCTCGGGAGATGAGATTCACGATGCCGCCGAATGCCGATGAGCCGTACAGCGCCGAGCCGGCGCCCTTGACCACCTCGACCCGGGCGACCTCGTCCACCGGCACGATATCCCAGTTGATGCCGCCGCGATCGCCCTGGTTGGCGGGAACCCCGTCCACCAGGAGCAGCACCCGGCTGCCGAGTCCTTCCACGAACCCGGAGGATCCCCGGACGTTCACCTGGCCTGCGAGAAACTGCACGCCGGGCGCCTTGTCCACGGCCTCGTCGATCGTGTTGACCGCGCGCCGGGCGATCTGCTGTTCGTCGACGAGCGAGACGCTCGTGACGGCCTGGTCGAGCAGCTGGGAGCGCTTCGCGGCGGTCACGATGGTCGGCGAAACGATGATGGGAAGCACGGGGAGACGAAAATCCAGGCGGACCGAGTCTCCGGCGACGATGAGAACGGTATCGCGGGCCATTCCATAGCCGATGCGACCCGCGTCGATCACCAGCCATCCGCCGGCCGACAGCGAATCGAACCGGTAAGCTCCGCTTGCATCGGTGAAGCGAATCGCGATGACCCGGGTCCCGTCGATCCGCCTCAGCGCGCGCACGCGGACGTGATCCAGGCCTCGGCCGGCGCTGTCGGTGACCGAGCCATGAAGGACGCCGATCCCTTGCGCGTCGAGCCGGGCGCCGACGAGGAATGCCAGCGCGATTGCGTACCGGAGGCTCACGGGTGCGAGCGCGACGCGGGGAAGTAGTAGGACACCGGATGCATATTCGTAAAATCGACGGTGAAATCCACGCCGGCCACGGCGCCAGCGACCACGACTGTCCCCGCCTTGCTGGTGTCAATCGGATCGCGGTAGAACCCGGCCTCGCGCAGCAGACTGTCGGCACTCTGCGGGGACAGGATCCCCTGCTTCTTCCAAGCCGCGAGCACCCAGTGATACGTGCCGGGAGGCAGGTTGAGCGCGTATGGCTGTGGCGTGGCGCGCCCGGCGCTGTCGAGCTGCAGTTTGGGCGGGTTCTGCGGCTGGAACGTGAAGAGATCGTTCTGAGTCGTGGGAACGGTCGCGTAGGCGACGACATAGACGAGGTCGGTGGAATCGGGCAACGCGCCGCGGAACGTCACCTTCCCGCAGATCCCGACGAGGCCCGGCGGGCACAACGGCAGGGGGACGAGGCCCTGGTCGCAGGCGAGTGCGCCGAGGGCGACCGCGACCAGCGCGACGCGAGTCCGCATCGTCGTCATGGCGTCCAAGATGCGGCCGTCCGTCCCAGCGTCAACTTGACCCCCTTCGCGGCGCGGAATAACGTAGTCAGCGCCATGCCGATCTACGAGTTTCGCTGCGACCGGTGCCGCAAGCGGTTCAGTCAGTCGATGCCGATCAGCCAGCACGGGCGCAAGCGCCCGGCCTGCCCGAAGTGCGGGTCGCGGGACGTGGAGCCCGTCCTCTCGGCGTTCTTCGCCAAGACCGTCCGCAAGAGCTGACCCCAAGGTGTTCGAGCGTTTGCGGGATGCCGTGCGAGCCGCGCTCGACGCGGCGACGCCGCCCGGGAATTTGCGCGATCTCGCCCGACAGATGCGCGAAGCGGTGGTCGACGCGAAGGTGGCGGTGCAGGAGATGCGGGCGGCGCTGGCGCGGACGGAGGTCGAGTTGAAGGTCGAGGGCCAGCGGCTGGCGGATGCCGAACGGCGGGGCCGGCTCGCGGCGGAGATCCAGGACCAGGAGACGGTGCAGGTCGCCGAGCGGTTCACGGCGCGCCACCGCGAGCGGGCGGGCGTGCTGGAGCGGAAGCTGGCGGCGCAACGCGAGGAGCTGGCGCTGGCGGAGCGCGACCTGGGCGAGATGCAGTCACAGCTCACGGCCGCCGACCGGGACCGGCCGGCCGGAGCGGGGGAGAGCAGCGCGGAACGCGCCTGGCGCGACATCCAGGCCGCGGGCGGCACCCGCCCGGACGTGGATCTCCAGAATGAGCTGCTCAAGCACGACATCGACCGTGTGGCGCGCGAGCAGGCGGCGGACGAGCAACTCGATCTCTTGAAGAAGAAACTCGGCAAGAAAAAGGAGTAACGCATGCTCCTGGCCCTGATCGTGCTGGCGCAACAGCCCATGGCGGCTCCCGCCGACCTGACGAAGCGCGCGCACACCTACAGCATCGTGGCGTACGACTCGGCGACCGGCGACCTCGGGATCGCGGTGCAGTCGAAGTTCCCGAACGTGGGCGGTATCGTGCCCTGGGCGAAGGCGGGGGTCGGGGCCGTCGCCACCCAGTCGCTCGGCAACACCGCGTACGGCGACGACGGGCTGCGGCTCATGGCGATGGGCGCCACCGCGCCGGAGGCGATGCGCATCGTGATGCGCAGCGACCAGCGGCTGTCGCAGCGGCAGGTCGGCATGGTGGACGCGCACAGCAACGCCGCGAGCTGGACCGGCGATTCCTGTTTCGACTGGGCCGGCGGGCGCACGCTCGGCGCCGACGGGCAGATCGTGCTGGGCGGGAAAGGAGCCGTGATCGTCGGGCGCGGCTTCGCCGCCCAGGCGAACATCATGGTCTCCGACCAGACGGTGAAGAACATGGCGGACGCGTTTGTGCGCGCCACGGGCCCGCTTGCCGACCGGTTGATGGCGGCGCTGGTGGCGGGGCAGGCGGGGGGTGGGGACAAGCGCGGGATGGAGTCGGCCGCGCTGCTGGTGGTGCGCGCCAACGGCGGGTACCTGGGCGCCAACGACCGCTACATCGACATCCGCGTCTACGACGACACGAATCCGATCCGCGAGCTGCAGCGCCTGTATCGGCTGCACCAGCTCTACTTCTTCCAGAGCCGGCCGGAAGACCTGATCCCGATCACCCCCGAGATCGTGCGGCAGCTCGAGCCGATCCTCCTGGCCGAGCCGGTCAACCAGACGCAGAAGTGGCTCGACGCGCCGCAGGGCACGGCGAACGCGAAGTTCCTGCAGGCGCTCGAGAACTTCATGTACTGGGAGAACTACGACGTGCGGGTGCGCAGCGACGGGAAGATTGATCGCGTGGCGTTGGAAGATATTCTCGCGCGCCGGCGGAGACACTAACGATGGCCGCTCCGGCATCTTCGGGTTCCGCATCGACATCGGGGTGGTTCGGCCACCCCCGCGGTCTCTCCACCCTGTTCTTTACCGAGATGTGGGAGCGGTTCAGCTACTACGGGATGCGGGGGTTTCTCATCCTGTATGCCGTCGCGCCCGTAGCGAATGGTGGGCTCGGGTTCGATGATCGTCACGGGGCCAGCATCTACAAATGGTACACGAGCTCCGTTTGGCTCACCCCAATCATCGGCGGGCTCATTGCAGACCGACTGCTGGGGCAATTTCGCAGCGTCTTCCTGGGTGGAGTCATCATCGCGCTCGGTCACTTCACACTCGCATTCAAGTCACTGCCGTCGTTCTTCACCGGGCTCGCACTGATCGTCGTGGGCACGGGCCTCCTGAAGCCGAACATCAGCACGATGGTCGGCTCGCTCTACGAACCGGGCGATACCCGACGGGACGCCGGGTTCTCGATCTTCTACATGGGGATCAACATCGGCGCGTTTGCCGGGATCATGGGGGCTGGTTGGCTCGCCCAGAAGGTCGACTGGCATATCGGCTTTGCTGCTGCCGGCGTGGGGATGACATTCGGACTCATCCAATACGTGCTCGGGAGGAGGCGTTTACAGCCGGCGCTCGACCGGCTGGCCGCGCAGCGTACGAGTGCATCCCGGGGCGTAGGTACGGGACCCGCCGTCAAAGGGTTATGGCATGAGCTCGGACGTCTCACGTCGGAAGAGCGGAAGCGCATCGGGGTCGTCTTCATTTTGTTCATCTTCGCGGCCCTCTTCTGGGGGGCGTACGAGCAGGCTGGATCTACCCTCAATCTCTTTGCCGATCGGTATACGAATCTGGGCGTCTTTGGATATCAGATTCCCTCGTCCTGGCTGCAGGCGGTCCAGCCGATTCTTGTCATTACGTTGGCGCCGGTCCTGGCGTGGCTGTGGGTCCGCCTCGGCTCACGCGAGCCGTCGAGCCCTGCCAAGTTCGCGATCGGCCTTCTGGCGGCAGGGATGGCCTTCCTGTTGCTGGTTCCCGCGGGCACCTTCGCTCAAAGCGCGTCCGGAGTGCGGGTGAGTCCATTGTGGCTTGTCGGCGCCTACTTCATCGAAGAGCTCGGCGAGTTGTGCATCAGTCCGGTGGGCCTGAGCGCCGTCACCAAGCTGGCGCCCGTTCGAATCGTCAGCGTGATGATGGGGGTGTTCTTCCTTTCGAATTGGCTGGGGAACCTGCTTGCCGGATGGACGGCCGGGTTCTTCAGCTCGATGCCCCTGTCACAGCTGTTCGGCGCGGTTGCCGCGGTGTGTCTCGTGGCGGCGGTAATCATGTTCGTGCTGATCCGGCCGGTGAAACGGCTGATGGGGGGAGTGAGTTAGAGGCTGGAAGTCGTCACCTGACGTCCTGATCCGATCTCTCCCCGACCCCGGGCTTGCGCCCGGGGTCGGTTGTTTATCAACCCGATTCGGGTCTCGTTGCTGGGACGGGCGGCGCCGGGATGTCGAATGGTTCGAAGCCGGAGGCCGGTGATCGGAATCACGGCGTGTGATGCGCGAACATCGCGAACGCGGGCCGCTCCGGGCGAGTCGCTGACTGCGTCACCACCCGACCTGATATGGGCGCATGTTATCTTCACACTGTGAGGGACTTGCAAGAAGGCCTCCAAGCCGCCCTGGGGACCACCTACCGCATCGAGCGGGAGCTCGGCGGGGGCGGCATGTCTCGCGTGTTCCTCGCCCTGGAGCCGAAGCTCGGCCGGCACGTAGTGGTGAAGGTGCTGCCGCCCGACATGGCCCCGGGCGTCAACGCCGAGCGGTTCCAGCGCGAGATCCGGTTGGCCGCGTCGCTACAGCACCCGCTCATCGTCCCGCTGCTCACCGCCGAATCCTCCGGCGATCTCCTCTATTATGTGATGCCGTACATCGAAGGAGATTCGCTGCGCACGCGTCTGGCACGCGAAGAGCGCCTGTCGATCGCCGAGACCCTGCGGATCCTGCGGGACGTCGCCGACGCCCTCACCTACGCGCACCGCCAGGGCATCGTCCATCGCGACATCAAGCCCGAGAACGTGCTGCTCGCCCAGGGGCACGCGCTCGTTACGGACTTCGGCGTCGCCAAGGCACTGAGCCGGTCCACCGGGCCCGACGCGCTGACCACCGTCGGGGTGGCGCTCGGGACGCCGGCGTACATGGCGCCGGAGCAGGCGGCCGGGGATCCCAACATCGATGCCCGCTGTGATCTGTACGCGCTGGGCGTGCTGGGCTATGAGGCGCTCAGCGGGCAGCCGCCGTTCACCGGC
>Ga0153915_10002401_pt1 | contig 17127 bp, 11 predicted proteins | sample Opewatmetagenome_2_FD_107003 | JGI IMG/M metagenome (GOLD analysis project Ga0153915, IMG submission 107003) | Freshwater wetland microbial communities from Ohio, USA - Open water 3 Core 3 Depth 3 metaG | ecosystem: Environmental > Aquatic > Freshwater > Wetlands | place: USA: Ohio, Lake Erie...
GCGGCCTCCTCCTCCGATATCCCGTATCCCTTCAACACCCGGACGATGTACGGCACGGTCCCCTTTCTCGCATAATCCAGTGCGTAGGCGGGGAAGCCCTCCGGCATCTCCGGGACCGAGCCGATGCGGAAGCTCCGCACGTGCATGACCTGGCCGGAATCGATCTTCACCAGCCTCCACGGGCTGGGCCAGGTAACCAGAGAGCCGGTTTCGATGTCAAAGAGAAACCGAGCGCCGGGCGGCACCGAGGCGGCGTCCCGCGGCACCAGGGCTGCGCCGCCCTGGTCATACCACGCACCGGCTACGTTCTGGGAGTGGAAATGCCCCGTGAAGACGGTCCGGACCCCGTACTCGGCAAGCATTCGGGAAAAGGGTTCCCGGTCCCTGACGAGGTATTCCGAGAACTGCTTGGCCTGGCCGGGGAAATGCTCCACCACGCCGTGGTGCATCATGGCGATGACAGCCTTGTGCTCTTCCCGTGCGCGATCCAGGACTTCGCGGATCCACGCGAGCCTTTGCGGCGTGAAGAATCCGGGGGTGTACTCGCGGGTGCGCCCGGGGTTCAGCTCGTATCCGCAGGCATCCAGCGCGAGCAGCCAGAGGCCGGGCTCGGGCTCGGTGACATAGGCCAGGGATGAGGGATCCCGCTCGATGGCGTCTGCGTAGCCGAAGTCCCCGTAGATCTCCGCGAACCGCTCAGGGGTAACGTTGGGAACCCGCACCTTCGTGCCGCCTTCGTAGCGCACGGCCCCCGGGTTGTTCACGTCGTGGTTGCCGGGAATCACGTACACGCGGATCCCCGCGGACCGCAGCTCCTCCAGGGCGCTTGCGACCGCCAGGTGGACCGCTTCTTCACCGTCCTTGGAGAGGTCCCCGGGAACCAGCACGAACCGGGGGTGCGCCGCTTCGATCCCGGCGATGACGGCGTGCAGAAGGCTCACGCTGTGCTCGAACATCTTGCGGTCGTCGTACTTCGTCTTTTCGAACGAGGGCTCTCCGATCCCGAGCTCGGGCAGAAAGACGTGAGGATCGGAGAAGACGGCGAAGCTCGTCTCGGGGAACCCGACCGGCGGGACGGCTGGCTTCGGCGCGCGGAAGTCCAGGGTGGAGCAGGCGATGATCGCAAGGGCCGCCGCGGCGGCCAGGACGGCGGCCCGAACGGTTGCTTTCACTGGGAAGGTATCCCGGCCTTGAACAGGACCGCCTGAGGGCCGCGGGCCGCGATGGAATAGGGGATCCCGGCCGGCACGAGGGCGCAGCTGCCCCGGGAGATCGGCAGGGTGCGGCCGGCGGCAATGATGGCCGCGGAGCCCTCCACGGCGATCAGCGTGTCTGCGCTGTGCTCCCGGCCCCCGGAGTAGGGGACCCCCGGCGCGACCTCGACGCGCTCCAGCGCGAACTCCTCGGCCGGCGTCTCGTACTCCCGGCTCGTCTCGGAGGTGGCCCGGCCTTCCAGGACCTGCGGCCGCCCGTCATGGAAGGACACCGTGGACAGCAGCTCCGGCACGTCCACGTGCTTGGGCGTGAGGCCGCCGCGCAGGACGTTGTCCGAGTTGGCCATGAGCTCGATGGTAGCCCCCTCCAGGTAGGCGTGCAGCGTTCCCGGCGGCTGGAAGGTGCCCTCGCCGGGGCGCAGGCGCACCAGGTTCAGCAGGTAGATGGAGAAGATGCCCCGGTCACGGTGTCCGCCCTCGACGGGGAAAATCCTGGCCGCGCGAAGCGCCCAGAACCCCGGCTGCTCCTTGCCCAGCCGGCCGGCCGCCTCCTCGGATTCCAGCCGCGCGACAAGCGGGTCAAGGACGGCGTCCACGTCCGGCTGCGGCATGTCCATGAGGCGCGCGTACAGCTCGCGCAGCAGCGCCTGGCGGGGCTCTGTCTCCCGGCCGGCCGCGGTGAGCTTCTCCGAAAGGCCGGCGGCGATCGGCGCCAGCTCGGGCTCCGCCGAGAGCACGTCCATCATCTCCTCGAGGGGCCGGAAGCCGTGCAGCATCCAGAACTCGGTGAGAGCGACGTGCACCTCGGGCTTGTGGTTCTCGTCCCGGTAGACCCGCCGCGGGCCGTCGACGGGGATGCCGGCGTCGTTTTCCCGGGAGAAGCCCTGTTCAGCCTGTGCACGGGAGGGGTGGGTCTGGACGGAGAGCATGTCCCGGACGTCCAGCACCTTGAACAGGTAGGGGAGCTTCCCGGCGCAGCGCAGCGCGACCTCGCTGCCGAGCGTCAGCCAGGGATCCGCGGCGATCAGGCGGTCCAGCGTCAGTCGTGTTCCCTCGATCTGCACCTGGGCCAGCCCGCGGGGATGGGCTCCCATCCACAGCTCGGCACACGGCCTGCGCTCGGGGTTGTCCTGCCCGAGGAGCCGCGGGATGAACTCGTATCCGCCCCACGCGTAGTGCTGCACCGCGCCGAACAGGGCCAGGGGCTGCGGGGTGCCCCGATAGGCGGCCAGGGCGAGGCGGTCCGCCGCGTCCCGGGCCATCCGGCGCAGGATCCCCTGGTCCGCGATGCCCAGCCCGACCACGGCGCGCGCGCGCTCCGGGGTGTCGGCCACCGCGTAGAAACGCATCTCGGGCGCGTTGCCCGACGGTCGAAAGTGCACCACGTCGCCGGACGCGAAACGCACGCGCACCCCGTCCACCCAGTTGATGGCAGCCGCCTCGGGGAAACCGTCCTCCGGCAGGAAGTAGCGGCCAACGGCGGCGTGGATCCCGCCGATCTCCTCCGCCAGCGCGTCGGTGGTGGGAAGCGCGCGCTCCTCGCCGCCGCTGCCGCGGACGCTGATGCCCGCCGAGGCGAACCGCGCCTCCACGATGGTCGCGTCCGACGGGGTGAGCCAGCGCACGATCTCCCGCGCGGCCGGCATGGAACAATCCCTCATGACCGCGGTCCCGCCGAACCTCTTCGGCAGCGACTCGGTCCGCAGGGACGAGGCCAGGCCGCAGATGATCGGCAGCAGGGCATCCCGGGTGGGAAGGGGGTCCAGCGCGGAGCCCCCGGGCACGGCGAGGGGGGCGCCCGTGAGGAACCCGCCGTTTCCCTCCCAGCCCGCCTCCTTGAGCGCGGCGATGACGTGCGGCGATCCGATCTTCGTCTTGACCAGCTCGATGCCGGCCTGGCGGCAGAACTCGTCCACCGCGTCGTTGACGCTCGCGGGAACCGCCACGTGCCGCACGCCCAGGAACCGGGCCGCCAGGAGCCCGAGGATGTCGCCCGGGATGAACGCGGCCTTCCCTTCGCGGACGGCGAACACGAGCGGACGGTCGCTGTCGCCGTCCGTGGAGACCACGGCGGAAAGCGACGCGCCGCCGCCGGAGTCCACCATGGCCTGCACCTGCCGGACCATCTCCTCGGTTACCGCCTCGGTATCCACGGGAACGAACGTGTCGCTTCGTCCCGCGGTCACCACCCGTGCTCCCAGCTCGGAAAGCACGCGCGCCAGGAGATCCCGGCCCACCGCCGAGTGCTCCCAGACCAGCACGGACGCCTGGGCGAGCACGCCGGCCGGGAACGCGGCGGTGTAACGCCGGACGTACTCCTCCGCCGCGGAAGGGTCCTCCGACGGCGGCTCCACGCGGGCGTCCGTTCGCAGCATTCCCCGCTCGTCGAACCGGCTCTGCTCGAAGGGCTTGTCGTACTCCGCGCGCCGCGCGGCGGCCACGGCTGCCAGGATGGGATGCTCGTCGGCTTTCATCACCTCGCCCGTGGAACGGGTGAACTTGATTCCGTTGCGGTCGAAAGGAATGTGGCTGCCCGTGACCATGATGGACGGAGAGCGGCGGCGCGTCGCGTGCAGGACCAGCGCGGGCGTGGGAATCCTCCCGAGGTTGACCGGGACGAGTCCCTCGTCCACGACCGCGCGGTAAACGGCCTGCAGGATGTCCCCGCGGTAGCCTTCCTCCACGACGATGGCCGAGGTGCTGGGCCGCAGGTCGCCGGCGGTGAGCACGGCGGCGCCGGCCTCCAGCTCGCCGATCTGCCGCTGCCAGGCGAGAAACCCCCGCACGTTCACGTAGGCCTCGAGGTTGGTGATGTCCTTCACGAGTCCGCGGAGGCCGCTCGTGCCGAAGGAGAGCTCCACCGGCTCGTAGGCGAGGGACTGGCGGAGCGTCGTGACCGGAGCCTTCTTCTTCTTCACTGGCCCGCAGTGTAACCGAAATACCCCGTTTTAGGCGAGGGTTCTGCGGTACACCGCGCTGCGCTCGGAACGCCGCGCGGCCTCCGCGAACCCGGCCTTTCGGAAGGACGAGGCGAGGCCGGTGAACGCGAAGGCATCCGCGGTCCCCGAGGCAGGCGCAATGACCGGGTAGCCCTCGATGATCCGCGCCCCCTTTCTCTTCGCGTAGACCGCGGCAGCCTCGATGAGCTTCACGGTGATCCCGCTGCGCCGGGCTTCCCTGCTCACGAAGAAGCAGGGGATGGACCACACCGGTGCGTCGTCCACCCGGGCGAACACGCGCGAGCGCTCCAGGGCCGGGAACTCCTCGCGCGGGGCCACGGAGCACCAGGCGACGGGCCGTCCGCCGCGGTAGGCCAGGATCCCCGGCACCACGCCGGAGTGGACCAGCTTCCGCATGGCGGCGCGGTTGCCCTTGCCCTTGCCTGCCCGGAACTCCGGCCGGGGAAGCCGCCACCACATGCACCAGCAGCCCGCGCACGCGCCGCGCGGACCGAACAGCTCGCAGAAGTCGTCCCAGAGCGCCGTGGTGACCGGTTTGAAGGCCAGCTTCCGCGCGCCAAGCCCGCCCGGTGCGCCCGGTTTGCGAACGGCCCGTGTGCTCATCGCCCTGATCCTTTCTTCAATCGTCGTGGGGCAGGGAGCCCCGCGCGGCGCGCAGGTACGCGAACGGCGTCTGGGCCAGGAAGTTGGACACGCGCGAGGTATAGATGTCGGCGTACCGCTCCACCTGGCGCGCGAACAGGCTCTTGTCGTTGCCCGCGCGCATGAGGGGGCCCCACGTGGGATTGCCCAGCTCCCCGGAGGCCCGGGCCAGCGGCGCGATCCGGGAGTCCAGCTCCTGGCTTTCGTCGGCCGCGCTTCGGATGGCCGCCTCCAGCTCTTCGGGGCTTGCGCTCGGCTTCGGGCCGTAGCGGTGCTGGACGCGCTGCCGGGCCAGGCGCAGCTGGGCGATGCGGGCATCCACCTCCACCTTCCGCGCCATGAGCTTCCGAAGCTGGGCATCGGAGTCACGGGTCGTCTCCATGGCCAGGACCTCGGGCTCGATCTCGCGCAGGATGAGCCCGGTGCGCCAGCGCAGCATCTCCTTGCTCACGTGCACGTCGCCGAAGAGGTGATCCCCCAGGTACAGGATCTCGGCGCCGGCCAGACCCAGGCTGGACTCCACCAGCGGTGCGTTGCCCCCCACGTAGACGTTCCCCGGCTCGAGACTGCCGCGGTGAGGACGGAGCAGCCCCTCCTTTTCGTCGGTCATGATGTAGGAAGCCTGGCGCTGGGAGAAGAAGGATGGCTTTCGCGCCTCGCAGATCACCAGGTCGAACAGCTCCCGCCATTTCATGGAGCCGGGGAGGGTCCGGTCGAACGCGTAGCTCATCATGGACCGGGTGTAGCTCCAGTCGGAGTTGGTGATGAGCAGCAGCCGCTTGCCCGCCTGCTTCTGATCCAGCAGGGTGAGGGGGAGCTCGGGGTCCAGCTCCACGAAGCGGTCCGGGTCCGCCATGATCAGGGCCTTGAGCTCGCTCAGGTTGTGCGCCTCGTCCAGCGCTTCCAGCAGAATGCGGTTCATGTCGCGGTATCCCAGGGTTTCGGGCAGCCTTCCCGCGTCCAGCAGGTCCACCAGCTGGGCGAACAGGTTGGCCTGGGACAGGGAGAACAGCGTGTTCATGAACTCCCAGCGGGGATCGGAGAGGTCCACGAACGTGCTGGAGTACGCGGAGCGCTGCTCGTCGAACGTGAGCGGCCGCGTCCCGTGGTGGGCCCGGATGACGTAGCCGAAGCGGGTGGCCTTCACCAGGTTTCCCAGCTCCAGGTCGAAGACCATCCCCTGGATGACGCTGGCCGGGTCGAACGCGAGGCCCGCGACCGGCCACCCCCGGCGCTCGAGGGGGCCCAGCGCGCGCTCGAAGGCCGCGCGCTCCCACTCGGCGGTGCGGTAGTGCACGAGGGTGTAGTCCATGTCGTAGCCCACGGCCTTGATGGCACGCAGGTTGAGGGTGCGGTTGCACCACACCCGGCGCTCGGGGGGGACGACGGTGATGGGCTCTGGCGATGACGTCATGGGTCGTTTCCTCATTGGGGCTGTGGAAATTCGGCGCGCATCGGCCCGGTGATCTCCTCGGGCAGGAAGGAGTGGCGCAGGGCGGCGAGGTTCATTGTCCGCAGGTCGCTCTCGCCCAGCCCCATTTCCTTCACGCACGCCTCGTACTCGTTCACGAGGTCGATGCCGAAGAGGTTGGGGTCGTCCGAGTTGACGCACACGGGCACGCCGGCCCGGTACAGCGCCGGCAGCGGGTGTTCTCTCAGCGAGGGCACCGCGCTCGTGATCCAGTTCGACGTGGGGTTCACCTCCAGGAGAATGTCTTCCTCCGCGAGCCGCCGCAGGAGCGCAGGATCGTGGATGGCGCGGATCCCGTGTCCGATGCGGGAAGGCCGGTACACATCCAGCGTGCGCGCCACGCAGGCGGCGTCCGTGTTCTCCCCGGAGTGGACGGTGATCCCCAGCCCGGCCTCGCGCGCCCGTTCCACGAACGGCGCCAGGGTGAGCGGGTCGAAGCCGGCCTCCTCGTCGGCGAGATCGAATCCGCAGATTCGGGAAGCTCCCGGGGCGCCGCCCGTCTTCCACCGGATGAGGTCGGCCGTGGCCTGCTCGTGCGCCTCGGCCGGGTAGCGGCGGGGAAGGATTCCGATGAGCCCGACCTGCACGGGCCAGGCCGCCATGCCTTTCACCATCCCGTCCAGCACGCCGCCGATGATCTCGTCGTTGGAAATCTTCTTGCCCCTGGCGATGAAAGCCGGGGCGAATCGAAGCTCGAGCAGGCGCACCCCGTCGAGCCACGCGTCCTCGATGTTCTCCATTGTAATGCGGCTGATCGTCTCGAAGGAGCGCAGAGCGGCCTGCTGGGTGGAGAAGCTGTCCAGCACGCCCTGGAGGCTTGCACGCGGCGTTCGAAGCACCGCTTTCCTTTCGAGCTCTTCGAAGGTCCGCACTCCAAGATCGATGCCGTGCTCGCGCGCGATCTCCCAGATCGTGCGGATGCGCACGCTGCCGTCCAGGTGGCGGTGAAGCTCCACCTTCGGAATCGCGCGAAACCGGCTGGCGCCGGGAGGGCTGGGCGGCCTGGGATCTGCCGGCATGGCCGACAGCATATCCCTATTTCGAGGAAATGTAGCGGGCAACCATCGCGGCAAACGCTTTCAGATCGAGGGGCTTCTCGATGATGCCGAGGGCGCCATGCTGGAGCATCTCCTGCGCGGTGCCGTCACTGGTGTAGCCCGTGGTGACGAGGACGCGGACCGCGGGGTCGCGTTTGCGAAGCTCGGCCAGGCACTCCTTGCCGCCAAGGGCGGGCATGATGACGTCCAGGATCACGAGGTCGATGCCGATTCCCCGCCCGAACCTTTCCAGGGCTTCGCGCCCGTCCCCCGCGCTGATCGCCGTGTAGCCGCAGTCGGAAAGCACCCGCCGCATGATCTCGCGGATCTGCTGGTCGTCGTCCACGACGAGGACGGTACCCGAGCCGCGAACGAGGCCGGACACCGCCTCCACCTCCGGCCCCTCGCGCTTGCGGAGGGTGCGGGGGAAGAGCAGCTCGAACTCCGTCCCCCGGCCCGGGACGCTGTGCACGTCAATGAAGCCCTGGTGGTTGGTCACGATCCCGTAGACAACCGCCAGCCCGAGGCCGGTGCCGCTTCTCACGCTCTTGGTCGTAATGAAGGGGATGAAGAGCCGGTCGTGGACCTCCGCCGCGATTCCTGTGCCGGTATCCCGGACCCGCACCGCCACGAAATCTCCGGGCCGGGCCGTCGCGTACCGGCTGACCTTTTCCGCCGTGAGGGTGATGTTCTCCGTCTCGATGGTGAGCGTGCCTCGCGGGGGAGAGCCGGGTTCCATCATGGCGTCCCGCGCGTTTACGCACAGGTTCATGAGCACCTGGCTCATCTGGTTGGGGTCCGCCTCGATCATGTGAAGGGAAGGAACCAGGTCGAGGCGGATGCGGATCTCGGGGGGGAAGGTATGCTTGAGTATCTCCCAGGTCTCCCGCACCGCGTCGTTGAGGGACACCACGGCGCGGATCCCGGTGGTCTGCCGCGTGAAGAATCGGAGCTGGCGCGTAAGGCCGGTTCCCCGCTCCACCGCGGATTGGATCTGCATGAGGTCCTGGTGCATTCGTGAATCGCGCGGCGCCTGGTACAGGAGGATCTGGACGAAGCCGCCGATCGCCATGAGCAGGTTGTTGAAATCGTGCGTGATCCCCCCGGCCAGCTGGCCGAGGGCTTCCATCTTCTGCGCCTGGATGACCTGCGCCTGGAGGCGCTTCCGCTCCGTGGCGTCCACGAAGGAGGTCATGACGCCAATGGCGGTGCCTTCTTCGTTTCGGATGAGAGAGGCGGACACCTCCACGGGGAAGGAGTTGCCGTCCCGGCGCTTCGCGAGCAGCTCTCCCCGCCAGCCGCCGGACGACGAGAGGACATCTGGCGCGCGCCGAGCGTCCTCCTCCGCCCAGAATGCCGTCATCGGCATGCCGATCGTCTCGGGGGCGGACGCGTACCCCCACAGGGCGAGGAAGGAAGAGTTTACCCACGTCACTTTTCCTTCCAGGTCGGTCAACATGATCCCGTTGATGGAGGTGTTCACCGCGTGGTTCTTGACCAGGAGCTCCCGGCTCTGGCTCTCCAGCGCGGAGGAAAGCGCCCGCCGCAGCTGCTCCTGGTCCTTGAGGATCAGGGCCTCCTGCGTTGCCATGAACCCTTCCAGGCAGCGCGAGCCGTATTCCTCCGCGGCATCGAGCGCCGGGCCCAGCAGGGCGGCCTCGTCCTGGAGCTGCTGGCGGCAGAAGCTGCGCAGCGCCTCGGCGACGGCGATGATCGTCCGTGCCCCGATGCCTTCCCGGGCGAGGTCCTGCCCCTTCGCGAGGGCGTCCACCTTCGCGGGGTCTTCGAGGAACCCGAGGAACGATTCTGAGAGCTCGGCGCCGAGTTGGGCGAGGCGCCGGGGGTGCAGGGCGTAGCGATTGGCGAATACCAGCTCCCCCAGGCGGGAACCGAGCTGCGCGCGGAGCAGATCCTGGCGCTCCCGGAGCAGGGCAGAAGCCAGACTCATTTTTCCAGGATAGCGCCTCTGAGAAGATCCACGAACGGGGTTTTCTTGTCTTCTGGGCGCATTGCGACTCCGATCCATTCTTCAAGAGGCTTGAAGCCCTCTCCCTCCCTCCAGGGTGCCGCGAGCCGCCGGAGCTGCTGCGAGGTGTGCCAATATACCGGCTGCCCCATCTTCTTGAAAAGATCCATTGCCTCGGGCATCTGTAGAGACGCGTCGGTATCGAAATCGCAGAGAAAAAGGCGTGATCCTTCATCCGCCCATTCGTACAACGTCCTCATGGCATGCGCGATCTGCTCGTCCTTGAGGAAGAAGGCGATACCGTTGAATCCAAAGGCGACCTTGCGGCTCGTGCCAAAAAACTCCTTTACCAGCGGGGAGTTCAAGAGGGTCTCCGGCTTTCCCGCTTCGCAGGCCACGTAGCGGACGCCAGGCAGATCCTTTATGATCTCCTGTCCATAGGCGACGGTCACCGGGTCGAGGTCAGAATAGATGACTTTCGTTCCGGCCGGAGTGATCTGGTGAATGTGGTCGACCGTCGGCAGCCCGGATGCAAAGTCGACAAAGTGACGAAATCCCTGGTCCGCGAGTCTGCGCACCGCCTCACCGAGAAACCAGCGAACGTAGCGGGCCATCTGCGGATAGTCAGGAACCAGCTTGAGGATCTGCTGGGCGGTGAGGCGGTCAACTTCGAAGTTGTGGTTTCCGCCGAGGACGTAGTCGTATATTCTGCCGGCATTCGGCTTGCTCGCATCCGCGATCGACGTAACGCGATCCTGGTCCGCCATTCTCGGTTCCTTCCTTCGTTGCACTGAATCATGATGGAAAAGCAACGACGGTGCAAGCCTTTTTTCGGCGCGATCGCCTTGACGGACCAGGGCTGCGCGGCTACACCGGTGCCCATGGCGCTTCGCATCCGCGAGTTCACGATGGCCGACTACGACTCCGCCGTCTCCCTGTGGAAGAACACCGAGGGGATCGGCCTCAGCGAGGCCGACGAGCGGCACCACATCGAGAGCTTTCTCCGCCACAACGCCGGGATGAGCTTCGTTGCCGAGGAGGACGGCAGGCTGGTGGGGGCCATCCTGTGCGGCACCGACGCCCGGCGCGGCTTCCTCCACCACCTCGCGGTAGACCGGGGCCGCCGCAGGTCGGGGATCGGGCGGCAGCTGGTCCGGCGCTGCCTCGACGCCCTGGCGGCCCGTGGGATGCGCAAGTGCCACATCTTCGTCCTCGCCGACAACCTGGAGGGCAAGCGGTTCTGGAAAAGCATCGGGTGGGAGGAGCGCACGACGCTCGTGGTGATGTCTCACGACGTGGGCCCGGCAGCTCCAAAGGGATGAGCCTCGAGGAGCTCGTCTACACCCTGTCCACGCTCGGCGTCGCCCACGAGGTTCGGCGGTCGGGCGCGGACGGCGCCCTGCTGTTCATCCCCGAGTTCGGCCGGCTCCTCGGCATCTGGGCCCACTTCCGCGCGGAAAACGCGCTGTGGGTGAACCCCGGCTTCCTGCACTCCCTGCGAGTGGGAGTCAAGGACGATGTGTGGATCGGACCCGGGGGAGACCGGGTCTGGCTCGCCCCGGGCGTGGAGTTCCTGGGGGAGGGCGGCGCGGTTCCCTCCGCCATCGACCCGGGCAGGTACTCCTTTTCCTCCGACCGCACCGGGGTGACGCTGGCCAGCCGCGGGGAGGCCCTTGCGCGCCGAACGGGTGTGCGAGTGCGCTTCCGCATCACTCGGCATCTTCGGCCGCTGGACGAAGCGGAAATCGATGCGGCCTGCGGGCAGACGTTCCTGCGCCGCAGCGGGTGCCGTGAGGATCTGGAGCTCGAGATAGAAGGCAAGTGCCCGGTGCCGGTGCGGCTATGGGGCATCGCCCAGGCTCCCCCCGGCTCGGAGCTGCGCGTCGGGGATCGAAAGCTGGCTTGCGTGGAGGACGGGGATTCCGACCGGGCCCGGCTGCTCGTGAAGGCCTGCGAGGCCGGCGGCGTGTCGAAAGACGAAAGCGGAGACGCCGCCGGCGTCCCGCGGAGCCGGCCGGTCGAGCTCGCTCTCGTTTCCCCCGCGATGGCGCCGGACGCGAGGCGGCACGTGCTTCAATGGAAGGCCTTTCTCTACTCCTTCTCGGGACGCAGCGCGGAGATTCAGCAATTCGCGTCCCGCATGGTATACTAGTGCCGATGTCCGGGGGAGACAAGGACAAGCAAACCATAAAGGAGAACCTTCTCCGGCAGGGAGTCCCCGCAGACGAGATCCAGAAAGTCTATCGCACGCTCCGCGAGAAGGGCTACGGCGAGGAAGAGGCGGAGAAGCGCTCGAAGGCCGTGATGGACCGCCTGAAGGCGCTGCGCGAGCTGCAGGAGCGCCGCCAGGCCGCGCTGTCCGGCCGCGCGAGGGCGGGGGAGGGCTCCAAAACCCCGTCCGGCCACCCCGAGGCGGCCGCCGGCCGTCGCGCCGTGGACAAGCTGCCGGTGGTCCCGCCGTGGCTTCGGCGCCAGATCAACCGCTACGCGTACTCCAACGGGTTCGTGATCACGCGCCTGTCGCAGCGCGTGGATGACTGCTTGAGCATCTTCGACGCCACCCGGCCGGACTGCGTGAGCCGCTCGCTGCTCGCTCTCCTGACAGACGAGCGGGGCTTCCACGGCCGCAATCCTTACGAGCTCTCCCTCGTGGACACCCTCGACGCCCTGCAGGAAAGCGCCGGGCGGCTTCTCGGGCAGCGGGGAGGGTGGGCGCCATCCAAGAAGGCGGAGGAGATCCTGGCCGAGCTGCGCAACCGCGAGCCGTTCGCAGTGGAGTTCTTCTCCGTGTTCACCGAGCCCCACGAGGCGCTGCGCAGAAGCCTGGACTACCTCGGGACCAGCCTGCGGATGCGCCGCAAGGTGCCGGTGGCCGAGCTGGCCCGGGTGGTGAAGGACGGCTGCCGGCTCATCGCGATCACCGAGGCGCTGGAGCCCGAGAGGCTCGTGCTCCTCCTGGACCTCGCCCGTGAGGTCAACATGGAAAAGACGCCGGGAGCGCGCATGGCAGGCGAGATGGTGGAGGCCGAGAGCCTGTTCCGTGCCGCGTTCCAGAACCTGGGACGGTTCGGCCACGAGCTGTATCCCGCGCTGCTCAAGATGATCGCCGCGTTCTACCCGGAGGAAGACGCGTCCCCCCAGAAGAAGGCCGCCGTCCAGCGGTACCTGGCAATCACCGACGACGACCTTCTCACCTGGGCCGGTTGGGAGCGCCGCGTGCAGGAGCTGCGGGACAAGGCCTTGCGGGAGCGGCAGGCCCAGGAGGTGGCCCAGCTGGAGAAGGAGAAGACGGAGGCGTTCAGCGTGCGCTTCGAAGGCATCCTCGGGATGCTGGGCTCACTCTTCCCGGACTCCGGCATCGAGCGCCTCGAGCAGGGCGAGTTCTTCCTGCCGTACTTCACCCACCGCATCTTTCCTTTCTCCCCGTTGTTCCTCGCCCGCGCGGTGGACCTGGAGAGCCTTTCCGCGCAGGACGTGATGGGTAGCGTGCTCGTGCTGCATTCGATCCTGGACGACCTGCTTTCCTCCGTGAATCCCCTGCGCCTGGAGAAGCTCCTGGGCCGGGAGGGGTACGGCACCGACTTCGTGGCCCTGCGAGACGAATGGAGGAACGCGTACCCCCGGGTGTTCGAGCCCTACCTGGACGCGGTGCGGGAGTTCGCCCGGGAGACCAGTGGCGATGCCCGGTACGCCGCCATGTTCCGGGAAAGCCAGCGGGCGCGAGCCATCACGGAGCGGATCGGCCAGCTGCGTGCCGCCGCGGTGAGCGCCTACGGGCGCGCGGGGAATGACCGTTTCGAGGGCGCCCGCGTGTACCAGCTCTCCACGCGGCTCGCCGAGCTTCTCAACGAAGCCGGCCTGGTGCTCAACCAGGCCGCGCTCGCTGCCGCGGACCCGGTGGGACTGAAGCTCATGCAGGATCTCGGGAAAGGCGGGTTCGTGGATTTCGTCGCTTCCTCGCGCCCCGGGACGGTGGACTACCACCCCGTCACCCGGCAGGTGAAGCGGTGGGTGGAGGCCCGCTACCGGGAGGACGTCCTGGACATCCCGCAGAAGGCGCAGGTCGCGTTTCTCGATGTCCTGCGGGGGGTGCTGTTCCTCTACGACAACTACCTGAGCGACCCCAGGAGCCCCGCCGCCGCCGGCGGCCGGGGGATCGACACGTCCACCTCCGCCGAGCACGCCGCGTGGAACAAGGAACGTGCCGTGGGCCCGCGGGATGCGCAGAAGTCGCTGCTTGCGACCCTGGGAGAATCGTTCCCCGGCCGATACATGGATGCGCTTACCGGGCTGAAGAACAAGGACTACTTCCTCACCCAGTTGCCCCAGGGCCTGGACGATCTTCGCTCCCACGGCATGGCCCTCACCCTCCTTATGATCGACCTGGATCACTTCAAATGGATCAACGACTCCCTTGGCCATGCCCGCGGGGATGAAGTGCTGAAAACCACCGCGGCCATGATCCTGGACAACATACGGGACGGTGACGTGGCGGTGCGCTACGGCGGCGAGGAGATGCTCATCCTCGTCCCTTCCGACGTCCACCGAGGGATTCTCCTTGCCGAGCGCCTGAGGTTCGCCCAGGAGACCCGTGTCCTGTCCCGAGACGGCATGCAGGATGTCCGCACGGCCGGGCAGGAAGGGGGTCAGCCCTGCGGCACGCTGTCCATCGGCGTTGCCGACATCGGCGGCCTCTCCGACCTCTCGAAAGCGGTGGAGAAGGCGGACCGGGCCCTCTACGCCGCCAAGAAGTCCCGCAACCTGGTGGTCCTGGTGGAGGGGGATCGGTTCACGACGTACGCGGAGTACCGCGCGAGAACGGTTCCAGCTGCCGCTCAAGCGCAAGCGGAAGCCGGACCCGGAGAATGAGGCCCTCCGGCCCGTCCTCTTTCGAGATCACGGTCCCCTGCCCGTAGACAAGCTTCACCAGGTCGTATCGCGAGTACGGGATGGTGAGGGTCGTCACGACCATGCCGTGCGCCAGGAGAGCCTCGATCCGGGAGAGCAGCTCGAGCAGCCCCTGTCCGGTGCGGGCGCTCACGCCAAGGGAGTGCTCATGCCGCCCGCCGTGCAGCAATGACCCGGCCCACCCGGGAACCAGGTCGATCTTGTTCCAGACCACCAGCCGGGGGGTCTCGGAGAGCTTCAGGCCCGAAAGGACCGCGTCCACGGCGGCGATCTGCTCCCCGGGCCGGTGGTGGGAGCTGTCCACCACGTGCAGGATGAGGACGGCCTCCTCGATGCCTTCCAGCGTGGCTCGGAAGGCGGCCACGAGGTCGTGCGGGATCTTGCGGATGAATCCGACGGTGTCCGTGAGCAGGACTTCCCTCCCGCCGGGGAGCTGCAGGCGCCGGGTCGTGGGGTCCAGGGTGGCGAACAGCTTGTCCTGGACCAGGACGCCGGCTCCGGTCAGGGCGTTCAGGAGCGAGCTCTTGCCCGCGTTGGTGTAGCCTACCAGGGCGATGACGGGAAGGCCGACCCGGTCCCGGCGGCTCCGGTGCTGGCCCCGCTGCAGCCGCACCTTCTCCAGCTCCGCCCGCACGGCCGCGATCCGCCGCCGCGCCTGGCGCCGGTCCAGCTCCAGCTGGGTCTCCCCTGGGCCCCGCAGTCCCACCGGGCCCGCCCCGGAGCCGCCGACCTGCTGGGCGAGGCCCGCCCGCATCCCCGCCAGCCTCGGCAGGAGGTACTGGTACTGGGCCAGCTCGACCTGCAGCTTGCCTTCCCGGCTTCGGGCGTGCTGGCTGAAGATGTCCAGGATCAGCCGGGTGCGGTCGATGACCCGGATCCCCTCCCCGAGGGCTTTTTCCAGGTTCTTCTGCTGGCCCGGGGACAGCTCGCCGTCGAAGAGGACATAGCCCGCCGCCGAGGCCGCGAGGATCTCTCCGATCTCCCGCACCTTCCCGGAGCCGATCCAGGTGCTCGGATCGGGCCGGGCGAGCTTCTGGTAGGTGCAGCCGGCCACCGTGAGGCCGGCGGTCTCCGCCAGGCGCGTCAGCTCGTCCAGGGAATCCTGCAGCGTCCAGGAGCCCGCCGCCAGTTTCAGCTCGACGCCGACGAGGACTGCCCGGGTTCCGGCCTCCCCGTTCGCCGGGGCGAGCGTGGTGCTTGTCATCATCACCTACAATATCCGATTGCCGCCCCGACTGGTGAAAAAAAACTTCCGGAACCCTGAAACCTCTTGCATTTGTTTTTCACCTGTAGTATTTATTGGGCGAAGAACCGATACAGGGGAGGGGACCCGCCGATCACGCCCACGCGAGAGCGGACCGATCCCAACTTGAGCATGAGACAAGGAGCTTCAGCAGAAATGGACACCAACGCGCAGAGCACCGAGACCGTTCAAAGCACAGAGGAGGCAGAACCTCCAGGTACAAGGCCCGTAGTCACGGACCTTGCCGAACTGGCCGGCATCCGGACTACGATCCCGTCATTTGGCTCCGCCGCCACCATCGGTGGCATTTCGTTCCCCCGTTCCTTTCGCAAGACACCCGCCGCACCGCAGTCGCAGAAGGCGACATTCCACCCCGTCAAGTTCCCCACATCGAGCAGGTCCGAGGAGTTTCGCGCGCGCTTCTTCCCGTTGGCCACCCCCGCGGAGTGGTCCGACTGGAGATGGCAGCTGCGCAACCGCGTGCGGACCCTGGAAGACCTGCAGCGCGTGGTGACCCTGACGGCGGACGAGCGCACTGCCATCGAGCGGCACACCGGGCCACTTCCCTTCGCGATCACTCCCTACTACCTCAGCCTGCTGGACCCGTACAATGCGGAGCAGCCGCTGCGGCGGACCATGATCCCCGTCACGGACGAGTACCTGCACACGGCGGGAGAGGCGGAAGACCCGCTGGCGGAGGACAAGGACAGCCCCGTGCCGGGGATCGTGCATCGGTATCCCGACCGGGTGCTCTTCCTGGTGGCCAACTCCTGCGCGTCCAACTGCCGCTACTGCACCCGCTCGCGCATGGTGGAGAACCCGGACTCCAACTGCATCTTCTTCCAGTCCCAGTGGGAGCAGGCCATCGCCTGGATCGCCGCGCATCCCGAGGTCCGGGACGTGCTCCTGTCCGGCGGAGACCCGCTGACGCTCTCCGACGAGAAGCTGGAATGGCTCCTGACCCGGCTGCGCAGGATTCCGCACGTGGAGTTCCTCCGCATCGGCACCAAGGTGCCGGTGGTCATGCCCCAGCGGATCACCACGTCCCTCACCCGGATCCTGAAGCGCTTTCACCCGCTGTGGATCAGCATCCACTTCACGCACCCGGATGAGCTCACCCCCGAAACCCTGGAGGCGTGCGCGCGGCTCGCGGACGCGGGCATCCCCCTCGGGAGCCAGACCGTCCTCCTGTCCGGGATCAACGACACGGTGGAGACGATGACGCGGCTCATGCACGGCCTGCTGAAGGCGCGCGTGAAGCCCTACTACCTGTACCAGTGCGACCCGATCGTCGGCTCGAGCCATTTCCGGACCTCGGTCCGCAAGGGACTGGAGATCATCCAGGGTCTCCGGGGACACACGTCGGGCTACGCGGTGCCCTCCTACGTCATCGACGCCCCCGGGGGAGGCGGGAAGATCCCGCTGCTGCCGGAGTACGTGGTGGGCCGGGACGGGGATGAGCTGGTGCTTCGCAACTACCAGGGGCTGCACTTCCGCTACCCCGATCCCGTCGGAGCAAACGAGCAGGCAGGATGAAACCAGGAGGCGGCCGCCGCCCGGTCGTCATCGTTCATGGCCGCGTGGAAGAGTCCGCATCTCCCGACGAAAAAGACGTGCTCATCGAAGTGGACCTCGTGCGCTCCGCCCTGCGTGCCCTGGGGCACCAGGTCGTGGTCGTGCCCGTGA